>Ga0179591_1284532_pt1 | contig 18180 bp, 26 predicted proteins | sample CZOMad2_1_08_16f_FD_182891 | JGI IMG/M metagenome (GOLD analysis project Ga0179591, IMG submission 182891) | Vadose zone soil fungal communities from Angelo Coast Range Reserve, California, USA - CZOMad2_1_08_16fungal (PacBio error correction) | ecosystem: Environmental > Terrestrial > Soil >... | reverse complement strand
TCAATCCTCCTCGCTTTTCCAAGAAGATCTTTTCGGTCCCTGATGTTTGGCTAAATTACTTTTTCTTCCTTCCTCTCAGTTCGAAACGCTGAAGGACGTTCCCAAAGCCGTCCCCTTTTTGTAGACGTACTTTCCGTCCTTAAGTTCCCCCATTAGATTTTGAATGCGGGTGATTCCTTTTCATGTTCTTTCCTGATTTCTTGCAAAGGGTGGCTGCGGGTTTTACCCCTTCCTTCCCCCCTCCCCTCTTTTTCAACTCCGTGCATTATTTACGCGCCGTTTTTTTTGCTTTCCCTGTCTTCGATTTTTCAAAGACAGCCCCTTTAGATCTTTTTTTTGTTCAGGCCCTTCCTCGAACCCGTCATTCCTCCCTTCCACCAAGCCTGCCCTCCGACGTCCACCAGATTTCTTTCCCCCCCTTTTCGGTTTGTCGTTTCTTTATTTGTTTTTTCCTTTTTTCGTTTTTCTCCTACCGAAACCACCCATAAACAGAAGAGTCTCTTGGTTCGCAACGGCCCCCTGCGAGACAATTCTTCAGAAGCTCACGGGCTTCTTGTCCAAATTTTTCCCTTTACGGAGTGAGAATCCCCTTTTTTACTAGTTCCCCCTTCCGCGTGTTCTAAATCTTCCCCCCAAAACCCCTCCCCCCCCCCCCCTCAGACGATCTCCTGGCGGTGATGTAGTTCTCCCTTACGGCCAAGAGAATCCCAATCCTTCTCCTCAACTTCTCCTTATAGGTCTCTTGCTTTTTTTCCCCTGCGACCCATCACTTGTTACCCCCTCCTTCCCCCACCCCCCAAGGAAATGCCGATGGAACCTCTTACACTGGATCCGACCATGTCCTACGAGTCTTCCAAGAGCGAGATGCTCTTACTCTCCGCGCTGTCTTTTTGCCCTTTTTTTTTGCCAAGTTTTGCCGCATCTTTCACTATCTTCCCCCTGACCATATGACCTAGTTTAGTTTTCCCACACTTCTCCTTCGACTTTCCCACCCCCAAGCTATTGTGCGTCATCCTCTTCTCTTCCCCTTTCCTTCCCAGCTTATAAAAGGGGCTTTTTCCACTTTTTCTCCGGAATCCTACAACGCCCCATTTTTTTTCTCCCCCCTTGACACAGTCTCACGATACCGATCCCCCTTTTTCGTGACCCCAGGCTAGCCCCCTTCCTTCTTCCGCCTCCCCCCCGTCCAAGTTTCTTCTTTTTGCGACGGATCGACATATTTTTTGGACTCTCCGTCCGCCCTTTCCCCCTTTGACCCTATCACGACGCCAGTCCCTTTTTAGGTCCTGTAAAGATTTTTTCGTAAATCCTTATCCCATTATAGTCATTCCACTTTTTCCCCCTTTTTCACCTGTTTTATCACCCCCCCCCCCTTTATTCCTTCTCAAGTCTTGAAAGAAGTATTCCCCCCTCCCCCATCCCCCATCCGTCGCTTGAAGCCAGGTTTTTACTTCTTTTTATAGGTTCCCGGAAGGTGTTCACCTAGTTTCTCCTCTTCTATTTCCAAGGGTCTCCCCCCAACCAAGGAAATCGCTCATCTAATTTCCTCTTAGACTATATTATCCTTTGTTTTTTTGTTCTCTCCTTTTTTTCATTTTTTGAAAGGCTAAGATGCCATTAGCGGTTCCTCGACCCTTCCCTTTTTCGGTTTCTCTCATTGTAGATCCCTTGATTTTTCTTGTGTTTTATTTTATTGGAGTTTACCAATCTTCTTTTATCCGCCCTTGTGAAAACAGTTTTTCTCTTCTTGTTAGGTCCCGGGTTATTTCCGGTCGACTCTCTGCCTTTTCCATTTCCTGGTATCCTTTTTTTTTTTTTTTGCCGGAATTCGATGTATGACTCCTCATTTTCGAGTCATCCACTCTGGACATGCCCCTTCATCCCCTTCGTTAGTGATGGTATTATAGTCCTTATTCAGTCCCTTTTTTTCCTGTCGTTAGAAGTTCACTTTCAACCCTTCTAGTTTTCGTGGTCCTCTTCACTCTTTACTTTTAAGATGACAGTGTTGTTCCCTCCTGTCTCGGGTCTTTTCTTCCCTGAATTCCTCGATCCCTGATCCCCCCACCCTAGTGAGGTTCCGTCGACTATCATGCGTGACTAGCCCCCCCCCCTTGTAGCGTTTTTTTTCTCTGTCTTTTTTTTTTTCGTCGCGTATTGATTGCCGCAAAAATTTACTTCTTCTTTTTTTGTCCCCCTTCCTGCTATACTGAATGAGGCTTCTATTTCTACCAGGGTTTTCGTCTTAGCGGGTTTTTGATCCCCCCTCCCCCTACGAACCTTCCCTGTCGCACGATTTTTAACCTCCCCCTCCCAGTTCCTTTCTGGTCAAAGCTTTTCGGTAGTTCATACTTCTTCATTAAAGTGGAACTCCGTTTGTTGCTTTTTTTATTAGTCGGTGCTCTTTCCCTGGTTATTTTTCCTCCCCTGTGATATTACAAGCATTCTCCCCCTACTCCTCCTAGAAGCCCATCTCATGGTAGACTATGATGTCCTTTCTCTCCTTTCTTTTTTTGAAGTCTTAGATAGAACTCTCTATTCCTCTCTTTTTGGTTGTTTAACTAACTTTCGAAAGTCAGGCCGCCCCTGGTCAGATGTCGTCCTTTTTGTCCTTCCTCTTTCTATCTTGGTCTTTCCCTTCGCTCCCCAGATTAGTGCGTCCCCCCCCTTTTCCCCCCCTTCCGGGTGATGTGGGTTTAGTGCCCCTGAGACCCCCCTGAAATCTTCCCCCCAGTCCCTCCCCCTGACCGAGCACCGAACCCCCTTCTTTGAATTTCTTTTTGACCACCCTTCTTGATCTGTACTTTTTTCTGATCCCCAACCGTGGAGAATTTGACCCCGGACGTTTATATTTCCGTTCTTGGCCACACCATCTTTTATTTTTGATTTTGCACGTGCTGCAGACGCACATTTAGCTTTCCCCCCCTCGTAGCGCACCGTCCCCCTTTTTCCCTATCTTTGGAATGAAGGGTAACTCTTCACCCCCTGTTTGTTTCACCTCCCCTGTCAAGGTCTAGCAGACTTTCCACCTTTAAACCCTCATTAAGTCAAAGATGTTTTTCCCCGTTCTCCTTCCCGCTGGCTTTTGTCACTCCTCTTTTTCCAATTTTTTCCCTTAGAACCTTTTTCCGTCTTTTGTTTCCCCCCCTTCCAACCCACGCTTCTTCCCTTCCCTGACGAATAGTCTTTCGCGATGCCTTTTTTTCCATCTTCCAAAATGCCTTCCGTTCCGTCGTTTTTTGAGGTCCGGGATTTTTCCAAGGTCTTGGATGTTCAATGGAAGTCGCACCTCGTAATCGTCTCTTCCTTTCTTGGAAGTTTTTTGACGGGACCCCTCATTTTCCCCCTAAGGTCCCCCCCTTGGCCCCACCCCCGCCTCCCTTTTGAATTTCATGACTAAGACCGAACTGCCTCCTTATCTTCCATGGTTGTCTTTTTTTGCCCCTTTCCCGACCAGGAAGTCTGTTCTCCTCCTATTTTTTCGATATATTTGTCTCCCTCTCTTGGTGGTCTTTTGTCCCCGCCCCCCTTTGCCAAACCCTTTCTTTTTCATCTTTCCCCGTCAGAACTCATTCGGGCGGTCCCTCCCTCGACACCGTGGCAGCAACGTCCCACTCTTTACTTCCTATGAGATTAATTTTTGACTTTTTTTTTCCCTCAAATTACCTCTCGTCCCATTTTTTGCCCCCTTTACTTGTGAATCGACGCTTATCACTTTCCTCTTGTGTTTTTAGACTCTTAAATCAGGATATTTAAAATCTCTTTTTTTAAATGTCATCCCGTTTGGCCCCTTTCTGGAAATCCGTTCCACTTCATGGTTATATCCTTCCACCGACCTTGATTTTTCTTTTCTTCCTTCCCTTTTTTCTTTTATGAAGGGCCTCTCATGGTCCCTTATCCTCTCCCCCCTCTGTGAATTTGTTTAAATGTTCGCGTAAGAGAAACCAACTTCTTTTTCCTTTCCCCAATATACCGCTTTACACCCCCTTCCTTACTAAAAGTCCAGGTTTTCCTCTTATTCAGACCCCCCTCCCCCCAAACTAATTTAGAGACCTTGTTTAGTACTTTGATAAGAGTGGACTTCGTCTTTTGCCCCCTACTGTCATTGACCACCTTTTTTCCATTTGTTTTTTTCCCGCATGCCTCCCTCCCTTCTTTTGAGAGGGTCGGGCACCTCACCCCTTTTTTACATTTCGTCCTTGCGGATGGTTTTTTTTTTTGTTTTCTTTCCATTTTAAAAGTTAGGGGTTTCATTTTCCTCCCCTTGCCTAGTCTCTCCGATCGTCCGCCGTTCAGGAGACAGTCGTGCTTGGTTTTGTTTTGTAACCAGAGGTACTTCGATGATCCTGGTTCAAAACAGCCCTGTTCCCCCCTGTTGGAGCTCTAATTTTACGTTTCCCCACCATTTTTTCTTTCCGGGTGTTTCTTCCGGTGACCTTCTTTTTCTTTCTTTCACTTTCCTTTGCTGAGTTGTTTAGGTCCCCCTAACTAAAGATAGTTTAGCCAACGGAATAGTCACCTCCTTCTTTTCTGCCTTTTTTTCGAAACTGAGTGTAGGCACAGTCCCCTGGCCCCTTTTCGTGTTCCCTTCCCCACGTGAATATCCCATCCCCTTCCCAATCCCCCTTTGATCTCAAACTTGCAGCTTTTTTTCCCAAAACCTTCTTAGTTGTTGGAGAGTTCTTTTTCTTGCGTTTCTTCTTTTAGAGTAACGCCCAACCCTCTTTTTTATTTGTTTAAAAGTTTTTTTTCTATCCCTCTTTTCGCAGCTCCCTCTGGCGGAGAGGCACCTGAATTTTTCGGTGAAGCCTTTCAATTCTTTCTTCGGCTACCTCTTCTGAACACCCCCCACTTTTCTTTCGACTTTTTTTTTTCCTTTCGTGAAAGACGAGCCCCATCTCCCCTGTCTTTTCTTTTTTTTCGCCTATTGATCGCTTTGTTTATGTTTTTCCCGGCACGCGTGCTACCCCCCTCTCCTTTGAACCACCTCCCTGCCCGTCACTCGTTCCCACCACCCTCTGGCCGCTCGACCCCCCTATCCTACACCCCTTGCCCCACTTACCCCCCCTCCCACCTCACCCCCCACCCCCCCACACCCCCCCACACCCTGAAGAACAGCTTTACCATCTTGTTTCCGCGAGGCCCTTGCCTTTCATTTGTTTTTCCTTTCCCCCTGCTCCTTCCCGCACTGATATCTATCAGACCCTCGACAGTTCTTTTCTCAGTTTCCCACAACCTTTCTCCTCGTCTCCCCCCCCTTGGGCGTCAGACTTTTCCCCCCAATCCCTTTTTTACCTTTTCAGGTTCTCGTACAAATGGGCTATTCCGCTTAACCGCCTTTCTGTGTCGATCGGAAGTCCTTGATCCCCCTCCAGTTTCCATGCATTTTGTAAGCAAGTTTTCCCCCACTTTTTTCTTTCTCATTCTTCCCATTCTTCCCCCTCCCCGCTTCTCCTGTGTAATGTTTCGAGGAACTTCCTCACAGGTTTGCGATCCCTTTTTGAGAGAAAGAAATCCTTCTTCAACCTTTCAAGGGCACTCACCTTTTCCTTCGTACGTAATGGATAAATCTTTTCCTCACCAGTTCTCCCCTTGCACGGTTCCTTACTTCTTTTTCCGTTTCCGCATGCCACCCTGCCCTGAACCCCCTCGCAGAGTCCCCCGACTTTTTCTTTTTTCTTTTTGTATTTTAAGGCTGGTTCCCTTCTTTCCACTCCCCGCCCTCTTCCCACTGATCGGACGCGCCACTTTTTTCTCCCCACCCTATTCGCTAGCGAAGGGCATTGCTCCCCCCTGTTGTTTTGTTGATGATTCTTTTCTGCGAAGAGTTCTTGCGCGAAATTCGTTTTTTTGGTTTACGGACCTTTCCGTCTTTCTCCCCTTTTTTGTTGGAGTGTTGAACACCTGGTTATTTCTCTCCTCTAGTTTCCCCCAAAAATTCCTTCCCCCCTCCGTGTGTGCTCCTTCCCCTATGGGCAAAGCTGTCATCCTGATCCGAGACATGATTCCTTGTCCCTGGCGTTTTCCAAGTATGTCTTCTCTTTTTTTACTGCAGATGCTCGTTTATTTAACGTCTTTCTTTTTTCCCCCTTTGAATCCCCTGGACCGGTCTCTTCTTTTTTCTTCTTTCCCCGCTCTTCTTACAGAAACGAATGTTTTCTATGCCTCTCAAACCCCAGGAAAACAGACTTTAGACTTGATTTAAGAATTTTGAGATTTTCCCTTTTGTCTTAATCGTGACCCCTCCCCTTTTTTTTTTCGCGGTTTCTTTATTATTCCTTAATCCTCCTCTTCTTCTATTACCTTAAAGTTTTTATATGAGACATCTAGGTCCTTCCCCCCTCCCCCTCGAACTCCCCCTTTCTGACTGCTCAATGAAGGGATGTTCTATTCCTAGGTTTCTTTTTTTTTAAACACCTCTTGATAGGGTCAACGATTTTTTTTCCATGATCCCTTCGAAGCAGTTTTGATGTTTTTTCTCCCCTTTATTATTTCCTCTGCCTTGTTTAATCATTCTTTACGACAGGCAGTTTCCGTTTTTTGCAACGCCCCCCTTACCCCCTCCTCGTCTATTGGCCCTTGCTCCTTCTTTTTATAATTATTCCTTTACCATCCTCTTCGGCCGTTTTTTTTTTAGTCTTTTTTGCATTTCGGTTCTTTCATGTTTCGATGGTCGACTGGAGTTCTCCCTGAGGCTGAGCCGAGATCTACTGTCATTGTTCTACGCTGCAGCGATTTTTTCTTTCGGAGAAAGCCCTCAGCCTTCTCCTTTTGGTGTTGGGGCCATCATGTTCCTTCGCGCTCCTGATCCCGCCCTGTTAGGCTTCACCTCCCCCATTTCTTTCCTTGTTTTCATCCCTCTAGGCTCCCCCTCATCTAAGATGAGAACCAGCTCTACTTCTGCTTTTTTTCTGAGCTCCCAAGAAACTTCGACAAAGACCAGACTTACCACGAACAATCCGCCTTTCTTTTTCCCACCCCTTTTTTTGACGGTTGCAATTTTTGCAACTTCCCCTTTTTGATATCCGTTTTTTGAATTAAAAAGTTAACTCTTTGCTGGTTTTTTTACTTTAAGACTAGTTCTCCCAGTTATTGCATCCCTCCTTTCTAGTCCCCCTTTTGTGCTTGGTCCCTTCAACCTGAAAACTGAAGTCCTTGACCCCCCCCCTTTACCTCCCCCTGGTCTGTTTTTCTTTGATTTCTATTTTCCCCTAATAACCCTCCTTTCGCAAGATTTTTTCTCCTTTTACTTCCTCTCACCCCATTCTGCTTTTTTTTAACAAGTACACTTAGTTTTTTTCCCCGTTCTGCTCTGTTTCCCCTTCCCCCCCCGACTTCACTCCCCCGTACGTGACCTTCCGATTTTAGACTTAGATCTTTTACCTCGCACCACTTTCTTCGTGTTTTCTGATCCGCGAAACGCCCTTCTGATTTTCTTCACGGTGTTATTTGCTGTCAAAGCGTACTCTGTTCAGCTGGCGCGACGGGTCCCCTTGTATTTTTTTCTTTTTTTCGTGAAAACGAGAACTTTCCCTTTTCTACCCTCCTAAGACCACTCGGCGCCATGCGTTTGGTCGGCTTTGGGTGCCCAAAGTTTTTTTCCCTCTTTTTTCGAAGTCCCCCCTGTTTCTCCCCTGTCCCATAGCTCTCCCCCTTCTTTTGTTGAGGGCCCGACCCAGTGAGAAAATTCGATGTTCTCGGTGACTGGCTCCTTACCTTTTAATTTTTCATAGAAAAAGGATCTTGCTCCCAGTCCCCAAATCTGCTTACTTCCTCTCCCAGACTTGCCCAAGATCATGTTCCCTACCCCAAGCTCCTCCCCCTGACATTTTTTTCTTGGGTGAACCTTAGGAGTTATCTCTCTTTTAACCCTTTTTTTTACTCTCTCTCCCTCCCAGGATCGATCCTCCCATAAGTGGTCTGCTTTGCTTTTAAGTTTCGGCCACATTACCTTTAGTCCCCACTCTCTCGTGTTCTTTCTTAGAGAGGTTTAATCCTGTCGCCCCTATTATGGAGTTTTTACTCCCCCCTTTACCCCATCTTGCTTTGTCCCTGTTCTGTAGACCCTTTCTTTTACATCTGAGTTTCCGATTAACCATACTGTCACCCCCCCATTATGCCCTTCAAAGATCCTCTCAGGGCTCCCTTGATCACAAACGCATTCTCCGACTTAGTTTCCCAGTCTGTCTGTACTCCCCCCTGGCACCTTCTTTTGACCCCAGAAGGCCCTTCAGCGACTGCACCTGCGCCAATTACTCTTCTCTTCCTCCAAGATAAGCCCCTCGTTTTACACTCACATCAACCTTTCTTCCTACCAGTACAAGAGTTTTCTTTGTCGCTTCAGCCCCTTTGTTTTTCTTGGGATCTCTTTACTTCCCTGTCAGCCTCTCTTCTTAGGTCAAGTTTTTTCTTTTACCTTCTTGCAGCAAGAACGTGGATTCCTCGTCTTCCCGCTGATACCGGGGGCCAACAGACCTTGTCCCGTTTTTCTTCTTTCCCACCTTTTAGAGTGCGGAATGTTTCCAGTTCTTTCCCCCTGTTTTTTTTTTTCCCCCACGGGGGTTGTTTCATCTTCCCTCCCACTTTCAACGGTTGACAACGAAACTGCTCCCTTTTTTTTTTTATACGTTCCGCGGTGCGTCACCTCCTTTCGTCTTCTTTGCCCCTCCCCAAGCCACTTGTCCTGCCTCTTTCCTCCCCTCATGCAACTTACCCCCCCGCCTTTACTAACTTGCCTATTGCTGCCGTAAACCCGAGGCAGACCCCTTTCCCCCCCCCCCCCCCCCCTTAACTCCTTTTTCTGGTGTTGCGTGCGTTCTGTTCTTCATTCTCGCGCCGAACCAACCATCAACCCCCCTTGGCAGCGGTTTTCGAATTTCCCGACTCCTTGCTCGACAGACCTCTCTTCCCCCCCCCAATTCTCCCCCGAAATTTGACCTCCCTCCCCTCCTCCCGCGACTGAATTCTTCCCCCCCCACACCCTTTTGGCGTTGCCCTTTTTTTCCTTTTTTACCGGAAAGCCAGAGCAAATAAAGCTTTTCATTCCTGGTAAATCCCTCCCCATCTCCTTCTCCCGAGGAGATTCCCTTATCGCGAAACTTCTACCTCTCCCCCCGGTCCGAAACATCCTTCCCGCCTCTTCCCCACCAAACCTTTTCATGGTGGATCTTTCCTTCCCTATAGGTCTGAAAATTAAGAGCCTTTTTCCCCCCCCAGCTTTCCTGAGTTACACGCTCGGAATGGTCAGTTTCTTTGAAATTTTCTCAAGGAGCGACCCTCTATATCGATAATCCTATGACCCCGCTTTGGTGAGTTTTACAACCCCCGAGTTCGTCCCGAACATTTTTGCTCTCTGATACACAAGACCGAACTTTCTTCTTTCTTGTTTTTTTTCCTATGGTTATTAGAAGAGATAAACCTTTCCCCTTTTCCCGTCAGGATCCTCCTTACTTCATCCTCTCCCCTCCATGCCTTGTACTCATGACCTACCCTCTTTTTTCCTTGCCTTCTTCACGCCCCGGCATTCTTCTTTTTCTCGATTCCCTCTCCCCTTCGTTTTTTTCTAAAGAGCTTGCTAGTCACTCCCTCATCCGTCTCTTTTCCTTTGCATTTTTTTTCTTTTTGTAATACGGCTACATTCCTAGTTTTCCCCGAACGAGTTTTTTAAAGGTTCCGCCTCTCCCCAAGTATCGTCGCCCTCCTTTGCCAAGCAAGTATGCCAGTACCCATCGCAGATTCCCCCGACTTCATTTTTTTTCCCCTCCCCCTTTATCCCGGCCCTCTCCTGGGTTACCGCCCCCCCTCCGACCTTCCATTCCCATCCTCTTTCTCTTGGAACAAAAAATTCTTGTCCCCTCCTTCCCTGAAGGGCTCTCCTCCCCATAATCTTCCCACTCATTCCTATTTTTTTGATATATCCTTTGCTTGTAGTGACCTCGCGTGCTCTTGATCACGTTTTTGGAAGGTTTCGATAGGTTCTCCAGGTTCCTCTCTTTTGTTGCTTTTCCCCCCCCTGTTTTCTTTTATATACTTGCTCGTTGCCCACACCTGCTTCCGTTTTTTCATCTGGCTAGCAGGTTTTTCCCTTCCCTTCCCCCCTCCGACCTCTGTGATCTTCTAGTGAACCTGGAGTCTCCGGTTTTTTTACTTTTTCGCTTTTTTCTTTTTCCGTTCCCGAGCGACCAAAATAGGAATTTGGCCCTTTTCCTTGGATGAGGGGTTATTATCTCCAAAGTCCTCCCTTCCCCCCTCCCCGACTTTTCCGCGAAATTCCTCATTTGTCTCGGTCCAGGATCCTTCCCGTCTCCTGTAGTTCCCCTTTCATTGACCTAATTTTTCTCCCCCTATCATTGAAGTCCCTCCTTCCTTCTTGAGACATCCTCAGACTAGAAAAGACTTTACCCTTTTCCCCTTGTCTCGAGGGGCTTAAATTTGCTTTTGGAACTCTCCTTCTGACTCCCCCTTCTATGTCGAACGGCGGACCTTTTACGTTCCTAAACCTCCTGTAGAAGTAATTTGTTTTTCCCCCTTTTTTCTTCATTGTGTTCCTTGGTCCTGGTCCCATTGCTGAACCTGCTTCTTTTTATTCATGATATGAAAGATGAGTATAATTTTGATCTTCTCTTCTCCCTGTGAAACTCCCCTATCATGCTTTTTTGGTACGGACGGCGGGTGCGGTAGGGAATTATTTTTCTTATGGTTCAATTTAGATCTGCCTCTCCCTCCCTCGCTTCCTCTACTGGTAGAGCTGATTTTCCCTTCTCCTTTCTTTTGATATATGAGTCTTCTCGATCTACCTCCATGTTCCTGCCTTTTTTTTTTTATGAGTCCCCCTACCCTTCTCCTTGTTCGTCTTTCCCCCTCCTTTTGTTACTTCCTTTAATCGACGCCCCCTTTTCTACAAAGCCTCTCGCTTTTTTACTTGCTTCCTCCATTTATTGGTTTGTGGTTCGTGGCGCCCCCCAATCACTGTCCTACCTCCAGCCCCCATCTCACCCTTAGTCCACCGCGTGCCGTTTCGTGTTTCCAATGTTCTTTTTGAATTTTTTTTTCCTTCCCCTTTGATACTTGACGGCCGGGTTTTTTTTTTTTCCCACCTTCTAACTCTGCTTGGCCGGTGTCTGTTAACCCTTAGATAAGACAGACAGCGTTTCCCGCGCTTCCCCCGTGGAGAGTATCACTCCTCGGTGCCTATTCGTTTCTCCCGTTTTCTGTGTTCATTCCGGGTTGACTTCCCCCCCCCTGTGCACCCCCCCCAAGAACTGCCCGGGGTCTCCGCCAAGGAATAAAAGTCATTCACTCCCTTCTGTTCTTCACCTTTCCTTCTTCCAAGTTTACCTCTTTTTTCTTGTCCCCCCCCAAGTACATATGTAGTAATCTGAAGCTCTATTTTTTTATTTTTCAAAAGACTTTCTTCTTCTTCTTTTTTTTTCCGACTTCCCCTTTCTCGTTCCTCCCGAGTTTGGTTTCCCCCTCTAAAATGCACACTTTAGTTTTTCTTCGGTTTCCCTCCCTTTTTTGACATATGGTTTGTCCTCTTTCGAGCTTCCCTTTCTGTATTGCCCTTACGATTAAGTCTTATGAGGAAAGCTGGTTCTTTTGCCCCGAATGGTGCGCATGAACTTTTGGGCCCCCCTCCCTCAATTTTCGTCAATGGCGTTCTCGCCGAACTTTTCCTCTTTTGTTTCCCCGGTGGGTATCCGTCGAAAAAAGGTCTTTCGACTTCCCCTTTCCCTTTTTACTCCCTCTCTTCTTGGTTGAATTTTACCTCGACCTTTTTTTGAGAGACCCCTCACGTTGTGACCAAGTTTCTTCGAACTCATACTCGGGCGTCCCCATCCCCTTTCCCCGGTATTAGAACCCTTTTCCCAATTCTGGTTGTCCTTATCACGAGTAAGGTGCCTCCTCAAATCAAACTCCAAGTCAGTGGAATTTTGGAATCGTTTTTAGTCTCTTTCTCCTTACTACCCCCTTTTTGTGTTGTTGTCTCCTATACCCTCCCTTTCGCCGATTTCCCTTCCCTCCCTTGGAGAGATTTGCTTTTAGTTCCCCTTGCCCCCCTCCTGTAAAAATTTGTAAGAGTTGGGGCCGGTCCTCCGTCTTTCTGATACTTCGATGAAAGTATGTTCTGATCCCCCTTCCACCATCGTTGAATATTTTTTTTTCTTGGCTGACTCAACCTAATGGTTAGGTCCTTCTCCCCCGCTAGATTCCCCACACTCTGTTCTTATAAAATCCTCTTTTTTCGAACGTTTCTAAAGCCTCCCCCCATAGGTCAATAGAGATGTATAGTTCTTCCGTCTCCCTTCCCCTTTCTCCCCCAGTTCGAGGTTTGTCCTCCTAATTAGAGTCGGCACATGCGAAATTTATCACCTTGTCGCTCCCCATGTCGATCCCCTATTTCTCCTTTTCCCCAAACTCCAATTATCACCCCCCCTTGCCTCAGATTGGTTTTAGCAGAGTACGTTGGCCCCAGTTTCATGACTGGACCTTTGACTTTATCCTCTTTTTTCCGGCCTTCCCTGTCCAAGAAAGTGTTTTGTACTGGCTCCCCTCGCTAAATCAGCGTCCTCCTTTCATGTCTAAAGCCCGGTTAAAAGGGAAGCAGTCTTACCCTCTTTCCCCCCCTCGGATTTTTTTGACTGCACTAGGTTCAGGTGAACTGGAATTACCGTGTTTTGTGCCGGGTTCTTGTGTTCATTGTTACAATTCGACATATCTTGGAACTTAAAACCTCTTCTTTCCTGGGCGCTAAGAGTCTCGGTGGCTCCACCCTTCGTTCGTGCCAAACCAGTCCGACTCTGTTACTGTGTTCCAGGCTTTTTCTAGACCCTTAATACAGCCCCCTTTGCCCCCTCTTTTTTGAAGTCCCCCTCTGCCTCCCCCGTTTTTCCCCCCCCCAGTCCCTTTTGAGTTTTCCTTGGATCCTCTTTGCGTCCCTTTTGTTACCAATCAGCCGACTCCGGCTTTTTTTAGACCCTTTTAGACTTTTTTTTTCCCTTCCGGAACTGGAGGCTTTCCCCTTATTCACCTTCCCCAGCCTACTTCGCCCCTCGATTTCTCGCTGGTCCACCCAAAAGGGCGCCTCTCTCTGTCTTTTTTATTTCTCACTTAAGTACACGAGCCTTTATCGATTGATTTCTCGTCGTTATTCTGCAGATATCTGCGGCGCTCTCTGAAATCTATGTATCCCTTCCCCACCCCCCCTACTCAACATTCTTAACCGCCCACTTTCCTTTCCCCAACCCGACCCATTTCCTATGGATATGTACCAACTTCGCCTTTTCTTTCCCTGATCCCTCCCTGATCAACAACCCCCATAAATTTCCAGCTCTGGATTTTCCAACCCTCCCCTAGAGAACGGACTGTCTTCGGGTCCTTGCCATTTCGGTCTCTAAAATGCTATAGAGATAAGCCCTTCTGAGTCCTTTTTCCCTGGAGTTTCCCCCCACCTTATCTGTATATTAACTCCTACCCAACAAAGATATTTTGTCCTTAACACTCCCTTCTTCAGCTTAGCCAGGGGCAGGTCCACACGTTCCTATATCTACCCCTTATCAAAGAAAGTTTTTTGCATCGTCCTCTTACCCTAGGCTAAAGACCCCCCCCCATGCCCCTGTTTTTTCGACGTGCCAATACCTTAACTCTTTTTATTATAGGCCTTACGCAAGAAGGATTTTTACTTTCCTGGTCTTTGTAGGAGACACTCCCATTTCGGTGCTTTGCGACTATCCCCCTTTGTTTTTTTTTTTTTGGCTTTGTTTTTTTTTTCTTTTTTTTTGGGTGGGGGTTTTTTTTTTTTTTTTTTTTTTTTTTTTTTTTAAATATAAAATCACTCCCATCCTTGTAAGGGAATCGATTTTTTTTCCCCCCGACCTTTCAATACTGTCACTCTTTTTCTTCACCGGCGACCTCTTTTTCAGTTCTCATTCAAATGGAAGTCTCTGACTTTGCCTCACGTTCCCCTAGTTTCCTTCCCCAATGTTTCTTTGTTTTTTTCACTCAAGTCAGAAGACGGTGTTAAACTCCCCACTTGCCCTTGATCCCTTCCCTCATAGACAAAAGGTCCACCCCCCCCACCCCCCAGAGGTAGAAAGCTGTCATGCTAGAATATTATATCTCTCCCCTCATTTGTCGAGACGATCACTGAACTCCTCCTTTCACTCTCTTGCCATGTGTGCGCCCCCTGGTTTTGTAGATCTCCCTTGTGTTTCGGTGTTGGAGTCAAAAAAGCTTCTTAGTTCCCCCTCGTGCCCCCCCAATGCTTTCCCTCCTTCTGGAGATGAGTAAGAACTTATCCGCCCCCCCCCCCCATGACTATGTGTATCTTCCTATTTTCGTATTCCTTTTGAATCCATTTGTCTAGTATTTACGTGGTCTACCCTCTTCCCCCTGCGTGAGTGCGGGTATTCCCTCACCCTCTTCTCGCCCTCACAGACCGATTTCTTTTTTCGTCCGCAGTGACTACCTCCCTGCCGTAGTTGGCTTGCCTTTTCTCTTCGCGGCTTTCACGTGCCCTGAACGAATTTTTTCCTCTTCTGTCGGCAATCCTTCGAGTCCTTCCTTGACCCTAGTTGGTTGATTCCACTCCCCTTTGACTCTCCGCCCATTGTAGTCTTCTTTTTACCTTTTATGGGTACTTTTCGCTTCCAAATAGATTTTTGTAGATTTTCCGGTTCACCGAGCCCTTGTGGTGTGGGTTAAGAGTGTCCTCTTAATCTTTCCTTCTTTTCCCCCGCTCTCAGGGTTATCCGGATCTCAATGTTCTGGGTCCGAGGACATTGCACTCACTCCCCCCTTCTTCCTGATAAGAAGCTCCGTTCCTTGGAAAGATGAGTACGAATTTTTCCTCCCTCAATTTTCCCTACCTAGAATTGGGGTTTTTTTCCTTTGGCTTTTTTTCGGTGGTCGTTTAACCCCTTTTTTTACGTCCACTTTTATCTCTGTCTGAGATCTCCTGTCCCTGTTTTTCCCGCCTTCTCTGAGCTCTTAAGATTATTTGATAGTCTACCCTTCCTTTTTCCAGATCACTGTCTTTGCGACATGGTGTTGGTGGGTCCCTTACTGAAATTTCCTCCCCCGATGGAGCACTTTCGTTATTCACCTTCTTTATTCTTCCCTTGGCCGCATCATCGTTTCTTTAGGAAACGATTTCTCTTTCCTACCGTTGCGACTTCCAGGTGCTTGAGAGACCCACTACCTTTCTCCACCTGACCCCCCTCTCAAGCTACCCCCCCTACCCCCTCCGTGCCGGAGGGTTGACCCTGGGCTTCCTCTCCTCAAACATTTTCTCCTTATGCAGGCGTAGTAATGAAAACAGCCCCACTCCCCCTTTGTCTTGTATTTGAACTCGCGCTGCAGGTTCGCTCCCTGGCTTCCGTTTCGTTTCTTTGCAACTCGGGGTTTGACTTATTTCAAACGCCCCTCAACAAGCCCTTTTCCAGAATACATTTCCCTTTCCGACGTCCGGTTTTCCCTCAACCCTGGAATTCAAAGCACTCGATTTTTCCCTTTTTCCCCCCTCGAGACTCCGACATTGCTTTTTGGAAAACCTTCATTCGGGTTCTTCTTGCTTTACCAGCGCTTTTAGACCAGCCACGAATTTCCCTTAAGTACCTTTCGTCTTCCCGTGTTACTCATAAACTTCCAAAACGTTCGTGTCCCTATTCTCTCCATCCCCCCCTGGAGGTCCCTCCCCTTTATGAGCGGCTGTCTTTTCCTTTATTTTCTTCCTACGCAAGTCGTCCCCCGTATGGACCTTCTTTCTTTGGTGTTCAAGAGAGAATTTGCCCTTGTGCCCCCCCCTCTCCTTTTTAATTCCCAGGAGTCCTAATCTATCTCTTTTCACTTATTTGTAGGGATTGATTAGTCTTTCCCCCCCCTGCCCTCTTGATCTTCAATTTTTTATCTCTTTCTAGGGTTACCCCTCATTTGCCCCTCTTTTGGTCTCCCCTCCCAGTGCTCCATTAAAATGGTTATTTCTAGCGCAATACTAGTTGATTCACAATCCCCTTCCCCCTTCTTGGAAACGTAACCTCCCTATTCGTTTATTTCTTTTTTACGTCGACTGTTCCAACTCTCTCAACTTTTCCTTTGTTTCCAGCTTGGGAATCGAGCAGTAGTTACCCCTCCCCCTCCTCCTTGTGTGTGTTGAGAGTCTCCTTATTTTCCTTCCCCCAATTTCCCTCCCTTTTCTCTGGATTTTCCTTTCTCTTCCAATTCCTTTCCCTCAACCCCCCCAAGATGTTAAGAGGTTGGTTTCTGCGCAGTTTCTTTATATTCGGGGCGTTTTCGCGAGCACAGATTCCCCTTTGACGTCGTTCCTCCCCGATGAAACCCTTCCAGCTTTAATCGAACAACCAACCTAGTAACATATTGTGTCCCCGCTCCTTCTTTTTTAGGCAAGCAAGACAAAAACTACCTTGTTTACCTATTTCTTAGTCCCCCATACTCGCCATTTTTACCACCTTCTTCTTACCCTCAGGGAAGTTCCCCGCATGTCCCGTCTCCATTCACCTTTCGCGGCATTTTATCATTCATTTTACGGGCAACAATTTACCTAACCCCCCCCCCCATCCCGCGGACTCCCGAGGGGAGTTTTCCTCTCCCAGTCATTTGTGGGATTTTTATGATTTCGGCCGCTGCTTATAGATCGTCTTAAATTTCATCGTGTGGTCCCTGTCGCCCCCCCCTCCCTGATTCACCGTAAGACCCTCAGGACGGGGGAAAACCGACATTTTCCCTTCTTCCCGACCTTTTTTCCACAACTCCAAAACCCATCAGGTTTTTTCCGTTTGATTTTGTGTCCAGGCTTCTACCCCGTGCTTTCTTTTAGTTTTCTTCTTGTTTCCCGGGCTTAACACCATATCGGGGTCTCCCCGACTTCACTTTCTCGACGCGTTTTTGTCGAGCAACCTTGAGTCGCTAGGGCAAACTCTTGGCAATCTCTTTACCGTTTTGTTCCTGCCACGAATCTTTTCATCCCTGTCTCCCTTTTCCCTCTGAACTCAGACAGTCAACTTCTCACATTTGAACCCCCCCCCCTAAGGCACGTCGTTGTCTTTGGAGATCTTATTTCTATTTGCGTGTTTGCACCGTTCGTGTTCGCCGACCCCCCCAATCCAAATTCCTCATGGTAGCCCAACTCCCTGCTTGAAAAATTTCTGACAGCAAGTCCCGGCTCTACGATGACAAGACCCTTATTTTTTAATTAACGGTAGACTTTCAACTTTTTTTTGAACCTCTCCACCCAAACACAATGGTTCGGATGAAATGTCCCCTTTTCTTTCGTCAAGAAGCTCCCCAGAGAAGAGAGAAGGTCACTTTCGTCTCCCCTCTCTTCCCTCGCGGACCCAGTTTTTATAGATCCAATTTTCCTAGTGTTCCCTATCCCCAACGGTGCCGACCCCCCCCTCCCTGCCCCCTCCCCCCCCTTCACAACACTGAACTGGACTCTATTTTCCCCCTTTCCCTTCGTAGGTGAGACAATGCGAAGAATCCCCTCTTCGATGCTGCGTTTAACCCGCCCGACGGCCTGTTTATTCAATGGTCCTTCGAACCCCGCATAAGTCAAACCGTCATATCGCCAGCCATCCGCTAGGTCTTTTTTTTTTTTTTCAAACCCGTCTTTCGACACCTTCCCTCACTCTATTTTTATCCCATCCCGGCCCTCAGCCCTAACCGCCCTCGACCCTTGCATTCTTCTGGGATATTTTTTTTCACCGAAAGATTGCGTGTTTCTCTTTTTCCGGCCCTTCCCCAAGTGACCCTTAGATTACGCGGTCCCCCCCGGACTTTCTAATGGAATTGTCCTCTTTCTTCCTTTCTTCCTCCGCCTCCCTTCTTTTTCCTTTTGTCTTTTTATAACCTAAACTCTTTTGTTCCTCTTTAAGAGTTTGAGAAGACCCGCCACTCCCGCCCTTTCCTCAGATTTTCTTTCTCTCATGCTTTTCATACTTCTACTCCTCAACCCTTCTCCCTTAACGGTTCGTCCCAAGACGTTCCGCGACTGATGAAGTGGTCAGCCCTCTGCCTCACATCGCCAGCGTCGAGGGCCCTCCTTTTTTTCATATCGGCTGACGCATTTTTTACAAGACCCCAAGCCCTCCAACCCTTTCTCCCCCGACAGATTCAAAAGGGCGATCAACCCCCAAAGTAAATTTTCTTTAGCACGCTACTACTTGT
>Ga0179591_1377913_pt1 | contig 18182 bp, 18 predicted proteins | sample CZOMad2_1_08_16f_FD_182891 | JGI IMG/M metagenome (GOLD analysis project Ga0179591, IMG submission 182891) | Vadose zone soil fungal communities from Angelo Coast Range Reserve, California, USA - CZOMad2_1_08_16fungal (PacBio error correction) | ecosystem: Environmental > Terrestrial > Soil >... | reverse complement strand
AATTTTAACGTCCATGTTCTCAAGCCGACCCCCTGAAACAATTTCCCCTTGGTGTGATTCAGTCCACCCACATTTCTCCTTCCCTCTTAACATTTTCTTCCCTTTCCCCCCCCGCTCTACACCCAGATAAGCTCAAGGTCGTTTGTCCTCAACCAAAGATGCAAGCCCCCACCTTTCCCCAACGTAACAGTCACCCGGAGTACGACGTTGCCACAACATCGCCGGGCCCGAACCTTGGCCCCTTAGGCCTCTCCCTCGGATGTCTGCCCTCCTTCCCCTCTGGGCTGATGTCTATTCCGGCCCGCCGAATCTCTCTCTTTTTTTTTTATTCCCTCCCTTTGGGTTAGAGAGATCGTGCGGTGCGGGGAGGCCGGTCTTCCGGCAACTCCAGGCCCTTTTTTCCCCCCTCGCTGCTATCGCTTGCCTTGATTCCTTTCTGCCCCTTCATGGGTTTAGCGTATCCCTTACTTTTACGTTCATTGATCCTCGGTATCAGCGTGGGGGGTTGGCACCCTCTGGTCTTGTCCGTGCCTTAGGCTTTTGCAGTTTCTCGGTATGCCATTTTCTCTCAGGAAGATGTTTAGTCCTTAATCCATCCCCCGGTTTTTCGCGGGTTGCTTAGTTTTTTCAGTTCCCCGGACTTTGTGTCTTTTTTCCCCTTCCTCTCGCGTTCGCTACAGCCCCACGGCCACTGGGTTTCTCCTCCGATAAATTTGTTTCCCTCTTTTTTGTTTCCTTCCTAGAGTTGTTTGTATCGTCCCTGTTTTTCCCTTTGCCGTCTCTTGGCAACGTCCCAAGTGTGTAATTCTTGCCGTTGTTTTGTTTTTCCGATAAATGTGTGGTCAATTCTTTTCCTTTCCCCTGGAAGATTTAATCTTCCAAGACTCCACCTTCTTTAAGCCGTTGTTTATTCCGCTTTTGTAGAAGCTCAGAGTGACCGGGTCCTCTCCTCATGTTAATGTACCTTTTTCCCCTGTCGCGTCCTACCTTCTGCCTGTTTTTCGTGGCCCATCCCTTGTAGGACGTCGTTTTGATTTTTTGTTCCGGGCGAAAATCCCCGTCTCCCCCCTTGATAGCCTGCCCCCCTTGCCGCTGTGAATGGTTACCGATTTCTTTCGTTTTGAAGGAGTCGGGTTCTGGTTTTTGTTTTTTGTGTGTTCCTCTTGGACCGTTATCCACGTCTTCGGTCATGATCTACAGTTTCCGTTTTGATTGTAACATTTCAAAGCTTACGCGGAACAAAGAGATCCGGGATTTCTACACCCAGTCATCAGTTCTCAGACGCCCCCCCATTACAATCCCCTGCAGGTCAATTGACTGAGCGCGCCGACGTGAAAGTATAATCGCCCCTTTTTCGGGCTTGCTTTCATCCTTGGAATTCGCCCCCCCCTTTTTATCAATACGTTCTGGCTTCACCGATTTTTTCCGTGGAAGAGCATCGAAGGTCGCCAGGCAGAGATTGAGTGGATTTTCCCCCCTTTTTTCCGATCTAGTTCCTTTCCCCCATGTGCCTGGCCCCTGACGCGGGATGAGAGTCCCTTTAAAGGCATTGCTTCTGACCCGTTGAGTCGTTTGTAGTTCTCGGACTTTTTCCCCCCCTTTCCTGTCCCTGGACCACTTGTATGAGAAGTTTGAACCAAAGGAATTTTTTTCTTTTGCGCCGGGAAAATCTCTCCCCCATCTTTTTGGTAGCGCAATTACTTAGAGAAGCCCCAAAGTCCTTGGTCTAGTTTTGGTTCAGTACATCCATTTATACTCTTGAGTAACATTTTTCCTTACCGTTACGGCTTTTTATTAACCCCCCAGTTTTCGGCAGGAAATGGTAAGCTTGGACGTGCACAAACCCCCGTGCCCAGACCAAGCTAGCGATTTTTCGTCTCCCTCCGTGCCCCACCAACGGATAGGACAGCTGGGGCATCCCCTAAGGTAACGAGAACACACTTTTTCTTTTTACGTTGCTCCGATAAGGAAACTCCGGATGACTTTTTTTCGGTAACCCGCTTATTGCAATGGTGTGTCTAAGTTTCCTTTTTTTCGTGCTCGCATCCGGTAACGACAAGGACGTGTTCCCCCAGTTCCTTCCCCCGGACCAGGACACCGGTGCAACCTGGGCGTATCATGGCTGATTCTTGGCCGGTTTTTTTGTCCCCAAGTCAACTGAGACCCTTGGCAGATGACCCTAGCTCCCCCTGGCCGTTCTGGACCCGTTGGTTAGGTTGAACCACAGCTCCCGGACATGTTTGGCCCTGATTTTCCTGCCATGTGGCGGAGCCCTCCCTGACTGTTCGTTTTTTTTGTTTTGCCAAAGATACCAGATTCCGTGTGCGGCTAACCAAAATTCGCCAATAATAAGGCTGTTTCCACTAAAAAATGAAGCCCCTTCTTTTCGCCTTGTTTCCTAGAAAAACTATTTAATCTCGAGTTGCTGTGGCTTTGAGACTTTCGCCGCAAGAAAGGAGATGCATTTGCCGGTAGGAACTCCTTTTACCCCCCCCGTATCTTCTTTCTGGTGGTTTTTTTTTTTGCGGTTTTTTCTCCGGTGTGCTTTTCCAGTTGGCTATGCGTCTTGCTTATTAAGGGCCCTGAGGGGTCTCCACCCCAAGGCTTCCTTTTTTGAGCCTGAATATCTTTTCCGTCGAGGTAGTGCTCCCCCCCAACATTCACCCCAAACCCATTTCGGTCTTGCGGCCCCCTCCCTCTTTTTGGCGCCTGGAAAAGTTGCACTCTTCCCCCGCCGACCCCTTGACCCCCAAGAGATATGGAGACGGTCCTCTGGTGTTGTTTGGAGATTTGTACATACGCGTTCCTTTTCTCTGTCCCCTCCAGTGCTTGTAGGTTGAGTTTCCGATGTTAATCCTATTCAGTTTCGCTAAACCCTCCGGATTTGACCACACCCCCATAGAAGAATACTTCCCTTGTTGTGTTTTTCCCGTTGGTGGGAGTGTTTAGTTTCACTTATCACTTTATGCCCAGTTCAAACCACGTTCTGTTTTCTTCCCCCTCAAACCAGGTTGTATCCCCAGCTTCTGATTGAATCCAACCTACCTCTCCAGGTCTTCTTGTGGTAGGGTCCAATCTTCTAGTTGTCCCATTTCTCCACTTCTCCCCTTACCAGCACAGTGCCGGTTGGAAAGCCTCCCTAAGATTTTTTTTTTTTTATACACGCCCCGTGAACCCTTTGCCGGTTTTTTCCCCCCCTTTTTTTTTTTTCGCCCCTTTTGTGGTCGCCTCGCACATGATTTCACCGTAAGCCATTCCGTCCTTTGCATCACCGTGCTCCCTCCCCAACACCATTTCCTCCTTCTGTCTCTGTACTACCCCCCTTTTATATCGATTCCTTCTTCAAGTCTTTCTACCTTTCTTGTTGCTGCCCAGCATAAGGATCAAAATTTGTTCGCGTTTCACAAGGCCCCCCTGCTTTTGCTCAGTGATGGATAGTGGTAGACATAAGTCTTTGTTTGCTCAGTGAACCCCTTTTGCGATTTTTTTAAACTGCTTTTTTTCATCTTTTCCAAGACATTGGATACCGTTCCCGCTTGCAATGTTTTTACCTCGATGGAAAACCTGTTCCGAGCCGGTTGTACCCGTAGCATCTTTTCGTGGTAGAAAGTCTTTTCTCCCAGTTTCCCTACGCATTAGTAGTCATGGATTTTCTGTGTTTCTAGCCTCACCCGAAAAGGAAATCCCCGAATTTCCACTGGTTTTTGCGCATGTCTTTTTTTGGTTTTTTCCGAGTGGTTCCACGTTGTTTCGCCGCTCTAGGCTAACTGAAATCACGCCCACCATGGAAACGGGGAACTGGTTACACTGGACTCTTTCCCAGGGATCCGATTTTCTCTCCAAACCCTCTGCCTTTGTTTTTTGACCTTTTTTGAGGTTTCGGGTTCTTTCCGTCATTTGAGTTTTTCTTTGGATGAACATCGCTTTGCTGGAACAGTTTTTGTTGTTTACCCCCCGGCCCTACAAGGGGCCTTTCCAACTGGGTCGTTTCGCTGTCCCCGTTAGCCGTCTCCCTTGTTTCGCCTCGCCTCCTTCTAAGTTGGAATTTGAAACCCCCGTGAAAAAACCCTCTTTGTTCTTTCGCCTCCCTTGACTTACGAGGCGGTGATCCCGGCGATAGGCTCCAAGTAAATCCTGTCCTATTTCCCTTAATTTTCCCCCCGGATTTCCTGCGTCAGATGTTTTTACAGCGCTCCCCTGCGAATAACGACTGAATTCCACAGTTTGCGCGCCCCCTGCATGCCTGCTCATTGAATTTCTCGTGTTACAGGGCCCGCGGAAAACTATCCGCGGGTACAATTACCGCCTCGCTGCTTTGCTCCGAATCTGCAGAGTTGACCAGGATTCCTTACTTTCTCCTGACCAGGCCCCGAATTCAACCTGTCGAGATGTCGAGAATTACCAGGGATTCTTCCCCGTTTTTTTTTCCCCCATGCTTCCTAGGATATGGCTTTTCAGTCAACGTCATGTCCGTCTATTCTTTCTTCTCTGCCTATTTGAGGTACGCGTGCGTTTGCCATGTTTGGTAATTCCCCGGAACCTTCAGGTTTGCCAGTACGTACCTTCTCATTTTTCGCTATGTCAGGCACTCCGTACTGTATCTTCCTCACCCCCCTTTTTCCTGCCTCCTTAGCGAGGCCCCAAACCCCCCTCCAACTCCGACCCCGGATGCACCCCCGACTGACCGCTTTTCCCCCCACGAACTCCCTTGAATCCCCCCCTTTGACTCTCTCCCGGGTGTTAGGAGATTAGCCCTTAACACACTCTACCAGACTTCCGCGCTGATGGGTACAGGCCGATTGGACGGTCTATGTTTCGTTATGGAACATTGCCGTGTTTTCGTTCCCTCTTTAGAGGTCCACCCCCCCACACCTTGCCCCTCTGTAGTCTTCGATGCCCTGGAGATAACACTTTTGCCCTACCTTTATTCCCAAAAGATGCCAGGTCCTTCTTTCACTCATTTCCCCACGTGTGCCATACCGGCCACTCGATAAACCAGTGGGCTCCCCCACCCGCTTTGTGAACTCGAAACAATAGTTTGGTGTTTCGAAGTATGAGCAAACTTTTGCCGGGGGCTTGGGCGCTTCTATTGAGCCTTCAGCTTGCCATTTCTGAAACTTCGCCTTTTTTTGTGCCACTACCCTTCCGACCGGCACGTTTCCCCACCTTTGGTGCTGCTTTTTGCAATCCCGATCCCTTGTAACTCTCGAAACGTGCTCCCCCCCCCCATGAGCCCTCCATGCCTCCTTCAGCCAAGACGTCAGTTAGTTGCTATCTTTCCCCTTTCCCTTTTCCGTAACAGCCTGGAGCTCCGTGTCCCCCATAAGCAGTCTCCCCACAGGCCCCTTCACTTCGGGAACCAGTGATCCCCCCAGCAGAATAGCTTTATGGTTTCCTTTTCCGAAAAACGTTGGCCTCCTTTTCCCCGCTCTTAGTTGTAATACCGAACTCCTTGATGTTGTGAGAGATCTGGGATGTTGCTTTATTTTTTATCGTCAATGACGTCCAATCTCCCTGTCGTTCGTTGTCTTTGGGCCAGAAGTGTCATACTTTCTTTGTGCGTAGTTTGGTTAATATCCCTATGTGACGTTTTCCTGCAATTTTTTTCCTCTGTTTGTTCTTTCCCTCCCGCTTTGTTTCTTCGACCTGGTGCGATTTTTCATTTTTTTGGTGAAGTCCCTCTCTTTTTCTTGAATTCGTGAGCTGTTTTTTCGTCGACCAACCAGTCCGGGGTTCTTAGGATTATTGGCGAAGGGAATTTGGCGGTCGAATGGACAACACCTGACGCTAGAAGATGCCGTTCCCAATCACAACGGCCACCCGGGTGATAATTCTGCTCCTTATGTGTCACTCTCGGTTTGTGCAGGCAGTTCCAGAGGTCTTGCACGATCTTTATTTCTCGATTGAAGGGTTTCGTGGACCCCCGTCTTTGGTCTCCTGACGTGATCTTATATGTTGTCGCTCACTGATGCGGGGGTCCCCCTCTTTATTCAATCACTGGGAAGTCCCACCGTTCGACGTGTTTTGTGATTACGAGACCGTCCAAGTTTCCTATGGCCCGGGAGGCCTTTGCCCGATAGCCGTACAACCCCATTTTTGCCTCGTTTCTTCCGGTTTGGTTAGTAGGAGATTTTTTCCTTTTCGTCAAACGCAGTATTTCCCCCCCGTGATCTGATTCATCCCCCTTGCTGCCTTCTTGAAGGGTCCCTCCGGAGTTGTCTCCCGCAGGCATGAGGTTTCGTTTCTTTTTAAGTCTGCACACGCGGCTGGGTCTGAGATTCCCCCGTGGATTGATTTACCCATGCCCCTAAGACGACTGTCACCCCGTAGCCGGTAAGTGCCTTTGCCACACCTTTCCCTACTCATCGGATGAAAGCTTTCCGAGAAATCCCCTTACTTCTTTGATCGCCGTACCGTTCAGTATGCCCATCCTCGTGAATCGGGGCTTTTCCCGAAAGACGAGGGATGGATGGGCACTGACCTTTTCGTTGCTCAGAAGTCCTCTCTGTCGTTCTTCAGTTCCTCTCAGAGATTTTCTTTTAAATTTTTCCTCCTTTATTTTTTTATTGTATTTCAAAGACTCCGACTCGGCCTACGGCAAGGAAGTTTGAGACTCGAGGATTCGTCCTTTTTGGTTTCGCTTCCCGGTGTAGAGGATCCGTCGTTGCTATCGAGTAGGCCTTTCTGGGGAGCGTACCGTCTATTTTGGATCCTTTGTTCAGTCCCTTGAATCGAGAAATCCAAATTTCCTTTCTTCGGGGTGGGTCTTCCCGCTAATCCTTACGTCTTCCAAGGTTCCTCTTCTGCCGTGATTTAGAGGAATATGCCGTTTTCCGGTCCCAGTCATTGGTACCCTTTCTCTGCAAAACACCCCGGGGCCAGCCAAGTATCTCGATGCGTATCTCTCCGGCACCACTCAAAACTCTTGGATGTTGCTGCAGACCCCCCCTTCTTCTTAAACCACCCAGGGAATGTTCTCGCTTCAGTCCCCCCCCCACCCCCCCCTCCAGGTCTTCCGGAGGGAAACACCCTTTTTCGACCTTTTGACACTGTTGGTTTTGTAATTTTTCCCCGTTGCCGGCATGCGTCTTCTGGCGAACAGACCATCCTGATTTTTTGACCAGTGAATTTACTGCAGTCCCCATGTACACAGGAACACTTCTGGGTCGATTTCCGAGATTTGTTTCCTTGCGGCCCTTGGCCCTATCCCTGAAGAATACTGCCCCTTTTTCCTTTGCTCCTCCAAACGGACTGTCCCTCCCCACTCCTAGTCTGGTTGAGGCCCCCCCACCACCTCCCCACCCTGTGCCACTTGATTGTGACATGCTGGCCGTCGGAGAGAAACTTTCTTTGACCCTTTTTGGCCCCCCCCACAGAATAGTTGACAGCTCGCACGTTGTGGATCTAAATTAACCCCAATCACCCCTGCGGGGTAGGCCCCCCACCGTAATCTTCGACACGCCGCGGCTCCCTGCGTAACACGGATGTTGATTCGTGCCGCAGCATGTATCGGAGAAGAATTCATTTCCCTTATCGAGTTAAGTGTGCATTTCGGCATTTTTCTCACAAAGCTTGCGTAGTGTTGGTTTTGACGTTTTTTACGCCGTTCGTGTAAAGAAAGTGTTCTTTCTTTACCCTGTACTGATCTTTTTTTCGGAGGGCCCACCCATTCTCCTGATGATTTGAGAAGGCCCTTTTCTCATTTTGGGTTTTGCCCTGATTTCCGCCCAACACCTTTCACCACCCAATCTTCTGGTCCGGAGGAGCAAAACGGCGCCAATGGCTGGTGTGTCAACGTGGCAGGATCCGCTAACCTTCTTTTGCCCCGCCCCCCTTTAGTGTTTCTCTTTTTGTTACAGTCAGACTCTTCGGCCCAACCGCGCTTCGCTTCCCACCTACTTACTTTCCGGTTGATGACGCTTACGCCACCCCCCCCCGTGGGTTTGCAAACCACAAGAATGCTGGTCCCCAACACCACTCTAGGTCCCCATCAGTTTTTTTTGAGTCTCTCTTTTTTTTCCACTCATGTTGATTTCCCGTCCAGGATATGATTTTAACTCGTCTCCCCGCACCCGACACCATTTCTTTTCGCCCCAGTTTTCGCGTTTTGTTATCCCCCATATATTGGTCTGCTCCTTGCACACCCCCGTTCCCCGTAGGATCTGTTATGGCGCGATCATCGCTTCCCTTTATTCTTACATAATCCGTGGTTCGCCGGTTTTTTTCCCCGCCTCGCTAGATGATGTTTTTCACTAACTACCCCCTCGCCGTTTCCAGTTTCACAACCCCCCCTGTCGCCTTGGGGCCCCCCCCCCTCCCGAAAATCTTGCAGCGACACCGACCTAGCCCGGGCAACGTACTTCTACACCTTAAAGGACTCCTCACAACACCCCCCACCTCAGCTCTCTTTTTCTTCATACACGCCACCTGACCCTACCAGACTTTCCTTTGTACTCTTCCACTCTGTCTGCTTTAACTAATCCCCCTGCTAAAAATAGTGTTCAGTTCCAAGCTCTGCGTGTCGGATGTCACGGGTAGTGTTTTAGTTTTGATTATTGGTTTTATTTTTCCTCCCCCAGTCTCGTTCAAGTTTATTTGTCCCATTCCGTTGTCCACGGTAGCGATCGCCGTCACTTTTTTGTTGAGTGATGGCCCCCCCCCTGCGTCGAGTCCGAGACTACCCCTAGCATCGTTTTTTTATGTCTTGTGGTCTGAGCAATAGTTTAAGAGCTTGTTCGCTCCCCGGTTCTTTCCGGGCCAAATATATCCGTTCACAGCATTTCCCCCTCACTCAGCCTCCCAGTGACCAGCTTATTTGATGGGAGCTGTTTGTCATTATTTTTTTTTGTTCTCCGTCCGTTGCTGGTTACGTCTAGAAGCCCCTACATTCCAAAGACACCCCCTGAAAAGTTAGCCTTTTAACGCATGTTTCCTGGATTGTCGGGACTCTCCTCCACGACCCTTCAACGTGTTTGCGATGTGTGTTGTGTTCTTTCTTGCAAGACAGGATATCTCCGTTTTGTTCTTTTTTTTCGAGAGAAGTGTCCCCTGTCACCATCGCTATCTTTTTCTTCAGTTTTTTGCCTTATGCTCCAATACCCCAGTGATTTTTCGGCAACCTTGGCGCGGTTTCTAGGATTCTCCAACAAAATTGGGGACTTTTTCGGATGTTAGTGTCTGTACCCTGACACATCAAAGGTCCTTGGTGTTTGAAAACTGCGATCCCCCTCTTTACAAGGATTATTAAGCCCCCCCTTCCTCGGCCTACCCATATTGCTCCGATGTATTCCGCTAGGCACCTCTGCCCCAAGGATGGATCCACTTTAACCCGCTTACTAAACGGATACCTCTGGTGAGCCCGACAGATTCTCCCGCCTTCTAGTTGCTTCTCCTTCTGAGGTGAGTGTTTCCATTCAGATTTATGTGACCCCTCCTATTCCCATCGGAAAAAGGGAACCTTTATCCTCTCTTATAGCCGCCTCTCCTCGTCTGGGTTCCGGCCCACGGAGGCCCCTCCACAAGTCCCCATCCCACCTCCAACCGCCCGCTGTCACGTGACTGCGACTTCCTTATTGACTCAATTTCTTTTCCAAAGAGGAATCAGGGACGCTCCTTTGCTCCAATGGCGGAAGCTTTTTCCCTGTCCTTTCTGGGTTGCCTTTGGTCCGAGGTTAAGTTTTTTCTTCTTGTTTTTCACACCGCTTCCCGGAGGCTCCGTGGTTTGCCTGTACGAAATTTTTTCGCTCCTGTGACCTCTTTTTACTGGTAATCATGCCCGCCCCCGATTGGTTTTCCCTTCATAAACCATGAAACCCGTTCTGAGATGATGGCCCCCTCTTTTCTTACCAGCTGCCACGCGCCGGGCCGTTCAATTGATTCTCGATCCAGATTTGATCCTTCGATTTCGCCCGGTCCAAAAATCTCCTCCCCATCCCCCCGCCACCTGGCACGAACGGAGACCTAATGAGCATTGGGCTTCTTTCCCCTGGTGTAGGATTCACCGTCCTGTGCTTCCGGAATCCCCCCTAGCATTCGATGTTTTGCTTTTTTACGGAACCCGTTCCCCCGCATCCTGTGGAAAAAATCTGACTTCCTTTTCCATCCAGGATCCCTTTTTTGTTTTGTGTGCCCTGTCATCCTTTCCCCTATACCCCCGCTGCTGTGACCCAGACTTCCTTCCCCAAACCTTATGGTGGAGTCCCAACAGCCATAACCAAGTCTTGAGCCTTTTTTTTTTTTACGTTCTCGAGTTTAGCCGGTGCCCATTCTTACGTAGACCAAAACCGTTATCCCCCACCCCTTCCGCTCTTCCAACCCAAACACCGGTTGTGTTTCGCCAAGAAAACATCTTTCCACCCCTTTGCCCCTACTCCGCTCACCATCGCCGCATTCACTCTCCCCCCGGACCCCCCCCCCCGCGTGAATGACCGCTTTCTTCCCCTAGAACCCCCACACCTGATCCCCTTCCACAGTAAACGCGTTACCAAGACCGCACCCTCCTTCAATGAGGAATCCTCCCCACTCAAGAAAGATTTCAAGCTTTGATTTCCCTTTCGTTTCCCTAAAAGCCCCTCCCCCTCTCTTTTTTCCAGGTTGGTTTTTTTTGGGCGTGTATCTTCCCTACTTCCCTCAGTGCCTCTGAAATCGTGATCGGTTTATTCTTTTATTTCATTTTCAATTGAACCCTGCGGCTTTTTTGTACCGCGCCCTTCATTTAAGGTGTTCTTCCCTTTGGGTTTTTCGAAGGTGTGTGTTTCACTCTGCCCTTTCATGTAATTGAGGAGTCTCTTGTTTATGTTCTCTCTTTCGAGACTTCTGATCGAATGCCGCGTTTTTCGCATACCCCCCAGTGTGGACCTTGGTTTATTAGTTCATTTTTGCTGTTTGGAGTATGCCTCTCCCCGTCATAAGCGATAGATCTTAGCGTTGCCACCCAGCCCCCCCCCTTCACCATTTTTGCCATTCGCTGATATATGTTTTCCCCCTATTTTGTGCTTAGTCGAAAGGCGTTCACCGCCGGGCCTTTCTCTTTCTGAGATGGAGGGTAGGGGCCTTCTTACATTTCTTTCCTTTTGCGGAGTAATTGGCTTCCTTTCAGTTTTGGCCCTCCGTTCAATCGACCGAGGGATCGCAGACCACACTTCCTTTTTTTTTGGGATTCTCTCTGGCCAGCCAGCAGCAGCGCCACTTGTCTCCGAAGAAATGTTCCACTGCCGGACCGTACTCCGTCACCCCCCTGGCATTTTAGTGCCTCTCGGCTTACGGTCTGTAGTTCTCCCTTTTTTGAAATTCGCGCAATCGCGGATCCATCCCCCACCTTGAGAGAGACTAAACTTGATGCTCTTTTTTCCTTTGGCAGATCTCGTTTGTCGGCTTCTTTCTTTGCCGTTTGTTGTTCCCTTTGCCGCTTTCCCTTTCCAATGTAGTTTCATTCAGTCCTGCTTTCTTGAAACACTGTTTCTAGCGAAACCTGTCTTTACCGCCTGTTTTGACCCCGAGCCCGTATGGCATACACTCCCCACAGCTCTTCGCCACATCCTCATCCAAAAGCTTCACCCTTGCCCTGATCTTGTTTTGTCCTACGCGCGCTTTCAGCCGTCTCCCTTCTTGTGGCATTCGGGCAATCTCTCCTTTACAGCAATACTTTTGGTTGACGTGGAACTGGACTGGGTTCGTTGAGGATCTCAATCTCCTCAAGTGATCACTTGCGAAGTCGTGTATCGCGTCCTTTTTCCTCGGAAGAAGCTCAGTCCCTTCCCCCTTGCCTTGTAACTCCGAACGGAAAGAGAGCATCGGCCCCCCCTTCCTTGCGTCTACTGAGTTGGATCTTCGTTTCTTCGTGAGGGACTCATCAGTCTCTCGCCTCAGTAAGGAATGCGAGTCCTTAGGCTTTCTTTTGTGCGCGTAATATTTCCTCACCTATTTCTCGCAGGCCGTGCCAATGGGTCCCGCCAAATGTCCTATTTTTACTGTGGGCTTCGACCAGCCCTAGATCCTCTTCTCCCTGGTGGCCGCGGCTCCGTTCTTATCTCATCCAGGTTGTCAAGGCCCCTGGTAGATGCGCCCACCCACCGTTTTCCCCACCCTGCCAAGATAGTGTTACGTCCGTTCCCCAACACATACGATCGATTGGATAAGTGGCTTTGGTTTTGAAGCATCCAGTCACGCTTCACACCACGAGGAAGTAAGTCTTCTCTTCCCTGGCCCCTTAAAGGGAAGCCGTTTTACCCCTTTTCTACCTGGTTTGTCTTGAAGTTGTGTTTTTTGCGGTGTTTGATCGCGTCGCGCACGTCCGGGGACACCCAGGTCCAGGCCATCAAGTCACGGTCCCCCAGGAGACTTTTAGTCCACCCTATATTACCTGTTTACTTCTTCTATGACACCCTGAAATCCTGACCACTCACTTCAATTGGAGCAAGCTTTTCTTAGCCCCCCCCCTTCAATTGCTAAGCCCCCAGAAATTAGACAGTTATTGGGAAACCACTACATGATTCTTTTTTGTGGCATCAAGTCAAAATTGCCCTCGTTTCCCGTTCTTGTTGGACCCTGTCGTTGACAAACTTTTTTTACCCCAAGAATGACACTACGCCCTTTTCCTTAGAAATTAGCAGGTACTACCCTTGCTGTTCTTAAAACCCACATTTCCGGCCCCCGATTCGTTAACCGGGTTCCCTCCCCCTATTTTATCCGGGGCAGCTGGTTCTTTTGTCTTACGGCACGGTCCCGTTTTTATATTCCAGTGTTTTTTGGTCTTCAGGAGACCCTACGTTTTTCTTTTAGTGGGTTCTTTGCCTGAGCGTCTTTTAGCAGGAAGGCATGTCTTCCTGCAGTACGGTGTTTCTGCTCTGGGGACTCACACCAACAAGGGCGACTATCATTTGCCTCCCTCCAAGGGTTTGGTCTCTTGTAGTGCCTCCCAAAACCATCACCAACATATTTTCTCTTGCAAACTCTTCCTTTCCCTTTCCCCCTTTGGTCGCTCAACGCGGCCAATCTTTCCTCCCGCAGCTCATTTTTCTTTTTCCGTGGGGGTGAGCCCGTTGGACCTGCTATCTGGTATCCCCTCGTCTCCTTTTTCTTACCAACAGGGCGTGTGGTTATCGGTTAATCTGATCAAGTGTCTTTCCCCCTCCCAACTAAGGACTTTCAACAACCATCATATAGTTCTTTTTGTTGGTTTTTTATTCTGAGGGTGGCCTCATCGTGTGAGTGCTTGTCCTCGTCCCGCTTTTGATCCTCACCAAGACACTCCTTCTGTGGTGCCCTCTTTTTGTATTACAAGGTCTTGCAACCACCACGACTTCCAAGGTAGATGTGGGAGGGCCTTTGCCCTCCCCCCTCTCTCTTCTTCCCTTTATCATTCGACAGGTCTGGGGTTTTCGAATATTTTGTTTTTGTTGTTCTGAACCCCATCTTCCCACGAAAATCCTTTTTTCGTTGGATAAAATGGATATTAGCCCTTGGGTTTGGTCTCCTCCGAAACCGAGATTGAGCAGCTACTCGCCAAGTCGACCGTAGAATCATGGTCCAAACGTCACTTCCTTAGAAGCAACACCCCCGCAGCTCTTTGTTCACCGCAAAACCGTCTTTGTGCTTTTTTCCCCCCCTTCTACCCTGCACCTTTTTTTGATTCAAAGTGTTCGTGGGTTCCCGGCAAACCTTTCGCCGCCGGATCTGCAGCGGGAGTGGGAATCGCCACTCATTTTGTTTCTCATTCGTTCCCCGCGTTCCCTTTTTATTTGTTCCCCGTTCCCCCCGTTTTTCACCCAGGACCATTGTAGCTTCCCCCCCGAGGACATGGTTCTGGGACCTCCCCTATGTGCCCACACGTCAGATCTCTTCTTGGAAGTTCATAGGGTGGGTTTTGACTCCTTTTGTGGGCAATTATGAGTTTTCGTCCTGATGTCATGGTTTTTTCCCCAATATCCGACATCAAAGTTACCTCTTTACGATGAGCCTAACCCCCTCGGTTTTCGATTCATTTGGATTTTGGTGCTGTTCCCACTTTCAGGTTATGTCGCATCCCTCCGCACTCAAGTCCCCCAGAACTCCATCCCCAGTGTTCACGGTCCGTGAGTTACCATTTCTATAGAAATCCTCCCTTCCCCCCGAATAGTGTTTTTTGCCGCGTGACCTGCGGCTGCGCCCGTCTCTATATCTTTTGACTTTTGTGTTGCCTTCGCGATCGTGAATGGAATGAAACCTATAGTTCCTTTTAAAAGGTTGGTTGCCGGTCTCCATCGCCCAAGGGTGCTTGAACCCCGGGTCCCGTTTTTCGTGCCCCCCTTTTATACATCTCCACCCTTGGGTTCTTCCGATTTAGCGGTCGACCCACCCTTAACAGAAAGGACTTTTTGCGCTTTTCTGGCCAGTGGTGAGTCCATTCTTCCCGTTCGCACACGTACTTTCTTCTTCTGTATCCAAGATGTTCTTCGTTAGCAGGACATGCCTTATGTCGTTCCCTCCTCCTTTCCTCCTACTTCACAAGACTCATATCCGGTGCGCCCCGCCCCTCAGCATGCTGATTTCCTTACCGATCTTTCGGCGCCCTCTATTTTCACGAGGTTCCCCAATTGTCCCTCTCTCAGGCTCGCTTCGATTACGCTGCTCATTTTCGGACCCTTCGTACAGTACGGCGTCCCTCACCTTCGAGTTTCGTTACGTATTCTTCCTTCTTCCTCTACCCGGAGCACCCTGGTGTTTTCTCTATGCCTATTTTCGGTTCAACTTTCCTTGGGACAAGTTTTGTGCTATTTCTGGGCTCTCTTTTTTAACTGTTTTGTTCGGTCAGAGTCCTCTTGACTTCTCCGTGATTGGCTCCGGGTCCACTTCTCCCGTTTTACAGAGCTTTTTCTCCATGTCCCCCCCCATCCTTCCTGGATCTCATTTTCCCCTCGCCTTTCTGACTTTTAGCCCTACTTCACACCGCTTTGAGCCCCCGAGCGTCCCTCCGATTTCTTTCCCGCCCTGTCAGCAAATTGATCTCCTCCTTTTTTTCTTATGGACTCGCCCGGGAACACACATCCCTACCGACCGTCCTCCCGCTATTTTTGATTTGAACACGGCCCGATTTTTTTTTCCGGCTCTAAATGTGGACGTTTTTTTTTGCCTTCCAATGCTTCGGGGACAAGGTTTCCCCTCTCCCTTTGGCCCCATGGACACCTGCTCCGATTGAGGCTCCTCGTCTCTTTGTACGGAAAAGATTGCCCTCCCGTTCTTCTTACAACCCCTTGAAAGATTCACGTCCCTGCAGTTTTCCCTCGCGAATCATCCAGGTTGGCTTCCCAACCGTGCTTTAACTTCGCTGTCGCAAAACCAGATTTTGAACATCCTCCTTCTCTGCTGAGCAAACGTGTCTTTTTTTTGGTCATCGTCTTCTAGCGAGCTAGCTCGGAGTTTCCCCCTTTTCAGAGCACCACCGTTTTTACCCCAATCGACCGGTCCCCCGTCACCCAAAGGTTTTTCTCCTCGACTATAATTCTATCCTCCTTTCTTGAAAAGTTTACCCAACCGCATTCCAGGAACTTGCCCTGTGACGTGAATACCCCCCAGCGTCTCCTGCACCCCAATTTATGACTCCTAACTCCCTTTCTCTTCCTTGTTAAACAGAATGGGATCCCAAAGTCAGTCATGCGGACCCGAGCACTCCTAAACACTTCGCTTTGGGCTTTCGTAAACCAGCCTTTACTACTTCTTCTACCTTTTGTTTTTTTTCTAGATCTTTTTCGGTGGCGGGGTAGGGAGCCTTTTCCCTTCCCCCCCTTCCCTCTTGTGAATCGTGAATTTTTTTTGTGCTATGTAGTTGACTGGTTCGGGCCCCCAGGTGTGAGGGGTTACCGGTAATCTCTCGTATTTGAAATTGGTTTGGTGCTCTTGGTTGAGGCCTTCCCGCTTTTCCTTCATTCTTGTAAGGCGGGCTATTTTGGGTTTTCGCTCTTCTTCTACGAGCCCATTAGTGCGAAGGAGATGTTTTCGTCTGACCTCCAAAACTTTGTCAAGTTTTGCTGTTTTTTGCACTGAAGGGTCTTTTTTCGCCTTTCCATGCTAAGTAGTCTCATCCCTTTTCCCCGTCAACAGGCTTCTCTTTGTTGTTCCTTATTTTGTTTAAACGTCGTTCGAAGTTCACCGGTATCGCCCGCGCCTTCTAGTTGGTTTTCAACTTTTCCCGTGAAATTGCCGAGTATTTTTGTCGCGTTCCACTTTTCCGTTTCAACTCCCGGTTAAATATCTTGACATCAGACCTCTCCCCCTTTTTCCGCCGGTTGTGTTTTCCGTCTGCTGGAGGAAGAGGACAGGTCCTCCGTTACGCAATTCCGTTTCCATGAGCCAACACACGGTGTTTATTCGTCTTGGACTTTTTTTAGTCTCTTGTTCAGTTTCGATTGATCCCCAAAATTGCCTCTCATTTTCCAATTATGCGTTTACTGGTCAGATCGGTCTTTTCCTTCCTAGAGCCTTTTTTTTGCGCGATTTTCCCGTGGGATTCAGTCCGTAATCCCCTGTAGCTCTGCCTATTTACGTTAATTCACGATCCCTTCCCTTTCCTCTTGAAACCAATAGCCAGCATTCCTTTTTTTTTCTTTTTCCCCGACTATACCGAACCAAGGGCACTTTTATGACCAGAAGTATTTCCTTCCATCGATTTTCCCGAAGGAAGTTTCCGGTTTCCTCATTTCCAGCCTTTGATTGAAACTTTTACCTTCCTCTTTTTTTGGGGAGGTTCCCTTTTCTTCGCAGTTCCGCAGCTTAGTTTTTGCAGGATTCGAGGTAAAGTTGCTGGAACCTCGTGCATTTTTTCCTCCGGGAATTACTATCCTCTCTTCCTTTTGACCTGCACACCCGTCCTCTTAATGCGGATCAGTCTGCTGGGTCATTATGCTACTTCACAGCCTTGTTCCCCCCATCAGAGCCTCGCCCTTCTTCTCTTCCTCGAGCGTTGGTTGGGTTAGCAGTACTACGCATATTCCTATTTTGATCGCAGTGCATTCCGGGTTCCAATACTTGGGTGGCCATTCTCTCTTCTTGGCGCCTTGTTTCTGCATCTCAACGGCTGTAGACGAACACTAGGAAGTTGCCGGCAAGGCCTTTTTCTTCGAGAGAAGTCCCCCCCCCCCCCCACGTTGCCGCCCCTTTGTGTTCCAGTCTTCTCACACCCCCCCCCCCCAAACATTCTCTTTATTCCTCCTTGCTGGTTTTCTCACTCCGTGTACTGCAACACGGCCTTAGTCCTGGATTCTCCCCCTTTAAATTTTGCTTTTTTGATGTTCCCTTTCGACCCCCGTGGCAATGGTTGGTATTTCCCCCCTTTTTCTGTCTTTTCTTCAGTCTCCGTCTTGCTAAACCTAGGCCGTTTACCCAACAAGACTTTACCGCCCGGACAACTTCCTCAAACCTTTTTTTAGTTCTTGCTTGCATTAATGGGGTTTGTATTCCCAACTGAAATCCTCCCCTACTGGCGGACCTTTTCTCCGCAAACCGGACTTTGCTCTTCCCCGTCTGCGGTGAGGACCCCTGAGCAGGCCCATGTTGGTGCCAGCTTTTCACCCCCATGCCAATAGTTCTGGCGGTAGCCGATTATTGACGGGGATGTGCCCACCCCCAGTTGACCATAGTTTTTGTGGCGGACAATGCAAAAAACGGCTGTAACCACCCCACTTATCCTTTCCCTCCCTTCTCTCTCCGGTGTCCACATAAACAATTTTGATCGTTCTTCTGTGCCGTCCTCCCGTGGGATGGTTTCCTTTTTAATCCAGAGAATTCCCATTTGAATGTCCCAATTTCTTTTTCAGGGCATTTGGTTTTTTCTATAGACTGTTCTTTTTAGCCCTGAGTTTTTAATTGTAGGCCTTTTCTTCGTTCTTTCTTAAATTTCTGCTGCGGAGCTCCCCAGTCAGATTTCATTTTTTGAGACGCCCTCACCTGCTTTTTTGCTTAGTTTCTCCCCCACAAATAAAACCACACCCTTTAAGGAGATGGACTTCCAGGCTCCTCTGTGTCGGATACAGTGTAAGCGCTCTCCTCGCACACTTTGAAAGACCAATCCTCTCTTTATCTGTTTTTAGTGTGGTTGCCTCTCTCCTTTGACTGTCCACTCTCTCTGCTCGAAAACATCCTTTCGGTAGCTTGGTAAGATGTAGCCTATATTGAGCCCTCACATCCTCTTTTCCCCACAACCCCCCCCC
>Ga0179591_1207958_pt1 | contig 18184 bp, 20 predicted proteins | sample CZOMad2_1_08_16f_FD_182891 | JGI IMG/M metagenome (GOLD analysis project Ga0179591, IMG submission 182891) | Vadose zone soil fungal communities from Angelo Coast Range Reserve, California, USA - CZOMad2_1_08_16fungal (PacBio error correction) | ecosystem: Environmental > Terrestrial > Soil >... | reverse complement strand
ACCGAAAGGTCTCGAGTTGCCTCCTATTCTATGTCCGATAGCCTTCAAGTCATATACCCTGTTACTAAGGTCCCGACCTCCGCACATCTTCGGTCTTAGAGTCAGACCGTCTGCCAAACTTCTGACCTCCCCTCTCTTCGAACTTGGCAGTCTTGCCCCTCTCGGAAGTGTCTTGACCATAGGATTGCTCTTTATGTTTTGCCCTTCCCAAAACCCCGAGTTTAGGTTCTTCGGTGACATTCATGGTTAGTTGGGGTCCTACCCCTCTCCAGAGGCACCATTCCCCGTTCCCTTCCACTAGAGGTCCGCGCCTCCGTGCGAGTCGTTGCACTTGCCCCAGGAGGGAGATTCTGTTTCAGTCGCAGGAGTCGGTGCGACTTGAAATTAGCTCAAGAATGTCTCGACGTGAGTGGATGGGGCCCGTCTGGGTTGACGTCAGGAGCAGGAGTGTCTACCTTCGTTCCCGTCCGGCTCGGAGAAGGAAGGAGGGACTTAGAGAAGGCGTGTAGAGTGTCTGGAAGAAGGTTCTGAGTGAAGACGCTTTGAACGGATCCGCCCTTCCTCCTAAACGATGCTTCTACTGCGCGGGGCGCCCCTCTCCTTTTTTTTGAGAGCAAGTCTGGACTGGGAGCGACGCTAAAAAGTCCACCGTCGACTCTCGCCCCTGAAGTTTCACTACCCTTTCCCCCTCCACGTATCTGTCGGCCCCCTCGCGAAAGTTTAAATCTTGCTTTGATTCCTGAATAAGTGTACCTCATAAGCCTTTTCCGGAGCCCCGGCTATGTCTTGTGTCGTTGAAGCGGGGGTCTCGAAAGCGATTTGTGTATCGATTTGTTCTCGCACCGAAGCCTCCCACCCCCCCCCCCCTTTTATACGCGATGCTTTCTTGAACTTCTCACTCGCACCCTACTTTAGTTTATTTGACCCTATGATCGTGAACCTGCTAGCGACAACGGTTAGGTTTCCCCCTCTTTCAAATGTAAGTGTGGACTAAGGAAGATTTGATTTCGTTACTGAAGGATTTGAGTTCAACTTCCCCGCATCCCCACACCGTCCCCAAGACGGACCGAGATCTTGCCCTTACGATTATTCTGCATGAAGAAACTCAGATCTGGGTTGTACGTCACCTTCACCGCCCGCAGCATAGTCACGCGGCCCCCCTGATAGCACTCCCCGTTTGAGCAAGGGATAAGTCCCCCTGAACCACTCGCGGAGGACCGGGCAGCCCTGCTCTTTATTGACCCCTCATTGATGCCGATTTTCTAGTGAAGGTGAACCTCTCCAGGAAACCGATCCCCTTTTTACTAATCACGCGCTCGATAATCTGTAATCTAGGATCTACGTCTTCTGCCTGAGTGACCCCTGATAACCCCTTTCCCCACTCAGACAACCCGAGTGATAGGAAGATACGGCCAGCGTTTGATCACCCACGGACGCTTGCGGGTGCAAGCACAAACTCTGCTCCTTAGCGTTTCGCCCATATTAACCGGAGTAACCGTAATCTCTGCCCGCGGTCGCCACCAGCTCGCGCTCTCCTGGCCCTTTGTACTCGGAAAATCCCACATGGCTCCGTTCCAGAACTAACCACCCGTGGCCTTTTGGGCGTAGGAGATATACGAGTGTGTTGGGGAGTCTTCTCAAAGCATTTTTTTCTAGGATTCGTAAGGCTCGGCCAAGCCCAGGTAGACAGGAGATGGCTGCCGTTAGAATGTCGAGGTCTCTTTCTTTTCCTCAGGAAAACATTTTCGTTCCCCTGCCCAGGTTCCTCATATACGGCGGATTCTCTCTGCTGTAGAGACCTAGCCCGCGTATACTGCACGAGGAACTCCCTCACCTTTCTCCCTTGTAAAATCTCCCCTTCGAGCGCTATATCACCTTTCTTCCTGGATCTGACCGCTACTAACAAACCCCCCAAACACTTCTTCCAAAAGAATACCGCGTTTCCCCCTTTTAGTCGAATGTCATGTGACTCTGCCTCGAGTGCGCTGAAAGTTCGGCAAAGTATCTTGATAAGAGCAAGACCGTTTTAATATACTGCTACACCCTCATTCCCTGATTGATCTGTCCTCAAACCGTTATTTCAGAGCCCCCCGCCCCCCATCTCTCGGCGTTAACAGATTAGGAAGCTCCCTTCTCCAAGTCGCGGTGGGTGATATATCCCTGTGTAGAGGCTGTCTATCCTTTCTCACCCTCCGTGTGAGGCCACCTGGTCCCCCACCCCACTCTTTAGTGTTTGGTGAGGACTAGTCGGAGAGTAAATAAAATATCTGCCGCCCATCTCCTACTTTTCGCTATTGGAAGTCTCAGTTGGAGGAATGATGGCCTCCCACTATTCGGCCTCCCCGAACCTTCTACTCCCTTTTGCCTCCCCTGAGGTCGCCTCACTGACAGTTTTGAGCCTTCCAGGGTCCGCTCCGACCAAAAAGTGAAATATGTGAACGTGCTCCCCTCTTCCCTTATGCGAGCGTAGCGTGGGAGGTTGATGAAGGGAAACGCCATCCTTAATCCACGCGTGCCTTAAACGCCCCCCTCCGTTTTCGTCGTGACAGATAAGAAATCGCCGGTTCTTCTTTTCTAGCTCCTGGGCACACGAAAATGGACGACCCCTTCTATGTCTCGTTGCCTTTTGCCGTAGCTTCCTGGGAAAGAGCTCCTCCATCGTTCCCTTTCCAGCACGAAGTACAGAGGTTTTGATGAAAGTCGGCCCCCCAAATGAGCTAGGTAGGGGGTACGTTTCCTCTCCCCCCTTATCCTCGAAAATGAAGTGTTCTGTAACTCCCCTTCGACGGGTGGGGAAGGCCCTGCTTGATTTATTACGATAGATTTTAAGAACGGCGCCCTCCGCATCCTCTTCGAGTACTCACACTCCAGAATTCTATTCCCGGGGTATTAACTCCTCTTAGATTTAATGAGAGCTTGTACCCCCCCCCCCCCCCCCCCACCCCCACCCCCCCACCCCCCGCCGCTCCCCCCCCCCCCCCCCCCCCTCCCCCCCCCCCCCCCCCCTCTCCCCCACCCCCCCCCCCCCCCCCCCCCCCCCCACCCCCCCACCCCCCCCCCCCGCCCCCCCCCCCCCCCCCGCCCCCCCCCCACCCCGCCCCCCCTCCCCCCCCCCACACCCCCCCCCCCCCCCCCCCCCCCCCCCCCCCCCCCCCCCCCCGCCCCCCCCCCCCCCCCGCCCACCCACCCCCCCCCCCCCCCCCCCCCCCCCCCCCCCCCCCCCCCCCCCCCCCCCCCCCCCCCCCCCCCCCCCCCACCCCCCCCCCCCCCCCCCCCCCCCCCCCCCCCCCCGCCCCCCTTCCCCCCCCCACCCCCCCCCCCCCCCACCCCCCCCCCCCCCCCCCCCCCCCCCCCCCCCCCCCCCCCCCCCCCCCCCCCCCCCCCTCCCCCCCCAATTTACCCCCCCCCCCCCCCCCCTTTTTTTTTCCTAATTTACGTCTCCTGAAGAGCTCATGATAAGAAGTCTTACAAATAGGACCGAAATCGGTCCCCATAGCGACCGCAGACAACCCGTACCACAGTTTTTCTGATGTGAACCCACCTAGAACCCTTTCTTTTTTGAGAACATGCCTTCCCCTCCATTCCTAAGTCAATAGCGCTTGCCCCCACGTTGTACTCCTAAAGGCAGGTAAAAGTCTCCGACATCGGAGGAAGATTCTTCAACGAACCGCTACAGACATCAGAGAGAGGGTGAGTGTGGCAAGAAAGTTTTTCCTGTGAGGACCTCAAACAAACCCCCTCCCCTAACCAAACAGTGGCTCGAGTTACCCCGGCCGGAAGGAATTATGATATTTGTCGTCGCTTAGCCCGACGCGTCATTTCTAGATTCTTACTCATCTACGTGCCTTTGGCGGTTAATGATTGGGTGGATTTTCTCCCCTCTTGTCCCCGTGAGTTTGTTGTACATCTTTGGGCTACTCGGCACCTTTTATCTTCTTAACGTCCGTAGTGTAGTCCTTTCTTCCAGTTTTCCTCCTCTTTTGCTTTTCTTTTTCCAAATCGTGACATTTTTGGTCGTGCGACATCCGTTCCTTTAGTGGGGCCCGGACTCCCCTTTGCGGGTACCCTGATATTAATCATGGGATTCGTCTTTCTCTCTTCCTCAAAATAAGTTGTTGTTGTTGCTTTATATCCTCCTTCCTCACGCCTTCCATCATCGCACACTTTTTTCTTACTGCCCCACCTTGAAAAGTCACCGATACGCGCCCCCCTTTTTGTCCCGATGGTTTTAAGCCCGATCTTAGTGACCCGCCTTTTTTTTTGAAGCCGAGAAGCTGATTCCCTGCCGAGTAGCCCTTCTCTCTCCCGGACACTTGAAAAGCACCCGTTCTACTCAGACCGCGTACTTCTCTCTGCCACAGGTTTTACCCCTCAGTCGCTGCCCTTTCTTTCATCTGACAGAAATGCTTCCCCCTCCCTTTTAAGCGCGCCACAGTCCCCAGAATGTGAAGTTCTTTTCCAACAATTTTTTTTCGCTCGAGCATTTAATTCAAGGAATATCCCTTGAGTAACGCAGGTTTGCGCGATGTTCTCCTTTTTCGTGCCTGGACCCAAGCCACTCATCTATATTTTCTCCAGGCCGTCAGAATTACCCCCTTCAGCGATTTCTTTTCTCCCCCGATCCATTCTCCCTTTTCAAAGTAAGACTTGTTTACGGAGTAGGGAAATCTTCTGTAGCCACCCTTAGCTCTCCCGCCTCCATCAATGATCATTGGCCCGTACGGATGGCCTCACCTGCTCTTTGGTGGACACTTCCATCCTTCTGCTAACCCCTCGGTCCTTTTTTTATCTAGTGCCCATTCATCGACGATCCCCCCCCCCTTTCGGCTTATTATCGAATCTCCTTTCCCATCATGCCCCCAACCCTTCTTGGGACCCCGTTTCATTGTTTCCTGCGATCTTGACGTGTGTGCCGGAAACGCCTCCTGATCTTTGTGCAGAAATGCCTATCCTCCTTTTTCGAGTCGTACCGTGGACAACTGTATCAGATTAGCGCGTTCCTAGAGATTTAGAACCCTTTTATCTACCCCCCCCCTAGCCCGTAGTGGTACTGTTTTTGTCTTGTTTCAAAGGTCTTGCCAGCCTACGAAGAGGACCCCTTCCCCTCTTGTTCTGTAAGCCTTTCTTCTTCCCGATAGTGTTAGTAGAGTTGGGTTTTCCCTTGATTTCCTATTCGAAACATCCCCTCCTATCGAAGACGGCTACCCCCCCCCCTTTCTTCTAAATAGTCAAGTGTTTGGGGGTAGACTTAACCTGAATGCTCGCCTTTCTCTCCCCAAGTAAGGAAGTCCTTTCGTAGTTCAGATTGACTAAGATACTTTAGCCGCTCTCCAGTTTTAAAGTTTGCTCTCTAATCGTTCCAAGTCCTTCTTCCGAGCTTGGCGGCAGATCTTTTTTACTCGCCTAGAACATCGGTTTCTGCGGAAGTCTTCAGGTTTTTCCCTTGGTTCACGATGTCAACTTTTCCTGTCTCCCACACGAGACCTGCTAGGGACGGCTTGCTTCCCACAAGAGACGTCTTTTTTCCTAATCGGTGACGCGCGACTGTATTTCCGTTTTTGTAGTTCCTGCCGGTTGTCCCTTCCTAGCAGAGTTTCTTTGTTCCTAGTAAAACTCTATTCCCTTGTCGCCGAACCCCCTACGAATTTTTCTCCTTTTCTATTACGTTAGTATTTCGGCCGAGATCTGCAGTCCGCTGGTTTCTTCTCCTGGAAACCGGTGCGCTCCTTCCTCACCGCTTAGCTCTGATAGATTTCAGCGCGCTATCCTAGGCCCGTTTCACTATGAAGTGAGGTGCTTCACTTAGCGGCTCGTCGACCATATTCTATCCCCCTCTTTCTACTCGCTCGGACCCTCCTCTCCATAGGGACAACAGTTAAGTTTTGGAGCCTAAGGGGTAGTCTTTTCCCCATACGAATGAATGTATACACATTCCCTCTTCTCTTGATCCATTCTGGCAGTCCCCCCTTCCCCCCCTTTACATCCGGCGACCGAACAATGCCCGTCAGATACCCCCCCACAGTAGTACTGTCGCTTTCCCACCTCACCTTTTTGAGGGTGTGTCCCCACTTCTAGTCCCTTTTTGATTTTACCTCGTCACCTTTCTCCTAGACCGCGATTCGTTTATAGAGTGACGAGATACTGTTTGCCTTTGGGAATTTGCGATTTCCCCCCTCTTGAGGCGAGTGGACCTTCCTCCCTAGTCTCCTTTTTTGCGAGCCCCCCTACGCGGTCTCTTAACGATAAAAATGAGGTTTTCGGAGTTCCCTGCTTTTTTTGTCTTTTTCCCATGAAGGCAAACTTATTCTCCCCGTAGTAGGAAGATTGACGTCTTCCCTTTTTTTTCGACTATTTTCGGACAAGTTGTCTTATTCTACCCGCCATCCTACAGTGGAAGAAAGAGCCCAGAAGTGATGCTTCACTTTCACGGAATCCGTCCCCCTCTCGGTTCCGTGGCCCGATTCAATGATCCCCTTTTTCTTGAGATAGGCCCAATTTTGTCCTTCTCTGGTATCGCTGACCTGCGAAACCCCCCCCTCTCCCCATCTTGGCTCTGATAGTTCGAGCACAGGATAGACGTTTGTCCAGGAGGTTTTTGATTTTTTCCACATTGTTACACCTCGTGATGTTCCACTCCCCTCAGTACTACTTCCCCAACTAAAATGAATTTGGCATCATTTCCCTCCCACCCCTCCCTCTGACTTCCAGTCAAGATCTACGGGTTGCTAGCATAAGTTCTTTGGTAGGGATATCAGGTCAAGACCTCTCTACCCCTCTTGGTTGAGTAACCTCTCTACAACTAGATTCCCCGGCGCCCTCGCCCTTTCCTCAAGTTACTCACCCTGAGTGCCGGTAGCCTCTGACCATTACTTTTAGTAGATTCTGAAAGTCCGTTTTTTTCCCCGTTATTCCAGAGTTCCCCTTTCCCGATAGAGTTTTTAATTATCGCTTTCGAGCTTAGAATCTCCTTTCGTGCCTTCCCTCCTCTGTAGCGACGAAGCTACGAGTCTAACCCAAATCTAGAGACCCTGAGGGAGAGTACTTGTTCTCAACTATGCACAGTAGGGCCCCCAGCAGCATTTTTTTCCTCACCACCACGTTCCCCCCTCCCTTTTCCGATCACACCCCCCCCCCGACCTCCAGCTCTAGAGTGAAGGAGCCAGACTGAGAACCTCACGCACTATCCAACAGTCGAATAATTACGAGGACATTTCTTTCCTTTTTACCCCGTCGTCAATTTTTAAGTCCGTTTTCATTTCCAGTTATCGATCTGTTCTTTCCGTTACCGTCAGAGAACATTCTGCCCTCGTCCTGATTGAAGACCCCTTGTGGTCTAGTTTTGCTGGTTGTTTATCCCCCAACCCCAATCATTTTTCTTTTTTAAGTCTATTCAGCGAAGCCACTCCCCGTGCCAACTTCCACCCCACTATTTTTTCCGAATACCGCCTACGCCTCGGACAATACTGAATGTATACGTCGAGTTTCAGATTTCGGAGCGGCTTTTTACTCGAATTTGAGCCTTTTGAAGTGGTCAGTGAACCATTTTCTTCTCCCGTAGGGCTCCGCCTTCTCGTTACCCCCCTCCAGACCCCCTCCCGTCCCGTAGCATCCTCTTGTTCTTTCCTCCTACTTTTCCTTTTTTTTTTACGATATAGCGAAAGATGTTTTTTCTTTTTTTTCTCTGTTTTTCTCTTGAGGAGCCCCAGCCCTGTTATGTTAACGCGCTTCACAGTAGGAGAATTCTCTCGCTTTCCATGCTCTCTAAACTCACCTTTCCCGGGTAGAAAGGCCAGTCTAATATACTGTTTTAAAGAGGAAGTCAGCGCTTGGCCTTTTAATCTTAACCAAGTCTTCCTCGAGTGCTCTTCTCTTCCCTCACGATGTTATTTTGGGGAGGACCACCCCTCTCCGACGTACTTTTGACCCTACGGTCGGCATAGAGGTCTTCGTCTCTTTGTGTCTGAGTAGGGTACATTACGCACTCCGTCTTACCCCCGTTAGAAAGGAGTCGGGTTCTACTGGAAAACGTTTTCTGGTCGCCTTCCTTCTTGATGTTGAGTCTCTTTTTTCCGTCGTATGATTCCCTTTCAACATATGGGCCTGCTTTTCAGTCGATTAGGACCTGATATTTTATCCCAGACCTTTTCTTTTTTGTAGAAGAAGTTTCTTTTGACCCAGACGTTTTATAGTCATTGTTACCCGTATAATAAAGCTGCAGTCCTCTGTTTTCTCCCTTCCATTCTAAGTCTTCGCTATCCTTATTATGGGAGCTCCCGCGAAATTCCCCTTTCGACCGATAGAAGTCCGCGTTCACTTCCCCCATGATCCTTCCTGCCCCCTTTGAGCAGACACTTCGCCCCTTACCTCAGGCACTTGAAGAACTCCCCCGACAGGAAAGCGGCTCTTGGTCCCGTGCGTTAAGCTTTTTTTTCTCACCCGCGATGGGGAGACTTTTTCTAATCCTAGACGTGTCCTGCTTTTTTTTTTTTTAGGGACCCGCTATAATGCTGACCCCACCGACGGAGCCACTCTTTTTTTACACCCCGAGTCGCTAACCTTTCGCACAACGGGGCTCTTTCTATCCCATGGGCTTGTTGCCTTGCCTTTGAAGTATTTTGAGGATAGGTTCACATCTTCTTTTAAACTGTGTAGAAATCACCCCTCCCCTTTGAATCGTCCTTTCGTGCCCCCGAACCTTTCCATTAGAGCGGGGGTGGTGTCGGCGTAAGATTCTCTTTATGGAATGAGAGTCCCGTTGATTCTTTATCCCCCCTTAAGCGCCCCCCCGATTCGCAGCGGATTGAACTAAGCCTAATTCCTCTTTCCAAGAGGATTTTACTTTAAGTAGACGTCTACGTTTTCACTCCTGGGTTAACCTTAGTTCCCCCAGACCCGGTTCATACCCCTGCCCACTGAGACTAATCGTCCCTCTTCCCTTCCGAACGTGTCCCCTCCTAGTAATACCCCGGCACTCCCCTCAATTGGATCTCTGCGTCTTTTTACTATCGCCCAAAAGTACCCGGAACTTTAGTCTGGAGGGAAGCCCCTCTCCTCGGATATTTTCGCCTCCATTCCCGGAACCTTCTGACCAGCTTCTCACCACCTTCTCTCTCTTCGTAGAATTGACTATGACTTCCCCTTTCCACCCACGCAAGACCCAACCCTTGTTTGGCCGACCTCCTTTCCTTTTGTTGGGATTTTTCCAGTACACAGCTTTTTTGCTTTGGCCGTAGGAAGGTAGGCAGAATTTTCGGTTTATTTACTTTCGGGCCTTTTCGTTTTGTCCCTACGCCCCTTCGTCCCCCCGACGTTTTACGAGCTTTCGAGCTATTAGTAATTTTCCCCTCCCTAGTTTAGAGAGGGGTTTTTGTTCTACTGACCTATTGATTACCCCATCTTTGCATTGAAATTTAAACCCCATCTAAGACTCCCTGTTCGTGCCAACGTCACTCAAGGAACTCTGTCCCAGATTGAGAAACTTGGGTTTCCCGGCTAGTAAACCCTCCTCGCTGAGATTCTGAAGAGGCTTCACTTCTACGGATGAAGTCGATTTTCCCACTTCTTCGGCGAAGACGTCTCCTCTCTCCGACGTCCGGACCCCCCTCACCTCCCTTCCCTCTTGTCCACGTCTTCGCCCTTCACACGTGTCTTGTGGTATTTTTTTTTTTCTTTTTTTTCTTTGTTTTTTTTTTTATTCGGTGGTTCCACCGATTGAGCACCCTGACCGGCGCGGTTTCTCCCCTGGCAGAGGTTATTTAGCCCCCTTCGCTGGCCCAGGTGGCATTTTTACGCCCCCGTGACCACCCCTTTTTCCCCCTTTTTTTGCCACCTTGTTGGTTTTTTTTTGTTTTTCGAGGATTGACCCCTCCGGTGCTTTAGGCCTTCCCATCCCTCTCAGACTCGGACGTATCCCCTCGGGACGTATCTTGTACCTTGGAGGATTATTTTCCAATATTTAGGCCCTACCATCCTCCATACCTATGAGATATTTTTGCTCGCCTCAAGGAGCATTCAGTTCTCCTTTCCCCGTGACCTATGGAAAGAGACGATGACTCTCGCGGCGCTCGTGGAGGGTCTCCTCTCTGACTGCAAAGCCGTCTCCTTCAAGCCCTCGTGGTTTCCTCATCCGACCCCCCCCGAAGGACCTGTTCCTCTTTTACGCTGGACCTGAACCTTTTGTTCTCACCCCCGACCCCCGTTCTTTATCGTGAGATGCTAGGGTGTTTACTTTTTTCTCCATGAACCCTAGCCGTCCGTGTACTAAGGTACCACCCGACTACCTTGGCGTCATCGAAGGCGTCCAACACTTTCCTGAGGGTACGGCGTACCCCTCCTTTTCCCACAAGTGAAGGTGTGCATATACATGGTCAATCCCCTTGAGTTCCACTACCCCTTTTTCCCCCTCCCTAATTAGAAGCAGGTGTCTCGTCGTCTCCATTTTAACCAACTTACTATCTTACGATGGTCCGCGTCTCTCGTCTGGGCTTTGAGTTTTCGCTTTCGGCCTTACATGGAGCCCCAATTGATGGCTTTATAGATAGGATCGCCTTTGTGTGGTGCCACAATTCCCGACTCTACCTGACTTCGTAGGAACTTTCTTGTTTTCTTATTGCTAGATGGTAATCGTTCTTGCGGCAATTTACCTCTAGGAGCTTCATCGTACTGGGTAAGAAGAAGGCTTAGGAGTAGTTTTCTGGAAGTCAATTCTCTTGCCCGTTACCCCAATTGTCTACTCCCTGTGCCTTATTATGATATTTGACATTCAGCTTCTTTTTAAGCATTATGGACCAGCTTTTTTGCCACGGTGCAGCCTATGCCTTCCTCTTTCGTCTTAAGTCCCGTTATTCGTGAGCTTGTTCCTGTACACCCTCTTCTTTTTTTTTCTAAGAGGAAAGACAGATTCCGTTCCTTCCCTCTAGTATCCATAAGTTTTCCTGCGGCTGACAATCGATAGTTTTTGCGTGCCCCTTTCTTTTGGCCTGAAGTCCCTTTCGAGGGTGGAGATCATTCCGTTGGCGTATAGACTCTATTTCTCCTACTCCTTTTTTCTTCTAGATACTCCCAAGCCTTTCTTCAATCTTTTTCCGCCACGATCCCGGATAAGTTCCCCACGACAATCACGATTACAGACTTCCCTTCGATGTTGTTCACGAGCTTAGTTCGTCCACTCGACGCGGCGTACGTACCGGTCCTTTTCACCCGGTAAAGGTTTCGTCCCATCACCTCTCCTCTCCCTCGGACTTTTCGCCACATTCTCCCTCGGATGCAGTCAGTCGAGTCTGCCGTAATTCTCACGCAATTGACTTTCTCGGCCAAGATGAAGATGCCTCCTCCTTCCCAAGTGGCGAAGCGCTAAGTTACCCGGCGGCCCCGCCTAGCAATACGCGCGTTTATTAGTGAAGAAACGCCTTTAGATCTCGTACACTTGAAGTTCCGGAAAGGAACCCCCGTACTTCTCTAAAGATACCCGTCTAAACGTAGCCGTCTTCTCCCCTGGGCAACTTGAGGCCTCTCCCCGAAGCCCTCCTGATATACGCCACCTTTAATTGAGAATTGTTTGCTCGCATCCTTTGTAAATACCCATGCCCTGCCCTGAATGAACTTCTTTCATCTCGGAGTGGAACCCTCCCTCAGAGATACGGAGTCTCGCCGGCGTATCGAGAGAGGACCCTAACCTGCCCCACACCTGTCTTGCGGTACACGTCAGTTCTTCTGCTTCTCCTTGACGGCAGACCCGACGCCTTTTTGACCTGCCGTTAGTCCGGTACCGTCTCGTCGTACAGGAGGACCCACTGGCTCCCGGAGATCGCCATGCGCTTCTAACACGTGATTTTGATCACAAGAGCTATCCGGTGTTTGAATGGTAGTGACCCCGCGCCCGTCGCTGCTTTTTTTTTTAGCAGCACGAGGTTCGTGCTCTTGCTGCCGGTGCTTTCTCGAACCTACCCCTTTCTCGCGGTCTTAATCTTCGCACAAGTTCACGGTTGGTGGCGCCCCTGTTGAATGCTCCTTTCTTTTGGTCTATTTTGTAGTAATGGGCGAGGAGCTCCTTTCTGCCTAAGATCCTCCCTTGTGTCCTTGCTCCGCCCATGAAAGGTACTTCCCCTGAGATTTTTTTTTTTCAGAGGAGAAATCGCTCACCTAGAGGCTCGATTAAGGTTGTTTTTATTCTTTTTTCTCCGAGGTCCCACGTAAGAGAGACGGCCCTCCCTCTCTGATAACAACGCGGGTCCCCTTCTCCCCTGGGTACGCCGCCGATATTTTTTAGTCGACTCTTGTCCTCTCGATTCCCCTATTGAAAGATTAGGTATCCGTACCGAAAAAGTCCTCCTTATCCGCCGACATTGACGCCCAGGGCATCGTTTTAGGTTTCCGGTCGATGACCTTTTGTTTTTGTGTGTTTTCTTCCTCTGTTTGGTTCTTGTTTTTTTTTTTTTTTGAGTGTTTTTTTTTTTTATGTGCGCGTACTCGCGATGTTTTATTCCTGGACAAACCTTGAGAATACTCCTCCTCTGTTTGATCGAGCTTGCCTCTTTGTCTGATCGGCCCAATTTTTTTCTGCATCTGAGCCCTGATGCGTAAGCCCTAGCTTGCTTTCTCTAGCGACCGCGAGATCTTTCCAAATGTCGGTTTTGACTCATGGTATTATGCACAGACAACCAGAACGAGCCGGCCCCCTTCGAGACGTTTTCTTACATGTCTTGGTAACCTAAGGCCGAAGCATCGGCCAGCGTCTTGTCGGCAACTACCCCCCAGTAGCTACTTCCAATGGTCCCCCTGCTTGCGTGAACTGGAGGGATCCCTTGTAACCGGAGACTTTTCAAGCAGAAGTTTGCATCCGATGCATCCCCACAGGGTGAGATCAGGGGAGCCAGACGCCTTCTGAATGGAGCGCTTCGCGGAGTACTTAGCGTGGTCTTTTCTATTCCCGTACGCTTTAGTTTTCGCCACACCGGGTTGTATGTTTGTGAAGATGAGATCCGGCCGTACCCTTCTTTCTCCGATATCGATTCTCTCTCCTGCACCGACTTTCAAAGGTCGAGTTCCATATGAAGCCGAAGTCTTACACTTATGGCAGGAGGCGGCTTCCTCGATCGGTTTCGTTTCTCCTTTCAACCCGGTGAGGTGCTTCCTCCCTGGCTTCTCTCGCTTAGCTCTGCTTGAAGTAGAAACCCGACTCTTTTGTAGACTTACAGGTTGAGGCTATATTTTCAAGTAGCAGGTATGTTGATTGTCGCAAAGTTAAAAAGCCCTTTCTTTGCCTATCGTCAAGATATGTCCCCCACTTCCCCAATTAACGTGAAAATTCTTTTATCCCCGACTTTCGCCCTTCTCCTCGATATACAGGCTGCAACTCTGTTCTTTGAGCCCATTGTAAATGCACCTCCCGAATATAGCCTGGCGCCCATCCCGACCCCATCCTATTTTTACTATACCTCTGCACTACCGTCGTAGAATTATGAGCTTAATGCCTTGCCGCCTTTTCTAAAGCCTCAGGCAAGCGTGTCTTCGAGTTTTCCCGATCTGCGTAGCTTCTTGAAAGTCTGGCCGCGCTTTCCCTTCGAGTGCTCTACCTAATTCCGTCGCTCTGGCCCTAAGTCCTTCTAAAGCTTCGACGAGAGCAGTCTTCCTTTTTTAGAATCCTTACAGGCTTGGCAACGCAGTCTGCCCGATCTACAAAGCTCTTCCCCGTAATGTATCGATCGCCCCCTGCGCCCCTTCTTTTCGATTTACCCCGACGACGAACCCAGCGCCCCAGCTACTTAGAACTTGTGAGCCTCTTCACGTCTCCCTTTTCATCAGACTGTCCGACCTTCTCCCTCGGTCCCCACGTCTCGTTTTCCATGCCTGAGTCTCGGTGCCCGGACCCTTATCTCTGGGTGTCTCCCCCCCTCTTGGGCTTGCCATCTCTCCTTTTCGAAATCTTTCCAGAACTGCCAAGCTCTTTCCGGAGTCCGCAGACTTACCTGCCCTTTCCGAGAGGTCATTGCGACTTATAACCGAATGTCCTTGGGAGGTCGTGATTTTACAATTTTCTTCCGAAACACCTCGCGTCAGACTCCCCAGACAGCTTCTTTCGCTATCCTTTCTCCTTTTCCTCATAACTTTTTTGTTTGAGAGCTCCTCAGACAGTGGTCTTTCTTGTTGCGTTCTCTTTATATAGTACGGTCGATTATTTTTCACGACCTTCCTGCAATTTCTGCATTCGAGTAGAGTATCCCCAAATATAACTCTTCCCTACATTTTTGTACTGTAAGGGAACCCGATTTAGTTTTTGTTTTTTTTTTGGTATTTTGACCAAACTTTTCCTCAGAGGCTCTCCCTTTACTCCGATTAGTGTGGGGACACAAGTAGCAAGGTCCATATCCATAGAGGACGAGAGTTCTTTTTTTTTCGTGTAACTTACCATCCTTGCTATGAGAAATTGAGGCGTATTCTACTTGTCAAGAGACGACTTGAAGCGAAGGAGATTTGTTTTTTTTTGTAGTAGCTCTCTGGTATTCCCTCCGTGGAAGCGGCACTCTCCTCAAGTATTATGGTTTTGAGTTCGATCGATAGTGGGGTATCTAGGGGTAGCTTTCCCCTGGCTTCCTTCCCAGCCGGACCCAGAATTCACTCCTGTTTACCTGATCACGACGCGTCTCCTAGGGTGTCTCTCTTTTCGAATGTTGCTCGCTACTGTCATCTGGGAGCGAACCGCGAACCCCCCCTTTCAGCAGCTCGACCCTCCTCGTCACTACTTGGCTATCCTTTCTATTCCCTGACCTTTTGATGAAAGTGCCCTCTTTTTCTTATACAGACCGCATGTACTGTTAAGACTCAGACACTTACCCGCCACGGCGTTTCCTGCGTGCCGGCCCTTTTGCTGAATTTCCTTGTGGATAGCTCTTTTTTCTCTCCTGACGAAGAGGGTAGCTATTAGTTTTGTACCCTCAAGAGTCCCCCGCCGTTAGTCTCCCAAGAGACGTGACCCCCCCTGTGACTTATCAGATGCTAGGGCTCACTATTGCCCCAATGGCCGGGGTCTTCCCTTTAATTGGGCCCTATTCCTGATAGTGCAATCCTTTGGTTTCAACGTGATGACATCCCCACCGCCTTTTTCATCCTCCCCCTCGCTTTTGTTTTCTCCCCCTTGCATGGCCTTCGTGTGTGTTCTTCTTCACCGCCGATTGCCCTACGAATTGGATAGACTCCCCCTCCAAAGGGAGAATGAATAGTCCGATCCAAGTCTTTCTGAAGTGAATTCCTTCTCCCTTCCCCCTCGACTCCGCTGTTCCCCTCCGTCGGCCTTATACCGGGTCCTCTTCTTTACCCTTCCCCGACTTTTCTACCTCCAGAGCCCCTTTTTTCTTTCCTTTTGAGCCTAGTTGACTTTCGTGTCATTCTTCCTTCCAGACCTCAATTTTCTCTATCTACCATGCGTCGGGCATCAGAACAACTTTCTACGTCTTCACGACCCCTTTTTCCCCTCCCCCTTCTCCCTAGTTCCTGTCGCCAATTCCCACGTAACCCTTCCTCCCGTTCCTCTTCTCACGATAGGACTTGATAGTAGCATTGACGGGCCTCAACCTCACATACCAAATTTCTGTGTTCGTCAGCATTTTCCTCTCTCACGGTGGGTTGGATATTTTGAACCTCCCCAAGACGCTGTTCGTTCTCTCGTCTTTCTTTCCAGTTTCCTAGTAACTCCTTCGCGGAGTCATTTTTTTCTTTCCTTCATGTCTCTGGGTTAGTTCATCCTCATCACCTTGTTCCCGGTCAAGTTCCTCGAGATATTCCTTACGAAATCTCTCTTTTTCAACATATTATCGCAGAGGTATACTCTTTCTATTACCCTCCTCTGAACCTCTTTCCCCCCTGACTTTTTTCCTTCCGTAATCTCGTCACCCCCTTTCAAACTGTAATTTCACTTCGGCCGTAGGAGCCAGGTTTTCCTATCGTCACGCCCTCGCCCGCTTCTCTCCTTCGAACTGAGTCTCCCCTGCCTTTCTCTTCTCTTAACTTCCTCAAGGTACTGCCCCCAGGAGACTCCTGACTAGTGTTCCCCCCTTTCCCCTCAATTAATCTGTGCAACGCTCTCTCTATTGGAAAACTTTCTTCCTCGACGACTCCCCCCAATGACTCCCCCCTATGTTGTCTCCATCCCCAAGTCTCTGGTTTCTATCTCTCTCCTGTAGCTGTGCTTTTCCCCCTCTTTCATCTTGAGACCCAGTTCTTCACCTACATCCTCCTCAGGTCGCGTTGAGGAAATCTATTTTTTTCTTCTTCCATCAAATATCAGACGACCCCCTCTGCCTGTTGGAGATGGAGCTCCTGTACTTTTTTGAGGTATCATTCCCCCTATTTTTCCTCCTCTTTCCCGTACGTACCCTCGGTCTACTTACGTTCTCCTCCCTTCAACTGATGCATTACAGGGGTGCATCTCCGAACCCCTTTTCCCCGAACGATAGACTATTATGCTCTTAACGTTTCTTAGCGTCGGTCGTTTCGATATGGTCACGACATAAGTACGACCGCTCTAAACGACAATAGTGCCCTCTCTCAGCATTTCTGCCTACTGACGGATTCTCCCTTTTCTTCTCGCGGGCATCCCATGGGCAAAGACAACCCGTCTCTTTTCCTTTATGATCGTTCGTTTTTAGCTTCTTCTGGACATCGTTTTTCCTCTTTGTTCTCAGACCTCCGAGTCCCTTTAGTTCATTCGGACCCGGTCGGCCCACTATTATTCTTATTGACGTCCCATTCCTAACCTTACGTTTTCCTCGAGACAGTGGTGTGCATTCTGATGGTCATATAGAATCACAGCCCTTCTCCCGCATTTTTCTATCCGGTCCAATATACCTTTTCTTCTGGAAGAGCCGTACTCTTTTTCGGAGGATGTTAAGCTCAGGTCCGGCCCAACCTCTTGTTTCTGACCACCCTCCTCTCTATGGCGGCCTTTTACTCGCCAGGAGGAAGTTTGTTGCTAACAATCAATGACTATCCGTCCTTAGTTTTCCTTTTCGGGGATCATGTTACCAGATTCTGGGTGAATTTATGGTCCTTGAGTTCCTTGTCGTTGGAGTTCCCTTACATATCCCCCCCACGCCTTCCGAACGGAGGATTCTCTCTGGTGGATTCGTGAAGTACACGGCTCGCTGCCTCCACATTTCCTGCGGTTGCGGAATTATGCGATTTTTTTCTTTCCCTTAGATTGAGTCAGCATCTTTTTTCGTCACGGAAGAAGCTCGGCGGTCTGTGGCTCTTGGTCTCACGGTGAGTGCTCTCCCTTGTCACACGCTTTCCTTGATTTAGCGTCCCTACCGCCTTAAGACAGCCCTCGTAGATTTACTTCCCGTCCCTTTTCAACTGCTTGACGTAGTCAGTCCCATTCTTCCTTCGTGTTGCGCGTATCAGTAATTAGTTGGTGATGATTGGTTATGATTTTTGCGATCATTCCTCCTAGCTTCCTCGATCCTTCTCTCTCTTTTCTCCTCCCCCTTTGCGTTTTTGTTCCGATCTTCCCCCCGACCTTTTTCTCGGGAGATCGGCACCACGTCAAGTTTCCTGCCCCCGAAATCCTCCGCGCACCCCGACCTATGTTCCTGGACCTTGGCCCTTCTAAAGCGACGCTTAGAAGTAAGAGCTCGTAGCCAGGAAATCTGTTTGACAGCACCCGTCCCTCTCACTGGGACTTTTCTCGACACAGGACGCCAGTCTGTCCGTCATCCCTCGATCAGACTTCTCCTCCCTTTCCGGAAAAGATCCTGATCTCACCTCCCACAGGGTGGTCTCCGACAGGCCTTGTCCGGACCCAAAAGAATTCGTTTCCCCCATCCCGCCTCCCGTTTATTTTTTCAGTAGGAGACCTCAGATGAGAGAGGTTATCCCTTCACGCCTGAACAACCAAGTACCTCGTTCTCCCCGATCCCACTACCCGTTCACACGGAAAGAACGGAACGTCGTCTCGCTCAAAGGATTTAGAAACCCCACTCCGATCTTAGCCCCTCCATAAACTTCGCATTCTCCCATGCACCCCAGTATTCCGCCAATTTTTTGGTGTTCCCCCCCCACCCCCCCCCAAAGAGAGGCCATCACCCTAGAGGACACAGACCCTCATTCTGATGGAATTCCCCCCCCCCCCCCCCCCCCCATATGCTACCCGGGTCCTCATGAGTATTCCACGAGTAGTGTCACCTCTCTA
>Ga0179591_1216290_pt1 | contig 18185 bp, 19 predicted proteins | sample CZOMad2_1_08_16f_FD_182891 | JGI IMG/M metagenome (GOLD analysis project Ga0179591, IMG submission 182891) | Vadose zone soil fungal communities from Angelo Coast Range Reserve, California, USA - CZOMad2_1_08_16fungal (PacBio error correction) | ecosystem: Environmental > Terrestrial > Soil >... | reverse complement strand
ATAGACACCCTTTCAAATCGCACTCACAGGAAGCTCTCTTTATGTGCGCCCCGGCAAGCCTCTTCAGACTAACTTTCTACGCTCAGTTTTTTTTTGCTCAAAGGTTATTCCCCCCTCCCCGATGCGGTGAGAAGCATTTGCGATCTTCCGTACCACCATCTTTTCGACGGCCATTGGCCGTCAGCACACACCGTTCTCAACATTTTGCCAGTTCGTACGGCTCCAGAATGAATTCCAAATTCATTTGGTTGTGCGTCTCAAACCAAACGTAACTTTTCTGTTCCCGTTTTCTAAGAGCCGCTAACTTCCTTCACCAACCTACAGCCCTCGAAAGATGCGTGCGCCGAAAGCGCCCCCTGAAGCTCTTCCCGCGAGGCTCCGAGGAATAGTTAAGTGGCCTTGAGGGCGACAACTCAACTCCCCTTTCCTCTTCTCTCTTTCTTACGTGCACCGGCTGCCTCAGGGACGAGCTTTTTCCCCAACCTACATCTTCCCCTCCCCGTCAGTCAACTCTCCCCCGTCGCTTTAGTCAAGCAGAACCCCAGCCCCCTTTCTAGACTCCTACAACTCCTCTCTTTAGATGGGAATTACGATTCGCACATACCCCGAAGCCCCTCCTTCTACGTCAGCCTTTTTTTCTAGGTTACGACCCTAAAGCCCTCCTCGCAGAGCGATCGATGTTTTCCCAAGCCCTTTCCTCACCTTCACTCAGGCGGTTTGAGCCCTCTTTCCCCTTCCCCACATTGACGTGGTGATTTCTACCATCTCCCGCCAATTCCACTCTCTTCTCGGTCCTCAGTTGGCCCCAGATAGCTTTTCCCACCCCGCAGGCCGCCTTTTATGCTTTGTAAGTCCCCCCCCCTCAGACCTCGCAAGTCTTTTGCCGTTCTCTCGTTTCTCCGGTAATCTTCTGGACAGCCCGTTCCTTCCCTCTCTCATAGTATAAAGGCGTCCCTACACTATAAAGGCTCGGCCCTAGGTTTCGTGACCACGAGTTCAGCCCCCTGTTCCTGTGTTGAAAAATTTTTCGCAGCGTCTTCTTCCTTCACTAACCGATAAGCTTCCTGTTTTCAACGTCTTCCCCACCCAACACACCTGGCTGGTTCCCTTTGGTTAATCTCCACGTTTTCACGCGACGATTTTGGTCAACTAGTCGGTTTCCTGCTTCGAGGTAGTCTGTTTCGTACTGTTGGCCGCTTTTCCAAACACTTTCCCCTTCGCGCTCCCCCTCGAAAATTACTTCTCTCCAATGACTCTCTTTTTGAAGTTTTTTCTCTACTTAAGAGCATCCCCCTTTCCCCCCCACTTGCATTTAGATCTGGCTAGGTTCGACGTGTTTTTGCCCTCGGCCTCCCCTAGTTGACGACGGAAATAGCACCTCCTTAAGCACGATTTTTCTTTATAATGAAGAATGTTTGGTTTTGGTGGTGTTCCTGTGCTGTCTCAGCTTTCCCCCTCCCCTCTTTTCTCCAGGGAAAGATGCCGTCTCTACTCCTCCCGTGACGCTGCGACAGCGTCCCACTTTTTGTTTCAGCCTGTTTCCCACTTCTTCACACGCCAGCATTTTCGGCCTGAGGTCCTTCCTTCGACCGTGTTCTCGTGCCTCCATGTTTCGGGCTCCGTTTTACCCTCCCTTTTTTCCCCGACCTGAAGGCGCGACTCCGTCCTAAAGAAGTCCACCCGGGTTTCCTCCCCGTTCGCCCGTACCCTTTTTGATGTGCGTCTTCTTTCTCCCGTCACTTTATCATGATGTCCCTTAAGACGCTGACAGGCTCTCTGTCTGTGACTGGCGCCTGCCAGTCGACTTGTCTTCGTCATATCTTTTAATTTTTTTGTCCCCCCCCCCCCCCCTATCAATTCGGGGCAGCTTTATCCCGTCCAGCGTTACTTCAGCTTTGAATTCTTGTTCTTCTGATCCTTATTTATAACTGGTCGTTAAAAAACTCATTCCTTATGACCCCTATGGATTTCTTGTCCTTTCGTGCTGTCCCTCTTCTCTTTTCCTCATAATTTTGTTTTTCTTGGATTCCGTAAGAGACCAAGTTCCTTGTCAATCCTTTTTCTACGAGAGTCCCTTTCTCTAGGATCAGAGATTCGAACCGAGAGTTCTGAAGTCCCTTCAGTTCTTCTTGTAGAATGGCCTTTCCCCCCCAGCCTGCCCCCCTCCTTTTTTCTAGTGGGGATACGGTCCTTCCTTCAGTCTAATGTTCATCCTTTCCCCTGCTCCTTTGTCCTTAACTTCTTGAAGAAATCGTTTCATTGTGGAGGGCCCAGCGTTATCTTGTACTTCCTTTTTCACTAGAAAAGATTAGCGCTTGTTTTTTTTCTTTACGCACTTCCTTTCAGTTCTCGTCGCGTTATTATCGTAGAATCTTTCTGTGCCCTAACGATAGAAATTGTCCCGCTGCAGCCCTGTGATTCCTTTTTTCTCGTCCGACCGCCGACCTAGCATTCCGCTTTTTTGCTTCTAATTTCACATGTATGACCCTGACGCTTTCCTCCACCCTTTCACGCGTCTGGACCTATTTCGGAATTCTCCCCCTTTCTTATGTCCTATTGTCCAGCAGTATCCTCTTTATCCCCCGCAGAGCCAGAGCACCTGCGCGTATCAATGACCATGCGCTTTTCCCTTCGTTTAGAGTCGATTAGTTTTGAGGTTCCCCCCCTTTCTGACCTAGCCATTCTAGTCTTTCCCTTCCTCAAGTGATTCCCGCCCCCTCTTATCGTGCGTAAAATTCCTCTTGAACCATATGCTTAATTTCTTCTCATTAAATGTTTTACGAGGTTACCATTGGAAGCACCCCCCATTTCAGACCCCCTGACCCCCCGCTCCCCCCCCCTTCCCCCCCCGATAACATTATCCCCTTTTTTTGACAACTTTTCTACTTCCCCAAGCCCAGCCCAATGTTGAAGATCCCTTACGTCCTCTCTCTTTTTCGTTTAATGATTCTCTTTCCCTGCCGGCGTTCAACACTTTTTTTCTTTACGGCGCCGCCTTCTACTCCCACCGTTCGCGAGAGCCCCCGTATGGTTGGATTCATCCTCTATTCCAGATGATGTTTTCTGCCTCCCTTCATGCTATGAACTCGATGAACCCTGTTTACGGCCTTTCCCCCTTCACCGGTCTAAGAGGTGACCCTGACAAGGTCTTCGGTGTTCACCCATATCTAGCCCCAAGTTGTCTCTCCCAGAGCCTGTGGAATTGCGTTCCTCTTTCCTTGATGCTTACCCACTTGATGGGTTTCTTTTTTCCTTTACGCCTGCACAGGCCGACCTTTACGGTCGCGCTTTTCATCACTGCTCTCGCTTCTTTGCCTTCTTCTGGTTTCGCGAAAGACTTTTTCCCGCTCTCTCATCATTTGCGGAGGCCTGGTCCCTACTTAATTAACCTCTAATAGGAGTTGTCCTTTGTCTCTGCCTCTTTGTTCTTCCAGTTAGAATGGTTCTTGCTTGTTTTTGTATCCTGTATTACTGTTTGTTACCCATATAGGGAATGATGATCTACGTGATTCAATCCTCTCTCCGCCGTGATTTCCTTTCTTTCGGTGTCTTCCCTCAAAAGCATGCCGAGTCTCGCGTATTCCCAGTTGATTTAGATTCGCGACAGCGTTTCGCTGCTGTCGGCCAGCTTCTCTCGCCTGTAGGGTAAACCTGAGTTGATTGATCTTCTCGCAAAAGCCCGCCCCTTTTTTTCCTCATTTTTCTCCCCGCGCGCTCCATGGCTTTTTTTCCTTTTTTCTATTGATAGGCCATGTTCCTGTTGACCTTTCCTTTCGCGTTGCCGGCTACCGCTTGCCTTTTTTGAATTTTCGTCCCCTGCAGAGTTGCCATTGATCTCTCCCCGACGCGCCTCAGGCGCGTCGGGATTTTTTCTTCTGTGTTCTAATCTTTGTCTGATCCCCTTCCACCCGGTCTCCGGCGTTTAGTCCCTTTGTGCTTTGATTTCTTCCCTGCTGACCGTACCTCAAGTTGCCTTCAAGGCTTCTTCCCTATCCGCTTTATCTCAGCGAAACGCTGGAAGAAAATCACCTTGCGATCCTTTCCTACCCCCCCCCCCCCCCCCCCCATGAGGCCAAACGAGATCTCCCTCCGCTTCACTGACTTTTTCCTCTGTTGAGATTCGTCCTTCGCATGCGTTGAGATTCCCTGGTCGCCCGCTTGCGAGTTGAATATACCCCAAGCACCCCTTTTCGTTTGCAAGCAAATGCTGCCGGTCCATGGCATCCTCCCTCCCTGTCGTTTGATTCCTGGGCCATTTCGAGATGCTTTGAGCTTTCTGCTTTTCTTTAGGCTCTTCAATTGCTGACCCTTGCCCCCCTATCTCTTCTACTCCTCCGGTTTTTATTTTTGATGTGCAAAGGGTCTTGTAGAAATGGACCGCTCCTCAGCTTGAAAGGATAGTGGACTCTACGCCCTTCAGGACGTCCCCTCTAGACATGTAGATGGATGCCATTGACTCCTCCAGCAGTTGATCGGATTGAATTCTTGATTCAGCCTTTTCCTTCTTGCAATTTTTCAGCCTAGCATCCCCTAATGATACCCTTCCCCCCAAGAGATCATCCTCATCTTCCATGGCGGCCCGTGCTGCATCTTGGCTATTGTCTCCTTATATTTATTCTCCCGTCCACTGTTCTTCTGCTACGCGCGAGATAGTATCTCCTTTTTCCTGAAAATGCCCGGCAGGTACCCTTTTCTCGAAACTTTTTCAGCCCTTTGCTACGGATTTAGCAGCGCTTTGGCCTGTCTCGTCGATTGACTTCATCGCATCTCTACCCAGATGCAATCGAGGTCCCGCTGAGGCCGTCTCTGCTCTTTCCCTTTTGCGCCCCCTCCTCTTCGACGTTCGTGTAGTTTTCCCCCCTTTTCCGGGGATCGTGTTAAGAGACCCTTGTGATTAAGTCCTTTCCCGTCTACTGGACGAGGTGCTTCTAGTCGAAAAGGCCGTCTCCCCAGCTCAAAAGGCTAATTTCCCTTTCTTTTAGGATCCTTCTAAATATTTACAACCCCGCGCCATTTCTTGTTGTCTACGCCCCTTTCCCAATGTTTCCGCCTCATCAGGCAGATTTAGCGCTCTGACCCCCCCTTGCCTCTTGTAAAAGACTGGTTTGCTCTAACAATCCCCTCTCCCTCTGAAGAGAAGTGGATTGGCTTTCGCCCCCCTAACTCCATTGAACTTTGAGTTTTCTTTTTCTGTTTAGGATTCATCCTTCCTAGCCGGACCAAACCCCTAATTCTCACCGCTCACAGACACCCTGCGACCCGTCCTCCCCCCCCCTTTTCCTTTCTTTGCTTTTTCCCCGGACAAGTCCTTCCACGACGACGGCAAAAGAATTTTTCCTATTCGACCCCTACAGCCTCCCCAAATTTCGCCGAAGAACCCTTTTTTTACTTCTCGCAGCCATCACTGCTTCCCGGAGATTTCCAGATCTCTCCAATCTGCCTACTTAATAGCGTGCCGTGTCTACCTTCCCCAGTCCCCCAGGATAGTTCGCCCCCCTCCAGCCAGCGGCCGAATTACCAGTTCGCCTTTAGGCAATCGATGTAGATATATTTCTGAACACGCCCCAGGGCGAGTGACTCATCCTCCTCCCTGAGCCATATTTTTTGCCGTTTCTAGGGGCGCTCGTTAACTCCTTTCAGACTCCATTCCTATCTGCACGCTTCCCAGTGGTGTGGTACTCACCCATTACTTCATCTAGCCTTTCCCTCGCTTTGTCGAAGAAATCCACCTTTTTTCACATTGCATTTTTCCCCTCCCCCCTTGTAGACGCCAACTCCAGCCTTCCACGCACGCTAAGGCTGAATCATGCACGTTTAAAAGTTTCTTTCCTGGAATTCCAAGTTTCCACGCGCGACTGTTAACATCTCGTGTTTCCGGATTCTTCCTTATTGGCATTGAATCGGACACATTTTCCTCCCCTTTCTCCCATCGGACCATGGAGATACTCCCATGCTCCATGATTTTTAATTGTTTCTCCTCATAAGACCTTCCCCCTGATTTATCGAGAAGGGATTTCCTCGTTCCTTACTCTTCCCATCGAAATAGCATAGAACCCCTGTGAACACTTCGCTCAATATGTATTTCTACTGAGCCATGTTCTTCGTATCGTGCTTTGGCTCTTTCTTCTTGAGATTTTTCCCCAGAATGACCTAATTTTCAGGCGCCGTACATAGTCGCTTTTCCCTCTCGTGCCCCGCTGATCCCTACAGGTTAAATGTGCCCAACTATGTAAACTCATTCCTCATTCCCTGCCGATTCTTCTGTCATGCCTTCATTATCGTCTCCTCTCCCCTTCTTCGCGACGAAAGGTCTATCTGTTCGCGCCCCCTCCCTCAAGGCTTAGTTACTCCTCTTCCCGACACTTCCCGTTCGGTTTTCGTCCAAGTCGACCGACCAAACCTTGTTCTCGATCTTTTGACTTCCTCTTACTGGTACAGTAAAAGATCACTCTTTCCCGCCCCCCCCCCTCCCTTGACACGGACATTCTTGCGCCTGTAACTTTCGCCTGAACTGCGATATTCTTTCCTTTCGGCAGCGTTTTCCACCCATCCCCTCTTAGTGGATTTTTTCAATTCAATTCGCTTCCCCCCCCCTCGCTTTTCATACCTCTGATTTTTCCTCGCTTTATATAAAGGATCGCTTCAGGCCAATTCCACCCTATTTACTCACTTCCTTTCCACTTCCTCGATGCTGGAATCTCCCTCTCATCCCTTGGTTTTTTTGTGAGAGATTCCTTACCCCTCTTCCCCCCCATTGTCCTGCCAGTCCCCGGTCATCCTTCTGCGTTTTTCGCTCTTTATAATCTGATCAGCGCGGCCCGAAAGGTCTTTATAATGAGTCCTTCTTCTCCTCATTTTCCGTCAAGCCCTGCCCGCCATTTGAAGTTTTGTACACGTCCTTCCTGCAATTTTTCTTTTGGCCCGCTTCCCTTCTCCATCAGCTGCAAAGCTCCTCCCCTCCCGTGTTCGGGAAGAGATCATTGTGTTGTCCGGAATCGTCGCCACCTACCGTTTTTTTCGTTCCGACTTCTTCTCAGCCTGGCCTTCTTGCTCGGTATTCTTTCTCTTCGAATATTGCGGTGCCCGAACGCTACCCTTCCCTCCGCCATCTGGGAGAGGCGCGATCCCTGTCGCCTTCACAGAAATATAGTCCATGCTTGCGTTTTCCATAATTGGCCCCTTTGCCACTTTTCTCCTCTGTCAGGAGTAGGAAAACTTGAATTCCCTCTTTTTCCCCTATTCGTTTCGGTTCCTTTGCCGCGACACTCACCCTTTCTCCCCCGCAATCACCTGAGCAGTAAGACTGAGATTCCTTTCATTCTCTGGTCGAGAGACCCGATTTTTTTCAACTCTTCCCTTCTCATTCTCCTTAATCGCCTCTTAGGCTTAATCCGAGAAATCCGTTCAACCCCACTTGCTTTCCTTTTATTATGTTTCCCTTTTCCTTTATCCTGAGTAGTAACAATGTGTATCCAGCACCCATTTTCCTACACCCTAAGACGATTTACGAAGTTAAACCTCTTACCATTGAGTGAACAAAGTGTTTTTTTTTGAATCCCCTTCCGAAAAGTTTTTTTCTCTTGCTTACGTCTTAGAGTTCTTTTACCGTACTATATATGAAAATTTTATGACCCCTTTTTCTTTCATTCGAGTCATTTCCTCCATCGTCAAAAAACTGAGTAGTTTTTTTGAGCATGCCTTTTAGTAAAAATCTCCTTTTTTCTTTATCTCGAGTGATGAATTAGTCCCCTTCACTGTTCTAGGGACGCTCTTTAACTTGAGCAATCTCCCCCACTGCCTTTATTTCTCCTCTTCTGACTACTTCAAGAATAGTCCCTTGCCTTTGGTTGTTCCCCCATCTAATATGAAGTCGAGAAATAGATCGATTGGTTAGTGGAGGATTGATGGCCATGGGATCTCAAATAATGTTGTCCCTGCTGTTCCTTGTCGTCGCAAGGATCTTTCTTTTGAGAATGTGTTAACTCTTCTCTCTTCCTCTGAGTCCTTGATGGAGGTAGCCGATCCATACCTGAGGTCCGCCTATTTCTTCTTTTTTTTTTCTCATATTAATTAATAGAGGCTGTTTTCGCTTCGGAGAATTACCTTTGTGTGTTTCGCATCTTGATGACTATTGAGGATGAGAGTTACTTCATGAATAGAGTTGTATCTACTTCGGCATTCTGCCTCCTGTGTCAATTAACGGCAGGCTCATGAGGTAGGGTGATTTCTTCGGTGTAGCCTACGCAACTGATCACTCTCGGTTCTCTTTCCGTGATTTTTATTTTCGTAAACAGTTCCTCTTGATGTCGGTTTTATTTTTATCGCTTTTTATTCTTTTTACCCACTTACCGTTGAATCGAGCCAACCTCCCCTTTCTCCTTTTCATTAATAGCCGTCGCCCCCAAGCCCGTCTTTTTTCTCCTGTTTAGCTATTGATACTCCTTTTTTTTCCTACCGCTCCGCCTTCTCGTGAATATCCCTAGTCGTTAGTCTGAAGCCACTTGTAGTACTCCTGAGTCGACTTTTTTCATGAGAGTTTGCAAGCGCCCTCTTCCCCTTCCGCATTCGCTCGGTTGATTTTCGTATGAATTACGACTTCCCATTGCAACGACGGTATCTTCTTTTTTCTTTCAGTTTTCTTCTCGTTTTCTTTCTCTAAGTTACCTCCCTTTCCAAGGTGTTCAGTCACCATTCTCTCTCCTCGGGGTAGAGACGCCAGACCCCAAACGATCCTCTCCCAATGACTCTCTTCATTCCCTTCTCAGCGGAGCAGCTATCCATTGCCTTGACTTGAGATATGTCTTTTGCTGATAGAGAGTCTTCTCTCATAGAAAAGTCTACCCTTCTTACGGACATCCCGCGTCGTTTAGTCCCTTTTTGCACACCCATGTCGAATCGTTTGACTCCTTCAATTTTCTATGCCCCTAAGCTCCCGTTGCGTAGCCTTCGTGAGTTACCTCCCTTTGCTTGCCTCCAATATCTCTTTTTCACATAATAAGTTGTTTGTTAGAGAGTCTGTCATAAGATTTGAAGCACTTTACATGCTCTCAAGATTTTGCGCCGGCCGGGTCGCAATATACTCCCCGACCCTTTCCCCTCTTTACTGCGAGGATGAACTTTACGACCCTCCCTAAGGTTCTGGCCGGAATCCTTAGAGATGCCGATATCTTTCCCCCTCTTGCCCCCCCCGATGCTCCCGTCCTCCTGCCGATTCTATCTCTGAAGCCTCTTTTTGCTGTCATTGAGCGGGTGCATCTTTCGCCTCCTGGTTATCACAGGAAGCGCTGTCTTGCGGGCTAAAGAGGTTTCCTCCCGCTTACCGCGCGCTCTCGAGCGCCTGTTTGAACCCTCGGTTCCGGTCACGTCGATCCCATCCACTTCCTCACCCTGACCCATACGTCCTACGGCCCCTGCGAGACCTTTTGGCCTTCCTCTAGCCGGTTTCGCCCCTTTCCCCCCCCCTCTAATATAACAGTGACTGCGCTAGACTCTTTTGTCTCCACTTCGCTCTTTCAGAAGAAATCCGCAGTCTTCGTCTTCTACGCCTGTGCGGCCGGCACGTGACGGTGTGAGCGCTGCCTGTCCCTCTCGTGGAGCAATTGGACCCTTCTGATAACCGTCCATGGAAGCCTTCCCCTCTCAAACAGGAGACCCCCAGCATTTCCCCCCTAGTTCGCACCGCAAATGAATTCCACCCTTTGTTGCTTCTTTCCTCTCAGATACGTGAAATCATTTTACTCCGCGATTTAGTTCGATAGGTTCCCCCGTCTGCAGCGCCAGCTGTTGCGCCATCTCCTCCTCGAACGAGCGGCCCCTGCTGCATAGATGTTCGTATTCTACTACCTCCCCATGACCCACACGAGGAGATTTTATTCCCTTTCCCTTCGGACGTCATAGTCCCCCTTTTGTTGACCCAACCACGCTCTTAAGATTGCACATCGTCCCTCCTCCATCTGCCATCCGCCCCTCCGGAGAACTTTTTCCCCTTCTCTCTGGGACTTTCTGAGCCGCCAGGATGCCCACTTCGACTCTAGTTATCGCGTCTTTTCACCCCTCTGTTCCGCTTGCTGTATCGCTCCCCCAGAATTGTTCACCTTTCATCGTCGGGACTTTTCTCTCCCCTTGCAACCCCCCCTTCCCCCACAGTACGTTGTCTCCTCCTTCCAAGAGCTTGCCATTCCAGCGTCCGGGCGCGCCCCCTCCTCCTTTCCAGAAGAGGGGAAAACGTCCAGGACAGCTCTTTCTTCCCTATCAGCAGCGGCTCCCGACTTCCCTGCTTGGTGGTCGCGCGTACTCTGCCGCCTCCTCCCTTTAGGCACTCTCCCCTTGTGTCTATGTTACTCAACCCCTTCTGGCTTCTCTCTCTTTTTTCTCGAAGAACGAACGACGCGGACCACTGTCGAGCACAATTCCTCTCGATCTTTTTAAGAACCAGTAGAAGTATAGCGTCGCCCCACCACAGTGGGGTCCTTTGGCATTCTCCCCTTGCACTGACATGGTCCATCGCGGGCTGCTGCATGGTTTCTTATTGTTTGCTCTGTGCCCAAAATTTCCCCCCGCTGAGACTATCAACTTTCCCATTTCCTTCTACAAAATGTAAGCCAGTCTTTTTCCCTCCTTTCTCTGACTTAAAGGTAAGGATTCACGACCTCCCTCCTCGAGAATGGTCAGCTTGGGTTTGCCTCCCCCTAGGCTCACTCTCAATAGAAGAATCCCTTCCCTTCTCACTTGTTATTTATTGTTGATGTGTTTTGGTTCTTTTTTCTTCGTTTCTTCTCTTGCCGGAAGAACGAACACGCCTTTCCCTTTGTCCGCAGCGAATCCGGCCTTGACGATGCTCACGCCCCCTCCCCCACTTTTCCACATTTGGCCAATTATGCCCCCCCCTCCCCCTCCCTCAAGGCATGAGAGGTGCGGTCTTTTCGACTACCTTTCTTTCGTTTCCTCTCGGAGGAGATCTATCCGGTCTTTCCTTAGGTCCCCTCCCCTGGCGCAGAGCCTGAGCCCTACCCCTACCGAGGCGATGAATCCGTAGCCCCCCCTGCCGATACGGTGATTCCCGCATCCCTCTTCACCTATCAATGCCCTAATCCCCCTTTTTGCCGATCTGGCCGAGCTCCATGCCCAGCGCCTTTTGCCTTTCTATGATATTCTTGGAAGAAGGTGTACCCAACCCCAACCCAATGGGTGTTCCCCTGCTTTTCCGGAAGCTTACGCATTCCTCCCTCGCCTTTTACTACCCTTTCGCGGTGAAGAGATTTTCCCTATATACCCCCCGTACCTTCCCCCTGCCCTGAATTTGCCAAACATTGCCTTATTTTCCCCCCGACTCTGCATGCCTCTTCTTCCTAATCTAAGTTGTTTTTTTTTCTCGTCTCTTCAGCCTCGCCCCTTTTTCCAGGATTACACTCTTGTTCCTACTTTCCTCTTTTTTTAAGATACTTTAAGGTCAGCGCTGCCCGAACCCAAGCGAGTTCTTGAAACCGTTGGTTTTACGCCTGTCCGGAAAAGACTTCCGCATTTTTGGTTTGCACCGGCCTTCCGACCCTATCATTGAGCCTTAAGGTTTTACGATTCGCGACCTTTTCTCCTCCCTATTCTTCCACTATGTTTTTTACGCGGACTCATTGATCGTTTGACGTTAAAACCGCCGCCGGATCGTCTAAGGTGTGGTAGTGTCTATTATCAGAATAGGATATTCCGTTTCTTTCTCTTCCTCTTCTTGTCTTGGTGGCCCCCCCTAACGATGACCCTCCGCGAAATCTGCGAGGACGTCGACTTTTCTTATGACCCGAGAAATGCCAGTCTGCTGCTGGCTGTGACCCACCTGGACCAGTTCCCCGTCGTCGGTAGCAGCTGTCCCCCATTTTCTGTACACTCTTCTTGAGGCTGCTTCTCAGTTTGAGTGTTCCCCCTCCCGGCAGACAGCACAGCACCCCAGGCCCCCTTCCCAGAGACCCTTCGCAAGTAGAATACCTCTTTTTCGCTTCCTTTCGTCTCTTCTCGGTCGATGAGACCCCTTTTGTCCTCCACCCCTCTTACCTATCCCTTATCTAAACATTGCCAGCTTACGCAGCGTAATTAGCGAAACTTTTTTTCTAGCAAACTTTTTCCTTTATTCTCCCATCCTTTCGATTAAGTCGCCGGTAGTTGGAACCCTGTTTCCCTCTTCCCCCCACCCCTCGCCACCATTAAGACCGGCCCCCCAGCGTTCCCTCGCCCAAGAGATTTCCATCGCTTTCTTCCCTTGTCCTCCTTACCGGCCAAGCAGGTTTTGTCTCTTCGCACGAGTTAGTGACTTTTCCCTTCTTCCCGGCGACCATGGCGGAGTACTTATTATTATCAGCACCCGCCTCTTCTAGAGAATTGAATGTTTTTTACCCCTCTTGATCCCCGATGCTGACAGTATTAGGATCCGAGACGTCCCCCCCTGAGCCAGGCACCTTGAACCATCGATTCTTGAAGAAAGACCCATTTATTTTCAGGTCCCCCCTATATTATCCTTTCGTCGCTCCCGCTCTTATGGTTTTCAGTGGACTTCTCTTTTGCTGTTGACTTGACCTCCGTCACTTGATTTCTCTCACCTGCCCTGACTCATTCCGCATGTTCCTGTCATCTTTTCCCGTTATCTGATAGTTTTCTGTTTCCTTTTTTCTCCTCCCCACCTTCCTGAGTACGAATCCCTTTTTCCTTCCTGTATGGACTCCCCCTTACCTGAATCAGGACGTTGTTTCCCTAGACTCTAGGGTCGGCTCATAGTCGCTTTCGGATCTAGTTGTACTGAGATTTTTTCACCTTGCTTGCCCTCTAAGACGTTCAATCAACTAGCCCCGCTTTTGGTTTGCTCACCAGGTTTTATCCGACCAAAGACTTTTTCCTCTTTCCTCGAGTCGTCTGTTTCTTCTTCCCCTCTGGCGTCGAAAACATAGTTTCGTGCCGAGTCTCGCTCTTCTTTCCGGAGAGTAAAATCTTTCCCCGTGATATCGCTCCACCGCAGTCAATGGCGATCTGAATCTTCTTCGCCTCGGAGAAATGCTGTGCCGGTTCTTTGCCTGAATGTTTCGACCTTTAGTACATTTAGCGATTTCTAAAGGATATTCTCCCCCCCCCCCCGCGCTGAAGTGAAGTTCTGTTCGAGCCCTATTCGAATTTCGGTTTCCTCCCAGCGCCGTTTCTTCCCCAGATCGAACTCAGCGGTAGTCTCTTTTTCCTTACCGATATGAGATGGAAGTCCTTCCGACCCCTTTCGGTCTCGTTGCAGTTCGGATTTCCGAGGTTTTTTTTAGTAGAAGGGATCGAGCCCGTGACCCCGCAATTGCCAGTTCCCAACAGTCCTTCGAATTTTTCCCTTTAGTTCGCCGCGTTGAACCTCTTCGCCCGCCAAGACGCGCCCTTGCTTGAGCACGATCTAGTCACTATAAATGCCATCATCTTCTTCTCGTTTTGCATTGATCCATTCGTTTATTTCCCCTCGCCTCAGGAGAGAGTAGTAACGAACTCTTCCCCCTCAATCTTGGCCCCTCCTTTTTCTTTTTCGTAGTAAATGGCATCCCTCCCTACCTGTAGGTTCCTGCAAATTTTCGTCGATTTTATTTCCCTCTCCTTTTTCCTTCCTCTGCGGCTTGTTTCTCCCAACCCTCTGAAATAGGATTACTCCCTTTCTTTCGGTCGATCGATTTTGTCCCCTGACTTGATCCGTCCCCCCGTTATTCCAGTTGCGCGATCTCGGGCGGAAACCTACCATTGACTTGTCCTCCCATCTTCCGACATGTCGGGCTCTTACGCCTCCCCCTAGGTGCTTTTACTTCATCACGCTATCTGGATATTTTCTTCGCTTTGTCCTTTCCCTTCTCATCAACTCCTTCCTCCTTTTCCTCCGAGAAGCCGTTGAGGATTTTCTCCTTCTTGTTTCTTTGCCTTTTTCTCCCTTAGTTAAGGCAGAGACTTCATGGTCTGCAGTCAGGTTTATTCCTTAGAACGCGCGTATCTGATGCCTATTTCCTGCAAACTCGTTACGGTCACGTCGCTAATAAAGTGAGACCCCTTTTTTTCCCCTTCCTTCCGACCTTGCTGTCCTATATAGAGGCCTTCCGTCCCCCCCCTCCCATCAAATAGACGCACGCCTTTCGTCCCTCTCCCCCCTGTTCGCGTACCGAGACAGAGTAAGACATTCCCCTTACTTGCGTGCTTCTCCCCCCTGAAATCGGCCTATGGCACTCCCAATCGCAGGTGATCCTTAGTTCCCCTAACTGCTAAATGGACTTGGTTCCTCCCCTTCCATGGCTGATAGAACCCTTTGACCCCCTCTGGGTGATTTTCGAAATGAATTTCAACCGAGCCCTGTTGCTTGGCGCCGAGATCAAGTCCCTCATGTCCTCTCTCTCCCAGATAGACGATTCCCCTTTTTCCCCCCCTACATCAGAACGTTCTGGTTGCGAGATCCCTTTCGCCGAACTCCTCGGACGCTTTTTTCTGACTTCGTGGCTGAGGCGGTGGGTGGTCCCCCGTACTGCAATGACACCCCCTCTGTCGTCGCTGTTGAAAGTACGGTCTTCCCCTTCCTTGAACTTCTTTTTTCCCACATCGACCCTTTTCACAGCGCCCACTGAGCACCCCCCTCCCTCCTCTGGGAAGAAGACCTCCCCAAGAGGCCGTCTTTCCCTTTTCCCTACAACGATTCCAGCGAGAGACATCCCCATCCGACCAGTTCCCTCCCCTCCTCCTGTGAGTGTTCGCGTCTCCCCCTTTCCACTCCCCGCTCGCGTCTTCCTTATGCACCCGAAACATCTCATTTCGCGGCCTTTGCTCGGAACATTCCACGCACACAGGATTTGTTCTCTTCCCCCCATGCCAGCGAGAAACTTCCCTCGCGCCTGCGGCATTGACGAGCCTAGAGGGTCCCGCAACTGACGCCGCGCCCGATCATCCCCCCCCTCCCCTTCCCTTCCCTGCTTTTGCCCCTTGGACCTTGTTTACAGACGAGTCCTAGCATGTACGTCTCCTCAGAAGAGAGACCTCCTTTCTTTTACTCACAAACCTCTTTCTCTCGCCCTGCTTTGAGTTTCCCTCCCTTCCGTGACCTTTCCCAGAAAATGTAGACGGCCCCCACCCCTTCCCCCCCCCTCTCTATCTTAACGAAAGAAAAGGCGGACCCTCTCCGCGGCAACCCCTGTACTGTGAATTCTCCTTTGACTGCGACGTTACTATGGGTTTAAGGTGAGTCTTTCCTGTTTTTGATGTGAGATTTGTTCCCCCTGGTGAAAAATCTCGTAATCGCCACCGCGAAATACTCAAATTTCAGCAGATTCGTTCTTTTTCGCCTACTTAGAGGCCTTCCCCACTTGCTCGCACTGTCCGGTTGTTCGCTCCCCCTCGAAACTCAGAATCTACAGCACAACGTCCATCTGTTCTTTTCCCTTTTTTCTTTGGGATGGGGCTAGTGCTGCTGATTTCCCCGACGCCCCCACTAGAGGAGAATCTGTCCAAGCTCGCGTGTGACTCCTCTTGCCGCTGCCGCCTCTCCTTTATTTCCCTTTGGCAACCCAATTTTCAAAAACCCGAATCCCCTCCTCCTTTCGATGGTAGGAGTTCAGGCTCGTGACAGTGCTCCTGAGTAAGAGAAAAGGTTGGCCCTCCTTTTTCGTTCTATTGTTCGGCACATTTCGTCCCGATTAAGACTGAGCCACGAAGAACCAATACCTCTTCTTTCTCGAAGTCGCCCTAAAACGTTCGTTTCTCCCTTCCGCAATCCTATCACTGCCTGCTAACCAAATCTTTAAACGGACTCGTTCCCTTTCTTGCGTCGAAAGAGAAGCCCTTGTAAGTGCGTGCCTTCTCCCTTTCGGTCAATCCGGTGTCAACCCTATCCAATGGAGGGGACTTTTTTTCTCATTCTCTCCTCAGTCAAATTCCGCCCGTCTTAGGAAGAGCTGTACTCTAACACGGTCCCCCTTCCCCCTCTGCCCACTTGAAAAAGCTGACCACCCCGGTCTGCTCTGCTGGAATCTTATAGGTGATAATACTCCGTTTGTGTTTTAGAGAGCTAAATCATCCCTTTTCCCTGCTTTTCGTCAATAGTTGGCCCATGGAATGAGTTTTTTAATCTTTTTACCCATAGGACTCCTCCCGAGTTCTAAGAGGAAGTTCAGCTTACTTGTCCCCCCCCTTCCCTCCTGCCCCGAAGTGGGGGTGGAAACCTTCTTCCCTTCAATGAGAGATTAAAGTCATGCTCCTTCCTCCTTAGATCCTTCCGATGTCCGAGTTGTTGCTTTCCCTGCCCTTATCATGTGAAGGTAGTCCTGACCTCCCTCTCGAGCCGTGGTTGGAGGGAGATCTCTCATTTTTTTCCTATGTTAGGATTCTTTTTCTTTCCTCTTTCTTTTTCTTGTTTCCCTCAAGTACTCTTTTTTTGGGAGATTGGCGCCTCCCCCCCCCTTCTCTTCCTGCCCCGAAGAATCGCGCTCTTCTGGCTTTTCGAATTGCCCATGTCCTGAAAAGGAGGGCGCACCCTTCCTTCTTCAGGACCCGTTCTCTCTGCTTCCGTTATAATTTAGCGTCGTCATTTTTTTCCCCCCCTGCACCAGAGCACCAGCGATCCCCTCCTCCATAGAAAGTACCCTTTTTTTAACCATTTTCTCTTCTGTCGTTATTCGAGTTCGATTTAACCGATGTTTGGCAACTTTCTCCCCATTTTTTCGATAAATCGCAAGTTCTCCAAGCAGCCTTAATTCCTTAGAATTTCCCCCCTTGATTTCTCCCTTAACTTTTGATTACGGACGCCAGTTTTTTCCCCCCGGTGCGCGTCCACCAATCTGACCCCCCTTAGAACGCGCCTCCTGAAAAAGAGCCCCCCCCCCCCCCCCTTCAATTTAATTTTCGATTTTCCCTCCTGAACAGTTTTTCTTTTCCCTTCCTCCATAGTTTCGGTAAGATCTTTACCTCCCCCATTGGCGGGAAAGGGGTCTGCGCCCTTAATTTCCCCACACCTCCTCCTCTCTCTATCCGTGCCTTTGTTTCCCCATCCACTGTCTCGATGCTCTTTTTGCATTTTTTTTTTGAATTATGAAGCGCTGAACAAGATCACGTTCCCCTCATGGGTCCTGGAGTATCTTCGAATTCTCTCTTCCCTGATCCCCTCTTATCTTCGGAATTCCGTTCTCGCTCCTCCTGGACTTGGTTTGCCTTCCTTTTGATAGCAAAGATCACTGGTGTCCTTGTCCTGTCTGCCCGCCCAGGATGTTGCTGTCACCGTCGCCTAGCGGTCCCCCTTGCTTCGCATACCTTTCCCTCTTTCTGACATTGTTTCGGCCTTTACATAGAATAGGAGTGCTTTTAGCGCCTCCCTTGGGTTGATTTTCTCCCTTTTTTCTAGTGATGAGAGTATTCTCGCGTTTTGTCATCCTTCCCTGAATCTTGACGTCAACCCCTCTCTCCTCGGGATTTTCCTGTGGTTAGGTTCTCTCCTCTTTTTTCTATGCCTCTGGAATAGCGTTCCCTGCGCTTTGTTCTTTTCTCTCACCCGCGTTTCCCTTGCGTCGGTCCAAGGAGTACCTCTGCTTTTTGTTCAACGAGTGACTGACTTCCTGCTCTTTCCAATGGCGCTTGAATTCATCGCCTCCCCTTGAGACTGCTTTGGTGACGTCGATGCTCGGCCGGTCCCGACGAGTCAGTAGACGATCTCCTTTCCTCCCCACCCGATTGACGAAGCCGCCCCCTGCCTTTCTTGCACTGTAAGAGTACGAATTCAAGCGCCCTCGCGCGCCACTTATCTCTGCGCAGTCTGTTATTTTGATTTAATATGGGTCTCTCCCGTCTTTTTTTCCCTGCACTAAGGTATAGAGCCTTCGTATCGAGTTGAGACGATCTGCGTACTGTGTCAATCCCGAACGTTCTAACCGAGCTCGATCCTCTCTCTAATACCCCTTTTTCCCTCCCCGTTCCCAACCCTAGTACTTGCTTACCATCTCCCCCCCTCCTGCGCCCTCCCTTCAACTTTTGACATTCGTTTCTTCGTCCCCTGAAGTCTCCTGGAGTTGCTCGATGACCCCCTCTTCGTTTCCCAGTCATCAATTCTTATTGCCCTCCCTTCTTCTTGCATCCGAAATGTAGAAGATCGTAAGCCCACTTTTCTTTCCCGCGCGAAGTTACGCCTTCGTTCGGTCCGTTTTTCCTACGCTGCCCTGAAT
>Ga0179591_1131856_pt1 | contig 18189 bp, 30 predicted proteins | sample CZOMad2_1_08_16f_FD_182891 | JGI IMG/M metagenome (GOLD analysis project Ga0179591, IMG submission 182891) | Vadose zone soil fungal communities from Angelo Coast Range Reserve, California, USA - CZOMad2_1_08_16fungal (PacBio error correction) | ecosystem: Environmental > Terrestrial > Soil >... | reverse complement strand
GGGTAGTGCTTCCTCTTTTCCCATCTTTCAAAGTAATGCGGGGAGGGTTCTCTCCCCCAAACTTCCCCAAATCCCTTTCCCTGATGAGACCTTTAAGCATGAAAAAATTGCCCCTCCTCAGAAGACGTCTCTCCTCCTTTTTTCCTTTTCTTCCGGTTTTGCTTTAATGAGATGTTTAAACGAGATCTACTTGAAGGTGACCAGTCTTGTTTTTCACCTCACCCCCCTTCCTTCCCTTCCGGATTCGCGGTTGTACGGGAATAACCAGTTTCCTCCTTGAGTTTTTTCCCCCCCTCCCCCCAGCTGAGTCTTCATTTTTACCCCCCCCGACCTGGACTTTCCCCTTCCCCTTTGTTTCTGATTGTGTGGAGTCGTTCAACATAGGGGCGCGTCTTTTTTTCCTTTTCTTACCCCCCCTTTTCTCCTTTTTTTTTCCCCCCTACAAGTTTTTTGTGGTTTTTATATCGATGTATTCGTTCGTCATTCCTCCTTGCGAGCTGGCGACCACCTCCCCACCTTCTGTAACATTTCAATTTTTCGGGGTTAATGATATCCTGATTGTTCAGTGGACGGTCGTCTGACTTTTTGATCCCTTGTACTTTTCCGGACCCGGGGCCTCCGCTTTGAGTTTTTCCCCAAGTCAATTGGTCCCACACCTCCAGGCGTTTTTTTTTTTCCTTCTCCTTCCTCCAAACCTTTTCAAAGAAAGGACCAAGCTGACCTGAGATGTGATTTTCTTGGCGACTTTTCTTTCCGTGGGATTCTTTTGTTACCTTTCCCAGTCCTTAGGTCCTGTGGCGTTTTTTTTCTTTCCCAACCCAGTCCCTCTTCCCCAGGTTTAACTAGTAGTTTGAGATTGGAACAACCCCCCCCTCCTCACCTCTTGTCTTGTCTTGATAAGGTCCTTGAACTCAGATTCCCCTTTGGGGTTCCATTGGTGGTGAGTGTTTTTTCTCGGACCTGGAAGGATGGTCCCAGTTGGGAGTTCCTCAATTCCCCCCTTTTTGTCTTTCTTCTGTTCTTTTCTCTGTGCTCCACCTGATATTCTTTCCAAGTCCCCTCGTGAGCCTATCTATGACTTCCTGACCCTGTTTTTTCCCCCCCTTCTTTTTCAGTCTTTTTCTTTCGGGCTGATTTAGGGCTTTATTGAACAGAGACCTTTTTTTGGTTCCACTTGTTCCCACCTCGTTTGGTTTTGCTTGCTTTATGAGTCCCAGGTAGGCTTTAGTCTCGTTCCGCTAACGTCTCTGCCCGACCCTCTTATTTTTTTGTTTTTGGCTATACAGCAACGTTTAGCAAAGTGTAGTGAGGTTTATTTTTTCCCCTTCCCGGTCTTCCCCAGTCTTCAAAAACAACTTCTCTGCCCCCCGATTCTTTACCCCTGAAGCAGTTTTGTTTTTCCTTCCCTTTTGTTTCCCCTCTTGAAGAAGATCTTCTAAGTGACAACACCCCCCACCTTCTTGAAAGTGACCTCTTTAGTACAATAGTCTTCGCCTGTCATCTGCTTTCTTTTCCTTTCTATTCCTTGTCCCCTATTTTAAGAATTACCAAGGTGTGCTAGGGATTCATTCCGCTTTTTTTCTTGTTCCCCCTTGGTGGTTGGCCTTAACTTGGAGGCTCCCTTGTTTGGTGGTTTTTTTTTTCCATCTTCCTTTGGAATAGGCAGGGGATAAGGTAGTTTCGCTGCACTCCTTTTTTCTTTCCTTCTTCCCCCCTTCTTGCATGTCTCTCTCTTGAAAAGTGTATATCTGATATCCCGTAGGTCTTGATCCTTTTGCTTTTTTTTTCCTTTTTGGTTTCCTTTTTCCTTTCCTCTGGTTCAGGGGAGGAGTAACGGGTTGAATTTCCTGTGTTCCGCTTCCGTGGGGGCCTTTGGTTTCTGGCGGGTTTGCACTCCGCTTTTCTTTTTTTTTCAGTGGTCCGTGTTTGTCCTGCCTTCTGCCTTTTTTTTCTTTTTTCACCCCCCCCTTTTCCCGGCAGGTTGAGGACGCTGATAGGTTATTTCTTCTTGTTTTACCTCCCTTTTTCCTTTTCGTCACCATGGCGAAGTACCAACACCCCCTCCCCTACCCAACTCCGGTTTGTTAGCCAACCTGTTTTTTTTTTAACCTTCCGGTAGATAAACATCTCAAGAAATTTTTCCCCCGGCCCAAGTCCTCAAATTTAAGATGTGGTCACACCATCCCATTCCCCCCTCTTTCCCTCCCGTTCCCCCCACCCCCGGCCGCAAGTGAATACAGCTGTTCTCGTGCCGTGACAGTCCCTTGGTTCCCTTCTTGAGTACACCCCAAAGTTGAGGCCCCCGTCAACACTCCACATTTTTTTCTTTTTCCCCCCCCTTTTTTGCAGAGGTCTTCCCCCCGAGTACAGGGGACCAGGGCATGGCGGAATTGTTACCCGTTTGACCCCAGTTTGAAAGTCTTGACTTCTTTTGGCCCCCTGTCCATTTTCTGTTCCGGGTGATGGTGATTTCATTTTGCTGTTTGTTTTTCCCTCTCCCCCCTTTTTTTGCGAGGCAATATCGCCTTGCCACTTGTTCCCCCCCCCTGTACTTGTGATAGGTAGTTCCCTGTCTTCCTTGACCGTTCCGTGTGTTTTTTTTTTTTTTCCCCCCCCAGAAAACAACCTTCAACAAAAACGATTCCCTTTGAGACCATTCCTCCGTCGCGCTCCCACCCTCCCTGGTCCCAGCCTGCCTTGTACAACGTCCTCCACAGCCGCAACCCCGTGTTTCCCACCTCCCCGATGAAAAGGGTTGTTCCCCTTCGTGACGAGTGGAATCCGCCGTCTCCCCCCAGTCCCACTTCCCGCGTCAGAACCCTGTCAGTGCAGCCCCGTCCCCCTACCCATTCACCATCTTTTCCCCTTCCGCCCCCCCCCCCTAGTTTCAGCACAAAAATAGTGATTTGCAGACCGGCAGACCCCCCTTTTCGCCGGCCCGTCACCCTTGCCTTTTTGAGTCGTGGTGTCTCCCCTCTCGTTTCCTGGTAGTAGTTCGTTTTCCTGTGTCACATTTTTTCCCCTTTTTTTGGTCACGTGCCCCCCCCCGGGCTGACGAACATGCAGGGTTCCGTGGAACCCTGTTCCTCAGTTTTGTCCTCAACTGAAGAACCGCCAGCCTCTCTTGGGCCATCCCCCTCCCCACCCCAATTTGGATTTCCTTGTCCCTTTTGGCATTTGGTAAACGGGTCACCACAACCAAGGTACAAACCTTCCGTCCTTCCACGATCTCCCCCTTTTGCCCCAAATCCTCACCACCTACTTGCAACCGCTGTTTCCCCCTTCTTTCTGGAAGGTTTTTTTACCCTTCTTTCCCACCCTTTTACTCTCGTTCTTCCCCGTTTTTTTTTTCTCCCTCAGGTTTCCGTTTCCAGCGCTCTCCTCCAGCCGTTTTCTCGTCGGCTTTGCTTTCTCTTTTTGTTCGGTTTTACCGTTGTTTAGGTTTACCCCCTGGCTTGTTTTTTTCCCCTTGGTATGGCAGTTACGTTCAGCCAGGCCTCTTAGTTATTTTTAATCATTTGAAGGAAAACGCGTGGATAAGCTGATTCACAATCTTTTTCGACAACAATATTCCCGTTTCAGTTCAACGTTTCCCCCCCTTTTGCCGTTTTCTTGGCGGGGTTTGATGTTTTTCATCTTTGTCCCTTCTTCTTTTTCGTCATTGATATTATTTTTCCTCAGCGTTTCTTGTTTTGTTTTTTTTTTCCCATTTCATTGTGCTTTTGCTTCTAGAGGTGATGTTTGGCGAGAATTTTGACTGTTTTCCGTTTTTTGTGAATGGATGAGTACCCCTGCTGGGGTTTCCCTATGCCCCCCGCTTCTTTTTTTTGTTGTTTCTTCACCTGGTGCTACGGACGGCTTGTTTGCGATTTCCCCTCTTTCTATTCTTTTCATCATGGCATACTTTTTTTGTTTGTGTTCTTAGTAGGGACTCCCCTCCCCGCTTTCCCCGGAAAGTAGCAAACCTAAGTTTTTGCTACCACCACCTCTTGTGGTCCAGCCTTCTGGTGGAGCGACCCCCAGTTCAATTTTCCTTTTTCCTGTCCCACCATTAGGATCTGCAAGAACAAATTTGAGCAACCCCTACCCTCCCTTGCGAAGCCGCGGTAAAATGATGCTCTTTTTCATTCCCGTTTCTTGCATGACCCATCGCCACATGCTCCCCTCTTCTGACCCTTTCCCGATGAAATCAAACGAACATTTCCCCGTGTTGCATTGCCGGTTTTTTTTCTTGCGAACCTCTTTTTTCTTCTTGACCTTTAGTTATAGTCCGGTCGGGTTCCCCGATTCCCATGCCTCCCCAGCAACTTTTAATTCTTCTGCACCGTTTTTTTACCCGGACCGCCCCGCTTTTTTTTTCCCCATCCCATAAAACAAACAGCATTGTTCCCCCTTTTCCCTTGTTTTACCACCCCCTCTCGGCCCCCACTTTTCTGCAATGCCCCCCCCTGATCCTTCCTTGGAGACCCTGGAGCCTTTCCTCCCCATCTTCACACCTTGTTTCCTTCCCCCCCTGACGCCACCTTTTTTTTGGTGCCAAGTTTCTTTTCCAGAAATCTTTTTGGCAAAGGAGGCCCGCTTTTTTTGGTCCCCCAATCATTTTTGGTTGGTCTGCGTTTTTCTTTTTTTTACACCCCTGTTTGCCCTTTCCCCGTTTCTTTCTTTTTTTTAGTGATGAAGTTTGAGGTGTAAATGGTTTGTTTTCCCCCTTCTGACCAAATTCCCCGACCTGCCCCAAATATACTCTTCACACTTGTGGTTTATGATGTGACTTACCCTGTCTTTTTTTATGTCTTGACTTATTTATTGATGGCAAACAGGTATTCGCACCCCCCCCCCCGGTACACTCGGGTTTTTTGACCCTTCTTGCTCCTGCTTCCGTTTGGTGCCCTGTCAAAGTCCCCCCACATTTTCCCCCTCTTTGACGCATTCCCCCCCCCGCGTTGCCAAATCGCTGAAGACCACGCTCCCCTTTTCCTTTTCTTTTTTTTCGGAGAGTCCCGTTTTTCTGGCCTTTCCATTTCTCACCTGAATTTTGTTTTTGGGGTGCTTCGAAGTTTTTTGGCTTTCGTGGTAAAGATGGTGTATTTTTTGCTTTTTTCCTTTCCAACAGTCCGGAGGGATGGTCTGCTGCTTTTTTGTTTTCTGTTTGCTTCCGGATTTTTCTTTAATAGGTCATCTAAGTCACACCACCCTGTCCTTTGATGTTCACAATGGCGGATTGTCTTTTTTGCTTTTTTGCTTGATGCTTTACCCAGTTGTAGTTTTTGGCAGCTGCTCCCTCACCCTTCAAATTGATTCGACGTTGGATAGTGGTGTCCGGGGTTGTGGTAGTTTTTTTTTTTTGTTTTTTTCACACCGGGGTCGCGTCCAACCGTGGGCCGAAAGATACAGTCCCTCTTTTTTTTTCCCCCAATTGCCGCGAAGCTGTCTTTTTCCCGGCCACTCGTTTTCCCTTCGGTAAGATTAGCAGACGGGATGGGAAAGTTGTCCTGGGTCGCCTTCAGCTGGGTTCCCCCCTTTTTTCACTGTTAGCCCAGACCCCTTCCTTTCCCTTCCCCTTCCTGTATCGCATTCCCTGTGCACCCCTCCATATTGTTTCTTCTTTCGTTGTCTGGTTTTTTTTTTTTTCCCTTGTTCCCCCCCCCCCATTCAAGTAAACCAGCTCTTGGTTTTCAGTTGCCAACGTTTATCCCCCCTCTTCTTGAGGTAGGAATGTGTCGCCTTCGGTAGACCCGTTTTCAAGGATTTTTTTTCTGGTTTTTTAAGTTTCTGCTGTGTTGTAAAGGTCGTCCTTTGTGTGGCCGTGGGCCCCCCTGCCCCCCCTCTCCCCTTATTTGCGCTTTTTTTCATTTTCTTCTTTTCCTCTGTTTTGGTTCTTGCTGCCGCAAGATTTCTTCTTTGTGTTTTTCCCTTCCTTTTTTTTTTTTCCCCCCCGCACCTCGTCAAGCGTGTTTTTTTTTCATCCCGCCGGCCCGAAGAGGTCCCTCGTCCCCCTTTTTCACCTTTCCGCTTGCCCCTTCTTTGCACAGCTAATCGGCCTTTACGTTTTCCCCCCTCAACTTCGTCCACGCCCAACAGAGAGGATAAAGCCGAAAATACCTCAGACTTTCCCCTGCCCCCTGTCCCCCTTTTACTGTTCCCATCACCCAAGACGGGGACAGTGGAGGCCCGTCCACCCGCAAACTTCCCCTGGCGTGACCAAGAGAAACATATTCTGACTACCTTTTCTTTCTTTAGCCCGGGCATCGTAACTCTGCTTTTTTTTTTTTTTCACTTCCTTTTACTTTCCATTCCCGACAGGAACAGAGCCCCCACACATGTGAGGTTTTACCTCCCCTTTTTGCCGATGTCCCCCCCCCTGCAGCTTGAGGCAACACCAGTTTTTTTTTCCTTTTTTTCCTTCCTGCCTTCAACCACTTTTAGGTGCTTCCTTGTAATTACATCCAGTGGTAGACCCCTGGGGAATGCTGATCCCTTCATTATTTTTGGTCCTCTCGACCTTTTCCAGGTTCGAGGCCGTCACGCTCTTTTTCTGTATTATCCCCCCCCCTCTGGACAGCCCCTTGGTGTTTGGTGCTCCCCCCATAGGCTCTTAGCCCTAGTTAACCTATTTTTTGCTTTTTTCCCCCTCGTCTTTGGCTTGCAAGACCTGGTTACTCTCCTTGTTTTTTTGGTCTTTGGAAGTCAAAGGTAACATCCCCCTGTCCCTACCCCCCCTTTCGACCCCCCTTTTTGCTGATTTCCGTCCTGCCTACTTTCTTTCTTTTTGGCAAAGGGATTCGGAAACGCGTTTCCCCTGACGTCCTCTTCGGTTCCTGAACCAGCAGGACCCCCACCGTCCTTTTTTTTTTGCGCCCAGCCCGTTTAGATTTTCAATTACGTTCCCCCCTGAGAGAATCCGGACCGTCCTGCCAAACCGCGTCCCCTTTTTTTCAAGTGTGACTTTACGTCCCCCTTTCCCGTTTTTCCCTCCGTTTTGTGAGTCCTCTCGGTTAGCATCTGCCAAACTTCCCTACGGCACGTCTTTCCTTTCCCCCTCCCCCCTCTCTTCCTGCCCAATCTGGATCCCACCTTGCGTCCCTCACCCCCCTTCACCCCACCTTTCCTGTTTCCCTCATGACTTTTTTTTTTCCAGTGAACACGAACGACAATCGTTGCCTGTCTTTTTTTGCCGCTCAGCTTACCCTTTTTCTTCCCCTTTTTTTTTTCTCGAACACCAAGCTGATGGTTGTAGTGTCTTCAACTCCCCCCACACTCTCCCTCGGTTGACCAAAAATTCCCGTTCACTTCATGTATGGCTTTCCCGCAGCCCACCTTCCCTACAGATTTACTCTGTTGGCTGGTTTCTTCACAGGTTTTTTCTTTCCCCTTCGACTTGATGATACCCGCTTTTTTTTTTCACTTTTTCCTTCCCCGGGTGGTCAAACTACAATTGTGAGGGAGACGTCTCTTTCTCGTTGTCCTTGTGATCCCAGAGGGTCGCTTTGTCTTTCCCCCCTCCCCCTTTGGATTTTTTTTGCATAAAAACGTCCCCGGGGCAAGTGCCTTGGTGTTTGTTGGGCCGGAGAACCCTCGCTGCGTGTGATGTCCAGCTCGACAGTCCACCCTCTCTCTTTTTCCTCCTTTTTTTTTTTCATCTGTTCTTTCTTTTTTTTTTTTTTTATTAGGATTTTCTTCTTAGATGGCTCGGAGCATGCGGCTCCTCCCCTCCCAACCGTTAGACCGGGAACTGGTGGGGTTTGGTATGACTCCCCCTTCCCATGTTTTTCTTTTCACTCCCTGCAAAGTCTCCCTTTTCCCCTTCCCCTTTTCAACGTTTCCCTCTCTGTGCGGGAACCCTACTGTGTCAACCGTTTTTTCCTTCTCTGCGTCGGTTTTCCTCCAGCTGATCTGGTCCAACCCATGTGAAGTCCATTTTTTTTTCTTGGCTTTTTCCCTTGTTTTTGTGCTTAGGGCCTGGCAGTCCATGGCAATTTTTTTTTTTTGGCTGTTATTTTTTTCTTTGTTCTCCCCCCCCCCCCCGCATTTAAGCTTTCGTCAAGGCGAGGCCTACCCAACCCTGTACAAATTCTTTTTTTCTCCCGGTTTTTTTTTTCAGTCTTTTCTGAGATGACAAACAAAATCGCTGCCCGCTTTAGGTTCCCCTTGTTTCCCCCCTTTCTTGAGCATATTACTGTGTGTTTCCTTCGGTTGGCTGGTTTTTTTTTTTTCTTCCCTCTTTCCTTTTTCCTGGTGGCGTTAGCAATCTTGGAAGTAGTGCTTTTTGCTGAGGCTACCCCGACTTACTCAAGAAAAGCTCTCCTATATGACTTTCCTTCCCAGGGTCAACCCTTTCCTCTTTTACGTTTTCGCCTTTTGGTTTTTATCGACATTTACCGAGAAAGGGATGTGGCGAGACCAATGGAGGTGTTTCTCTTGTTTCTTTCCCCCGTTTCGTTCCTTGTTCGAGGTTTTTTAAGTAAATTCCCCTGTGGAAGAAAGTCGTCGATGGCCGCTGGGGCCGATCCCCCGCCCCCCACGTCCTCCACAGGTTATGCAGGTGATTACAGTTTAATGGAATACACGAGACCAACACCAGGCGATTCACCCCCTCCTGGTCCTTTTCCCGTTTGCGGGAACGCCAAATTGTTAAATACCCTTTCCCTGTCACGTCATTTCTCATGCAAACCAAAATTTTTCCCCTTGAGAATTTCCCATGCAGACCATAGCGTCTTTTTCCTTTTTGCCTGTAGAGGGAAGTTACAAGATGTCTCTTCCCTCTTTCCCCCCTTTCTTCTCCCTGTTGAATTACTTTCTCTGAAGGGGTGGGTCCTCTGGCTTGCTGCTGTTTTTTGCCCTCTTTAAGAAGGGCTTGGGGCTTTTAAGTTTGACTGTGATTCCGGTGTCTTCCTTTTTGGGCTTTTTCCCCGTTCGCCCCCTTTGCGCTCCCCCCCCCGGTCGAGATATCACGATTCCGTCCTCCTGGGTTCTGGGACTTTGTTTTTTTTTTTTTCCTCTTTTTCGATGGTTATCTTTCATGGACGGGGTAAAAGGTGACTTGTTGAAGGGCCTGTCTCTTCTTTTTCCCTTTCTTTTTGTTTTTGTTTATGTGAGGGTTCTTTACCCAGGATTATGTTTAAGTTTGACCTGGACTTGTGAGACGTTCCTCAGAGCAGTTTTCTTTCCCCCCACCCTGCTTCGATTCTTTCAGTTGCCCGCGGAATCGTTCTTCTAGGGTTTCTTTCACCTCTTTTCTTTTTCTTTTCACATGTGACTCCAAAGTGTGACCCCCCCCCAAATTCCAGTCCCCAGCAGGTCCCCTATGCCCCAGCCCACCACCCCTTTTCTTTTACCGTATTTCTTTTTACGCAACATTTAGGGATGTGCCCTGGCCCGGTCCGCTTCCATGTCCTCTTGTGGACACAAATAAGGTCATTTCGCCTCCTTTCCAGAAAAAACTTTTTTCCCAGCCGGAATCAAGCGGTCTCTTTGACGCCCTCTTTCGCTTTTTTCGTCCTGTTCACCCCGTCAACCCCCGCCCACACCGATGCGTTTTCACCGGTGGGGCCCTTTTATCATCTCCCCCTTTTTCCTTCTCCCCCCAAGTCTGTTCCGAAAACCTGTTTTGAAACCACAGTTGACAGTTTTTGCCTTTCTCTTCCCTTCCCCCCTTCTCGGATGTATTTTCATTTCTGGACCGCCCCCCCCCTTTTTGTGATGCCCTTTCTCAGTTCCCCAACTTTTTTGAAACTGCAGGTATGGTCGTGAACGGTCGCTGTTACCCCGTTGTCCCCCAGCACAAACCCACCCGGTCCCACAGTATCCCGTTCGATAAGTTCCAAGGGTTTACGCCCCCAACAAGATGGGCAATAAGACTCCCACTCTGCCCCCCCAAAGTAGCCACCCCCCCCTTGTTCACAGCAACTGATCCAAGGTTTTTTTTTTTCGTCCCTCTTTTTACTCCTTTCGCACCAGCACCAATCCACTCCGCCCAGGCCCCCCACAAGGCTTTCAGAACGTCCCCGAAACCCCCACATTTGCCTACCCCTACTCAAAAAACCGTTGATCCCCCCCCCCCCCCCCCCCCCTCCCTTTCCTTTTCCCCCCGACTGTCATCCCACGTAGTCCCTCCAGCCCCCCCTTTTTTTTTTTTTCCGGGTCCCGTTTTGAGTGGAGTGTGGTCTCAGCGAGTTTTTTTTGTCTGATTCTGTAGTAGGTCTTTTTATTACCTCCCCCTTTTCCCTTGATTTTCCTCGTTCCCCTTTCAGTTCAGGGTAAGATGGCCACTGGCCTCGGAATCTTTAAATCCCTTCCCGCCGCAAATAGCTGAGGCCCTATCCCCCCACCCCTTTTTCCGCCTTTTTTTTTTTTTTCCTTGGGAGAATTGGCCAAATGGTTTTCCCCCCCCCCACCCCCCCCATTGTTCACCCATAAACCCGTACCCCGTCATTTTCTCCCTCTGACCTTTGGTGACAAAAACGTCACTTGACCCCAACCCAAGTCCGTCCGCTTTTTTACCCTCTCTTTCGTTTCTGCGGGTCGACTTTTTCCACCATGGTTCCCCCTTTTTTTTTTTACCCGTGTACGTCGTAGTGTAAGGCTCAGGAGCGGGCCTTTGATTCCATCCCTTATTCTGCTCAGTGGTTTGCGTGCTCGTGTTTCACCTTTTTTTTTTCTTTTTCCTTAGTGTTGTTCGGATTTCTTGTTGTCCCTCCCCCCGCCCCCGACGATTTAGGCCTTGGTTCCTTACCATCTAAATTCCCCCCCCCCCGAGTGCACCATCTCCTTTTTTTACTTTTTTTCTTTTTTTAGAAACAGATCGTTGCCCCATCACGTCCCCTTTTTTTTCCCTTGGTTCCTGTTTTGTGTCAATATTTTGCAGTATATTCAATTGCCCTTGGTTTTTTCCATCAAGATCGCTGGACCCTATTTTCCCTCCCCTCTGTTTTTTCTCGACTTTTTTCTTCTGTGTTATCGACATGATTAAGCTGTTGGACCTGTTCTCTTCTCTTTTTTTTTCTTCCCCCTCTTTCGGGAGATAGGTAGTACCAAATGTTGCATAACTGGTTTTTTTTGGTTCTTGGGGCCCCCGTCTCGATCTTCCTCTTCTATCTCTTTTACTAATTCACCCTTTCTTTGTGTTGTTTGTTATGCCGAGATTCTTGCCCCCCCTTTCTTTTTAATTTCCCTTTTCGCACCAGGGGCGGACCGAAGTCCCTCCCTTCGTTTGGCGCGGCCTCGGTTCCCCCTCCCCCCAGTAAACCAATTTGAGGAAGCCGCATGCCCTGGCTCAACAACCCCCACCCCACCTCTCTCGTCCGGGGAGGGGAAAATTCTTTTTTCCCCCCCAGGCGTTTGTGTAGTACCCCCCACTTTCCCCCTTGATTCTGTCCTCAACATAGCCCCACCTTTTCCTTTTTTTTTTTTCCCACGAAAACAAATGAACCTGCCCCCTCTTGTCTTTTGTCTTACTACCGTCTCTTTTCTACAGACTTAATCCGTAGGTAACGCGTTTCCTTACTTTCATGACCCCACCAATCATAACTTCCCTCTCAGGGCGCTGTCCTGGTTTGACTAACGCCTGGTATTTATTAATTTTTTTTTAAGTGCCTCCCCAACCCACCCCCCCTTCCCTTTTCCCAAACCGTGGACCGCATTTAAAACATGTTTCCCCACCCCTGATCCGATCACATATATAAAAGTATCCCTTTCCCCCTTTCTGTTTCCCTAAGCATGTCCAACTTTTTGAACGGCACCTAACAAACCGTTTTTTTTTACCCGTTTTTAAGTAACGTCCCGAAGAATACGTGGAAATGCCCCCTTCCCCCGTTCCTTTTTGTGCTGTGTTTCCACACCATGGGCCTTCGTCGTGTGATCGTTGTGACGTTCCGGTGGGAGGCCCCCCTTTTTTGTGGACCCCCCTTTGTAAACTGACAGCCCCCCCCCGTAACCTCCTAATCTCTTTTTCCAATTTTAAAGTTGTTGTGGGCTTTCTTCCTCCTCGCTCTTGTCTGAGGGTCTACGTTTTCTGCCCCCCTATTCTCCCCCCCGGGGTACCCGGGCTTACCCTTTTTGACGGTCATTTTTGCAGGGTTTTGAACCGTAAAGCCCAATTGCTGTCCGTCCCCTTCCCTACCTTACCCCCTATGAACCCCACAATTTTACTCAACACTTTTCCCCCCGGAGGGTCAGGTATCTTTTTGTTCTTCTGAAAAGTTTTGTTTATTATTAGGACCTTTTTTCCCCTTCTATGGGGTTGCAGTTTTTTTCAGAAGTTTTTCCGATCTTGGTCAGCTGGTTTGATTGTAGGGTCTATTTGATGCCAGTCAAGGTTGGGTCCTTTTTTCTCGCTTGTTGATGGGGATTATATTTTTATTCCTTCATCTCCCGTCCGTTGAAGCTAACAAACCCCCTCTTCTCGTGCTTCTTCCCCTTGTCCCTTCCTTTCAGATTTTGCTGCTGTTTCCTTCCCCCGGGTTCTTCGTCCCGTTACGGACAGTTACCCTTCTATCAATTGTTTTTTCTTTTTTCTTGTCAGGGGTGTTTTTTTTCGTGGTTCAACACTTTTTACGGTTCGCGGGTGATTTTTCCTGTGACCTCTTTAACAAAAAAGGTCCTTGGGACACCTTGTCGTTCTCCCTAGACTTGTGATCCTACACCCTTTAAATAGGTCAAGGGCCTGAGCCGCCTAGCTGGAGTGTCGGGAACTAACTTTTTTTTTTTTCTTCACTTTGCTCCCCCAAGGGGTTTCTTGGCCGCGCCGTTCTCACCCCTTGGCCAGGGGCCTTCTGCTTTTCTCCTCACTTTGCCCGTGGTGGACCCCACGTCCTTATGTTTTTTTTGGTTCGGGTGTTGTTTTGAAACGGTTTATACCCTTGTTCCGTCAGCCTGACCACTGTCAGAGGTTTCGGCACGATACACCTGCGTGATGCCCGGATGGTTGTTTTGTCTAATGTTGGTAGTGTATGGTCTAGTTGATGTTTGTCCCCTTATTTTTGTCAAGAGGAATTGTAGATTCCTTTTCCCAGTCCAGTCTTGCGAATGTGGATTCTTCTTTTTATCCTTGCTCTTCCCTATGGTTGATGATCCGCCTCGTGAGGTCATGGGTTGATTTTTTTACTTCTTTGCCTTTTTATTCAAGTTAGAACGAGGTCGATTCACCGAAGTCACGACGCAATGTTTCACTTCCCCTTCCCTAACCCCTTCCGGTGGATTAGTTTCCCCGAGTCGAGGGATAAACGTGCGAAAATTTCCTTCCCCCCCCCTTTCCAACCTCAGCGTCCCTAACCCTCCGTCACCCCCCCCCCCAAGGTCCTCAGGCCGCTTAACGCACATTCCCGTTTTATCCTCGCGACCGAACGAAAAGTCTACCCTCTTGACTCCTTCCCTCCTCGCCCCCCCTCACCGAAGACTACTTTTTTTGATAGAGTAGCCCGGGTCATCTCCCCTGAGGCCGTTTTTTCACCGGAAGGCCAATCCATTTGCGTCACTGATGCAGCTAACCCTGTCCCCCCCTGACCCGCTGACCCTGACGCTGCGGCAAAACCCCGTCTATTTGGTCTTTCTTTGGTTCCCCCCCTGAGAGCACTGCATGAAGCCTTCAGCCCCCCATGGGGTCTTTGTCTTCTTTCAGTATATGGCAACTTTCCTCTCCAAGTCCGCTTCCCGTGGAGGTCCCCCCCTTTTTTTTCTTCCTCGTCGTTCCCTTTTTGGTGTGGAGTAGAAATTATCTCTCCCTTTTTGTCCCTTCTCAGTTCAACGATTGTTTACCGTCCTTATTGACCACATTTTTCCTTTTGTTTACCTCGTTCCCGTCTTTTGTCTCCTGGATTTCCAATTGTCAGTGCCTCAACCTGTTGCCTGACATGACCTTTTTCCCCTTAGCCTTTTGCGAATCTTCCCCCCCCCCTCCATTTCCCTGCTTTTTCTTCAAACAGGTGATCTTTAGCCCGTGCTCCCCCCCGCCCAACTTTGCCCGCATCCCCAGAATGGCACCCACAGAAGTGGGGCCCCTTTTTTGACCGTTTTTCCCCTCCCATTTTTTTCAGCGGTCCCCCCAGAAGAACGATGGTGGCAGCAGACCCCCGTTGTCGAAGCAGTCGCCATTTTTTCCCCCCCGGTCCGTGTGCTGACAGGCAAGATAGTAGTCCCCCCCATTTTTGCTTTTACCCTTGTCTCCCCCTATGGCAAAAGGCAAGTTACTTATTGTCTCTCCTCCCCCCCACTTTTTCCTTTTTTTCTTGCAACTTAGGATTTCCCCCCCCTTCGCCGCAACCCCTTTTCCCCCCCCCCACCCTTGCTTTTGACTGAGACAGGTACCCGTTTGGACTCTCTCTTCGTTTTTTGTCATCCTTCCTTCCTCACTCGCTCCAACTTGTCTCTAGACACTCCCTCTTGACTTGGGTTTAGTCCTCCCTGTCCAAAGTTAAAGATAATGGATTGGAGCTCAAAACCCTCCCCCCCCTTGCACTACATTTCATTTCCCCTTCCTGAAGCAACCCTTACTCCGGATAACTTTGTTTTCTTTTTTTTCCCGTTTGTGTTTTCTTCGCTTTTCACCACCTGATCGAATTGTAAAGGTGACCCAAGTTCTGGGTGTCACAATAAAAGTTGTTCCTTTTCTTTAGTTGTTCGTTCTCTCCCAGTCAGCTTCCCTAGTACCCTCCCATTTGAGTTTGTCGCCACCTTTCACTTGACCCCCAGGGCCCGTTCCGAAGTTGGCGCTTTTTTTTTCTTTGAGAGGTTTTCTGGTGCTAGGGGGATTCCAGCTTTCCGTGTCCTCCCTCCTCTCACTAAGTTTCTGTGTTGTTTTTTTGAAGCGGAGATTGTTCTCTTACCTTTGCCCTCCCCCCTCCTCGTTGCGCCCTGCAAAACCCCCAGCTTCCCCCCCCCAACGGCTGCTTGCCCTTGTATGGGTTCCCTTTCAGTTGGTTGTTTCGAGGCCTTCCCCATGTGATTTACAGGCACCTCTTTGAAAGGCCCGGCCTTGTTCCCTTTTACCCCCTCCGGCCCCCCACTTTTCCCAGTAGATTCTGGGTTTCTTCCCCCCCCAGCGAGGGCCCCCCCAAACCTTCTCCTCCCCCTTTTTTTCAATCTTTTCCTCTTTTGCTTTCTGGAGAATCAATTGAATTTGATGGTTTTTTTTTTTTTTTCCCCTCATTCTGTCTTTTCTTTTTCCTAGCTAGCCTAACCCCCCCCCCCCCCCCAGGTGGGCAACAGTGTTGCTTCTGTGTGCTACCTTGCCTCGTCTCTGTCCTGTCAACACCTAGGTGCCCACGCGTTCTTTTGTTTCTCCAGTTGTCTTAGCAGCTTTTCCTTTTTTTTTTTTTTTCCTTTTTTTGCGGCGAGGCTCGATGGTACGATGGACCCAGTTGGGCCTTTTTTTTTTTCCCCTTCCCCTCCTTCCCTTAGCGTTTGAGTCGGTGCACCGAAGAACTCTTCGTTCCCTCACGAGAGTCCACTTAATACACTTTCAGTTGAAAAATGTGCCCCGCTTGCGTGCCCCCCCCCTTTCTGCTCTTCCTTTCTCCTTGTAAGTCAGGAAGGTTCTGGTCCTTCGACCCACTTTACGTTTTTTGTTTTTTTTTCCTGCCTTTTCTGTCTGTTTTCGGTACCAGGAGAGTCGATCCCCCTTTGCCCCCCTGGGCCAGCGCTGATTTGCGTTCCTCTTTTTCACTCTCCCTGCCACCTTTTCCCATGTATGAACTGGTGCTTTTTACCCTTTCTCCCGCTTTCACCAACACGTTCTCTTTTCCAAATTCTTTCCTCCAGACGGATTTCCCGAACCCCCCCTCGGTTACCTAGCTTCCTAAGATAATTTAGACGACAACACAATTTTTTTTTTCAGTCGTCTCTTTTCTGCCCCCCATCCTCCCTTTCGAAGATTTACTGAGGGTATGTAGAGCATGTTCCAGATGGCCTATTCCTCCCATCCCCATTTTTTTTTTTTTTTTTCCATTTTCAGGGGAGTTTTGCAGGGTTTTCCTTAAGGGAGGGATTGTTTTGCCGGTTGTTTTTCCTACGGATGTTGCCTTGGCATTTCGCAGTGTGTCCTTTTTTTTTTTTCCCTTTTTTGGAGGGATGGTTCTTCCCTGGCAAACGTGCCCAGGATCCCAGTTCGGATATGCCCGGGCTCCCTCCCTCGTCCCTTCCAAAATTTAGTTCTGCTACGCCGGTTTTCCCGTGCTGACCGTGTCGGCGTTTCCTTGTCTTTTGCTGGTTCGGTTTTCTTTTTTCCTTACCTGGCAGGGCAGATTCGGCCAAGGGTTTCCTGTTTTTTAAATCCGTTCCTTTTCTCCCGTTTTTTTGCCTCTTTTTTTAGGGCCAGTAAGCCGAGTCGCGGGGCCTCCCCCCTAGTGGGCGGTTCGTCTTTCCTCGGTGATCGTCAGTCTTTTTCTTGTATCGTTGGGACTCCCCCCGTGTTTCCCTTTTTTGCCATGTTTACTACGAACCCCCCAACCAGCCCGACCCGGCGTAGAGCATCAAACCCTTTCTTTGTCTCCACGACGTAGTCTTTTAAAAACACCTCGCCTCCAGGGATGGACCCCCCCTTGACCGCGACCCTTCCGATTACCACCCCTGGCCCCCAACCCTCAATCCACCCCCCCAGACACCCCAGGAAGACAGAACAGCTCTTTTCTCTTTGTCCCCCCCCGACCGGTTCTTTTTTCCTTCTGAGCAAGTTTTCCGTCCTGCCCCCCCCCTTTCCCTTTGTCAACGGTCCGCGTATACCTGCGCAGGGCCTTTTTCCAGTCCTCCTTCGGCGAACCCTTTTGAACAATTGAACATGTGAAGTTCGGACCGTCCACAAATCGCGGGTCTCTCTTTTTTTTTTCCCCTTCTCCTTTTTTTCTGGAGTCATATGATCGGCCAATTTTACCAGTTTCGCTGTCTCCCCCCTTTCCTTTCTTTTTTTTTTTTCGGGCGGAACGTTTGCCCAAACGACCCCCCCCCCACAATGTCACCCTTTCCCTCTTTTTATAAGTTTTTAAGGTCGCATTACAGCACCTTCTGGGTTCCCCTGTTCCTCCCCCCACCCGCCCAGTTACAGAGGCCCAGGTTTACACCAGTTTTCTCCCTCTCACTTGTGTTTGTTTTTTTGCTCCCGAGGGACTCAAAGGGCGCAGACCAGCCCCACCTCCCTCGCCATCCCCCCCTTTTTTCTTCCCTTGCCCGCCCTATCACCCCGTTTTGCCACTCCCTGACACCAACGGTCTCAATCCCCCCAAAACTAACTTTCTTGACGAAGCAAGCAACCCTTCGCACTACCCCCTCCCTTTTTCCGCACCTTTTCTTTTTTTTCAATCTATTTTGTGAATAGTGTACTTCCGTCTTAACCTTCCTGTCACCCCCTCTCTTTTATTTTCACCCCCGGGTCCCCCTCCCCCTAGTGGCCAGGGTACATGCTGGAACTTTGGGGCGGAACCGTTTTGTGCTTCCACAAGAGACCCCTCCAGACAGATCCTGAGTTCCCCCCGAAAGACCCCCCCCCCTTTCCGTAGTAGATGGTTAGTGAGGCGTGCCTTTGGCCCAAATGTTCCCCCCCCCCCCCACCCTGGGTCAAAATCCCCCCCCCCGTTTTTCAGCCCTCCCACTTTCCCCTCTCACCCCATGGGTTGGAACCACAAAAAAGCAGCCCCCACTCACTTGACGCGGGTCCTATCTTAGTGTGATGAGACGGAGGGGTGAATGTCCCAACAGGTGGCGGTTTCTGTTTTCCCCCCCCCTTGTTTAGTCTTAGTCCGATGCCGTTGTAGGAGCAGGGGGACGTCGTCTTTCCTTGGCGCTTTTCTGTTTTTACAGTAGTCGGTTTCAAGTCCCGGTGTTTTCTTGGCGGCCTTACCCTCTCCCCGTTCCTTTGATTAGGGCTTGGTGCTTGAATGGTCCCCCCCTTCGAAGGTCACCGCGGAGCAGAGGACTCCCTTGTATGAACCGTCTTTTTTTTTTCTCCACCTTCCTTCTTCCTTTTTCCCTTATTTTTCTGGTAATTTATTGGACCGGATTCTGGTTTTTCCTTTTTCTCTTTTTCACACAAGCTGCTTGCAATCAATCAATTGTCCTTTATTCATCCTTTTGATGTTTGCGTTCCTTTTCTTCCTTCGGGGTTCCCCCCCCCCCCCCCCCCCCCCCTGTGTTACCCCGTCGTGGCGCGTCCCCCGTTCTTCGCTTTTCACCCCCTGTTGCTTACTGGGGCGGACTTTTCCTAAT
>Ga0179591_1287153_pt1 | contig 18190 bp, 19 predicted proteins | sample CZOMad2_1_08_16f_FD_182891 | JGI IMG/M metagenome (GOLD analysis project Ga0179591, IMG submission 182891) | Vadose zone soil fungal communities from Angelo Coast Range Reserve, California, USA - CZOMad2_1_08_16fungal (PacBio error correction) | ecosystem: Environmental > Terrestrial > Soil >... | reverse complement strand
ATTTCACAAATCAGAGAAGTTAATTCCCCGTACCCCCCGTCTTCTTTTTTTGTTACAAGCACTTTTGTGGTCTACTAGTCGATTTTCGTTATACCTAAAGACAAGTTTTGATTTTTCCTTTCCTCTGAGTCTCCAGCCATTCCCCCCTGTCTTTTGCAAGATTTGCAGTTTGACCTCCCCTACCTTTAAAACCTCCCCTCTCTCCGTCGCCCCACTCAGCATCCTTTCTCTCTGCCCCACAACCCAGCTTTCCGTCTTTTTCTCCACCGAAGGCCTAGCTTGGCGCCTTAACGGTTCCCTGCTAACGCGCTCCCCTAGTTTTTTCGCGTCCGACGATGCCCCCCGTCGACAGCTAATTGCTAATCTCCATGCCCGACAGACGGATTCCCTTCTCCCCTTCTACAGCGTAAAGGCGAAAGAGGCCCCCCCCCCATGCTGTCCTAATCCAGCCTAACGTGAATTAAATCACCCTGGCCCCCAATTGCCCCGGTGCTCCTCGGCAATCCTTATCATCCGAGCCAAGGCATAACTACGTGACTGATAGAGTTGTGGCTCTGCCCATTGTTTGCTGATTCGTTTTCAGTGACCCCCCCCCTCTCGTGTGGGAGACCTTGGCTGCACTCGAGAGTTTAAAACTCCTTTCGGCTTTTTTTTGCTTTCGTACGAAGCTTTATTTCAGGGTCTCTTCTCTGTACCCCGTGCTCCTGGTGTCCAGTGTGGGGACCCCCACTCACTCACGGTTTGGACATCTTGAGCCTTTCCGGATTCCCCCACATTTTTTTTTAAGCGACTGTACCCAGGAAATTTTCCCAATTTTTTTTCCCCCCAATGAGAGTTTCATTTCTCCATTCTCCCCTATGTGTGGGACTATTTTTCCTGGACCTCGCCTCTTTCAATTAAGCAATCCTCTGTTTCTTCCGATTGACTTTTTTTGGGATTACCCCCGGACGGAGTCTTTGCTGTAGAGAATCTAATTTCCATCTGCACTTTAGATGGGTCCCCCCTCATCAAACACTTCGAATGCGGATATTCTTCTGGGTTCGACAAGTTTTAGGCTTCCTTCCTTTTTAAAGGATCTTTTAGTGGTTTTTTCGATGCACTGCCGCTAGAGAATCGCTCTGAAGTCCACAACGTTTTCTCGGCCCCTTCTTTGTCCCCGTAAAGTCGGAGAGTCGGGCCCCCATTTGACCCATCCGTCCGGCCCCTAGTTTCATTTTTCAGTGCAGACTGGCGCTGGTTTGCAGCGCCCTCCGTTTTGCCTGAGAAAGATTCGGTCGGTAATATTAAAGAAAGTTCGTCTGTTTTTGACCTTCCTGAGCCTATGGCCCGCGCGTTGCGGGCGTAGCGGCTTTCTTATTTTTTGAAGACCGTGGGTTTTCAAGAACTTTTCCAAGGTCTCGCATTGATCAAGTTTCTGAAGAACGAATGCTCGGTGCGGTGTCCCACGTGAGTTCTCGCGGATCCGATCCATCTAAGACGGGTTTGGAAGGTTCTTTCTTTATCCTGACGTTGCTCTTAGTCTCTGATCTAGATATTTTACTACTCCTCCTTTGTAGTGAGCGCATCTGCCTGCGACTTAGAAAACAACTCCTTTCTCCCCCCCCCTGGGTTTTTGTTTTTTGTCTCTCTTCTTCCCGCCCTGAACCGGACCTCTTATAACAGAAACTTGTGCCAGGAGACTTAGGTTTCGTTCTTCTCCTTTCCTTAATCATGTGTCCCAGCTGTCTATGGTAGCCCTTTTAAAACCCCCCCCCCCGGGATCGGTTTTTGGGGGGGGGGACGAGACTGGTTTCCCCTTTTCGTCCCCTTTGAGCAAATGGCTCCGAACTCGGGCCAGTACTCTCTTTCAGTCTGTACAGCGAAAGTCCCTTTCTTCGCCACTCCTCGTGCGGTTCTCCACCTCTCCCATTTTTAATCACACCCTGAAAATCCCCGCTTTCTGCCGTGCACCATGTTTTTTTTCAGAAACTAGCCGAGGATCTGCGCTCCTTGTTTACAAATCTATTAATCTAGAACCTTTTTGGTGTGGGTTGGGCCCACCTGCGGGTAAAACCCACCCTCCCAAACTGCAGACTAAGCACTCCCCCCAACTCAGAGCATCCCTCCCTCCCGCTCTCTCGGCGACGTGTTGCTTTTTGTTTTTTCCCTCGAAGTTCCACTTTTTTTCCATTTGATTTTTCTGCGCTTTTTTTTTGACCAGACCGCTTCCCGCCCCCCCTTACATAGCTCATCCACGGTGATAGCCCACCTTCTGTCCGGTATTGTCTATTTCTACTACCTCCCGCACCCTCCTTTCGCGCTGTTTCTTCCTTTCACTACGAATTTTGGGTCCTCCACCCCACCCCACAAATTGAATTCTGCAGATCCCCACCTTGGTCTTCCTGTCGATGCCTTTCCTCGTCCACCCTTCGTTTTTTTGAGGTCCCCTCCAAATTCCCGTCCATTCTGTTCAACTTGCTTCCCGACACGTCCGAACTCCGTCTTTCGAAGCCCCTCCCGTCCCTAGGAGTTTTACCTTTTCGCCCTTTCCCTGCATCAAAACCCGTTCTTGGTCTGCCTCTCTAAGATTCGACCCACCCTTTTTACAACACCACTTTTCATCCCCCCGTCGCAGTATAACACGTGCTTCTCTTCTTTCTACCCGGCGGCCGGACACTTTTTCTCCCCTTTTTCCTTGTTATAAGGTTCTTTCGGCTGGTCTTGAGCGACAGAGGCGTGACATTTTTTACCTATCGACGCCCCCCTTGTATTACAGGGACGCCTTCCGCAGGGAAGGGCTTCTCTGCGACATTCGCTTCCGATCTTCCTCTCTTCCCCGCTTGTATCCTTAGAGCTCTGAGTTTTTTTTCGTCGCCCGTCGACCCTTTCTTGAACTCCTTCGCGCCCCCTTTCCGTAGCTCGCATTTTTCAGCCTGCTCGCTTCTTTCTCTTGAGACGTGTCCTGCTTTTTTTCCTTTAGATTTGATCTCAAACTTCACCCACGTTCCGATTCAAACATGGGAATGTTTCTCCTTTTTTTTGATGACTACCACCATAAATGACATCCCAACTACAGCGACTTCCCATGGCATAGTTAGTGTGCACCCCTTCCCCAGCCAGTGCCCGCCTTCTTTGCTCCTTTGTGTAATCAATTCGATCCTTCATATCCTTGCCTCCCTTGGTTGTTTTTCCAGCAACCTCTGTCCCACAGAGTCTTTCCTTTCCAGATGGTCTCTGCTTTATCTTTTCCGCGTACCTTTTCATAATTTTTTTAACTTTAAACTATTGCTCCCCCCCCGACTTTTTTGCCGCAGAAGATTTGCCCCCCCTGGCCCCCGATCTTCCGGTTTTTTAATTCGGCGATTTGTATACTCCCGCGGACCTTTAAGACCAGGTCGTTCCCCTTGCGCTAGTTGCGTATCCTTCATAGACTGGCATTCTCTCCCCCCCCCCCAACCGACATCTATTCTGCCCTCCCTCCCTCCCTTTCCCCCCTCTTAAATGAGCGGAGAACCGTTGCTTTTTTTTTTTCCTACCCCCCGGCCCCTTTTTTTCGCCGAGAGATTTTAAGGATTTAATAGTCCTGTACTTTACGGGGCTAAACCAGGAGGGGATTCCCCCTACTTGTACTAACACCCCCCCCCAAGCTCTTTTCCCTCTCTTTTTTGTAAACCTTGGCGACGCCGCTACCATCCCCGCGCCCCCACCCCCAGCATAAAAAACCTGCTCCTTTTTGACATAGAAGAAGACCGTTGATGTTCGTCCTAAATTCTTGTTCTTCCCCCCCACCCCACAAACCAACCCCCAGATGGCGCCTCCCCACCACTGGTGGTCGGCTCCTGTTCCAGCTTTGTTGCTGTCTTTTGGTCTTTCCTGGGAGCCCTTTCTGAGGAGCCTTTATGACCTTTTTCCCTTTTTCTCTGGCGAATGAGTTCGTGTTTGGTGAATCCCCTGATTTCGCCTTGATTTTAGCCAATCGCTGAATCCGAGTTTTTTTTGAGCAGAAGTTTGTGCATTTCCGGTTCATTATCTTTCCTTCACCTCCTATTTGTTTTTCTCTCGATTGTCCCAATTCCCAGATCTCTGTCCCCCTAACGCCGATTTGGCGCTCCCTCCATTCTCATTTTTTTTTTTCTCTTCGCGACCCCGCCCCACCTTCCGCCCTTCGCACCGCAGTACCTTTTCCACCAGTAAGATAAACCCTCATCGGAAGACTCCTCCCAGCATAAGCTGAATAGCCTCCTCCCGTTGGTCGTGGCTCACGTTGCGCTCCCGCTTCTTGCCAACCCCAGAACCTGGTGTTCTTTTAGGCTTTGTTCAATCTCGTGTCGTTTTATTCCCGTTTAGATCGAGTTGTGCCAAGGTACCGTTACAGTTGAGCGAAATGTTTACGTCCCACAATAGTTAGCCTCCCTTTTTCTCCCGTAAGGTCTTCTGTAAACACCTCTCTGCTAGTTTCACCTTGGTCTTATTTAGGGAGTGTCGACTGTATATTCCCCCCCCTTGTTCCTCGTTTGGATTCTGTTTTGGGAGGTGTTGAAGATTTTCACTCTTTTTTTGATAGATTGTCCATTCGCTTCTGAATCCCCCCTGCGAAGAGCCCCCCGCTAATTTCCTCAAGCCCGGGCTCCCCTCAAACTAATGAAAATCCCTGCATCTACTAGTCTGTCCCCCGCGCCAGCCCCTTTCGGGAACCGTCTCTGTCACGTGAGCCAAAACAATCTCTTTTATACTCTTTTTCTTAGATCGTCCTTTCCATGCAGAATGAACTTGGGCCGCTTTCCCAGTAGTTCCCCCCTTAATTCCTTGGAGGAAGAAGACAGCCTCGTCTTTTTGATAACCCCCCCCTCAGAACTGCGGATATTTCTTGCCTTCACGTTGCACGGTTCTTCCCTTGGCGGGTCAGGTCTGGGTATTTTGTCTTATTCCAAGATAGGCTGTTATCTCCCGCCTTTTCGGGAAGACCCCCCCAGGTTTCCGCTTGCTTGCAGTTTGCTCTACGCGAGTTTTCCCTCCCTTGAACCCCGTTTCCGCACCTTCGAGCAAGCCATTGCACTTTTTTCGCTCGGGTCCCAACAATCTCGGATTGATCGCAGGATTTTGCTTGAGACGCATTCCCTCCTCCAGCGCTTTCCCCTCATCTTTTCTCTCTCAGACTAAGGCCTTTCTGACCTGATCCTCAGAGAAGATTTGACCCAGAAGGAATCAAAGCAATCCGCACTTCCCGTAGAGCTCTCAACTTCCCTCCAAAGAGATGCGGCAAACATGGACCGTCCTGCTCTTCAATCCCCTCCCCCCCCTAGAACCAGTTTACCTTTTCCAATACCCATTCCAAAACGAGGAACCCAATTCGCCAAGAGCCAGCCTGTCTTACTCTCCGCTTCAATTCCTCTCGGCTATAGTTTTTTTCTTCCTCGTTCTACCGTTGAAGGGTTTTTCAAGTAGGTCTGGACCGTGAGCCGAAGCGTTGTCTAAGGCCTTTTCTTCGCCTCAGAACGATTTACCCCCCCTTTTTCTTCTCTTACGAAGACGGCCTTTAATGTCCTCGGAAGCTTTCACCCTTGAGGACCTTGAACCTTGTCTGTGAGTCCCCCCTCCACTTCAGTTTTGAAAGAGGGTAAGTTTTTGTCCTGACCTTCCCCCTTTTGGGATTCGTCCGCCGAATGCCCTTTTGCGCCTCTGAATTTTGGCTTCCCCCTTCGTTCTTGACTCAGGCCTGACAGGGGCGTCGCCTTTTGACCTTCCCCCCTTTCTTAATCGACTCCCCTTTCCCCCACACAGGTTTTTCGTGATGCCGTGGGCTAGAGTCTTCGATCGCTTTTGCGTCGCGCTTGCTTCCCAAGCTCCACTTTCTGTCCTTTCGGGAACAAAGTCACCCCTTTTTGTCGGAGAGCAGTTTTCTTTCGCGTTTCCCCCTGCTTCGTATTGTTCTGGTTATGCTTCCCCTTCCTTTTCAAACTCCTATATTCTTCTGAGAAAACAACTCCGTCTCTTTCAGGCCGCGATTGTCTTTTAGTCTTTCAACGTTTTCACATGGTGCCGGAGTCCTCCCGCTCTTTTAAAGTTTTCGGTCACTGGCGGTGGGGATGCTCACCATCCATTTTTTCTTAATTTAAAGTCTCCTTTCAGTAATAATTAGATCCTTCCCCTAGTAGGAGAGTGCCGGCTCCGGGCGCGTGTTCTCTTTCTTGATCGGTCCTTTTTTTCTCTTTGCTTGGCGTCTGACCCATGAGCTTTCGGAGCGTCCTTGATCCTTCTCCCCTCCTCCGGTCTCGAGGCGAACAACGTTGCGGTGTCTAGACGTCTTCTCTTCCCTTATCCTTTGTTGGACTGTCTTTATAAGCCTTGAGTTGGTATTCGGTTTTTTGCTCTTATTTCTCCTTCTATGTTTTTGATTTATTTTGCGCGCGGCGCCCCTCCCTTCCTCCTTTCTCCCCGGCCGCAAAACCTTCTTTTATTTCATCATAAGGCTCCAACCCTCCCCCGTGGTCCCGTACTCGCAGCTCTTTCTTTTCGTCTACGTGGCTCCCCCCCTGTCGCTATGGCAAAGAGGTCTCCTTTTGCCGTATGCCCCCCCAACCCAAGACTGCTGCGTCCGCCTCTACCTCCCTCTGACCCCCTTCTTTCCCCCCCTTCCATATCAACCAGAGGAACGTATCGCTTTCGGAGTTTTTTCTGCCCGTCGCTTAGATTGCTTAATTTACCAACCCCCCCCCCTCGCCATTTGCTATTCCACCTTGCACCTCTTTTCTTGCCGGCTGCCTTTTTCCCGAAGCTCCAGACTGTAAGCGGGACACTTCCTGCAATCGCGAATTTTTTTTCTCATTATCTACTCTCTTGCGCCTTGCAGCTTCTATCCCACCACCCTCAAACCGGACTTCCCCTCCCTCCCACTCCCAAGAGGATCTGCCATCCGCTCCCCCTCTTCCCCTCTTTTTGGCCCCTCCTGCCTGTCAGTTTGCGTCTCTATCAGCTTGAACTCAGACCCTTTTTCACCACCGGGCTCTGATCGCGCCCCTCCGCCCGGCCTTTTTGCAGCCCCCCCCCCCACGCGGTGACTGATTTAAATCTGTCTCGTCCCTGGGCGCTGCACACGCCGCCGCCCCCCCCCCTCGTCGCCTGCGTTGCTCCCTCGAACAGTTGTGGTGAAGGTAACAAAAAAGTTTTCCCCCGATGCAAATTGCCGTTTTCTTACCTTAACACACTGGTGACCTCTTCCCTTCCGGGTCGGCTTGGGTTTTGTTCCCACGCGGAGTTCTTTTCGTTGTCGCGCCGCCCTACATGCCGCCACATGCTTCCGTGGGACCGGACATGACCTGTCTCCCCCGCACGCAATTAGTCAATCTCTTCTGCGTCATCCTTTTCATGTTCAGACCACAATACGGAGCTTTGCTCCGCAATTACCTCTTTCACCCCCCGTCCAAATACAACACTATCTAAGTACTCTTCTTCCTTGCCGCTTTAGACGTCTTTCTTCTCTTCTCCCTTTTAGCCTGCTTTTTTTATGCATCTTCCTTTTTTCTTTGGCTCGTTGAGTCCATATTTTTTTGAAGCAATAGCCTTTTTTCTTTTTAGAGCATCCGTTCCTCTCCGTCCTTTTCTTTCTCCGGCGAGGAACCTTTCGAGTGGTTTTGTGTGTGGTTGGGTTTTTGTTTGGTCTCTGATCACGAATGAAGCGCGCATTTAGTCCTTCGTATAACAGCCTCCCTCTTTTACCTCATTAGAGAACCGCGATACGCTTTTTGTTTTATTTAGTGCCTGCTTGGCTCGTAGAGGAGGTGATCTTTTCATTTACTTGCGTCTTCGAGCAACCCCCCCCCCCTACGTTACCCTCGCAACATGGGACTGGCTTTTTCACCCCCCCCCCCTTGGGTTGATAACACCTCACACTTAGGATTAGTTCCATCCCCTACCGAGAATCGCCCCCCCTCCCCCTTGCATTCATCAAATACATTTTATGCCCCGAGTTTTCTTCTGCTGCATCGGCGGTGTGACCTCTGTGCATTCCTTTACGTCTGATTTGGGGCGACCACACCTGAGGAACCGGCCACTCTTTCCTTGCTTTCCCCCGAGGCTATTCTTAGTATCCCATCTTCTCCCACCTCATATTTTTTTCTTCCCTATCAGCCCCTCCCGTTTTTTGGAGACCTGATGCGCACTCCCTTTTAGAATTCTTGGTTTTCTCAGGTTCCTGGCCTTAGACCTGTCGTTTTCTTCCTTTCTCCTTGTTGGGACTTTTCTCCCTTCTCCTTGCCCTTGAATTTCACAAAAAGGATCCTCGTCTTCCACTCCGAAAGCCGCCTTTCCCCCCTTCTGGCAATTTAGGTATTACGACCACTCCACAATGCCAAATGTTCCCCGATCATGCAGTAATTTCTCTCCTTTTTCAACGGCCGGCTGACACATTCCGTACACTCCCCCCCCTTCCACATGCTCCCTTTCCTCTCTTCGCGGTACCTGTGCCCCCCGCGCTTTACCCCCTCTAACTCCGTCAACAGAACTCCCCTTTTCCCCCCCCCCCAAACTTCTTGCTTTTTGCCCAAGAAGACGAAGGTTCTTTTCTTCTACAGCTCCACTTTTCACCAGATGTGAAACATTCGCTTTCTCCTCAGCGTAGTTAGTTGCTGGCTCATTCTGACCTCATTTCTCTTCTGAGTTTACGTGTTCTTTTTTTGAGCCCCCTGTTGAGGCGGTTACTTATCCTCCTACCATCGTAGAATGGAGGATCTCCAAATCTCTTCCCTCCTATTCGTTGTATCAGCTATTTGTCCTGTCCTTGCAATCTCTCTATTCCATCCGTGTGTTGTTTTGAGTCGTCTTTAGTTGCCCGGAGCTGATCGCCGTATGAAGTATTTTTCCGCTCTCCTAGCCCCCGTTCTTCGGATATGCTTCCAATGACAGCCCCCAAAAGGCGCTTAGACCCCCTTCCCCCTCCTTCATCCCCCTGCTAAGATTATCTCCGACTCAGGCCCACCCTCACTCCGCACAAAGACAGGCCGCTCCGACCGTGGTGTAGTGGCTAATACAATTTTGTGGTCAAGCTCTGTAGCTGAATTTATTGCCCCCCACTCGTGTAGGTCTGGTTCCCAAATTCTTGATTCCTTTCTCTTCTTGGTCGGTGACGCTTTACGCTTTTTGATTTAGAGTCGCAGTAAATCTCAATGCTCAAGTCGCTTGTTCTTTGCTTTTCTTAACTCCCTTCCTTTTTCGCCGTCAGTAGACGGAGGACCATCCCGAGGTATACTATTGTCCTTACCCTTTGGCTAATGTATTTCTAGTAGTATGCTCGTCATCCCTTCTCATCCCCTCTTTCCCCTGGCGGCCCTTGTGTTTTCTCTCTCCCTCTTGTGGCTATTCAAAGTGCCTATTCCCAGTTCACCAACACACGTCTCCCCCTCTCCCCCTCCAATGCGCCCCGTGCTTTTCTGCCTCCCCTCCTTAAACCCTAAGTCTTTACTTCCTTTAAGGGCGCTTTTTTTCTGACGTTTTAGCCAAAAAATTATGGATACTGTCCCCCTCCTCTCCCTGTCGAAGAATTTTGAACTCTTCCCCCCCCCCAATTTTACTCCATTTTTCACCTTTTGAATGTTTTCCTTCCCATGCCCCGACTGCGAGTTCCCCCGCGATGCGCCCATAAATGAGTCATAACCCTGTCTTTTTATTTTGTACAACCATTTAGTTTCCTTTGTCGAGGTCTGTTATCTTCCAGCCTACGTGTGGTCTACCCTGATTCGCCTTTATCTTGGTCCACTTTTGTAATGTTGGGTTCTCCGTCCCCGGATAAATGAACCCCACTGCTGCCGCACGTCAGAGCCAGTGCCTTTTTTTTTTCTTATTCGGCCAAAACCGCGTAAGTTGATTTCCTCTCCTGCATTACTTTTCGCTGGGCGACGTACCTTGAAATCGAATTTGACGCTACATCCTTTTTTTTGTTTGTCCTCTTTATCCCTTTGCTCTTTCCAGCGGGAGATTCCCGACCTGAAGAAAGCTAAGCAAGCTGGAGCCTTGCACTTATTCTTCCCTGTCCCCTTCTCCAATGCGCCCCCGGTTCATCATCACACCTCCCAACTCCGAAAGGGTTACCCCCGTCCACAAATGTGACACCACTTGAGGGCTCCCCAGCGCCCCTCCGGCTCTAAGACGTCCAATTTTTGCAAAATTACCGGTGTTCTTAGTTTTTTATTTGCTGACGATTTTATTATGTAGAGTCAGCGAACCCCCTCCGTCTTTTGGAGTATTCCATGGTGACGCCGTACTTTTTAAACCCACTTCCCTCGGCTCCCTGCTGTTTGGCGACTTCCGGTCCCTTGTCCGGGGCGCCTTTCCCCCATGGGCTACTTTAACAGGCGGACAAAGCTTTTTACATCCGGACCATTCCATTCCTGTTCCCCACCAGTTGGGTTCTCATGTGAATTCCTGCCATGCTCGATTTTTTGTTTCTTTCCCCCTAGATTCCCTTGGACGCCGCTCCTAGGGCGGGTTCATTTTATCCTCCCTTCTCTCTCTAGTTTTCACTTTCATAAAATTTTTGCTTCGATTACTTCTTCTGCAGCGATTCGGCGAGTTGATGGTCGTCGCTGATTCACGACCAGAGTTCCCTTGGCCCCCCAAACGCCACATTCTGTGAAGCTTGAGCTTTTTCTGCTTATTTTATTTCGAGTCCGTCTTTCTTTAGGTTGGTAGATTGCAGGTGTTAATTTTCAGATCCTTTCTTTCTTGAGTGAAAAAAACTTCCTCCGTCAAGTCTCTGTCCCCCCCTCCCCCTGAAAACTTCGTTCCAAAGGTCTTTTCGCCAGTATCATTTGCCTTTGACAATGTGCTTTGTGTAAGGCAATTCGTGCTCCTCCCTGAAATTGTCTTCTTCCTCCCTTTAACTACTTTACCCCGAGTTCATGGAGGCCGGCGCCCGTTGGCGCGACGTCTTCCTTTTTTGCGTTTTGTAAGTTTTTTTGCTTGGGGGTCTTCCCCCTTGAGCGATTTTGGATCGCCTTTATACGTTACAACTCTCCCTTGCTGCGATAGGGCCCAATAGTGTTAGTTGATAGGGACCCCCCCTGTGTAACAGGGGCCTTCCCGTATTGCCTCTTTAGCAGTCGTCCAGTGATTTTCTTGGTATGATGATTCTCCCTTTTCACCCCTACTTCCAGTGGTTTTTTTAGAGATAGCGCACGTAAACCTCCTTGCTCTGCTCCCGGCCGCCGCTTCATTTAATCGTACCGCAGCATTACACTCACGTTTCCGGCGGCCGTGTCTCCGGGCGTCGTTCGTCTACGTTTGTCCATGCGCTTTGGCAACAGGCCGACCTCTTCTTCAAAACAATGCCCCTCATCGGTGACGCCAGCTACCTAGCCTCGGCATTCCACGTCCTAAATCCCGTTTTCCACGTATTATGACCTTCCGGTTTGACGCCTACCCCTACTCGGCTTCTATCTATGTCCCCGTTTGAGAGCCACCCGTGTTCCACTTCCCCTGAAACGACTGCTTCTGCTGCGGCCAAAGTGGCGCGACTGGACTCTCGGGACAATCTTCTCCTATCTCCAGTTTTCTCATACGATTTAAGCGCATTGTACCACTCCCCCTGATAAAACACCTTCCAAACCTCCGGAATGCAGGCAACTCCTCCCTACGACGCTCCGCCAGACTCCCGAGTCTACGGTTGATGCTTTGGTCTCCGTTCAGTTGAGCTTATCGTAATGCGGTGTTGTGCAAAACCCGAACTTTTCTTCCTCCGCTTCCCGCAGGTTTCCCCCTCCTCCCCCTCAGGTTGTCTCTTTTCTAGTCCCTCCCTTGCTTCGAAAGACCCTCCCCTCCCCCCCATGTCTCCCATGAGGTCACATACAGCGGTTTCCTCCCCAAAATCTCTCAAATTGCTTGTCTTCGGGCTTTCGATTTTTCCCCCAAAGTGTGAATACGGCCTTGCCGTTTCCCCTACGGCTTTCTCCTTCTTTTTAGTGGTCCATCCCGTTCCATTCCGTCATGTTCCCTGTCTTCACTCACCCAGGAAAATCCGTCCTGCCCAGCACCCAGTTTGCCTTTTCAATTTTACCGCTTACAGCCAGTCGCCATCCCCCCAACTACGGCGTTTGTCATCCCTTTCCTTTTCTCCGATCTCAAAATTTTTTTTTTTTCTCCCCTCCCCCCCCCCACTTTTCTCGTCGTTATAAATGACGATCTTTTACGCTATGTCTCTTGTTAGTACCTTTTTTTCCTGTTATTTTGATCTCTCGTCTTGGTATCTCCTAGATTGAACTTTTTCTTTTCCCTTCTTTTCTCATGTCTTAATTAATTCCCTACTTCCCTCTTTCTTTTTTCTTTTATTCTCTTTTTCTCCTGCAAATGGTCCCCCTTCTTCCCCGCTTGACTGATGCGCTTTCTCTTTTATCTTCTCCCCTCCGCAAAGCTGACCTTCCTTTTGTCGCCTCTTTGTCCGGAGTCCAGAGATGCTTGTCTAGTTCTTTCCTCGTGTGTTCAAGATTTATTTTCTTCGATATCGCAAAAACCTTCCAATTAAGCTTCCCCGCTCCACATGTGAATGGTTTCTCTTTATAGTTAGAATCCCCCAAACCCCAACTTTTCTTTGAAGTAATCACCCTACGGCCTTTCCGAATCCCCGGGATCTCAACTTGCTTGCCAACTCAAACGCCTGGTATGCCGACAGGGTTTTTGCTCGGCCCCCGGTGAAATGCTTCTTTCGTCCCCTTGTAATTCCTGCATTACGGGTTTTGCAGCCCAATTGATCAGCTTTTCCCACTCTTATTCTTCCTACGTTCTTTTATTAGATGAACCCAGCGGTATCCCACATAAGTTGACCACCGTTCCAAATCGCCCCCGACCGTGGAATGGAGACGCCCGGGTCCTCACGATTTGAGACTGTTTTTCATTCTTTTAGTTCTCCATCCCTCCGGCTGACCTCCACCCATTTTTCGCTTGGCTTCATTTTTCCCCTTGGGCATACTGGTACTTCGAACCCCCAAGAGTTAAGTTATCTTCTAACGCCCCTAACTCGACAAACGATGGCAAGCGCCTTTTCTGAACCTATACCTCCACCTCCCTTAGACCATTTTCCTACTGCTGTAATTTTACCCCTGTCTTTCCTCTCCTGATTGAAGAGTAAATTGGCGTCTTCCCCCCCTATTTCCCGAAACTCGACCTTCCGCTCCTTCTCCCCTTTCCCTTTGTGTGAAACCCTTCATGCGCCCACAGACTACAACCCTATGCCCCCAAATTTGTCCCCCCCCAGACGAATGGAGTTTTTTCTTTGCCCCATTTCCCTCTCTTTTCGCCACTTTCACTGATGAGAAACTCCCCTTCTGAGGCCGAATCGTTCTGTGGCGTCTGTGTCCTTCATTAGGTCTATCTTTCGTCAGTACTGATTTCCGGATGGTCTCTTGCTTTTTTTGTTCTTTTTGCGTTTTCTTTCCACAACATCTTCTCCTTTATGTTTCTCGCCACTCCCTGCTGTATCCTCTTCTTTTGAAGACTCTTTTCATTCCCCTTGCAACTATCTCTTTTTTTTCCTTGTGATCGATCCTCCCCTCTCGGAGAAACACTCCTCGGATTTTCGCCGCTTCCCCTCCCTCCATTCGACTTTCGGCGAGTAGCAACACCAGCCAACAGGCGCCAGAGACCACTCCCCCCTTTCACATCCTTCCGATCCTTCTCATAAGACGAAATCACCAACTGCTGCGGTTTCTCCCCTGTACGTGGTCGGGGCTCATATTTTAAGTGGGCGACAAGTATATTCACTCCCCTGAAGCAACAGGTCTTCTCCCTTTCCACCATTCGCACTACTTGTATCTTTTTTTTTCGTTTCAGATGAGCGCTTACTACCCGGTCAAAAGGAACAAGTTTGTTTGAGTGGTTCCCCCTTCCTTTGCGCCGCACCTTTTTCTCCCCCCTTCCTCTTCTCTGTGCGGAATCCCTCTTTTTACTGGATAGCTGTCGGAACCTTTGTCACATTCGGGTCAGTCTCCGTCTGAATATTCCATTTGATCGTTGGCGCTGCTAGTGGATTGTATCCCCTCTCTTCCTTTCTTTTGGCTATTCCTTCCCTTCTGTGATTCCATTCCCAGGCCCCCCAGAGACTGATCCCCGTCCCCTTTTAACGACCGCGTGCTTCTCCCTAGCCCTGCCCCCCGCAAATTCCCGTGCTGCCAGCAGCCACGGTGCGGGCTCACGGTGACGTTGTTGCCAAACAAATTATTGAGAACTCTTTTCATTACGTATTTTAGCCGTCCTTCCCGCGCTGCCCTCGGGAACTCCATTGTTTTTTTCCCCCCCCCGGAATGATGCCGGACCTCAATGCTTGCCAGGGACTTTCCCATGCCCAAGACCGCACTTCTCCTCCCCTTCCCTTTGCTTCTGCAAAAAGTGATCTCCCTTTGCGGGCTTAAGTGTAGGGGGTCTTTCCTTTCTCCCGACTTTTTTCTTAATCTTATCATCCATTTCCCCTTTTTCGCTGTCAATTCTTTTTTTTCCTTTTTCCTTATACCCGGCCCCAGCCACCACTTCACCACGATGCTATTATCAGGAGCACGTTCGCTATGAGTGCGGAATCTCGTATGCTCCGAGGCTCTTTTCTTTTTCTGGGACATTTCCTCCTCATCGCTTCTACAAATCCGTTCCGGCTGTCTCTCCGCATCCTCTGGCCTCCGACAAGCCAGCCCCGAGAAGACCAAGCAAGAAGAAAGCCCCCCTTCCCTGCATTCTACTCTTCCACGACAAGGCAGCTATCGCCCCAAACATCCTGCTTTACCCCCCCTACAAGAAAGACCTCTCAAATAACAAAACTGGCTAAAAAAGGGAAAAGACCCACCTCCTTCTATAATCTATGATCCATTTTATCCCCTTCCTCCGGCTCCCTCGTTGGTTGGCTTGATGCTCTTTTTTGACCCCGATCGTTCTTACTTCGGCCACAAGGCGCAGTGATGGAAGCATTTAAACAAAACTTGCTGACTTTTTCGCAAGCTTTCCAACCTTGCCCTTTGTTTTATTGATGGTAGTCCTCCTTCCCCTTCTCATTTCTTGCATCCATTTAAACAAAGGATGGAACATTTCTTTCTTTCAAACCTCCACTCTCTTTTTTCCCTCCGAGGAAACCTTCCCCCTTTTTCACATTGGCTCGTCAGCCGAATTAAGCAAAAATTTTTTTCTGCGATTTTTTTTACAAAATTCGGATGTCCTCTTGACTCTTCGTCCGTTATTTGGTTTCTTTATTCCAAGCAGGGACTCTAAGCGGTTTTCACAAGCGTTGGATTTACTGGCCCGTTAGGATAGGCTATTCTGAGATCTCGTGCTGGTCACGATTCATCCCCCCTCCCTAAACTGTCCCTTCGTGGAGGGCGGAACCCTCATCAACCCCTCGGTCGCGGATCTGCTTCAGGTTTAGTGATTCGGCAGGATTATGTTTTTATTTTCCCGTGGACTCTTTTCACTTCTAGAGATGCCTCCCTCTTGATACCAACGTCGTCTTTCGTCCCCCGTCCAGAATGATACCTTCTCAGTAGGGGATTGGGTGCCCTCAGTTCCGACACTTTTCCTCGGTCTTTAGTGCCCCTTCATGTTGGTCAAGAGACCAGATGATTAAGAAACCCTAAGATGGCTTCTTTTCCTTTTTGAGCTTTTTTCAGTTCCAGCGGATTACTTCCTGAAAGAGGGCCCATCGTTTTTCTCCCAGAGATTTTCCTTTTATTTGTTTTTTTGTAAATTTCTTTTTCTTATTCCTCTAGGTCCAGGTTGAGCCCTTCCCGTCCCGAAGCCCAAGTTTTTCGTAGAACTCAGGGCCCCCGTTTCTTGACCTTTGAACTTTTTCAATGAAGACGCGCCCTTCGACAGATCTTTCTGTAGTCTCTGGCTCTCATCCTCTCATTTTATCTCTTTTGTTGTTTGTTCCTCCCGAGGAGTCAGTCCCCATTTGCAGATGTCAGTTCCCGGAAACAACGTATCATGGCCACTTTTCCCCCCCCCTTGGGCCGGGCTACCGCTCGGTCAATAACTTCTCTTCCCTGGAAACTCAGTTCATTTTGGCCGTCCAACTCCCAGAGCCCATCCGCCATCTCCCTACCCCTTAATTCCGAGGCACTTTTTAAAGAACGGTCGGTAACGTATAGCTTTGGCAGAATCCCTCTCCTTTTTTTGCGTAACGATTGCTGTTTGTCTCGTACCCCCCTCCCCCTTGCTAAAATGACACCTTCAAAGCGAGGCTGGCATTAATGGGCCCACTTTCTGACCGCCAAAGTCCTGAAGCTAGCGGTCAATCTCTGTAATTCTCTCTCTCCGTTGTTTTCTTCCCTCTACTCTCTCTGACAGTTGCAACCCCATATATAACCACCTTCCCCACCCTATCTTCTTCCATCATCACTAAAAAGCTACTAATCAGCTCTCTCCGCTTAAGCCCGGTTTGTTCTTTTTTTTCCCGCCCAGGGACCGTTGCTCCTGAACCCATTCCTCCTCCAGCCCTAGATCTACTCTATACGCCCGGCTCTCCCTTTCCCCCCACTCTGGATGAAATCTTCGAGTCCACCTTTATTTCGAAAATCGAGACTCCCCCCTCCCGTTCGCCTGTACTGCCCCCTCTATTTCTTTTTGTCGCACAAAAAAGTTCCCGGCCTCCCCTTGAGGTCTAACTCCTTCTTTGCGATTTTTTTTTTTCCCCCAGTGACGGGTCCATTGCCTGGGAACGAGTTTTCCAAACGCAGGCTCTGATTTCCCGCAACTTCCCATTGTCCAGTCGCCTTGTGCCTTCCCCGACTTCTTTTGACAGGTCTCGCCTTACTGCTTTGCAAGTTTACATGCGGTCGTTTCCTCCCTGTAACCCCCCCCCTACTTCTCCTTTTAAGACCTTCCCTTCCCAACCCCACTTTTTTTCTGCCTCCCACAAACTAGAGCCGGACGTCTCTTATGCTTGTCTTAGGTCTCTTTGGAGGCGTCCTGAACCTTTTTACTTGTAGGGGAAGGTCAATATTTTTGCGGAGGAGGTCCAGCAGGTCCCCTTTTTTGCTCATCTCTTTCTTCTAATTCTTTATCCGCAATGTTCCGAATAAGTGTATTTTTCTTCTTCTCTCTGATGCTATTGATTCTTTCTTTCTTCAGTCCCCCCTTTTTTTTTTTTTTCACCTTTTTTCCCTTAATTCGCTCTGATGCTTTTTTTCCTCGTGCAGTCCCCCCCCCCATGACCTCTCGTGGCTCCCTCCTCTATAAGAGGTTTTTAGACTAGATTAACTTCTTCTCTCTGTAGAGCCTTGTCATTTTTTTTTTATTCTTCCTGGGCACTTTCTCGACACATACACATACGTCATCTACCCCATGGGAATTGATTCCTCCCTCTTCCCCCCCTAAAAACTTCTCTTTGCTTACTTCACCCTACATAGGGATCCCTTTACGCCTCCCTACGAGTCACCACATGGTATGCACTCCTTTTTTTTTGTAGACGTTGACCTTTTCCCTTCTGGGGTGCATCATTTCTTTCTCTCCTGAACTCAGGAAAGGACTCCTTGTGACAAGAGTTCAATTTTCTACGTCTCTTGCTGGATAGTTCCTGGTCTCAATCTCCACGTCACCTCATGAGCACTCAGTGCTTGCCGCCGAGGCGTATCTTCCTTCGATGCGGGTTTCTTCGGGGATTCTTAGTTGAAGCCTGGCGCTTTTCCATCATTTTAGCCTCTCCTTTTTTTGGCCTATTTCCCTCTAGTAATTATTTCCCCCCCCACCCTCGAATTGATTCCCCCTCTCCTGTCACCGAGGAAATTAGAAGGAGCACGCTCTACTCCTTTCCCTTGCCTGCCAAATGTTGTCCCCGTCTTGAATTGTCCCCCCATCGGCCTACTACGCGACAGTCCTGACTTCAAATATTTTCCCCCGATTGACGGCCCAAAATCCCAAATCGCCGGGCGAGATTTCGCTTTACCTTGGCTCTCCACCCGCTTAAATTCTCCCCACCGAATCCACCCCCTTACCACCCCTGAGGACTTTTTCCCCATGCGTTTGTCATTTACCAGTCATATGAGTTTCCTAAATTCCCAGATTCGCCAAACGGTTCCCGGCTCTTCCTCCTGCCGCTTTTAGGTTTGTCTTCATTTCAGACTCTGGCTTTGAGCCGTGACTGCTGGGATTTTCTTTTGTTTTCCGCCCGTGTTGGTGCGTAATCTGAAGAAATAACGACTGAATGGCTGGGTCGCGACATCGCTGCATAAGATGTGAGAAGATAGGGGCT
>Ga0179591_1361921_pt1 | contig 18196 bp, 16 predicted proteins | sample CZOMad2_1_08_16f_FD_182891 | JGI IMG/M metagenome (GOLD analysis project Ga0179591, IMG submission 182891) | Vadose zone soil fungal communities from Angelo Coast Range Reserve, California, USA - CZOMad2_1_08_16fungal (PacBio error correction) | ecosystem: Environmental > Terrestrial > Soil >... | reverse complement strand
TTGAGAGGGTCGCCGAAGGACTTTCCCCCCCCATTTTCTTGTTCTTCCTTTCCTGTTCAATCTTATTTCGAGGAAGTGCGGACGTTTTAGTCTTCCTGTCGTTCTGGCGAGCGGGATCTCGCGGATGTTTTCCCCCCTTCTGGACGGCTCTCTTGATTGGTTTTGCATTCTTGGGCTTTCTCCTTCCCCCCTTTCATACAGTGTAGGATTACCTGATGGTGTGATGATGACCCCCGGTACCTTATCCCCCCCCCACTTCTTTCCTTCGTCGAGAGGACTGCTTTGGGCCCGCATTACCTGCCAATAGGCGGTAATGGTATGTTTTCATAGTTTCGGTATGTTTCCAGTGTCCCTTTCACCTCCCCCCCCTTTTCCGATCTGAGTGTCTTCCGGACCATTTTCCCTGTGAGAGTCCGGCCTCTCTGCCGTCTGGACCCGTGGTAGGGGAGATCACTGATGGAAGATTTGTTGCCGTGCTCTTCTAGCCCCCTTTTGGCTATTCTGACCTTTGCTACTCAGGTTCAGAGGCACGACTCGACTCTTATTTGCGATCCATATAGAAGGAGGACCGGCGTCATTGTTCGATGCGATTTACTTCTCCTTTCGTTCACCCCTGTTTTTAAAGGAGACGGTAATAGCCCCCCTTTGATTTCGGCGCATAATACTAGCATGTCAAACTTTTGTCTTACCTGAGGTTAGTTTTCCCCCCCTCACTAAAGCATAGCTTCTTTTTTCCGCTTATCTTGTGGGGTTGTGTGTTCACAATTATCCGTAGTTTTCTTTGTGTCACCCTTTTCTCTCAGATCCCTATTCCTTTCATCTTATGGCCCTTTTTACTCCCAGCTAGAAGTAACGATCCTCAAATTTCCTCTTCGACAGGCCTGGGTTCCCTCCGCGCTTTTCAAGAGTCCTTTCCGCCCTCTGTTGCTCTGTCTTTCTACCTCCCGTTCGATGACCCAGAGCTGCTTTTCTGGCGGATTTTCCAGGACGGGTGGTAGAGAAGGTTCATTAGCCCCATATCCCCCCCCTGACCTGCCCGTTTCTCCTTCCGCTGACTTTTCCCAGACTAACTCCCCAACCCCACTCCTTTTTTCCGTTTGCCTCCGACTTCGACGCACGCGCGAAACTTATGGAAGGATGCTAGTATTTTGAGACGTTTTTACGCCGCTTGGTTTTGCCGATATTCTCTTCCTTTCCTGACCCCTCCTAGATTGCAATTAGGTTTACCGCTTCGCCGTTGCCCTCTTATGCCAAGGTTAAGCTGAAATGGTCCACACAATCCCCCTCCCTTTTCCCTCCCGAACTCTAAGTCACCCGCTCTTTCGTCCCCCGGCCTCTTCCCCAGTCCCTCAAGGTAAGACGGTTGTGCGCGACAGCTCCCTCTACTTTATACTCGGTTTTTGTGTGACGTGGAAAGAGAAAGGGTAAACGAACACGACGACCCTCACGGCGTCGCCCCCCCCCTCTTTCTTGATGTGTTTCTTCTTACTATCTCTCTCAACTGTCGCCCCTTTAGCCCAGGATATAGAGGGTTCCGTGGAGATTGCTTTCCAATCATCCGCAATTTTAAACGACTTCCCTTCCCCGTTTTGAGCTGTTGCTCACCTCTGGTTTGAACGAGGTGATTTAAAGAATCGCGCTTCTTCTCTCGTAAGGCCCACTTCCCCAGTTTTCGTATCGTAGCGGTCTCCTTGAAAGATCGGAATCAAGAAGAGATCCCGGCGGCCCCTTATCTCCTCTCCTTTCGTTTTCCCCGTCCTGGTTGTGATCCATCGCGTTATCCCCCATTTCTGGAGACCTTCGAGCAGTCCCCAGAGAGGAGGATGGTGATTTAGACCATCTCTCTTTTATGTCAATACCTAACCTTCCCTTTTCAAGCCCCTCTCTCCTTCAGTCTCATCCGGTCCAAGTCCCCGGTTACTTCGCGTAGTCCTGAACCAAATGATCCAGGTGCACCGCCATAGGCCCGAGTGACCGGTGGGTTTTTTTTGTCGGTTGGAAGCAATGCGGATGTTGATCTGGAGAATGAAGTCTGAAATCATTTTAGTGGTCACGAATTCTACGCCCCCCTTCTCGACGCATTGTATGGTGATTCCTGGATTTTTGCGATGCCCCGGACTTCTTTCCGTTGCTACAAATAACGACAGTCCTCCCAAGGAGATAGCATTTTTTGGGGACGAACATCGTGACCCGTCGATTTCCTCCGCCAATGGCTCTGCCTCTAATTGGTAAGTTCGTTCGCTTACACTCTGTCTAACTGCTGTGTCGGGGCAGCACCCCCCGGAGTTACTTCAAAGATACTAATGAGAGTTTATATCTACTGGGCCCCTCGTTGTGTTGAGAGCCCTCTAAGTCTAACTCATTGGCTCCGCCGTTTTTGATGCCCCCTCCACAGAAGGTTATCCCTTGTGTAATTTCCCACCTTTCACCCTCGGGTGTCAACCTTGTCGGTCGACATCGCGACCTGTTCGCGACCGTCGTAATACAAATGAGAGCTTTCCGTGAATGTAGTTCTTGTTCGCCGGTCACATCCTCGTTCATCCTCCCCCCAGCCCTTCCTGTGTCGCATCAAGTCCATGTCGGTCCAGCGGTCGACTTTCGATCATTAGACAACTTCTCGATCCGACGGAAGAGAAATTGTTCGTGCGAACCTCGCATTGCTCCCCCTCCCGCCCCTTTCAAGCAGGGTCCTCTTTTGTTGACCAAGCCTTGTTTTCCCTTAGCTTTAGATCCGGAACTTCTCCTTTGTACTGTTTTTGAGATGGCATTTCCGGTCTGTATTTCCTCCTGTCTGTTCCTCCAACCAAGCACGCCCTTCGATGGTGTACTGTCGACTTTTTTCAACATAGGGAAGCGTGATCTAAAATGAACGGGCGACTCTTTGAGATGCGCCTGACCCTGCGGCTCTCTTCATCAATCTCATATTTACGCCCCTGTCGATCTAATATACACGAGTGCCCGATTGGTCTTCAATTCGAGCGATCTAAGAGTGTGTGACTTTCCAAACAAGTAGGTTTCTCCTGTTGCGACCTCAAATCCCTCCCCTCCCTCTTTCCTGAGTATTATGATCCTCCGCGCTACCGCCGGTTCCTCTCGATCTCGTTCAACAGAGAGGACGACCTTAGTAGTGGACTGTCAGATCCGGCGACTGGGCAAACCCCGTCCTTTTGTTCTTTTTTATGTAGCCCTAGTCGTTTTCCACCGCCTGGCACCGAGTACTCCCCGATCTTAAGCTGCGCGTCACAGAATGGATTGAAAGATTGTTATTTCATTGATAGAGAGACTTTTTGACCGAGTTCTTCGGCTCTTTCGCTAGTTTCTGGGGTTGGTGTTTCCCATTTCGTCTGACGTCTCCTCCTCAGCGCCCCCGTCTGGGACGCGGCGGGAAAAGCGATCAGGAAGTAGGTCTTTTCAATGACGACGTCCATGCGAGCCGCACCCCTTGATTCCTCCTCAACTTATAATACAGGTCACTTTTTTCCTTTTTTTCTCCTGCGATCCTGTTCGTTCGGCGCCCCGACGAATTGATGAAGGCTTACGTAGTATGAATGGTCCCGCGGGTCCTTTGCCCGCGGGCTTAGGGACTTTCCTACTGCCTTTCGACCTTCCTTCCACCAACCAGGCTTTTTCCCCCCTACGTCCCGCTCACTCTTTCCGGTTTGAGTCAGCGGAGGCTCGCCCCCCTTGAGATATTGAAAGAAGGTCGTCCCGGACGGGCTGTCCGTTATCTCTGAACGCCCATGCCGCGGGGAGTATCGCTTGTTTGAAACCTGCGCGGCTGAGATGGACGTCAGGTTCTCAGATGAAGGCTAAGTGACTGAAAGAACTTTTCAACCCGGACCCTTCTGGTTCTTTGTTTGCCGCCCCACCCCCCACCCCCCAAAAGGTTTTTATACACGATGTGCAGCGAGCTTTTCTCGTTTGGGAAACTGGTGTCCAATCGTCGATGAAAAGAAACTGATGGAAGTTTCATGACGCGATTTGTCTTTTTTCTCCAGCACTCTGACCCCTCCCCTTGACAGCTCCCCCCGACAAGATCCCCCCCCCCCCCCCTGAGGCCTTTCGCCTTCGAGCCCGATCCGCCAGCGTTATTTTCCGCTAAAAGGCGCCGTACAGAGGGAACCGCAAACGACAGAGCAAGACCCGGCGACTCAAGGATCCCCGGTGCGAACCACAGGTGATCCTGCCTACACTTCCCAGAAGGACGGAGAAGCGGTACCGCGAGCGTCAGGGCCTCCACTTCGTCGTTCTTTTGGTGTACGGGCAAGTCGACCATGACCGCTCCACGAATTAGGAAAACCATGCACGCAGCGAGGTTCTGTACCCCCTGCGTTCAGCCACCCCATTCCTCTCGCCAGCCCTCCTATTTGAAGTTGTTTCCAAGATCCTCTCATAGAGCGCCTCCTCCCAATGAATAGGCGGATGAGAACCCCCGATCTTTTCCCCTTCCCCCCTCTCCCTCTCTCCATCAGGGAAGCCAGACCCCCCCGCATCTCCCGACAGTAAGTTTCCACCCCTGGCCTGCCTCATCCCTCTCCCGGTGCCCCTCTCCCCGACCCAATTCCCCCGTATTGTTTGCTCCCGCCCCGCCTTTTTACCCTCTATTTTAATAATTCGCGTTGTTGTTGAGACTCTGATTTTAATTCACGCCCCTTTTTTGGTGATTGGACATTGCTTTTGGAGGCGCGTCTTTAGCCAGGAGGCGGAGATTTAGTGGTGGTTTTGTTTCTGAACTGGGCGGTTGCTTTTCTCTTCGGTGTTTTTATAATGCGGCTTCGGTTGTCGCAGGGATAGGGTGTTCCTGTCCGTAATAATTCAGGTGATTCGCGATGGTCCCTCTTCTCTTTTCAACAGGCCAATTTTAGCAAATCGGCGATGTGCTCGCTTATGGTTGGACTGTCAAGAATCTCCTGTTGAGTGCCTTTCTCTCAAGTCCGTACTACCTTTCCTTTCGAAGTGCCCTCACCGCCAACATCGTTTTTCCTACCCGGCTCTACCGGAGCTAGACTCTTTCCGGATTAAACTCGATTTGGAGTCCTCGGTCTTCCCCATTCTCATTGCTAAGCGGGTAGCCGTCTAGAAGGGTCGAGCTCGGTCTTCGTTTCCTATGGTATGTTCAGAAGGGTTTGCCAATACTCCGCTTTAGGCGATGACGCGGACAGGAAGAATTACGAGTCATGTCTGCGGTGTCGGACATGGGCCTTACGTGGCGGCTGGTAGCAACCAAATCCTTTTAAGGTAGCTCCTAATAAAAGCAAAACGGGGCTTTATCGTAGTGAAACGGTTCTCCCCAAAATCAGCCCTTTCCCCACTCCTCGTTACTCCCCCTTTTTGCGTTTTTGGTGGCTTCCAAACGAGAACCAAAGTAGTTTAGTTTTTACCCCCCAGTTGTTTCCCGCTCCCTCTCCTCGCTTCTTCAGCTGAAGTCCTGAATCCCTGAAGTTTCGCACGATGATTCAGGGAGGGGGGCCCCGAAGTGCATAGAAATGGCCGCCGCTGTATTGTTGCCAATTATTTAGCTCTTTCGACGAAAATTCACTTTTTTCCCAGCTTGGAGGGTAGAGGAATCTGTCCTCGGTTTTCGTAGGTGCCGAGGCGACCCGCTTGTCTACCCCCCTTTAGGAAAGCCTGTCCAAATTACAGCTTGTGAATATGGAAAGAGAAGGGTTGAAAATCAACAGACGTCACGTGATTCCTCAAGTCTTGCTTTTGCTACATTCGGAAGCTCTCCGGTTAACCTATGTAACTGATTTGATCGTACTGGGAGGCATAAGATTTTGTTAGTAGAACTGCCTCCCTTATTGATTATTCCATATTGAGTAAAGGTTAGTATGAACCCTTCCACCGACCCGGCCCCCCCTCCTTTACATTTGTTTACCCCGGTCGACGCTGCCCTCCGGTTTGGAGGAGAAGAATTCCAGGCTCAGCTGACACTGTCCACGCCCCCACCACCCATCCTCCCCCCTTTTCTCGTTCCTCCCCTTTCACACCGCGCTTCGGGTGCGATTGTCAACAAGGAGGTAAAGGACTTTCTGGTTCCGTCCGCCTCCTCCGCTGATGTACTGTGCTTGGTCTTCCGTGCAAGCGGGATACAAACCCACGCTTTTACCCTGACCCCGGCTTTGGAGAAAAAAAAATCCGCGAGGGTCGTCTCAATCTCTGCACTTCCCCTCCTCCTTTTCCCACTTTCTCTAGCGGCGTTTCGATGCTGCGGGCCCTCCCCCCGCATAAAACGCTAGATAATACTGTGTGAGTTGGTTGCGCACCCTTCGCCTCCCCTTTTTTCTGGGCTAAATCTTTCCTCTCTCTCCTCTACAACTACATGCTCTACGAGAGATCTGTTAGATCGAAATTGGACCTCAGGTCGACGTCGATTGGCGCCCCTTCGCGCTCCTTATGCTCAATCTCTTCCCTTTAGGTGAGGCTCAATCTCCCCGTAAATGCTGTCGCAGAAGGAAAAACGTTTTTGCTGGCGGGTGTCTGTCGACCTTCCTTGTTCCCTTAAAGAACCCATTCCATAACAATCCCCCCCCCCTCACCTCACCCTCGGAGACTCTCCAGGGCGTTTGAGGAAGGTAAGGAACCTTTTGAGAACGTGTCCGGCCCATCTCTCGCCCCCCGACCCCACATTAGACGGGAACTCCCCCGGTGGCCATGCACCCCCCTCTCCCACTCTCGAGGACTCCCGGCCCCCCTCCCCCTCTGCCTCAACACCCCAACCGCGACAGTAACACTGACACCCGGGCACTACAAATCATAGAACCACGCCCCGCGTTTGACCACATCCCCTTCCCACCCATACACGACCCGACCGCATCCCCCGGTAAACACATGCTATCCACTTCTAGGAGAGGACATCCAGACCGCCCGGCTACTCCCCTCCCCCCAGAACCCCTGCCTTACTCGCCCACTCCTTCCGAGTCACCAGGACTCCCGCGTTGGGGGCAGATCCTGACAGCTTACTCGCCGCATCTTCCTCAGGGAAAACTTTTCCTTACCCCCCTTATAGCAAAACAAGCAACTCAAAGTCACGGGTCACCCAGTAAACTCGTATCCTCGAGAGGGTTTTAGACGAAACTCCGAGAAATGGCGGCGTTAATGATGTCTGTCCCTGCAAAATTCTACACCCTTAGAGGTGATCCCTGAACTTGGGGACCGCCCGCCGCCCCACTCTACGCCCCAAACACCAGGGTACGGGCCATTATAAAATAATGTCGCAGAACTCTATCTGTGTAGGGGAGAACCATATTCCCACCGGCGACACTTTCTCCCGTTCACCTAATAGGGAGAGACCCGGTAATCCCCTGATCCTGGGCGGGTGTTGTCGCGATGAACCTTATCCAGTTGAGCGTCTGCCGCTTGGCCCCAAGTTCTCACGAAACAGTTAAGGGCATTTTTACCAGCTTGCCCCCCTCTCTTGTACACCCTTGATAGCTCGAATCGCCCTGTTTCTCCCTCTGGTCATAAAGCCCGTCCTCGAGATGAAGTTGGACTTAGTCTACTTTATTGTATAAAGGAACCCCTTGCGCTTAATCGCCACCCAGCGTGGCCTAGGAAATTTGTCAAGTGACATGGAGATTCATTCGTGACCCGTCGCGCTTATGTTGAATTCTTAAAGATTACGGAGTTGAACAGCTACAGTTCTGCACAGGCCCGCCACCGGCCCTCCCGCCCTCTAGGGAGGTCTGATCTTTGCCAAATGGCTCTCCAAAGTTTATTTCTTTGCGGCCATGTTAAAGATACTTTTTATAAAAGTAGTCGTTGTGCACGCAGGAGATGCTGAGGATAATGTGTTTGTTCTTTTTTTGCAACCTCATCCTTTTTCGCCCAAACAGAAATCCAGTCCGAGCATTGGGCGGATCTTTCCGCCCGCCTCATGGGACGGAGGGTTAACCTACGCCCTGGAGACCCCGAGCTTCCTCAATGCCGGCCGTGCAGCCCCAGCTAAAGTTTGGACTGACGCCCGAGCAAGTAACGACCCCCCGTCTTCAGCGTAACACGATGGCGAAGACAGGCCCTTCCGACCAACCACAGAATCCCGACATTCGCCCCAAACGCCATGTCCAAACGTATCGCGCCCCGGACCTTCAACCGAGAGCCCCGACTAGTCCCGAGTGGATAGGCACCGTAACCCAAAGGAGGCAGAGAACCTCGGTGCTCCGATACCCGACCCCTCCCTACAGTGACACCGAGAGACCTCTTGAGGAGGCTGAGATGGCCGACCGCGTTAACTACAGGCCCTTCAGAATCTTCATCTCGGTTCCCTTCCGAGAGGGGCCTATGTGTCCCCGACTGCACAGTCATAAGGCTGTATCGGCGACCCCCCCAGCTCCTTTTCGTAGCGGAATTCTCGAGGGCTCGCTCAGACAACTAGCCCCAGCTCACGAGCGCGGCCCACAATGAAGTATCGAAAACATTCTTGGACCCCCAGGGAGGAGAAGGTCCCTCGGTGCAAAACCATGACTACCCTGGAAGCCCAACCGACAGGAGGCGGAGGCCCCACTAGAAGCCACCTTTGAAAGACGCAGGACGCTCTCGATTTCGATACGAGAGGATACATTTCCGGGCCCTTCAGGTACCGCACTCACGATGGTGGACGATTTTAGTTCCATCCACGGGCCTGAACCACTTGCTGCCCAATCAGGAGACCTCTCAAGGCTGACAGACCTCCACCAAAGGCCCCTCATCCCCGGCGACCGGTCTAAAGCCCTCAGACTGAATGAACTTCGCGTGTCAGGAACCTGCATAAGCTTTCACTAGATGTCAATAACACAAGAGTGCCAGTCTCGACCCGAACAGTCTTTTCCAAGAACAAGGAACCTTTATTAAGCGCCGACATCCCTGTCCAGCTAGGCCCCTCCTAGGAACTTTTCACCCCGCAACACAGCAACCAGATTGTATGCCCGGCCACTGGAAGTACTTTGTTCTGTAACCCGTCGACTGTCCCCTAGAAAAGCTGATGTCCAGGATGATATCCTTCTCAGACCGTCACAACAAAAAGGAGAGACAAACACGACCTTACGCATCGAGAAAAGCCCCCCCCTCTCCCCCCCCCCCCCCCCCACCCCCACCCCACTCCTCACCCGCCCCCCCCCCCCCCGAGAGCACCCGCGCCACATCCGCAAGGGACCCCATGCGTCCATTTGCCCACCCAATGAACCACCACCGCCATACACCACATCCCACAGCGCCCCACTACCCCCCCCCAAACAGGGCAGGCCCAGGCACCCCCCGAGGGACGTAGCACCGGAGAGCACCATCACCATGAAAAGCGCCTCCTGACACCCCCCACCACCCTCCCTCCCCACCACGCCCTCGAGGCTCCACCCCTAACCCGCTTGCAGCCTCCTCCCCCCTCCTTCCACCATTCGCGCAAAACAGCGACGAACGATCGAGTGTCCAGAGCAGTTAACGGCCGGAACCCCCCCTTCGGTCGACTCCGCCCCGGACGGTCCTTGTAAAAAAGTCTTCTCACGAAGACAGCGAAAACCCCCCCCAGCCCACCACCCGGGTCCAAAAAAGGAAAAAGCGGAGCGCCGAGTTGACTAGGCCTTAACTGAAACCCCAACCCCACGCCCCACCCCACCAAACTGTTATACTGCAAGCAGCACCCCCACACACCCCAGATGCTCACGCGTCCTTCGTACTTTCGTTACCTAAAAGTGTGAACAACACTATGAACCGCAATTTCTTCTGTAGTCCGAGCCTGAAGCGATGTATAAGAACTTTTCCCTTACTTTGACCACATTACTGACATCGACGCCTGGCCTCTACCCTTTTTACCGCTGAATGACCGTGATCACTAACTTTCGAATCCCTTCGTCGGGCCCATATACGGATGAAAGGAAAAGCGGCGACTCATACTCTCCCCGCCCCTTGAAGTCCCCGTTCGAACCGGCTGACCCCGAAAGTTTGCACTGCCCCTACCCCCCTCCTTCCCCCCCCTCTAGTCTGACGCATCCGGCCGCCCCCTGTGCGCCGCCGACTCGATGTTTTTTCCGTTCTTCAGGAGTTCGTTTTTTCGTTCTTAGAACACGGCGAATGCCAGACCAATGACCTCCGCGTTAATTAGAAGCAAGGCTCAGAAACCTTCCGACCGTCCCCCCCTCCCTCCTCTTGGTTCCTAGTTTAGTTGGGTTTTCCAAAGTTCTCAGCGCCCTAAAGATAATTCAGAACTTCCTTCTTTCTTGCCTCCATGAGAACAACCCCCTGCAATCCCCCTTCTAGGAAGCGAGAAAGAAGTTCTGGAATCACGAACCGTCCCTCGCCTTTACCCGACCAAAAAAACCTGGATGCACACCACATTAATGACTAATCAGACTTGAGCAATCAATCAAAAGCACCACCCCTTTCCACCTGGGTTGCTGCAGCACGCAGTCGATAGAACTAAGCGCGGGTATGGGCTCTTTACCCCGCTGTTCACCTTTCCACCCGGACCCTGCTCTCTCGAGGAGGGCGCGCACCCCCTCCCCACTCCAGGACTTGGCGGGGACCCCAAGCTTAGGCTCCCCATCCCCGCGCCGCCCTCCTCTCCCCTCTGCGGGCTGCCTCCCACCCGGGCCCCGCAGCACCAAATTCCCCACTTCTGAGCCGTTACAGCCAGATTCATGAGGGAACGTAGGCCACCCTACCCGCTGTCGGGCGGAGGAACGCTCACAGGGCCCGGGCGCGTCGGAGGCCAGCCGGCCTGGAGCTTAGGCGGCCCCCCTTTTTTTACTCTGAGGACGATGTCGGGCGGTCCTTGTGGTAGAAGGTCCTATTTGGGGGGCGGGTTATTGACGTTCTTCCGGTAGTTGCCTCCGTCGATTTGGCTCCCCTTTCCTGCTTGGCCCCAACCGCATTAGCCCAGTCCCTGCCTGCCTGCTGGGTATTGTGGCTTCTGCGCAGGTACTTCCCCCCTCGGGCGGGCATGGGAACTGAATTCGTTTTCAGCCCCCTCCATTTCCCGATATACCTACTGCCTCTCCTCGGGAACCCCCGGGAATTTGGACACAAAAGACACCTCTTACAGCACATACCTACAAGAAGATGCCAGTATGTTCAGGGCCGAATCCCAACCCCCCACCCATCCCTCCACTACAACGTAAACCTTACTACCCTCTACCTCTCCCCCCCACTCTCCCCCCTCACCCCACCACCCTCCTACCCCACACTCCCCCCTCCACCCGCCTACCCACCCAGCACACTCTTCTCTCCCTATTATGCACCCACCCACCCCCCCCCCCCACCCCCCTCCCCCCTTTCTTCCTCCCCCTCCATTCTTTCCAAACCCCTCCCCCACCACCTCCCGTCACCCTCCCTCCAGTGGACCCCTTCAAATCTTTCCTCCCCCTTTAAAGTGATTCCGTTTCCCCGCTTAGGAAGCGGGAAGATACGCTGCAAGGGTAGTTGCGTAGACTTGTTCACGCGTGGCTTATTCCCCTCTTCCTTGCCGCCGTTTTTTAACTGGATTACGTTTCGGCCTGATCTCGCATCGCGAACTGAGCGGTTACTCTAGCTGTTATCGTCCAGTGTAGGCAGGTTTTTCCATTCGTTTTGATGGATTTTTTAGAACCAGTGCTAGGAGCTAATCAATTAGCCCCAAACCTGTGCTCGAAGTTTCCCCCTTTTTCTTTCACACCTTCCCACATCTTTTTTGCTTCCTCCGGTCTGCGACAGTGTGGTTTGTTGGTGGACGGCAAAAAAGAACACTCTTTCGTGTGAAACCTTTGGCTGTCTCTCACTTATCTCCTTTCCCTCCCCTCTGCCTCCACTCCCCGCTGTTTTACCCGCTCCCACAGATGACTCCCGAGGATGTTGCAGAACTGTTAAGACGCTTCCGCTCCATTTCTTTTTCCCACCCTCCTTCTTTCCCCGTAAGACCCCGTCCATATTTCTCCCCTTCTCTTGTGACGGGTTCTTCCTCGGTTTCTTATTTCTGAACTCTCAAGACATAGTGAGCACCAGCGACCCCCAAGACCGCGGTGCGCATTTTCCCGTACTTTTCTTTTCCGCCCTGCAGTAATATACCTTCATCCATTTCGGGGCTGATTCCGAGTCGTTCTCAACGAACACTGGACGGATTAGTCTGACGGGGGACGGTCTCTGTCTTTCCTTTCCTCCACGCCTTTGGGGATATTACAGCTGGGACTGAGTAGTTGCCACACTGACTTCCCCCCCCTCTATTCCTCTTCTGATTTCCGACCCCTTTCCTACATAAGGTGTTTGGAGTGATAGAAACTTCAAAGATCTCCGTACTACAGACAAATCACCAATAGCAGTCCCCAGCTTTCCGTACGAAGGTAAACCCCCTCCCCTGATTTCCCCTGCTGCTGAACGACTCATTAAAGTTTGGAAAGCTCAAGGTATGGTGACGCAATCGCTAATTCCCTTCCTTCTGGTCCTTCTTCTTTGGTTATTTCACTTACAGTGCTACAAATCCGCCCCAGAATGAAACCGACTTAGTTGTAGAACCCAAAATATGACCTTGGGCCGTTCTCCTACCTTGGCCCAAACCCGCTCCTTTTTGATCATTCTCTAGCCGGCTTGAGCTACTGCTTGCCCTCCTACAAGTTACAAGAGGGATCTAACTTGTGTGAGGCTTGTCTCCCCCTCCTTCTCATAAGTTTTCTTTTTGTTCTTTCGCCCCCACTTCTTCGTCGCGCTTTTAACTTGAAAAGATGGGACGCGCGGGACATCTTACAGCCTCCCTCTTCGACGTCTCGCTATTTTAATTCGTCACGGCGGCGAATGTTAGAATGGTCCTATGATCCATTTCGTTCCCCCCCCCTTTCTCTTCTGACCTTCCCTCTCTGACCCCACCCAGACGGCGTCCTGTCGTGTTTGGTATACATCCAGGCACTTACACCTTTCCTATTGTCACCAAATCTACTGCCCCCAAGAAAAGCCCGTCCCCGCCTTCCCTTCGATCCCGGAGAGAATTCACGCACCCACCCTTGAGACACTTGTCAGCCGCGGACGATTCGTGTCTAGTGGAGCTTAAGACCTGCTCTTTTTTCCACTCCCTTCCCCGTACGCTGGTCTCTTTCCTGTTAGAACCTCAGCTGCCCTCCTTTTCCCCACTACATGAGCAACTTTCGGACCGCATGGCCTTGATTGATTACAGGAGACTGGTGGCTCTTCCCTCTCCCCTTTCTTTGCCGGTCCTCAGAAACCCCCAGTTCCTCCCAACCCCCCTTCTCCCCTTCATGTCGGGGGGTGACGACCATAGCAGAACGGATTATGTAGAAACAGTTGAAACTCTTTTCCTTCCTTGAAACCTTTTTTTTCCACCGATCATACTTACTTGTTTTCTGGCCCTCCCCCCCCGAGGGACCAGAAGCTCATCAATGTTTCATACTTTACTCAGTTGTTGTGTTTCGAGAGATACCTTACCATAGGAGCGGTGTCCCTCGCCTGTTTGTTTTGTCTTCCCTCCCAAGTCCGGGATTTCCCCTCTTTTCCGTCCCCACGAATTCACCTCTTGTCCACCTTTCCCCCTTTTCCTCCCATGACTCCTTTCTCTCTGTCGTCATACGAAAATGAAAGTAGCGGGTTACGTTCTTATTGGTAGAAACTCTCGGCGCCTCCCCTCCCCCAACGCTCCTTCATCCCGTTTAAATTCGGTAGCAGACGCTCACTTTTCTATCTTCGTCCCAAAGTAGCTTGTTGTTCGAAGGAAGACAATCTGAGGAGTTAATATCATGATGCAAAGACTCCCCCCCCAGGTCCCTCCCTGCTGTTCAGAATATTTGAGTTGAAACTTTCCTTTTTTGTACTTTCCTTCTCGTACCTACCTTCCTTTCTTCCCTGGGGCGTGCTTTGAGGAGAGGAGACGGGTCTCCGACTGCGGCTCCACCCCCTGCAAGACTCCCCACCCGCCGCTTCTCCCGCAGTTCAGCCCCTTCTCCTCCCTATCTTCTCCCCCCTCTACCTTTCTCCTAGTTGAGACCGGGCAGGCGTGCCGAGACATGGGAGCAGATCTAGACTTTAAGATCTTTCTCCTTCCCCTCCTCCTTTTGTCCCCGAGTTTCTTAATCTACTTCTTATTGTTCGGCATCCACACCGAGTCTTCATGTGTCCAAAGTCACATGGAAAGATTAGTTCCGGCGGATGCTTCCCTCATCCTTCCCGCGTTCCCGCTCTCCCTTTTTCAACCTTCCTCCCTTTGACCTTGTGGGCCTATCTTCTTTCGCACTGAACCAACAGCTTCATTAAGGTAGTTGTGTTGGGATCCAAGCCGGTCTTCTTTTTCATTATTTCTCCCCCCCCCTGGTCTCTCCCCCCAACGAATCCTCCCAACTGGTATCCATTCTCGTCTTCGGTCAAAAGCGGCGCAAGGATTGATTTTAATAGCCGAAAGTGGTGGTGACCACAACCACCTCTTTCCCTCCCGTTTTCGTTCCCGTCGGTTTTTCTTGGCTTAACAGTTCCTCTTATCCCTTTCCTTTGAATCTGCGTCAAACGTGTTGAAGAGCCGAGATTCGACTAGCTGTCCCCGCCCCTGCCCCTTAATTTAGCATTTTCCTCATCCCCCAGTTCGTCCCTCCTTTCACCGCGTATCCTCCAAGGCGAGGACTCACGGGAACAGATAGTCTCGCGACGTGGATCCACTCCTCATCCTATGCTCTTTATTCTTTTTTTCCCCGCTAGGTAACTAGTGACCCCTTCTTCCTTTTCCATTTTTATGCTGCTTTATACCTTCAGTTCCCACACTTCTCCCCCTTCGTCCTGACTCGCGAGGTAGTTTGTAGGGAGTCGAATACGCCCTTCACACAGTTTTTCTGCGGACTCTTTCTTCCCTTCGATGCCCTCCCGGCTTTATGTTCTCTGGCCCGACTTTTACCACTTCCTCCTTCTTCCTTTTCCCCTTGGTTCACTTTATGGATCCCTTGCTTTTCTCCCTCACCGTTCCACCACGGAAAGAAGGTTCTTTTTGTCTCCACCCCACCACAAAAACCAACTTTCCTTTTTTACTTTTTTTTTAGAGGCCGCGCTTTCTTTCTCTTTGGATCAACCTTTCCAACTCTTCGAGGAAAAAGTTTTTCAAATGTGGATATTTGAGAGAATGTCTCTTTTCCTTCACGCACCTAATTTGCACCCTTGCTCCCCAGTTCGCCTCCATCTCCTTTTCGTCAAAACGGAGGTCAGCCCCCGGATTAAAGACCCATCATTTTTTCTTCGTACCTTTGGCCCCCGTAGATGGACTAAACACCCCGAAACTCTTCGACCCTGCTCCTAAAGTCTCCCCATGCGCAAATCATTTATCTCCAGCCCCAAGTCCCCGAGATTTCCTTGGACTCCTCCCTTACGCGATTTTCCAGCGACCGCACACCCTCCAGGTACATTAGGATTGACGTGCGGTTTCACTTCTCCCCATCCCTTTTGACCACCTCATTCATGCCCCTCACCTCCCCCCCTAGCAGATGAGAAGGTATTTGCAGCGTCCACCCCCCCCCTGCGGACCGCTCCTGAATTGCCCGTTCAGGTAACAAGCCTCGAAAAATCTCCGAATTCCTACCCTTTCTGACTGAAATGTGATACAGCAAAACATATATCCAGCAGAACTTCCCCCCTCTTCTTACTCATTTGACCCCCAGCCGAGATACCTCCAGCCCTTTCCCCCACCCTTGCAACAAATCCGCTGCCGCAAAGAAACGACCGCCCCCGACACCCTTTTTCCACCTCTCCCTTCTCAACCCCCGTCCAGCCCTTCTCTCCTTTTTTCCCTCATCCTTTTTTAGAGATGCCTTTTTGGCGGGTCGAAGCTCGTGGGAAAGTTTGGGGCTTCGGGATGTAGCCTCTTCGGCTGGAGTGGCTTCTTTTTTGTTTCCTCCAATGTCTTTGGTGATCCCGTCTTTTGTTATTCTGAAGATTTTAGATAGACTTCTTCTCGGTGTGCTGGTCCTTCCTTCCCCCCCTCAGTCTTATGACCCTATTTTGCTCCGCTGAGATGGAACACAGTGACATAGAACCAGGTGGGAGCGCGCTTATCCTTTCTATTTTCTGTGACGCTCCCTTTCTCTTATGGTATGAATGCCAGGTGTAAGACGGTTGTTCCTGCCGACCTGCCCCCCCTAGACCCAATAGGCTTGTCCCCCTTCCCCTTCCCTTTCGCGGTCCTGGCTGCGGTGACCCCCCCCCCCCCCCCAGATTTAGGGACAGTGTCCTGTATGGGCATCGTTGTTTACGTGATTCGAGGTCGCGGGCTCAGTGCGTGGAAGTTAATTGTAAGACGTAGCTTTAAAGACGATCGGCGCTGCATCTTATCCCCCCTCCCTTTCCCATGCATGTCCCCCCTCTTAGTTTTTCTTTCGTCCGGTTTTACCTTCCAGGGGAGGTCCCGTACTCTACAAACTGCCCCGTTGAGGTAAATAGCCCACACGGTTTCTTCCCTCTTATTCCCTTCTTTTGGCCCGGTTCTTCATCCCCCCCCCCAAGCAGTTGATGCTTTTCCTCTTGCCCTGAGCCCATGGTTTTTGTGTTGTTGGAAAACCAACCCCCGTATCCACGTAGACCCCCCCCCCGTTTTTGAAACTTCTTGCTTGTACTTACCTTCTCCATGACTGCAGAAAGATTGTCCTCTGACATACTCTAGTGTACTCCTCCCCCCATTATTACTTCCTCTTTGCCCCCCTTTTCTTTCATATCGCCTGCCCCCCAGACGAGGCGCCCCCTGATGTGAACTCGTCTCTACTCCCGTCTGTCTCCTATTTTCCCCGTGGAGGTCGCGGTCCCGATTCGAGCGGTTTTGGGAAATGGATTCTTAAGCCCCCTTCTTCCCCTCCTGTCCCACTCGCGGTGCTTCCGCTCGAAAGAGAATTGGAAAATAGATTTGCATCATCCCTCCATAGTTCTGTGGCTGAGTCTCCTACGTTCGGCTGAACTATCTGGAACCCTTTTCTGATCAGTAGCAGTCTGAGGTCCTTATGTAGAAACTCCCGCTTGTTCTTGGTCCCAGACTTTTTAGGTCCAGTCGGATGACTCCCCAGACGTTATGATATCTTTTTCTCTCTTTCCCTGCCCCCCCCCCGTTTTTTTTCCTGCTTCTCGTTTGCTGCCCGGGGCTTTCCTTTCTCTACCTGACGCCCCCACCCTATTCCCCGCAGCCCTCAGTCCTTCACGCTTGTCCCCACGCATTGACTTAGATCTGCCCCCAGATGTTTACAGACCTTTGCAATTCTTCTTTTTCCCAGAGCCCGATGCGCTTTCCCATTACCGTTGGCTGCTTCGTTGGGCACCGTCAGGGCTACAAATCCAAGACTGTCACGGCGGTTTTTTTTTACACAATCCTCCCGCCGGATGATGCTGGGGGCAGTCTCGTCACCTGTTTCGATCCTTTCATATGGTAGCTAGGACTTTGTTGGCAATAAGACCAGTACCCTCTTTCTAACTTTTTCCATTGTGAGGATTTTCTCACCCCCCAGGCGCCTATAGTTGTGGACGCACACTCCTTCCCCGATCTCTTCATAACTTCCCTCATACCGTCTCGTCAACTGCGTTCTATTTTGCGGAGAGTACGATAGGAGAAGTCTTGACTGCGGTCCTTTTGTTTCACTTCTTTCTCTCCCTCTTTTTTCCGCGGTCGGTTCCCCTCGGTCCAGATGCACCCGTCTCAGGACACCTGCGCTACTTCGTGGAGGGGGTCCATAATTGATACAGCCCCCTCGACCTCTTTTCTCCTCCACCCTAACTTCTGATTCCCTTCCCTGTCGTTTTAGTTCCCTTACACCTTGAGCCAGTGTTTCAAAGAACATAGAGACATACCCCGTGCGCTGGCTGCAGGTTTTTTTGGTCCGCCCTCTCTTCCACTCCTCGCCTCTGGTTAGTCGTTTTCAAAATCCCCTCTCGGACTTTGTCAACGAATGATCTCGAGAATTCCGGCCGAGGAATTCCTTTGCTTTTCTTCGATTTTCCCCTCCCTCACCGGCGTTCTTCCTTTTACCCCAATCCCCTCCCAAGTTCCTTCCCCCCTTTCCCGATCCTAAGTGAGGGGGAACGCATAGACGCCATTTGGACGGATTCCGGATTTCCCTGCTCCTCGATGGTGCACTAAGGAATTCGTCTCCACGATGTTTCTCCCTTACTGTGTCTTTCTGACAGCCACCCCCCCGGCGGCGCCCCAGCTACTATGGATAAGGTATCTCCTCATTCAAGTGAAGTGGGGTGTGGGAGAGATAACGATCCTTTTAGAGTGGCGTCCCCCCACTTTCCCCAC
>Ga0179591_1300064_pt1 | contig 18196 bp, 19 predicted proteins | sample CZOMad2_1_08_16f_FD_182891 | JGI IMG/M metagenome (GOLD analysis project Ga0179591, IMG submission 182891) | Vadose zone soil fungal communities from Angelo Coast Range Reserve, California, USA - CZOMad2_1_08_16fungal (PacBio error correction) | ecosystem: Environmental > Terrestrial > Soil >... | reverse complement strand
GGCAGTGGGTTTTTTTGCTCAGAGCTTTTGGGAGAGGTGGGCTCCTCCCCCTGCTCCTACTTTCCCCTTTTCTGTGTTCAGGGCCCTTTTTTATCAGGTCCCGTACAGACAGTCTGTGGTCGCCCTGTCGACAACTTTCCCTTGATTTTTGCCTTCATCGTTCGGCTCAGCAGGCACTGGGCCGCACACAGTTCGCGAATCGTCCCAAAATGCCTCCTACGAAAGTTTTTCCCCCGGCTAAGTGTTCGATTTGATGCTGTCTTTTTTAGGACCTAGATGTAGTAAAAGGCCCCCGACAAGGTTTTTTCCCCCCTGTGATAAAGTTTTTCCCCCCACGGGTACCGGCGACACCCCCCGCGTGGCCCTTAGTATGTAGATCTCTACCTCCCTAGCCACCTCTCTTTAAACCCGCCCTGTTCTTCTGGGTCCTGCTTTTTCTTGTCCCGGTGCGGCCCATGGGTGATCAGCCTAAAGAAGGCAGACCCGGCTTTCTTCACCCCAGGCTCTCATTTTTTTTTTCTTCGCAGAGACCCCCCCCCCCTGCTCCTTTTCCTTTAGTGCTAATTGAATCGTCTCTCCACCCTCCCTTTTTGGCTGGGGTACTTTCAGCGGACAATTCCTTTATTGAAGTTCGCTTTGCGTCCTTTTTTCATAGGTTTTTTCCCCTCCGTTCTTCACCCCCCCACCCCCCTGGGAAGGTTTTAGGTGTCTGGAAGCGAGCCGCCCTGCCTGGCGGCTTCTTTTTCGCGTTTTTGATTCATTCTCTGAGCGTGCCTTTCAGATACGTTGCTTCCATGGCGCGCTTTGCTTCATATGCGCAGCCCGCCTCCTCGTTGTTTTTTTGAGTTCGGTCTCAGGTTGTTGCTCGCCCTATGTTGAAATAGTTCCCTCTTTCTTTTTTTTTCTTTCTCCATTCCTCTTGGGTGACTCCTCCCCTTCCCCCTGCCCTTATGAACTCGGCTGACTCTTCCAGACCCCCTGACCCCTTTACCTTTGTTGTTTTCCCTTTTTTTTTCTGTCCAATGGGGACGGGAGGACCACTCAGACTGACAACGATTCTGTCTGCGGTAGAGATGTTTTTCCCGTTCACCAGATCCTTTTTTTTATTTGAATTCCTTTCCTTTCCCTTCTATGTCGGCTTTGGCTCTGACCGTGTCCCCCCCTAGCGCCGCAAGCCTTTTTTTTCCCTTTTCCAATACTCCCTTTCTGCCTTTTGAATCGTCCCCCGTACGCCCCCAGGAAGTGCTCACGCTCCTCGATCATTTCACTCTGCTTGCGCCTCGATACCTGATTCCTTTTAGCTTAGACAATGATAAAGTTCGTTCGTTGTTTGTCGCCTTGTACGTGCGATTCTGACACAGAGCCTTGGTGGCCCCCCGTTTTATGTATCCTCTCGTAACCAACGCGCCAGCATCTTCTCCTTAATCTTCCCCCCCTTCCGATTGCAGGGTTTTCGCATTCCGACTCCTGGTCCTTCCCCTCTTGCCTGTCTTTCCCAGTGCATTGGTCTCCTTTTACGCTACAGGACGCGAAGGTTCCCCTTAGTTTTCCTTTGCTCCAGTCTTATTCTCATGCTTATCCCTTCGCTGTCCCTGACTTTCCGAGGAGTAGGGATGCGCGACTAATCACCGCGACCATGTTTTTTTTTGAGTACGGCGCTTCATTCACACGTTGGCCCGTGTTGAACCAGAGCGATCTTCAGCTACGTAGCTCCCACATGTTCCTTCTTGGATTCGTCTTGCGGGTCGCCCGTTCGACCGATACTCTTCTTTACATGTCTGTACCTTCCGCTTTCCTCTGCAATTTATTGGAACAATTTGATCCGGACGATCAGCATTTGCCCTGGGATTTTCCCGGCAGAATCGACCTTGCTCCCCTTTCCCCCTTTTCCTGGGTCTTTTCTAGTGCCTTCTCATTGGAATTCCACCTGTCTCCAAGGCGCGTACTGGTCCCGTCCTTCCCGCTTTTTGTTTGCAACCCGCGTGTTTCCTTACCTGATCTTCTTGCCCGTTTGTCGGACATTTCCTCTCGGGCGCGTACCTCCTGCCGTACGGCTTAGAACCCTCTCCTTCTCCGGTGTATATCGCGACGATCTATTTTTGCGTTCTAGATATTACACGCTCCAATGATGAACCTCAGACGGCCACGGTTCCCCAATGGAATGACCCCCCCTCCCTTTCAGGCAAGTGTGTCGAACACGAGTTACTCCCTGTCGCACAGATGTTCTGATGTTCTCTGAAGGTGATTTTTTCCTTTTCCCCCTCCTCCTCGGTTTTTTAGAGGAACTGATATACCCTTCCTCCCCTTAGAATGATTTTTTTTTCTTCTTTTCCCAAGTTCGGCAGCGTTCTCTTTTCACCTTTTGCCTCGAATGATTTTTTCTTCCTTTTTCTTCACGCTTGTCCGCCTGCTACCTTGTTCAACTCCTCGACTGACTAAGGCCCCCCCCTAAAGATACGCTTCCTTCGGCTTCGTTACCGGCCCCCCCAGGATTCCGTTACTCTCATACCCACTTCTTTCCGAAGAAACCTTCGAATGTTTTGATCGACGTGCGCTCCTCCACCCTCTGTTTCCTGATAACTGGCGGTGAAGCGTCATCCAGTACGATTTTCAACCTCTTGTGAACGTGCAGAGACTCTGCACCCTGCCTAACCCTCGACTTCCCCACGGACCGCCTTCCACACGTTACGTCCTTCTCACAGGCAATACGGCGCTGCGCAGCCCCTGACTTGCTTTTATCACTGCCCCCTTCCCCTACACTGGCTTTTAATCGACATGTACACTTTATTTTCGGATTTGGCTATTTACGCCAGCGTCCCGGCCTTCAGGCAAGTACTGACTGTCGTAAGCCGTCCTCTTTTCCCCTGAGTCAAGCGTATGGGCCCAGGAAGTGTTTCCCCTTCCGCTTTTCCTGATTTGTCGCTTTCGGACCTTCTTCGCCTTCTTTCCCGTCCGTCTTCTTTTCTCGACAGTGCGCTTGTTTTCCGGCCCTCTTTCAGGTCAATCGTGGCTCCTCGGGTGATGTCCCACCCCTTTTTCCTTTGTCGGCTCGCCCCTGCACAGTTTCCCTTTTGATATAAAGACCCTTATCTGCAGCGTGAGTGTACCCCCCCAGCCATGCGTCTGTTTCCGCCCGATGCTGTTCTTTGTCTTTACCCCTAAAAATGTCACTTTTCTTTTCTGGGGACCCCCGTTATCATGAGGTCTCCCCTGCCACGGCGAACAAATTCCTTTTTAGCATCTTTTAAATGATATTATCGTTTAGCGCAGTCCCGCTGTTACTCCTCTCTTAGTGTCCGAAATGAGTGACATCTGACTTTTCCCCCCTTGTTACTCCTTTTTTTCTTTCCATCTCCTTAAGACCGTGGTACCTTTACGGTGGGCTTGTCCCCCCCAATGGCGGCGATCGGTGTTTTACGTTGTCAGCTCCCACCCAGATTTTCTCCCTAGATGGGTCTACCTTTTTTCCTTTATGCACCGGAACTTGGTATATGATACCATTTCGATATGGGTTGGTTTCTTCCCGTTGAAGCGGCTTGGCCATTTTTTTCTACCACACCCACACCTTTCCCCTCTTTTTCATGGGTCTGGGAAGTCGTCCCAATCCGCCGCCTTTTCCCCGATACGTATTGCGTTTATTTCTGCCCCAGATTTCGAGGGAGGAAAGACCCCTCCTTCCAACTGATTATTCTCGCCTTTCTTATACCTGACGGCATTTTTTCCTGTTGTGTTTTCTCGAGCGTTAGATGCCTCTCCCTGCCCTCGGACTGCCCTCCTCTTATTTTCTCGGCGCTTTCCGGAGTGACCGTCGCGAACCACCTCCTTCATTTGGTTTGCTTTCCAGACACCTTGCCCCTCCCTGTCTTTTTCGACGCGTTTGCGATTCAAGATGGTAACCCAGACTGCACGCATATGTTGCGATAGACTGTATCTTTCCTCCTAGTTTTTTACATGTCGCCCCTCTTTTTCTGTGTTGGGTTCTATTCCCAAGGTTCCCCCCTCCTGAAAGGCCACCTCTCGTAATCCCGAGCCCCCATACCGTTCCTGCCCCTTGAATCGGAACGCCAATCCAAGTACGCCGTCATTCCTGATTTTCCTCCCCCCTGATACACTCTCTATCTTCTTCTTTCTCCTTGTTGACGCCCTTCTACGCTTGTTTTCTCCTCGTAAAAATCGATGTTCCTCTTTCGACAAGTTACAGCGACTCATTGATCTTTCCCCTACGGTACCTTTCTTTCTTATTTGATCATCCTTTACCCGCCAGCACCTCCTTAAGCGCTGACCCCTCAAGTCTGGAAGGTTTCACCTCCGCCCCTCTCATGTGTCTTTATAGACGTCTCTTGGTTTTCGCGCCTCCCGACAGTTTTGTTTCACGCTCGTGCGAAGTTGCCCCCTGATGACGTCGCTCCTCCCTCCACCATGCCCTTGTTACATCCGTCGTTTAAGTTCCTATGCGTCGACTATCAACGCGAAACATGTCGAGTTGGGGTACGTTTTCCCGCCAAATTTCCCTCTTTCCGCGTCTTTTGAAAAAAACCCAACGAGCCGGCTGTCAGCTACTTAGAGTTTTTTCTATGCAGTGCGAGTCGAAAGCCCCTTAGGTTCGTTCGATTTTTTCCCTCCAAGATGACTTGACCTCGTTTATCCCCTCAGTTGTCTTGTTCGGTTCATTGTTTTGAAACGGTTTTTTACCTGGCACTTCTCGTCAGTGATGCATGTTATTGCCTCTTGTGAGACTTCGTGTTTTTGGTCCCCCTTCGAGCCGTTTGTCCCCAGATGTGTCTGTAACCGGATCGTAGGTTATTTCCTCCCTTCCTCAAGCGGTTTTTTTCCCCACGCGTGTTCGAGCTCAATCCTATCACTTCCTGTTCGCCCCCTGTTTCGTCGGACCCACTGTGTATGCATGGTACTGCCATGAGGGTTTCCTTTTCCGCAAGGCCTTCTTCTCTGGTCTGTTGGCCCTATCTGCCTCCGCCCCTTTAGTGCCCCGCTTAAACAGCTCAATCCTTACGCAGCTAATGAGGCAAAGCTTTGCCATACTCCCACCGCGGACTTCAACGTGTCTCTGACCTGTCGCCAAGATGGTGAGGCTTTAATCCAAGTGATCTTCTCTTTTTTCTTTCCCCTTTTTTTTTTTTTTTGATCTGAGTCCTTTTGATATACGCCCAATTTGGCGACCTGAGTTTTTCCTTGTCCCGTGTCGGCCCGTCCCTGGACTCCCAGGACGTTGATACCATTTCTTCTTGGCCCCCTGGTTCCGTTCCTTCACGCGTGTCTTTTAGTGTTACTTTCAATTCTTTTTCGCGAAGCCCAATCTACTCGCGCAGGACGGGCGCCGTTCTTCCCCTCAGGGCTGCTCCTGCCCTTACAACTCTACGTGTCCGTTCCGAAATTTCTCTACCCTTACTGTTATCACGTTCCTGACCGTTTTCAAGATCCGAGTGGCGGTATTCTTCCTTCCCCACCCCTCTTCCCTTTTCGACCCACATCTTTTGTCCTCGCCGTTCACTTGCTCTCCATGATGGGCCGTTTCACCACGGATCGATGCCGTTCCTTTCATCACTTTTTCTCTTGAGCGTTTGCTCTCCTGGCATTGCGTTTCTTCCCTGACAAGCTTGGTCCCCGACATGTCAATGTTCGTTCGAAGTAGGCCACCACCCGAAGTTTTTCTCGCGATGAATTTTTCTTTTAGTTTCCTAAAGCTTCATTTTCTTTTTTTCCCCCCCCCATTCCGCCGGGCAAAGTGTGCTGGCGCCTCCCGGCACCCCAACGCATTGTTTCGGGGCCCCTTGCTCGCGCCTACCTATGTCAGGGACCGGCGTCGCAATTGGTAAGACGGCAATCGGGCGCTCTTGGTTTCCCCATCGTCTGGATGCTTTTCCCCCCGAATACCAGACAGTGACACTTTCAAAGACAACAGAGTGTCTGCTTAGTTCCAATTTTCCAAAATCGCGTTCCGCCAGACGCTCCTTTTGGACGCCTTCTCCTTTTCGTAGTGGCGAGAATACCCCCTGACGACCCATTTTTTCCCCCAGAATTTCCGGGGATAAGATTTCTTTACCAACGTGACACCTGGCGCCCCAATTTCGTCTAGAAGTTACGACCCCCTTTCTCCCTCTTGCGCAGCTTCCTTGATCTTTTTTTCGTGTATGAAATGCGTGCTCTCCTCATTCCTGACGGCTTACTTTTTTGGGTCATCGATTTCCGAGGTTGCGGGTAGTGCTTGACTTTAGCGGTTTTTTTTTTTGTGACCCGGTCATTCAACCCGACGTCTTCTGAAGATGGTGAAATTCTGCCGCCACTTTGGGACCGGAGACCATCTCTTCTACAGCCTTTTTTGTCAATTTATTTTCCCTTTTTTCTGGAATCGGCTTCCCGCTCTTCCAACACAAACAGGGTTCAGCCTTTTAGGTCAGGGGGGCTTTTTTCCTTTGTGAGCAGAGCTTTATTTGTGGCGCCCTTTATTTTTCGCGTGATCTGCATTGCATTTGCGTGTTGCGTTACGGAAGAAACTTCCCAATCTTTTACGTTTCTTTTAGGCTAACGGACGCTCTCTTTTTGTCCTTTTAGTTGTGTTTTGTTCTCTGGTCGTTCTCACCCCTCCAGCCCCTCGCAAATTGAATCTTTCCCGATTTACTAGTTTCCCATCTTTGCTGTCCAGAAGCGAACCACCCCGTTTATCGCTACGGTTGCGCTTTCCCCTTTACCCAATCTGAAACCTTTTTCCCCCCCCTTTTTTATTGTCTGACGCGTGGCCCATCCGATTCAACCGGGCTGGCCACCTCGTTGCAACTTCTTAGCGCTCTCTCGGTTTCCTCTTCCCCCTCCGGGACTTTCTGCGATGTTTGAAGTGATCCTCCCTCTCGTGGAAGTCGTTTTCTGCTGAACCAGGGCTTCCGCCCCCCGCATTCTTCCCGCACTACCGGGCTGCCCTGGCCGAACTACCCCCCCCTTCTCAGTACTCTTTCTTTTTTTACAACGTCTTTTCATCACTCCATCTTTTCCGCGCACCAGCGGCTGCGCCTGACGATCGCCGAAACCCTTCTAGCGACAAAGCGAGTGTTCCCCCCCCCCCCCCCCTTTGTCGACCCCTTGGACTCATGATCACCCTTTTTCCTACGTCCTTGGCGACATTTCTCAGAGCCGTCCCCACCGTCACCCCATCATCAGCTTCTAGCGAACAACTCCTCCGCGTTGTTCATACTAATTCTTGTCCTCTTTTTTTCTTTTTTGTCTTTAGGTAAGGGACCCCATTTCTCGAAGTGTTGTACAACTTTTTTCCCCACCCTATTGCATTTCTTTCCCATTTTGTCTTTTTAATGTTCAAACACTGGCGTTGAGTAGCAGCGAGCGGACTCACAACACCCGAACCGAGTTTTTTTTACGTACGCGGTTTCTCCCCTTATTTACACGTTGCCGCTTTTGATTTGCCCCTAGAGCGCTTCTAGGTGAGACTAGGGGATTCCCTGTGGATCCCTTCAGGAAGATGTTTCTTTTCCCTGTCTCGAATCTACTACCCAGCATCGTCCAGTAGTTTAACGCTCTTTGTTAGGACTCAGCATTTCGGACTAAAGGCGTGGCTCGCTCTATCTCTTCTCCTTGTTGCCATTGTGTGCCCTCGCTCGATCCGTGTTTTGACCCCGTTTTCGGGGTATTCCCTGTCGAACGGCTCTGCGATTTTCTTCCAAAGATCGTGGAAAAAGGTTCGGTATTGACGACTTCCCTCCAGCGGCATCGTTTCACCCTTTGTCTTTCTTATCACAGTCTCCGTTTTGCAGTTGAGGTGTATGTCCTAGGGAGCGTAAGCCCGCCGTCCTTTTTTCCAACGCGCCCGCATGCGCTGCGGTTATTTTTGGCTTGTCTATCTCCTACTGCCTTCTTTGGTTAGCGTCCTGCCTACGCATCCGGACCGAAAGAACGAATGACGTTTCCTTCCGTACTCGCCGACCCCCTTTTCTTTTTTACGTTTAGAACACGATGACTTTTTCCTCTTTATGGATCCCCTCTTTTCTCCTTGGTTGTGTATCATCACTTGATCCCCCTCGCCAATATGGGCGACTTTTTTTTTTCTCGTGGTCGCCGTTTTTTTTCTCGGTCGGATTCCCCAGTCCCTGTGCCTACGTTCATTTTGATGTTTCACCCCTTCTGAGTCACTGCTTTGGTTCCTGCTCCCCTTCTTCGTCGCGATAGAACATTCCCCCCTTTCCAGCTAACCGGCGATTTTGGCCGTTACCGGACCTTTGGCGCGCCCCAGACCATAAAAATCAGTTTCCTCACAAAATTCGTTCCACGAGACTACCTGCTCTCAGCCCCCTTCCCACGTTTGTCAAACGATCCCGTTTTTGTGAAGCCCCGTCCCAAACCCAATTACCTCATCGATGTCTTTGGGAATCCCTCACCAAACAGAGGTTCGAGGTAATTACGTACATAGAAGACCGCGCAAAGTCGCTAGCATTCAACCTCCTTCGCGCCCTCCACGCCCACGTATTTCCCTCTCCCCCACATCCCCCCCCCACATTCCTATAATCCCATCCCCTTTCCCTCCTTTCCTTCCTCCCCCTACCGGCCATGGGTCATCAAATTCGATCTCGTGCGAAAGGCAAGGTTTGATCGACGGCTCCCCCACGACTTGATCCGACGCAATGACAAGCTGTCTCGCGACCCCCGCGGTTTTTCATGTGTTCCGGGCCACGTACACGACGCGGGAATCTGACTCGAAACCCTCTTCCGTTAGTCTTTCCTTTCTTAGGTTCAATTCTTGGGCCCCTTTCAACCGATGCGACCTTCGGCGGCCCCCCCCCCACTCGTGGTCTTATTTAGCCGCACAGACTACTTTTCCCTTCCCTGCTGTTGGGGTCCTTCTTTTTTTTCCTTATAAGACTGAGTCCACCCTCCTTGCGCACGTGGTGCATCGTCCCGCCCTTTTTCCCAGAGGTGATACCCGACAACAGCTTTCTTCCTGTACTTTTCTAGTGCCAACCCCTGATCGCGAAGTTTCTCCTCCCTGCCGCCCGTGAGCTGAGGGTGGCTTCTATCTTCTTCCACCCCCTCTTTACCCCCGCCGCCGTTTCTCCTGCTGGCCTGTAAATTGTACGGTCAAAAAGACCTCTCCCAATCGCTTTTTTTTCTCAGTACGGCGATCGGTATCGCTTTTCTCTCCCATCCTTGACTTTTACCCTTTGCTGCTCTTGAGGTTGAGAGGTCCGTATGGCCTATTCATACGCGGCAGACCTGTGTAGTGCTTCCCCCATTGACTTTCAGTCGTTTGACCCTGTGTCAGCCCACCGACGTGCCTTTCCATGCCCGATGGGCGTAACGTGACATTTCCCTTCATCGCCCTTTCCCTTTTTTTCCTGCTAACCATCTCTATCGCTACGCTGTCTCTTCTGTTTTTCCCGGCTTTTGGGCACGCTGGGTCAAAAACCAGGGGCATGGTCTTTTTTTTTTTCTGTCACAGTCGCTTTCCCTTTCTCCGTACTGGGGCTAACCCCTATACTTGACTTTCTGCATGCCTACGACTTTTTTTCCCCTGAACCTTTGCCCTATTTTCATGGCGCGCTGCTTCGTACCTGGCCCTCGTCCCCTTCCCCTCCCCCTCCATTGTTGGTTAAGAGAGCTTCTTGCCTTCAGCGCAATTAAATCTTCTCGTATATCCCTTTCCCCATAGGGTGATGCAGAAAGCTCCCCCGTACTTACTCTCTGTTCGTCCTGCGATAAGGTCCTTTTCCCCACATTAGCCCCCCCTGTTTTTTACGCCGGCGTGGACCCCGCATCCCTGGCACTCATACTGAACGCAGATTTTCCTGTCTTATGAGTATTGGACTCCCTAGATTTCCGGGTGTAGATGCAGAATTTCCTTTTTTGAAGCCTTTCAGGCCTAGGGCGCTGCAAAAGGGTCCAACGCCCCTATCGTCTTTCTTTCAGTCGACAGTAGTGTGGAAAAACCCCCGCGCCCTCAGGGACCTGTAGAACCCCTTTTCGGCTTAACTCCCAAGAGTGCTGCTCTTCGACCGCACCTTCCCTTTTCCCGAAGACGCGATAAAAGCTCGTTCGTTTTTTTTCGCAGGTTCATATTGCCACAGTACACGAAACTTTTTCCCTTTCGTTTTACTCATTTACTTCTCACTTGAACAGAATCAGTCGTCACTTATTCCACCCCCTTCGCTTTTTTCCAGTTGCATAAGCTCTTTTCTTTATCCCCGTTTTTTCCCAGGTTGCCGGGAGCCCCCCTCCGCACATCAGAGAAGTGTTTGACCCCTCTTTCCTCCACATTTGCCTCCGGTCCCATGATGCGCCCCCTTCTCCCATTTACAATTGAGCTTGTAGCGCGATAGTTGACTAACCAAGGCTTAGTTTGGGGCCGACGCGCCGCTCTCCCTCTCCCCGCCACCCTCGCCCCCGCTGCGGCTTGAACATCTTGAGATTCCCCTGCTGCCCTGCTACCGTAGAGGCACAGTTTTCCTCTGCCGGCCTGGAAGGTCGGTCGAAACTTCTTAATATGTGACCCGCCCCCCTTTTTTCGTCGCTTCCCCGTGTCATTTCCTTCAAGTGAGACCCCTAAATTTACGACCCTCTCCGCCTTTCAGTGATTCCATTTTCGAAATGGGATCGAACTGTGATTGTCCCGTTTTGTTGATTTAGAGCAGTTGCTGCGATTCCCCCTTCACAGATTTGCCTGTTCCCGGATTTACTGGGCTTGCATCCTCCCCAGAGTGATTTTTGGGTCTTGTTAGAGTTCACAGGTAGAGCAAGTTTTCCCCGTTTCGTCGAAAGAGATTTTAGCATCGGGTCGTAGCCAAGTATTGTTCCATGGAAGCGGCACGCGCGGGGTTTTCATTGGTGTTCTTCGGCTTTATCTCCCTTAGCCCTGTCTACGCCTTCAACGCGTGCCTTCCCCCGAACCTCCCAATCCCCAAATGCAGGATCCCTGAATGGAATCCGACCTCTGCCTTCCTTGGTCCACACTCCTGGCCCTCGTTTGGGACGACTAGCAAGTGATCTTCCTTCATCAATTTTTTTTTCGAGAGGCCCCCTTGCTACCACTCTCCCCTTCTTTGACAGTGATTTCTTTTTTCGAACATTTCCTCCATTCCTATCGGTGATTCCAGTGCGTGCAGTGGATGGCGTGCGGTTCAGGAATTGTCCGCTTCTTTCCCTCCTTGCTAACTCACCCCTTTTAGTCGTCGAATTGGCCCCGAGCACACTAACACCTGCTGTTGCCCCCCCCTTACCGGCTTTTCCAGAGCCCGATGCATACCCCTTACACGTGAACTGGCCCGATGTATTAATTCCCAAAGTGGTTTTGCAACGATCCCGTGGCCCTTTTTCCTTTCTTCCCCATCCCGCCAGATACCGGGTCCGCACATATTTGTGACCGTTGCCCCCCACGCAGCCCTTAACTGCCGACTACGACCCGGCAATTTCCCGTTTCATCACCCCCTTCTCCTGCCGGGCGCACATTCCCCACGGTCTGCCCGCAGAACCCTTTCCTTCACGGAGACTTCCCCCATGAAATTGTGTCCCTTCCTTCCCCCCCCCCCCTATGCGGGTCTCTTCGCCTTTCCCCCCTGCCTTCGCCGTACCGTCACTTCCCTTTTTTGCGAATCCCCCTTCTTCTCGATTTTTCACCTATTTATTGTCTCTCCGAGGCGCGTCGGCAACGCATTTTTCTCGGTGGGGAGTCGACGTCTCCTTCAAATTCTGTAAAGAGGGTTTTTGCTCCGTTGCGCTCCGATCCGGCAATAGTCGTTTTCCCCCCTTGGGAACGTCCTTTTTTTCTTTACTTTTTCATCTATCCACTGGAAAGACCCCATTTCCCTCTAAACAAACCTTTTACTCTCTTTAGTGACCACCCTATCGCGAAGGTGTTCCTGCTCCTTCCACTTAGGTTGCTCGTGTTGGAGGATCTTTCCAATTTTCCAAAAATGCCGACAAGTTTGCGCCTTGGGGGGCAACCCTTGAGGAGTTTTCCCTTTCCCCATGTGACACCGGCTACGTTGCGTCTTCGAAGAGTTAACGCGATCCCCCCTTTCGAGGCCCAATACTCGACGTCGATTGTGGATGTCCCTTCGTTCGCAGCTCTCTTTGACGGGTACTTGTGTGGTTGCGATCGATCACGAGGCCTTTCCTGGTAGGTTTTTTCCTTATGCTGAGGTTTACTTGGGACCCCCCTGTGATCCCTTTAATTTCATGTAGGAAATTATGTCGCTTCCTTTCGTGTGTTGTTTTTTTATAACCACTCTATCGCCTCCGGCCGTTGATTTCCCCCCTTCGTGCCTTGCTGAGGCTCGTTCCCCCAAAAACAGGTGCACTTTTTGCCAGGGGTCTTTCCCTTCCTCTTGCAAATTCCCGATATTCTTTCTTTTTTCTTACTTCATGCACGTGAGGGGCCCGTGTTCAACCCTGTTATTTCATGCAGCCTCCTGAGAGTATACTACTACTCTATTCTTTTCTTTTTTTTTTGTTGTTGCTCCTGCTCAGGTATATAAGCTCCTCCTTCAAGAGTTTGCAGGTTATTTCCGTTTCGTACGATCCTCGGCTTCCGCCCTACCTCCTCCACCACCTCCCCAGCAAGTTTTAGAGATCTTCTTTTCCATACCCCCCGGAAACCATCGTTTTTGTTTTCTGCGTTGCCCAGCCGATTCCTGGGGACCCAACTCAGATTTTCCTCTAGATCGTCTCCGATCGAGCCTTTCTTTCAACCCGCGAGATTCCGTTTCCGATGTCCACATTTCCTTTTTCCTATCAGGATTCTTAGGGGGTCTGACCACAGCCCCTTGAGCCCCACCCTCTCTAGAATTTGTTTTTCCTTCTCCCTTTTCGTCGTTTGTGCCTCCCTGCCCCCCCCCACCCCAGTACCCTCCCCCGTCAGGACTGCTCACGCCCTTACCCTATCTCGTCGTCTTAGACAGTTTTCTCGCCACCATACTAGAGAAGTACCCCTTCGAGAAGCGAGCCACAGCGATTTTCGACTTGGTTTTTTAGCCCCCTTTTACGCGCCTTCCTTGATCAGTTTTCAACATACGGTCACTTGGGGCGTTTAGTCGCCCGATCTCAAGCCAACACGATACCGGCATCCATTGTTCCCCCCCCGTTTTGCGTTCACACCGAGATTGGCTTGTTGGCGCATACTCTGTTTTCTTATCCGATTGCTCTCCCCTTTTTGCGGGAGCTTTCTCTCGACGAAGCTTGTGACCCCTCCAATCCGTCGCCTTTCTACGGCGCCCATGTCCGCTCACGTCAGAATGTTCCATCTGTTTTTCCTGAGGCGCTATGACTCACACCTCTCCAACCGCGCGTTGGGGCACGCGGTTTTCGTGACACGTTGACCGCTTGGAATCTTTCTCCTCCGGTCCTCGCCAGCTTAAGTTCTCAGCTGAGTTGCGAGCCCAGACTTCCGTCTTTGACGACAGTCTGAAATGATTTCCCGACTTGTCCCCTCGCCCTAGCTTTCCTTATCAAGGCCAATTTGCAAGTATTACGGACGTCCCCCATAGTCTTTCTGATTGCACCTGTGCAAGTCCCCGCTAGTTTTGTTTGAACCTTTGATTCGAGCTGTCAGTTTGCTGTCCTCTCCCCCCTTTTCGGCACAGGGTCTCCGCCGGATGCCGAACTCCCGACCCTATGCTGAACCCTCTTGTTCAGCTCACGTCGCTCTTTTTTTTCGCCTTCGTCGGACAAGTAGATTCATTTCCTTTCGTTAAGCACTCTTTTCCACCGTCCTCCGGCTCGGTCCTGATCTTATTTCTCGTTCTACCGCTAATGTTAGCGGGTAGATCCCTTCAGACTTTTTTTCATCGCGAACCGCCCCTCCCCGTTCGTGCACCGCTTTTCCTTTGATCCACGCGGAGGAGTTTGACAACAAGATCCCTCACTCGCCTCCTTTTTTTCCGATTGTTTGATATCCCTTAGTCTAGTTCCTCCCCAGCCTTCTGTTGTTGAGTCTATCCTTGCTATCACTCAATTTTGGATGTGATTAATCGTGAGACCAGTTTGCAGCGATCCCCTTCTTCCCTGTTTTTCACGGCGTTGCCTCCCTTAGGGTGATGGCGTTTCCCCTTTTTTCACGAGTGTATGGTGCCCTAGAGGACTTAGAGAGAGACGAAGATCCCCATGATAACCCGTCCTTAGCGTTACCCGTCGGTTCCGCCCCTGCTCCCTCTTCCCTCCGAGGCGTTCCGAAGTTTATCGAGACGTTCGCTCGTTTCTTCTTGCAACTCTCCTTTTTTTATTCCTGGCATCCCCCTGAATACGGCCGCCCAAAGCTTTGTGAACTGGCCTCGAGCGGCACTCAGACCTGGCCCTGGACAGGTCCCCCTTCTTTTTTTTTTTTTTTGTTTTGAAAAGGGCAATCACGGAACTTTATCGCCGGAATCCCCCCCTCCTTTGCGCGGCAATGACCAATGCTGGTCCCCCCAGGGTTCAAGTTCTTTTTTTGGTCCCTCCCCCCCTTTTTTTTTTTCACGACTCGAACACATTAACTCTAGCTTCCTAGCCCGGGAATCTTATATGTATGTCTGAATTAGGGAACTTGTCCTTCTCCGTCAAATTCTGGCGACGGCCTTTCCAAGCTGCGTTTTTTTTTGCCGTGTGGATGTGAGTCGCGTATCGCGCCACCCCTTTCTTGGATTGTTCAGGGCTGACTTTTAATCCTGTGCGTTTCAGACTGACAACTTTTGACCCTTTTCCGATTTATCTCATACAACAATCTTGTCTTCTTTTCCCTTGTCCCTCACTGGGAATAATAAAGCGTCCCAAGAAACGAGTCGGAAGTTAGTTCCCCTCCCCACCCACGCGACGTTTGCTTAATTTGCCGTCCTTGATTCTTGGAGGGGCGGAGTACGCTTTCGCACCCACTTGAAACATGAAGCCGTTTTTCCCTCTCTTCTTTGGCAAGGTCTTCTCTTCCCTTTCAGGCCGACCAATTAATAGTTTCTCGACGCAACAGTCCTATCGGTATCCCCTTCTGAGCACCTCTTTTTCGACTGTGGCTTTCAATTGCGTGTCTGCCTTTGACCACTTTCCTTTTTAGACGCTCCTCTTTTTGGAAGACCAGGGTTTTAGTGTTCCAAAACCTTGGATCGGTCTGTGGCAATGGTTTACCCCCCCAAAGAAGTAATCCACTTAGTGTTCCCCCTTCCTTATGCATCGCACCACTGCATCCGGGTCACGGCTCCCCAATTCAGCAAGATTGTTCAGGCTCTTCTCTCCGGCTTGATCCTGGGACCACCCTTCCTCAAACACCGGTGCACTGTTGGTTAGGTTTTTCCTTTAGAGCCCCCTTTGCCGCTGCGGAGTCCCGTATTGCCCCATTTCCCTTGCTCGTCGGGGAGTTTCAATCTATAAAGTGCCAGATTCGAGTTTTTTTGCTTTTGCATATTTTCTTCTTTATATTTCTCCTTCCCCTTTGGGTTTAATGAGCGGCTCTCCCGACCTGAATAGTCTTTCTCTGGCCGCTACATCGGACCAGTGGCTTCCCAGCCCCACTCCCCCCCTTTCCTCATAGCGGGCTTTGGCCCAATACAACTGACCACAATTTTTCTGTGTTTCTTGGGAGATTTTTCCCTCCTCCTTCCTGGACTGAAAGCTGCAACCGCAGTCGTCTAGAATGTTTGTATCCGTTCCCCCCCCTTTTTTTCGTAGATTCGTTGTTGATGCCCCTCCGTCCCATCTTTCAGTTGATTCTGTGTTTTTTTCGCTGACCTGGTTCCCCCTTCCATCCCCTCTAGCCGCATGGTGTCAACATTCTTTTTTTTGTGCCTCGTTTTGAATCGGAGAACCACCCAGTACGCTTCAACTAGCTCCCCGATGGAATCCCACGATATTTTTTTTTCGCCAAAGCGGCTCGCTCCTCTTCTCTTCCCCCCCCCCTCAGCAACGTTACTTAAAAGCTCTTTCGACTGTGTCGCACTTTTCACAGCCTTCTTCTCCGTGGCCACCCCGGCCAAATTGGGCGCCACATTTAGTTTCCCCCCGTCCTCCCCCCCACGCGCCCGCATCTTTTTTTGCGTAAATTACTCCCGAACCCTTCTTCGAGTTAGGGCACTAGCATTCGTTCTGTTTCTTTTCTTGCTCCCCGGAGCCAGGGGTTCAGCTACCCCTCCCCCCTCCCTCCGGCAGTTACAGACCCTTTCCCGTTCCTCAGTTACCGTCGCGTGCCTTCCCTTTCTCCATGACCCTTGATCTTCTTCGCCGTCATGCGTCGAATAAATTCGTACCCCAGGCGTTGGACCTTTTTTTTTTGCCGTCTCAAATCCCCCCCCTGCCCGCGTCGGCCTTTTGCCCTCTCGATGGACGGATCCACTCTTCGAGCGATGCCCTTTAGAAGGACACTTCGTCGGGGTCGTGACGCTTCGTCTTCCTTTTCCTTTCTTTTAACGAGTACCAGCAGTTTTTCGGCACGTGGAACAAGTTTTTTTTTTGTGGATCAGCAGTCGTTCTTGTGCGCCGTCCCATCTAGATCCGGGATGACGGTTGGACGTTCCCTCCTGAAGTTGCCCCGCTTCTCCGCTACTTGCCGTCCCAGTGTTTTCAGCGGAGAAATTCCCCCTGTCTCTCGCCCCCCCGCAATCTCGTTTGCCACCGCGTGTCTTAGAGGCTATCACAGGCTACGTTTTTTTTCGTCTCCCACTTTGGTAGACGTTTGTATGCCCTTGCTGCCGTTTTTGGTGCAAGTCCCCGGAAGGCGAGCCGGGTGAGCTTACTTTTCCCCTTCTTGTTCACTTTCATTTTGATCCCCCCGTTTCCCTATCTTTACTCATGCCTTACCCACAAACGCAATGAAGTGGCGACCACTGTATCACTAACGATTCTACCCCGCGCAAGTTTCTTCCCCTTTCCCTTGCAATTTTGGGAGATGATTTCATCTCTTTTCCGAATAATAAGTTGTGTTTTTTCTCTAGATAAATTTACAATCTACTCGGGCGCAGTGAGTAATGTTCTTTGCCTGTGATAGGTTAGTTTATGGACTTTTTCGGGCAGCTTGCGGTTCCGGCCATTTCCGGGTTTTCCTACCTGTGTTATCGTCGTCCACCCCCCCCCCTCAAGTAACCGCCGTGGTTTATTAAGTTACAGGACTTTTTGTCCCGCTCGCTCTTTCCCCATCTACGTGTCCTGCTTAAAAGCACGGATTGTGCTTCCCTTCTCTCTTTCAACGATTCCGCGCATGAAGTCCGGCCTCCCGCTCCGGTTTTAGCCCTTGTAAATTCTTTCGGTCCCCCCTGCCCCACTTTTTTTTTTTATTCCAAGACTTTCTCACACGTATTCCGATCTTGCCCTTGCAGGGCAAATCAGGCCTTTTTCCCTAGACGACTGATCATTTGAATGAAGCCTTCTCATGTAAAGTGCTTTTTCCTGTCTACTTCGGCGACCAGATTTCTGTCCGACTTGCAACCCTACTAGGATCTTCTGCAGGCCTCCTTTTTCTTTCCCAGCAGACGCTTTCCTTTTGCGCGAAGATTGGCCTTCGCTTGGCCACCCCCCCCCCTCTGTTTTCGGTGTGTTTGAGGAGAAGATCGAGCCCCAGTGATGTACTTTTTCCGGCGACGTGGCGCATCCTTGTTCTCCCCTCTATGAGTTTTCCCGCGGTTATTCACAATTCGTCCCGGCCTCCTTTTTTTGAAAGAAAGGAGCTTTTTATGACATCTTTCTTTCATGCGTCGTGTCCATCCATCGCTAAGTTTTTTCTTCTTACGTGACCTTGGATTATGGCGCGTGGGGGCCGTTTTGCCCCCCCCTTCCCAACGCCAAGTTGTTTGTCACCCCTTTGCTTTTGCGCTTACAGTGCAGGCGAAAAATCGTCTCTCTTTAGAAGCCCCACGGGACTTATCGATTGACCCTCTTCTACTACGATGAGTTAATGCTCAGATCATTCCTTCTCCACGCGCGTAATGCGTAGGTTCGATAAGCTTCAGAACAGAACCGGCTTGTCGATCCAAAAGTTTCTTCTCTGAGGTGGAGTAGCGTGGAACGGTCACGAAAACCCCCGTATTCCCCTATTCCGAGTATCCCATATCCCCCGGAATATCGGCGGCCCAGTCCCACTCTCGCTATATTCCTGTATGAGTTTATTACCTAATTTCTTGCACGCTTACACCCGGGGCATGTTGTTGGGTTGGACGTCGACAATTGCCTGCTGATTGCTGTTTTAGTGTCGCATGAGCACTCCTCTTTAGATGCCGGAAGTCCCCGCGCCACT
>Ga0179591_1369648_pt1 | contig 18197 bp, 14 predicted proteins | sample CZOMad2_1_08_16f_FD_182891 | JGI IMG/M metagenome (GOLD analysis project Ga0179591, IMG submission 182891) | Vadose zone soil fungal communities from Angelo Coast Range Reserve, California, USA - CZOMad2_1_08_16fungal (PacBio error correction) | ecosystem: Environmental > Terrestrial > Soil >... | reverse complement strand
CAGCACGAGCCCGCAAAGAGGCCGACCGCGTCTCCCCCCGAACTCCCGCTCCTCTTCTTAAAACTAGTTAAAGACAAGAATCTGCTATCCCCCGATGGCTGAATGACTGCGAACAGAGGTGGATGCATCGCTCTACCACCTGTCCACGCTCTTTACTTAGGTCCCGTGGCAACCCCTTTTTTGCGCTTTGAGCAACTCCTTCTCCTGCGCCGGGGTCCAGCCAATTACAATTCGTCGCCTGGTCTTTTGCCGACGCGATTCCTCCGGACTCGCTCCACTAGACAAATCGTCTCAGGTTTTACGACCCTCTCTTTCCTTTCGTGCTGGTTCCCGTCGCGTTTGCGGAGGCGTCAGAGAGGCACGATCGCCACCCTTTTTACACCCCCCTCTCTCTCTTCGTGAGTACTTTGACCCCCTTCTCTTTAGAAAAGTCTTCGCCTTTTTGGCGCTCCCCCCTTAGTCCGCGCGTCTTTCTTTTGTATAGCACGTAGTACGTATATCGCTGGTTTTTTCAAGAACGATGTTGCGTCGGTCCCTCTTACCTTAACCCGTTTTCGATCGACTTCTTGAAAGTTTGTGCCTGATGTAAGACTCTCCCAGCCGCTGTAGGCTTTATACCTCGGCGAGCATTTTCCGTTCTCTTCGACGGAAAGACTCACGAGTAGTTTTCTCCCTGCTTACCCACTTGGTCCCTACGCAGAGAGCCTGTACCGCTAATATCGTTCCCGTTGAAGAACGCAAAGACAATCCCTTTGCCTTCCTTGTAGGCGAAGTTGTCTTGGACTACTTTTGTTCTCCTGACTTCATGCTTGAGAGGACATGTGCTCTATCTCGGTGACGCATCAGTTCGAACGCTGCCTCCCGCGCATGCTGCCTAATTCTCCAGCCCGCGCTTTTTCTGACGTAGTTGGCTTGAGCTTAGTAGACTAATCCCCGAACTTCACTTTCTGTGTTAGTAACGAGTCGTTTCCGGTTGACTTAATGGCTCGTGGACATTTATCTTCCTTTTTACGGAGCTTCCGACAGTCCGGAGCACGGCCCCCCCCCTCCAGCTATTCCCCAGCAAGGTCTTCCCCTTAAATGGGGATTAGTTGTGTCCTCCCTTTAATCCGATAAATCGATGTGCCGCGTACATTCATGGGGTCCCCTCTTCGCACTTCATCCGTCATTAAGATCCCCTCTTTAGGACCATTCAGAAAGCTTCTCCTCTGTGTTGGCACCCTTTCTTTTATAGACACTTCGAGTAAAGTCTTTTTCTATCGTGCTCCTGCCCCTAATAAGAGCGCCCTTTTTGGCACTTGCTTTGCCTAATCTTTTCTGCACGGACGCAATTCTCGGCATGCTTAGGTATGAGGATCCGCCACTTCTCTACCCCAGTACGCGACATCAGCTCCCCTTTTTCCTTTAAGCTTACCGATTCTTTTCCACTTCAGTCTTCAAGTAATTGAAGCTTGGTTGCGCGCGGCGAGGTAACCTCTTTGTCCTGTCACTGACAGAGAACGGTGTAGTGACCAGCCAGTCATGCGATTTCGCCCTAAGACCCATATTCGTCTCCTTCTCTACGCTAATCGGCTCCCCCGATAATGGCGCCGGGAGGCGATTCCCCGACTGACTCTTTTCACGTAGTCTTCTTATTTAGCGTTCCAACAATAGTGATTATTTTCCGCGATTCCCATTGGAAGTTTCTCCCCCCCGCCTACTTTTCTCCTGAGTATGCAGTTCACGAATAAGGCGTCGTGCGGGGTTAAGATCCCATATGACGTGCGCCTACTAACTGTCCTTTCACCGAGCTGGAGCAGAAGGCAGGACTTCCTTGGAGCTAGACGTTTTTTTGATCTTGGCCTATCTGAATAGGCCGGTGAGCGAGGGATCGCGCGGACCTTGGATTTCTCCTCGTCGCCATCTTCGGCCTTCAGTCTCTGACCTTTTAGATCACCTCCCCCTCCGCTGTGAGGGAATACTTAGATTGTAGCCCCATAGACGATGTCTCCAAGCGTCTGCCCTGAGGCGTGCCCGGAGCGACTTTTTGTCTCCTCCTTCCGACTATTTCGGGGAGCGGGGGTGCAGCCCTTGTGGCAGTCCTCGGCAGCATATCGCGGTCTTACGGGCCTTAACTCCTGCCCTGCCGTCCTCTTTCTCCAGGATCTCGGAGTCGTGAAGTCCTTGTTATTAGTTCCGAGGAAAGTTGAGGAGACTCACGTGGCTTATTATGTGCTGGTTCCTACCGCGACCGGGTATTTTGGAGACCTTTCTGGCCCCGAGACGTCTTGAGCGTTGCCCTCCAACTCCTTATGCCAACTCCTTCTACTCCTTTTGCTTTGAGGCCTTGCCTTCAAGACCGACGTCCAGATCCCTTTCCTTGAGTGTGGACTGGATCTGTCGACCGTCCGGAGACACTCATAGATCTGCCTAGACGGCCAGGTTCTGCCTTTAACCTTAAAGTACTTCCTTTCGAATGTTGACGAGACGGACTGGTCCTTTGCGGGCGAGGATCCCAAATTTCGAGTTGTGCCAGTGGCTCTTAGTTCACTGCCATGGTGTCGCTAGTCGAAATTTCTTCCCGTCAGATTCCCCGCTTTTTCCTCTCTTAACCCAGTTTCGGACGCTCGGCCTAGTTATTCTGCGATGTAGGGAGTCTTCGACCCCCCGAGTCCGTTATCCCTTTCCTCGGAAGTGTCAGATTTTCGAGCTTCTCCGCTGCGTTTCACCGATCCGTGGACGCTAACAGTTTTCAATTTCTTCTTGTTTTCGGGTCGGACCATAACGCCAATCTGTTAACATTAGTTGAATTTTGCGACGATGTGCCCTGCCCCTCTTCACACAACCCCCCCCAACCCACCCCCCTGGTCAGAGTAGTGTCTATACGGTCTTTTGTCTACGGTCCGGGAAATTATCTCTCTTTCTCTGGTGGGGTGAGAGAGATTCTTGGACAGTTTTTCCCACTCTAGTAACCCCAAACGTCGGTACATGCTCTGGCTTTTAGTTCACACAAAAATCCTCTTTGCCGGCCCCTCCTGGCGAGTTGTGAACGGCTCTTCGGTCAAGAACCCTCGCCCCCTAAGTCCAGGGGATTTCACGAGTACCGGTCGAGTGACGCAGGACCCCACGTCTCTTATCTCCCCAGCGACAAGGCCTTCCTTCTCTGAAGGCAAATTACGTCCGCCGACTATTCCTACTACAACCTAGACGGCACTGGACACTAAAGCTCGACAAGCGATTTTTTCGCCCCAGAGATCACGACCTGAATCTTCTCTGACACAGGTAGAAGCTCTGAAACTCCTTGAAGCAACTTGATAGCGTCTGAAAGGGCTTCTCATCCTCTGCCCCTTAGATTGTTTCACCCTTCCAGGATAGGAGGTTTCCAATCCTGGGTATCGCCCCGATCAGGGTATTTTCTGACCCGCCCACCCCTTAGGGCCTGTGGTCAATGATCTGTCCCTCCGGCCGGTCACCGCCATTTTACAATCTTTTTTCCCTGACTCTAAGTGATTTGTCCGTATGCTGTCCTTCGCACGGCATCAATCCCGCAAGAAGTAGCTTTCTCCGAAGTCCAGGTCGGTTCCCCCTTTTACGCGCCCTCCCCCCACCTCCAGTCCATAGTGTCAGGTTTAGGCTTAACAGCACACCCCTCCCCGTGGTATGGCTGCGCACTTTTTTCTTTACACCTCCTCCCAATTAAGTTCCCCTCTTACAAGACTGCCTCAGTCCTTTTAAATCTTCTTTCGGGCACTTTGAAGGCCTCCTGTCTCCTACACTTCCGCTTTATTTGCTCGCTTCTGATTGGGCTCACATGAGGGAGCCCCGCTCCCCCCAGTAGGAAGTATTTGGACCTTCGGACCATAACTTTTTCCTTTCCAGCTTCTCGGGAGACGGTCTAGGCTGTTCTCCGTTCGCAAGGACCATAGTAGCCGCTCACGCTGTCGCCGATGAACTCACCTAAGCCTCTCGGAAATCTTCAAAGATAGACGAGGATCCGCAGACTCGAGATCAAGACACCTCCTGATCGCAGACCCCCTTAGAATCGCTGACAATCTTCGTCGTGCTTAGCCAGCTATGAAGCGAGCTCTTACTAAAGGCGCCTTCTATAGTAACTTTTTCTTTCACTTGACCCCCCCTTTTTCGCCCAATAGCTTATTATCCCCCGAGAAAGAGAAAGACCATTCTTATCTCACACGAAGGAAAGGATCCTTCTCACTCGCTCCCCCACCTAAAACTCTCGCCTTAACCGCCCTCTGCATAACCACCGGGCGGCTGATCCGACGACGCCTAAATCAGGTTCTTTCACATATACATATTCTGCCCTCCTTCAGCTCCCACGGACATCTATGAAGCCCTAAGATGTCCTCGGCACTCCAACTTCGCCTGAGGTTTTTCTTTTCCCCCCTACCCTTATAATGTCTCCGGACCCTCAGCAGACGGGGACTCCTCGCCGTGTCAACGAAAAGTTCTGACCACTCTCCTCTCCCTAGGAAGTACGCCCAGGGACTCATGTCCTTGCCTCCCTTCGACTAGAGCGTCCGTTATCGTTACCGCGCCTGAACCTACAGATCAGCGGATTAATCTTCCTACGCGGGACCCTTTTCCCCTTTCCCTCCTCCCTCGACTTTTCTTCTGGGGTGCTCACGCTCGCCCCCGCCCTGTCACAGTCCTCTCTGGCCCACGCGGAGCAAGCTGCAGGACGCCCTACACGTCTCCCCTTCTAGCGTTGCAGTTCGGACCGCCACCGATCAGTTACGACGTTCTCCAGAATCGTGCGTTTGTTCAAGTTCCGACCCAATCTGCGCTTTTTCAAGGTTCTGGATTGCGCGCTTTTGTTTAATACGGCCTGGAGTGGCTGTTGAGACGGAAATTGCTGAATCCTTCCCCCCCGCCCTCATTTAGTGCGTACTTTCCAATCCTCCCCTCCTCTGGCAGCACCATTGAAGGCGGTCCTGACCAGACTTCCCCAAAGACCGCCACTTCCGTCCGATCCCTGAGATCTGGAAAGATCCAACAGATGCTCGTTCCGTGACTATTTTTTTTCTGGAGTACTCGAATCGAGCGCGGTACCGTACGATCCCTCTTTTACCCGTTTCTCACACGAAGTAGTTTTAGTGCCTTCCTGACGCCGAGTCTCAACAAATTTGGCTTTTTAGGCGAACGGCCCCGCGACTTCTGTCGCTCCGAAAGCTGACTGACCCCTTTCCAGACTCCCACCCTTTCTATCCCCCTTTCAAAGCGTTCTTATCTTCTCACCTAACGAGGTAATCGCGTTCTGTGATCCTTAGTCACCCCCCGGATATCAGCCCTTTCCCCGCCCCTCGCTACACCGTATTTATTCCAGTCCCCACGCACATGTACGTTCCACGCGAACGCATACCTACAAGTGGACGCCCCCCCCCTCGAACGCTTCGGCTCTGCTGGGAATGTCCGATCTACTTGAAGCCTTTCCCCCCAATCGGTTTACCTCTTTTGGGATTCCCAGGACTAGACTGCGGCTAGTGAGTTTTAGAGGCTGCAATTTTTCATTCCTCATCGACCTCATTCTACAGCAAGTTAGTCCATCTCTTTTGAAGACCTCTTCCCTTCGACGTTTAATGACGTGTTTTTTTCGACCTTCGCGGTCCCCTGCCTTCCTCCTCTCGACGTGGCACGGGGAAGGAGCTTTCACCCAGCGCAAATAGCCTCGACGTTTCCCCAATTCGCGTTTCTTGTCGAAACGGACTACTTCTTAGTTGGAGATTTTCGCCTCCTCCCCCTGTGTCTACCCTCTTCTCTTTCTTTAATTCGGCTCTCGAGAGCGATTTTTTGGGCGGGAGCATGATTCAGACTGTAGTGGAAGATGTCCGCGCGGTGTCGTTTCCTCGCTGGATCTTTTTCCTCCTTCCTTCCCCTATTTTTGTGTGAGGCTGATAAAGAAAGTCTGTTTCTCCTCCTTCCCGGACGCCTCTTCCTACCCCAAAGAGCAGTCTAGTCAGTATTGAACCTCCACCTCTTATGGAATATGATCGACACCGTCCCGACCAAACTATGAGAACACGAGTCCCTAGTGACTACTTATGTTCCCGTTTCTCCATCCGGCGGGGATTTTTCTTAACGCCGGCTCTTTCTCCTGTTTAGGAGGTATATCCGTGCCGTCGAGCATTCGCGCCCTGAGAGAGTTTTCGAAAAGTGACATCTTCACAGTCGCCGGCTCGGTCTTCACGTACTCCTTTTCTCAGGGTTTTTTTCTGGATCCTCTCCGTCAGTCTTTTCCTTATTGTAAAGAGGCTCTAGAAACCGAGAGCCCTTCTTTGATGGAGGCCCCCCTCTTGCGATTGTTTCCCTTTTTCCACCTTTTTCTTGCGCAGATAATTTTCCGTCCTCTATCCTCTTCTCTTTCTTCTTGTGCGTAAAGTAGCCTTACTCTTTCTTTTCTGTTGTACGTACTCTGTTCAGGTACTATAGACCGTTGTACTATACGTCAGTTCTCTATTTGTCGAATCCCCTAAGAATATTTGTTCAAAATCTTGACCTGGACAGCATGTCGACGTGTTTTCTGACGATGGTCTCCGGCCTTTTTCTTTGCTACACTTACTTTAGGGCATTTGGCTTATCTTCTTTAATTCTTCTTCCGCTATCTTTGCCTTTGCTCCCGACAGCCAGATTGCTCCGTAGGATTGCTTAGGTCGTTCGACTCTGGAGAAGAGGTACTGCTTTCTCAGGTTTTGATTTGATTCGGCCAACGTGACTAGCCTAGCCTCCTCGCTTTTATTTGGTCAGTCCCCCCCCCGCGATCGTTTCCGAGGTGTAGTGATGTGGTAGTCGGGGGGACGATCCAGTCCCACGCCCCACCCACTAGGCGCCCTATTTCTCCCCGGCTTGAAGTCCGAGAATTGACGTCTTCCTGACTGTTTTCTCTTTCGGTCCGGAGCTTCCTCACTCCGCGACAACCCCTTCCCACCAGCTTCTTCGGAAAATGAGCTTTTCCGATATCCCCTTTATTTCACAGAGTGTTTGTCTCACGCCCGCCCTCTCAACGGCCGGTTGAGATTTCTTCCTAATGCTCGTGGGTACGGCTTCAATGAATCGATTTCGTATGTAGGCTTACTCCTGCCTAAGCTAAGATTTTTTCCTTCTTAGTTATCCGTCCTTTTCTTGTGCGTAAACGCTGGAGAGCCTGACCATTTCCAATCCTCTCTCCTCAGAGTAGAGGAGTTCGGCTTCGAAGTCTGCCTATCTTTCAATGCGATTCACCATATATGACTAGGTCGGTTAGGTTTGGTCGCTGTCCTCGATAAATTATCGAAATGCTCATTCTCGCGGCGGCTGCATGACTTTTCCCTGCTGTAGGACTTCTCGCGGCTGAATTACTATCCGGCGTTTCAAGCTATGGGGTTCTATTCTCTTTAAACGACGCTCCCTTTAAGGTCCGGCGCTGACGGCCCTTCTCGGTCCTTTTTTTCTCCTCCGCCAGATGGCCCGAGGGAACTGATGAATGCTTAGAAACTAGTACTTGTCCGGAGAGGAGAGGTCCGAAACTTCTTGACCTCTTGATCGGTTTTCTTCGCGCTCAACCGTAGCAAGCTCTTTATTTTGCTACGCGATCAAGTGGACGGCTTTGTCTTACTTGCTCCCCCCTGGCCGTGATTCCCTTAGATAAGCCGTCGGCGTTGCTTGATCTTGAAGAGACGCTGGCTGCCTTTTTTTCCCTTTGACGAATTTCCCCCCCTCTCTTTGAGTACTTTTCAATAGTCGCGGGTTACGCTTTAGAGTTAGCTTCCCAGTAGCGACTGATCTTGCTCTTTTCTTTTAGAGATGTTGAGGTGTTCCTTTGAGTTTTTAAGTGTTTCCTCCAGTCGTATTTCCCTTTTTAGATATTGATTTTTGAACGCGATTCTTTCGGTCCGACCCGGCGGAGACCTTTAGTTTACTGAGTTCCTTCGAGAGCAATATAGGGAGAAAGCTTTTTGGACTGCCTCAGTGGACATTTTCTTTCACCCTCCCATATCTGATGTCCTTTTGACGGACGGAGGTCTTCCGCCCCATGAATAGCTTTTACCCCACCATATATACCTAGGCGGCGCCCCGTCCTCCTTCACAGTTCCTGCACCTTACCTACTTTTTTATGGCCTTCGTGGACCAGCGAATTTACTCTCTTCGAGGAGCCTCCCGGATTTTTGAGGTGAAGATCCCCCCGCTGACCTTTCTTTTGCGAAAGGGTGCCGTGAGCATAGACGTCTTAGGCCCACAAGTTTTCAGGCGAAGTCTGGTTCAGCCGAGGACGTTCGGAGGCCTTAAGACAATCCCCTAAGTCAGCTCGAAATTCTTTCTGACAGAGTGTGTGCCGAGTCGACTGAGTAGGATTACCGCCTAGGCAGCCCGCGGTCTCTCCCGTGGTTGTACTCGGCCCCACTTAATGTCCTTGGTCAGATGTCCGTGAACCCTCAGTCTCTGTACCCGGCACAGCGACCTTTTCCCGTCTCGTTTTAGTAACCTTGATTCGGTAGCGGTCGTGGCTTTTCCCCTTCCCTTGGCAAGCCGCAGTCTTTCCTGTGTCGCGTCGTTCCGCAGCCTTCCGGACGACAGAAGGTACCTGTGTCTGAGATCTTTGCTTCCCCCTCCGCTGTTATTCCCTTACCGGAAAGAATTTCTTGATGGCGCGGACCGTGTCGGGATCTTTATGGCGTGTTGTCCCATGCAGAGCAGGTTTATTTCGTAACAGCGTAAATTCCCCTTTTTGAGTCTTTTCCTTGAAACGTGCATACTTTTCCTTCATACGTTTAGTTGCGACCCCTCTTGCTGCCCGTTGCATTCGCCGACGGTTTTTCACGACGGTTGACGGACTGGCCCCCCTCCACTTCTCCTTGTAACTTTTGTTGTGTTGATGAGAGATGCAGTTCCCCCCTTGCCCTTCCATGTTCTTCGGAGGCTCTGCTCGGCCCATTGTAACGGTCAATTTTTTCGACATCGTTTTCTCCCTGAGTTGAAACTACAGTTTTTCCCTAGCTGTCGATCGACTTGAGTGGACCGCAACGACGTTTCGCTGGTTACCGGTCTTGCGTCGCCTTGCCACCTTCCCCCCCTCCGGACATTTCTCCTCTAAACTGCGTCTCATTAATTCACCCTTAAGAATCTATACTAAGACCAACCTGTCCACTCGACCTCATTTTCGCGTTACCACGATAGCCAATCGCGCCTCCTTCTTTCGGGACTCCGACAAAAAAGGTTCCGTTCTGTTTTTCTGCCCCTAAGGACCTGAACGTTCTGACCGGGTTTTCAAGCTGTCCAAAATCTCCTTTGTTTTTCAACTTTTTTCCCGAGATCCGAGCTTCCCTCCCCTTCACACGGACGTTTCTCGTTTAACGAAACCATTGATCTCTATCTGGTAACGTATGCACTATAGATCGTAGTGCACTCCCCGTCCACTTTCCCATAGTAATTTTCGACGTTCTCGCTTCCTTTTGATTCTCTGCGACTACATCCCGGACGGCGAGGATGTTCTCCCTTAGCGTATTGAAAGACCTCTCCCTTTTTATGTCTTTCACCCACCTGGTCCCTTTACCGGGTCTCGTTTTGAGAACGACCATCTCCTTTTCGGCTCTTCTAGGGCTCGTACACCCGACCAGACCTTTGACGTTCCTTGTCCCGACGGATCATAATAACTTAGGTGAAGTGGCATGACGGTTGACAGGAGCCGCCCACCACCCCCCCCCCCCCCCCCACCCAAACCACCCCCCCTGACTCCCCTCTTCGGATCATTTTTTACTTGGATGCGCTCGCGGACCCCTTGCGCCCTTTCCCCGCCAACCGATTATTACTTCGGGCGACCCCACTTTCTGCAAGTCCTCCCAGTCGGGCGCCTTTCCTTCACGTCGGCTCGTCAGAAGGACCTCTTCGACGGCGTCTGGACGCCGAGCGGACCCCCCCAGGCGGCCTGCAACCGTTTCAGATCTTTGACCACTAGATAGCTCCGGCTATAGAGAGTCGCCCGCAAGCCTGCCCTCAGGAAACCTTGCGCTTCTTGGGCGCTCTTAAGATCTGCTTCGTCTCCGCGAATTCCGAGATACTCCCTTGGAGACATTCCTGCCTGGTCGTGTCCCCCTCGAAGTTTCTAGCTCCTCCAAAGCCCCCGTCCTCATTTAGTAGACCCCCCCTCTCCATCCCGTATCATATCTTCCAAATTCCCCACCCTTAATAACCCCCCCCCCCAGACCCACAGAGCAGAAAAGCTCTCCGTGGCTAACGAAGCGCCCGCATTCACATCTTTTTTCAATCTCTTCTTTGGCCAATCTCAACTGGCCCTTCGGTCGACGCCCCCTTACTTCGCAGCCATCCGATTTTTAGGTAGCAAAGACCGCTGATACTTTCCCCGTAGGACACAGATACTTCGCCGGCCCTCAGACGCCGCTGTCCAGCTCCTCCTCTCTCCCCCCCTCCGCCTTCTTTACCTTCAAGTAGAATGATCTCCCCAGTCCTCCCTCCGGGTTCCCCTTTCTTTTATAGGCGCTCGCGCAGTGGTAGTACCTTCCGTAGACAGCAGATTACCGAAAGTCCGCCGTTCTGGATCCCTTAACCCCTCCTCCCCCATCCTACGGGCCCCTCCCAGGCCCCTATTCTTTCCTGACTATGCTTCGCGTTAGGTTATGAGAAGAGACATGCCGGACCCGGGACCGGGAAGATGAAAACCCCCCCCCCCCTAATTACTTCCAACAGCGGCTGATCAGGCGCCGGTCAAAATAACGGCCGCATCTATGTTTGACGGACGCCGACCCCCCCTTCTCCAGTACGTCCTCCCCAAAGACAACCCCGTGTATTAGGGTGAAAGGTAGACCCCCACCTAGGATCACAGTCGCTCCCGCGAGCTGATGGTAATATTTTAGTTTCCTTTTTTTCTCGCTTTCTGAGGAAATCTTTTCTCACTAACCGTATGCCTTTCAAGGTTCGTCCACTTTCCCCATCCTGAAGACTTTCTTCAGACATCTTTCGGATTTAGAACCAAGCTATCGCGCCTACGTCCCCAGTATAGGTGGGTGGACTCTCTCCCCTTTCCGACCCCCCCTCTCTCGGATTTGCACCTTTTGCGGCGGTCCGTAAAGACGCCCTACTTTTTCCCTCAAAGTAAATAGTCTTTCCTTCTCCCCTCGAATGCTTGAACGCCGACCTCTCACCCCCAGGGTTTCTTGTGAGTGTTTGCAAGATCGAGAGTTCGACGGCATTCCACTGAGGAGACCCAATTCCTACCCTACTCCCTTTCAACGGGGGTCTTCGGGATTCTTGCAACTTACCGCTTTCCTGGTCTCATCTCAGCGGTGAGCTCGTCAGCCAGTACGCCCGTCCGTTCCTGATCCCTCAACGTTATGAACCACGAAAATCAGTCTTCCCAACCCCTCGAACGTCCTCCATGTAGACGCGTTGACGTCCCCTCAGATCGAGAGGCTGAGGCCCCGAGTGTCTACTTCCAGACCTTTCATACTTTTTAAGCGCTGGGGATGATACTTTCCGTCCCTAATAGAGTGCTTTTGCGCGAGACGGGTGATCTTTCCGCCGCCTTTGCCTTCGAGATCGTCTCCCCCCCCTTTCCGGAGGAGAGGTATTTACTCCCTCCCTTGCGACGGTGTCGCTGAAGTTTCGAGTAAAACCTCTAGTCTGCGCTTGTAAGCTTCTTCTCCTTCAAGGGGCGGGATAAGAACGCTGGCAGCCATTTTTTCGCCGTCGACAGGCCCCGGTGCTCCTGCTCGCCGGGGCTGCCGTGACTCGACCGAGTGGAGAGTGGTTCAGTGAACCTCCTTTTTTCTTTGCGGTTGTTAAGAATCGTTTTTTTCTTCTCTTTCTGTCAATCCTTTCTTGAGATAGAGCCTCTTTTTTTCGAAGAGCTCGTTTATTCTTCCTCGGGTGGATATTTTCTTGGATTTTTGAGGAATCTTAATGAGGCCCGCGCCCTCTTCCTGCAATTGAAAACCCGAACTTTAGAGCTTTCTCCGCCAAGTCTGACCTTACGCCTCCTCCCTTCCTAGACGATGCTAACTTCCCTCCGACATATGCTCCTCGGCGGAGGACACTCCGGCAAGTCCCCCCTCGACTTATTTTTTTAATGAGAAATGAGTTCGCGTCTCTTTGGTAGGTTTATGTTGATTCTCATTCCCCCCTTTCTCCTGCTGCCAGCTCTCCCTTCACTCTTATTATGATCCCCCTCCCCAAGTCGCCGTCTTTTAAGCGGCCTTTCTCTGAGTGCTTGAGCCCTCGTAGTTATAGACCTTCTCGCTTCGCAGCGCTTCAGCACCTCTTCCCCTCTTGGCTCCTCTTTTTCCGGCAGAGGTTTTTTTCTCAAAGTTGGGTCACGGTCTGCGCATCGTCCCCGGTAGGTCGCGCCTCTTTTGAGATTTCTCTGCCAAAGCGCTAGATCTTCCTTTTTTTCGTGTTTCGAAGTTCTCTTTCTTCTCGTAATCTTCCTTTTTTCCCGAATTGTCTTGTTTGAGCCTCTCTTTGCTGGCTGTGCCCTGATTAAATCTCTAGTGATATCCCCCCCCCCTTCTAGCGTAGGCCGAGTATAGGCGCCTTTTCCCCGATTTGACCTGGCTAGGTTTCTCTGCACGAATGTATGGGTCCTGCTCGAATCGTTTTGCGGTTCCGGTAACTAAAGCCGATTGTCGGCGTGATGCAGTTTTCTTCTTTTCGGACTAAGGCTTTACTTCGGGTCGTTGCGGTCCCTCTTTCCTATCCGTGCAAGTGTCCTGACTCAGAGGCTCTTTTCCCTCTGTTGATATGACTTTCGTCCTTTCCTTTCTTTTTTCTTCCGATTTTGAAGGGGTCTTAAGAAAAGCACGTAGGTCTCTTGCCCGAAGTTCTCCTCCTACGTATAATTTAGAGGACGTTTTAGTTTCCCTCCTTATCTTCCTCAACCGCGAGCCAGACAGCCGCTTTTCAACTCAGCTCGTAGCATTCACTCACTGGTAGATGTAGTTGATCTTTGAAGCTGCACTGGCCCGCTCCTTTTCGTAATTACTCTTGCTGCCCCTCGGACCTGTCAGAACCCTCCTTCAGTCCCTTTTTTGTCTGACCGACCCCTGAGTCAGGTGGTTGAAGTGGACTTCTCTATTGTGGTCTGCTTCAGGCCATGGTGTGACCTTAATATCATACGGGCACTTCTCGCTTAGATTCTAGGGCGTGGGCCTTTCTGAGAGTGGCACCTTTGAACAGTCCGCGATCATCGTTAGAGTTATTGTGGCGGGTCTGATCGATCACATTCCTAGCCATCCGAGTTTCTTCCTTTTACTCCTTTACTTAGTGTTTCGGACTGATAGGTTTCTGCCATTTGGACGCCTGTTCTTGCACTCCAGCGCCCAGGTCTCCCCACGCTCGTCCGGTCCAGGTCTAACTCATTTTTTGACCGAAACGTACTTCGGTCTTTGCGACCTCCAAATTCGTCCTTTTTCGCTTCTAGTAGACGTGCTCTCGGAGACGATAAGGGCGCCGGCGATGGTGTGCAAGAACAATTTTTCTTTGCAAGTTCTTTCTCTTCTTCCTTTCTTTTTCTGTCACGAAGCTCTGCGCGTTCTTCTGAGTCCTTGTCCTTTGTGCTGAGATCTCCTTGATACAGTTCCTTCTCGATACTCCCGTCCCCCGGCGTGCGTTTGGCCTAGCGAGTTTTTTCATCGTCACTATTCACAGGCATGTCATCCGCGTGCATGCCTCAGGATTCTTCTCTGAGCCGGAAGAGCGTCTCCGCGATCTTGAGTCGGGAGTTGTCAGGCTTCTCTCTATATCCGTCTCCTCCGTCTTTCAGATCGAGTTGATATCTTATTGCCGATCTTTTCCGCACTCCTCTTGATGTGTTCCCACCACCCAAGTCGTGTCCCGTCAATCGGTCCTTCCCCCTAGCGAGCCACGCTTGAGCCTTGGTAAGGAAGAATTCGGTGATTCGCCCGTTTCACCTTTTTCCATGATTTATTCTTCCTTTGCTTGAATGCTTTTCGCATCCGCAGCATGCCGCAGCTCTATTTCTCCCCCATAGCGGCGACGGCTGCCAAGGTATGCCTTCCTGCACTTTATGACTGAGGCTCTCCTTCTCAGTGAAGTCTGGTTCGCTCGCCCTTATCATGTGGTATTGCTGTTAAGCCTCAAATTCTCCCTTTCGCTGGAGACGGACATGTTAGTGGATCCCCTCCTGTTCTGGTGGAACCAAACATCTTCTGCGAAAATCAAGAGCCGTCTCCGGAAGGTTCCTGGAGGCTTGCCTTAGTAAAGGAAGATAGTAAGGCCTGACGACGGGCCCGGTTCTCCTTCTCCGCCTTACAGCGATTTTCAATCGAGATTGCCTCGTCGAAGAATTTTCTTCCCCTAGTGAAACTAGTAAGGGCTTGAATCGCACGTAAGCTAGTTTTCCCCCAGCTACAGGACGGCTCTCTTTCCAAAGCAGATGTCCTGCAGTGTCTTCAGTTCTGTAGATAGACTAAAGTCTCATGCTTTCACAGCACGCCTTAGATATGACACAGAGATTTCCTTAGTTCTATGCCGGTCCCGTAGATTCCAGCGAGGGAGTTCGCCGCTCCCCGCTGCAGTGCTGTCAAGTGAGGAGATCCTTCATGCGTGTCAGTGCGGACACGCCCGTCGGACTCTGTACTCCCGGTCCCCTCTGTTCCTAAAGTCGACGATTGCGTGCCCTTCTAGTAGTTTCCCCCCCTCTTAGAAAGATTGCCTGACAGGGAACACAGTGGGCGAGCAGTTTTTCGTTCGAGGTGGTGGTGAGAGGGTTCGCTTTTTTTAACTTGAAATCATATATTCTCTCTTACTTACTCTTTTTTTGTTGGTGTTTTTTTCTTCCTGGCAACGTTCCCCCGGCCGTCGTCCCCACCACTGTCGGCTGATGCAACACCCATGTGTTTCATTCACTTGCTTCACCTTCTTTTCCTCCCACCCCCCCCCCCCCCCCCCCCTTTCCAGTAGGCCCCCCAGAAGTTGCAAGAGCTCGTCGTCATTTCTCCGTACCGGAGAAGTCCAGGTCTTGCTTTACCTCGTCCGGCTGCCTTAGAACGGACACGCATCCCCTTCCGCCTCTTTTTTCCTCCCCCGCTCCAGGAAGGCGTTCATCCTACATTCCAATGTGAGAAGCTCAGACTCCCATCCTCCCGGCATCGACCCCCACCAAAGCTCGACCCTGCGAGATTTGGAGAATCCCTGAGCCATTTTTGTGCATTATACCACATTCTGAGGGTCGAAGGAAGCCCGCACCTACCTCCGCTAACCTGGCCTCCCCCACTGACCTTTCGCTGCCGGACCTCTCTCGTGCTCGTTAAAGCGCAGTCGCCCCCTTTTAATACTTTTTTCCCCACTCATATGAAGACAAATGATTCCTTCGAAAACCGGTCCCCCAGTTCCGCGATCGGTCTTACGCTCGGTCACCAAGCAATGCCACCCCTAGTTCACCATGCCAGTCTGCTGCCGTCACATTTCCTTTTGAAGCTACCGAACGGGCTCCCCCCCTGTCCGCGGCGAGCGCACCCGCTGTTGGATCCACGCTCAGAATCTCTCCCCCGGCCTGTCTCAACGGGGTTCTCGCTTTCAACAGTCAATCTCGATTTTATGCTTGATCCCATTCTCGTCGCCCTTTTTTTTTTTTATTTGTTTGATTGGGTGGTGTCTTTTTTTTGATCTTGTTGTTAGGCGGTGTCCGTCGTTTTTTTTTTCTACGTCCGAAGAGGCAGGTTTCATTCGTCGTTTTTCTTTACCTTCCGCCGCGGCGATAGGCGTCCCTTGGCTGTTAGGGTTGATGCCACAGGCGGCCCCTCCCCCCGTAAGTACTCCTCTTCTTTATTGCTCGCCCCTCCCCCTTCGGCGTTGGACCCGCTCTTCTGTTAGCCTCTACTTCGTTTGAAGAACCGTCGACCCCCCTCTCTGTGCCGGACCTTCCACATCCTCCTGGCTGCGTGCCGCAGCAGTTAACCCGATCCTCCTCTCCTAATAAGCTCGTCGACATTACACTCGGACTAGCGCCTCCTCCCGGCCTGCTGCGCTAGGCCGATCTCCTCGAGATTTCCACTAAGCGTCTGACGGTTGAAAGTTCTTCTTTCCTTCGCCACCAACTCGCATTATCGTCCCTTCCAATCGCCGGTTCCCGTCTCTCCACCCTACTGCCCGCTCATCCCTTTCTTTGGCGCTGTCCCATTTTTTCCCGAGTTTCCCTACCTCCGCAGAATTTTAAGGTTTTGAGCTCTAACTACTCTCTACCTCAAATTCCCTTCTCCAAGCAGGTCGGTGGTGTTGGCCGCCACCCCTCCTCTTCCTCCTCTACGGTTACTCAAGCAGGACGTCCTCCTATTGACGAGTTCGCACCAGATAAGTCTGGTTCCCCGCAAAACGTATAATTAGCACGTCCATTTCCTAAAGATTGTTAGGATTCCTGCCTAGTAAACTCGCCACCCCCCACCCCCCCTTGGGGTGTCGGCGCGGGGCTGGGGGGGGGGTGCTGGGGTGTGGTCTACTGTGCGTGCTTTTGGGGGCCCGGGGTGTTGGGCCGGGTGGGGGGGGGGGGGTGGGGGGGTTTCTTGGGGGGTTGGGGGGGGGGGGGTCTGGGGGTGTGGGGGGGGGGGGTGGCTTTTTGGGGGGGTGGGTTGGGGTGGGTGGGGGGCGGTGGGGGGGGTGGGGGGGGGTTGGGGGGGTGGGGGGGGTGGGGTTGGGTGTGGGTGGGGGGGGTGGGGGTGTTGGGGGGGGTGGGGTTTGTGCGGGTGGGGGTGGGGGGGGGGGGGGTTGGTGGGGGGTTGTTTCGGTGTGGGGGGGTGGGTGTTTGGGTTGTGGGGGGGGGGGGTTTGGCGGGGGGGTGGGGGGTTGTTGGGCCGCCGGCTCACGCAAAGTTCAGCTCCTCGATCCTGTCACGACGCTGAATGCAGCCTCGTTTCCGTTCCGCCGATGGTCGTTATCTCCTGCCTTTCGAACCATCCGGCCTATTTTTACTTGAGGCCATCCTAGGAATTTTACTCTCCTACAACGCCCCCTTTGCTCTCCGCCGTGTAGATTTTCGGTTCTGCGCCACGCTTGTACGTTTCCTGACCTGCAACTCCCTCTCCGGCCAAACCAGTTCTCTTCCTCCTTTTTTTTTCAGGACGCCTAAACCCCAGGACTACGCGCTGCAGTTCGGATCCCCCATCCATTCCTCCTAAAACATTTACAGTGCGGCGGGGCGTCAGTTTGCAACCTGAGGATCCTAAATTTTATCTCTCCTTGGTCAGGCTGCGTCCGTGCGAGCTTTTTTGCACTTCTCCTCCCTGGTTGGAGAACGAAACCCCCTCCTACTTCTGTCGTCCTCTTCCTCCGGTAATATTTGAAGTAGTTTTTCCTTTTTTTCTTCGACAATCCCTTTCCCCCTGCAGAAAATACTGTAAACGATTTTGTTATTTTGAATTCTGAATTAGGAGCTCGATTCCCTCTTCCCCCTTCGGCTGGTTAAAACAGATCTCTCTTCCCGGTTCCCCGCCCAAACCCCAACTTAACATTGTCGACCTCTTCACGAAGAACTTCTCCCTACAGATAAGCGAGGGATGTTCCCCCCCAGGCAGTTCCTATCTCTGAGCCTTTATGAATTTTCTCTGGACCAAGTGCCCCCGCCTCAAATAGGTCACTTGCTGGACTGCTCGCTTTCCACAGGATCGTCCATGATGGTCCTTTTTCAATCAATCTTCTTGGAGGCGTCTAGTCTCTTACCTCCTCTTCCGTCAGAAACGTCTATTCCCTTAATTGTACCTCCTACTTCGACTTTCCCTTAACGCGAGTGAAAGAGTGGACCTTCTAGCTTCATTTTGGATCTGAGCTATGAGAAAGTGCTTCAATATGTCTCAAGCGCCTCGTCTTTCTGAGATCAGAAACTCGCTGTGGAGCTGCTCGATTTTTTTCCCGACTCGCTCGAGTTTTCGTTTCAAACTTTATCTACCCTCCCCTCCTTACCAGCGCGGGTTGTACCAAGTGATGTTAGACCGTTTTGTCTCTACTTCTCTCTCTCCTACCCTCTGTTTTCAGAGTTTTCTGATTTTTTCTTGACGCACGTGTAGGAGCCCTTCAGTCGACGTTCTGACGGTCGCTCCCTCCTTGTTGTCTGGAACGGGACCCCACTTTCTGAGTGTGGTATAGAATATATCTTTTTCCTTCAGGTGTCGTTCTTAATTGAAGTCTGCGGTTGCTGTTACAAGAAGGGTTTTTGCTGCTCGACGGTCGTGTCTTGGGCCCGAGGTTAGGGATGTCAAGCGGGT
>Ga0179591_1290042_pt1 | contig 18202 bp, 23 predicted proteins | sample CZOMad2_1_08_16f_FD_182891 | JGI IMG/M metagenome (GOLD analysis project Ga0179591, IMG submission 182891) | Vadose zone soil fungal communities from Angelo Coast Range Reserve, California, USA - CZOMad2_1_08_16fungal (PacBio error correction) | ecosystem: Environmental > Terrestrial > Soil >... | reverse complement strand
TTTTCTTTTTTTTTTTTCCCCAACGGTCGCAGCGAGACTTTCGTTCTGGAATTCGAAATTGCGTCCCTTTCTTTGTTTCGAAGGCTGAAGACGTATGTCTCTTTTCTTCCTCTTTCGCCCTTTCTCACAAAGACGATCCCACAGGGGGCCATCTCGGCCGCCTCCCCCTTCTCTCCCGTCCCGAGCACGAGCAAATGAGAAGTGTTTTCTCCCCCTTTAGGTTCCCCCTTCCTTCCCCATTCCCTTCCCCCCAGATACTTTACTCCCCCTTCCCTTGTTTTGTTTCTTATGAGAGGGAAATGGTTTGTCATTTTAGGAGTGCCTGGCAGGTTTTTATAACCTCTACGAAGCGGCAGGTGAGAGTCGAAGGGTCTAATTGGACCGGCCTTCCCCTATTCTTTCAGTACTTACTTTCTTTCTTTAGGTGGACCCCCAAGAAAGTGTTTTGTTTCCATACATACTCCCCCCCCTCTTTGTTTGGCACAACACTATCCCCTTTTTCTCCTCTTCCTTCATTTTGCGTATACGATGCTCCTTCGGATGGTTTCTCCATCTCCCCCTTTTTCCTTTCGTCTCCTGGTTCTTCCGTGGGGGACCAAATTACTTCTTTGGCCTATGTTCTTTGACTCTAATTTCTCTTCGAGCTGTGGTTTTTGGCTGTAATTACTTGAGTTCTTTCCCTTCCTCCCCCCGTCCCCCGTGACAGAGATATTTGATCCTTGGGTCTTTCTTCTTTCTTTACTTTTTTGGGGACGATGTTTTTTGCCTTCCCTTCGGCAGCACCTGTTGTTGTCACTATACTTTTCTTTTGTTCGATCCTGGTGGAGGACTCCCTTTGTTTTCCTCCCTCCCCCCCCCCCCCACGTTTGCCGGAGGTTTTTTCCCTTCCGCTTGCCCGATCAGTTTTTTGAATGATCTGTTTTTTCCCCTCTGGCACAGAAGGAAAGCCCAGTGTGCTTATAGGCGACTGACCCCTCTGTTCAATACCCGAGCGTTTAAACTCCGCCCCCTTTTTTTTTTCGTGACCGCCGGCCGCGGCTTTTTGCTGTCCCGGCCCTTTTCTCCCCTCCTTCTTCTGTGGCGTAATCACTTGGATTTTTAAGCCCCCCCCCCTCCCACGGCGTTAAGGACAGATTTGTTTCTACTCCCCTTGGCGCTCACAAAGACACCGACTTCTTATCCCCACTAAATCTTAATCCCATCACCCCCGAAGTAAGCACCCGTGATTCTTCTTCTTTCTTTTTGCTTTTCCCCCGAACCGCCAAATGGGCATTTTTGTGGTCCGAGCACTGTTGCGGTTCCTCCTTTTTTTTCCCTTCCCATAACGAGCTTTTTAAAGTTACCTCCTCTTCCTTCTCCCCAGACGATCTCCCTTTTTTTTCCTAAGACCATCGACGCCATTGGTTCTTCGACGCGAAAGTTTGGCCTCCCCCCTTGACGCGAGTTGATGGCCAATCTTTTTATTCTTGGGTTGGTTTTTTGCTTTTAGAGGACCGGTCCGGTATCCTCCTCCTCTCTGGCAAGCCAGACCTCCTTACCCTGCGTTTTTCCCCCTCAAACCTCTCCGGGTTTTTGGTAACGCTTGCCCTATGGTTTTAAGGTTCCTCCGCCCAGGTTGGCTATCCACAAGACGCAGACGCTACAATTCTTTCTGTGATATTTTCCACCCATTTTGAATCATTGGACCAGTTCTCCCTCCTAGTCTCCGAACCGAGTGGTGTGACCTCTACTCCCACTATGTGAATGCCCACCCCCCCCAGATTCCTTTTTACTTGGTGGGATTCCACTGGCCACTCCTCCCTCTTGCAGAGAAGCAGGTCCCCCAACTTTTTCCTCCCCCCAGAGGTATCTTTTTTTTTCCTTCTCCTTTTTTCGAAGGACATTTGCGAAGTTTCCGACCCCCCCCAAATCTTTTCCAGAGTGCCTAAGCTTTTCCGTCTGACGCTGGTCGTCCGTGCAGATTGCCGTACTTCCCTTTGTGCCGGGCAAAGTCATGCTGGTCAGCTCAATTCTTTCCTTTTTCCCCAGGATGGCACTTACCTGATTCTTTGGCAACCCCACCCCATCTTCGCGTCGAAGAGAAACGGAAGACGCCCCTCTTTTTGGTAGCTCATTGTTGTACCCTCTGGTCTTCTCTTTTTAAAACGACGTCCCTTCCTTCCCGCTTTTCCCTAGACTTGTGGTTTTCTTGCCTGTTTTTGAGACAGATGTCGCCCCAACCCTTCTTCCCTTTCCCTGACGGCCCAGGAAACGGAGCGACAGTAAATAGCTCCTTCCTCCTTCATCTTCGATGGGTGCTTTTAGTCCCCACTCCCGCGATTCGTTTGGTTAGATCGCCCCCATCCATCTCTCTCCCGCGAATTGCACAAGGAGCCCCAACCCCCTCCTCTTTCTCCGCTTTCCCAGGAGACTACTCTTTAGCCAACAGAGGTACCCATTTCATCTTTCCCCCTCCTTCTCCAAACCCCTAAAGCAAAAAGGGTTTCTACTCTTGTCCTTTACCGACCTTCCGAGCCTCCCGAAGAAACGCCCGAAAGCCACCCTGATTGACCCCCCTCCTTCCGTCCGTGTGAGTGGGCGCAGTGATGTCCCCCTCTCTCCCCCTGGGGAGAGGAATTGACTATTCCCCCCCGCCACCTGGAGAACACTTTTCCCAAACAGGACGAAAGTGTTCCCTCCTCCCCTCCCATACTGGCGTCAAACGTCCCCCAACGTCCACCTCGCCTCTCGGGCGGCTGTCCTTTTCCCCGGTGAACGCTTCGTCCCCTTTGCAACTTCCCGCTCATGAAATATCTCTTTTTCATCCCTTTCCTTTTTTGTTGTATCTCTTTTCTTCCTTTGGTTCACAACGGGTTAGCCAAACTCGGCGTCCACAAGTTGCCTCTTCCCTCCTCGGAACCCTCCTTAGAGTTGTCTTCAAATGGAGGGTCCTGGTCCCGTTCCTCATTCCCGGAGTCGTGGGGAGGATGGCTCCCCGGTACCCCCGCTTCTGGCCCCCTTAATGTTTTTCTTTCTTTTTAAAGGGATGCTTGCACGAAAAGACTCGAGCATGTCTCCTTCCATTTGGCGGCTGGAGCTAGGATGTTTAATTGTCTCCCCTAGGCCCACAGTTACCCTTTGGAAAACTTCCTTTTAGCGGGGTTCTATCTGAACGAGGTTTCGCGGTTCTTTCTTTCGGGCTAGTAGGGTTTCTAGACTTTCGATTTCATAGGTTCCCTCCTTGTATGGACTTTTGACTCCGCTTCCTTTTCTGAATTCTCGAGGAGATCCTAAAGCCTTCTCTTCTTGTTTTTTCCCTTTCTGCCCCTTTTTCGACCATCCTCCGAGGTTTCTTCCTTCTGCTCTCCATCGGACTTTTTGACCTTTTTTTTTTTTTGGTTCATCTTTTTTTGGAGACTCTGCATTTCAAGGAGGAACCCACGGTTCCCCGCTTCCCCTCCCGAAATGTTATGGGTTCCGGCCTTTTGGTACACCCATTTTTCTCCACAGTCAGGCTGGAACAATGATCGACTGCAACAATGACCTCTTTTTTTCTGCACTTCGCATTTTATGTGGTTTTGGCAGTTGTCTTCACAACCCTGCCATGGGGCCCTATCAATTGCTACTCAATTCCCGTTCCATTACAGAAGTAGTGGCCCCCCTCTCCTTTCACCGTACTTAATCTCGTTTGACTGCGTTGACCTTTCTTCCTGAGCATCCCTCAATATCCTTGGCCCTCCTCAACCTCACGAATAAAGGCCTTCTCCACTTCTACGCCCCGATTCCCCTGATAAATGGAGTGTTGGGCTTTTTTTACCCTTCCTTCTTCTTCCCTCTTGTCTGGCCAGTGCATACAGAATGCTCTGTTCTTGCTCGCCGGTTCCGTTCAGGCTTCTACTTCCTTCCCAACACGAGGGCCTAGACCTCGTCTGGGTTCATGTCTGGTACAGTTCAGCAAACTTTTTGTAACTGTGCTCTTCTCCCCATGGTAGAGGGTTTACCATCTTCCCATTGTAGTAGGGTTCACTGTGAGACTCTACTTTTCCCTCCTCCTCCACTTTTCATTCTGGGTTTTCCGGTTGCAACCGTAGGGGACCTCTTTCATCTTTCTCTTCTTCGCCCTAGGTGTCAATAGAACCAGACTGGGACAAGCTGGTCTTCCCCTTTCTGTCCCCTCCTTCTGTCAGGGAGTATGTTTTTTGTAGTCTTTTTTTGATGGCCTTTCGACCTCCTACTTCCTGGTTTCGGCGGGTCAGAAGGAGGTTGTTCACGGTTATCTCGAAACTAGCATCCCCCGAATTTCCCCCCAACACACAAGTTTTTCCGGTTATCCCCCTCACTGATCAAGGAGGGAAGATGTAGTACCTCTTCGTCGGGGCACGTTTTAGTTTCTTTTGCATGATGAAGCGTGAGTAACGAAAAATCCCTGGCATTACCTCCTTTTCTTGTTCTCTGCGATGAATGGAGATTTTTCTTGAGCCTCCCATCGCCTTATTTTCTCCCACCTCCCAACCGTCTTGTTCGTGGTAACCCGTAAAAAACATGCGTTCTGTGGTAAACTCGCTCCTCTTTTCCCTCTTTTCGTTTCTGTTTCTTTTCTGACAGTTCCCCCCCCCCCACCTTCGCCTTTTCCCCTTTGTCCCTCCTTCTTACAGGGCTCTCGTCTGAGTTCCGGGGACCCGCATGACTAACAATCCGGAATAGAAAGCTGGTAGCCGACCCCTGATTCCTCAAACAACTCCCTTGAAGGACCACCTTGGACGCCCCCCTGCATCCTCTTTTACCCGCCTCCCTCTCAGCACCTGTGCTCCCTTCCCCTCCTAAGACTCGCTCCCCCCTAAAGCTCAACGCCCGCTGCCCGGCCATCCCCTTCCTTTAGTATTCGAACATAGATCTCACCCTGATCCCCGCTCAAAGATCTTTCCCCTCATAAGGAAGTTTGTCCGCCACCGAAGACGGCCCCCACGGCAGTACGACCGTTTGGAATTCGTTCGCCCCAATCCCCCGCCGCCTCTTAGACCCCCTCTTCTGGATGACTGAAATTAGGGGCCCCCCTTTGATTTTTGTTTTTTTTTCGAAGGAATCGGTAGGATTTAGTTCCTTCACCCCGAACCCCACGGTTCCTTTTCCATTCTAACCCCCTGCAAAGGACCCGGTTTTCGGCATCCCCTTTCCTCCTCCAACAGTAGAGCTCTTTCCCCCCCCCTCCCCCTCCTCTTGGATAACCCCCCGTCTTCCACTCCAGGCAAACTCCCAGTCCTACTTCTCTTTTTTTTTTTTTTTTCTGCGATATTGACAGGAGTGCATTTGCGCTTTTAGGAACCCCCTCTTCCTCCCCCGGTCAGGTTTTCGGATTCCGTCTTTTCGGTTAATGTCTTAACGTTTGCTCGGTTTCCCCGGGCATTTGGCTTCCTTTTTTCTCCGTCACCGGAAAGCAATGTTCTGTGCACTCTCCCCCACCCCAAGTTTCCAACCCCTCACGCAATTGCAGTCGATTATTCGCTCGCTCTTGGTGGGGGTTTACTACCCACGAAACTTCTTCCCCTTTTTCTTTATGCTTGGTTGCGACCTTCTTGGTTTTTCTGTCTGGGTTAAGTCCTGAGTATCGATCTCGTTTCTCTTTGTGGGCAGGGCTGTAGCGAACACTTTCCTTTATGGCACCGCGGCCCCTTTGACTCTTTGTTATGGATATTTTGCGCCCGTGGAATCTGCGTTTTCCCTTCCTTCTGGGGCACGGATGGCGGATTATCCCCCCCTTTTTCCTTTCGGTCGTGGTGTGTTATTCGTTTTTGACTTCATCCCTTTGTTCGTCTACATACCATGTATTCCGCTGGTTCCCCTTTTGACGCCTCCCTTGATGCATGCTGAGCGACCTTGCCCGGGCAATTTCATTCCGGCCTTTTCCTCTTGTCGACGACCTTCCGTTTGCCGAGAATGGGATACGCCCGACTTTTTTTCTGTCAAGATTTTTCTCCGTTTGGTGACTCCCCGGCGTTTTATTTCACCCCCCCTTTTCCCCTCGAAGAAATTCCCCTCCCCTCCCCTAAAGACGGAAGCCGTTCTTTAAGCCTCCTTTTCTTAGTCGAATCCTTTTCTTCCCCAACGCCCCCTCCTGCGTAACGGGAAAGATCCGAGGCCGACCACCCCTACCCCTCTGGATTTCGTTGGGGGCCCCCGAAAGCACAATGGGGATTGGTGGGTCATGGATGGGTCCTTTTCCTTCCCCCTCACCTGGTGTGCCTATTTTACCGCCGGCGACGGCCTATCGCCTGGGCAGAAGAGGCCTCCCTAATTTCCTGACGCGGGCCGTTCACTGTCCCTTTTCCAAATCGTAGCTACTGGTTTTCTGTTTTCTGCACCCTAGGTCTCCGACGAGCTGACCAAAGAAGCTGTTGGGTTTCACCTTCCTCAAGTCCCCTTTTTTTTTCCCTTTTCTCGGTGTGCGCCGCTGTGTTTCCTCCACCCCCCTTCTTGTCTCTTCCCTCCCTTCCGCTAGCGTGACAGTGCCCCACTCCTCGTTTCTCCGTTCCGAGGAGAGACTACAAACACACCTTCTCTCCTCCCCACATCGAAACTCGGCCCCCGTTCGCTCAGTTACCTGACTGCTCCCTTCCAGCACCCTTCTTTTGGTTGGAAAACGCTACAACACCCCCCCCCCCCCCCCCTTTCTCGCTCCCACACCACAACACTCCAATCACCCTGCTGCCACCCCGTCCGCACCGTACCATACAACCAACGACAAATACCCACACCCGCCCCTTCTCATACCCCCCCCCCCCGCACCACATGGCTTTAACGAACACCCATTCCCTCCCCAGAACCTTCCCCTTCCCCTGGTCCCTCCACCCACCCCACTTTTTTTTAGACCCAAAAACCGCTTTGCCCTTTTTCGCCCACACCCCACCCCCCCCCCCCCACACACAGACGCCACCCCTCCCAGTTTCTTTTGCCCCGCTTACCCAGACACTCCGGCTGACCCGCCGCAACACCCACCCCTACACACGAGACAACCCATTTGTCCGCCACCAGACCACACTCAGAACACTACCCGCGTTCGGTCGTAAGCCGATGAACGTCTGACACAACAGTCCAACCCCCCCCAATTCCGACCCCTACTGCTGGAACCCTGAATATTGCTTTTCCACCCCCCCCCCCCCTCCTCCAACCGACCCGTCCGACCGCAGTCCCACGCCGACTTTTATGCGCCAACGCTGTTGGTTCCCTCCCCTCCTCCCTTTCTGCGTTCGTCCCCCTCATCGCGTCCGCTACCCCCTCTTTCGTCCTCTTTGTCCAGCGCGGCTTTTGACCTTATCCCCCGCGACGACGGCCCCGTGCATTTCGGCTTCTTCCGCCTTGGCGTTCCGCCGTGCCCTGGACCGCGCCTGTTCGTCCCACCCAACATGAGACCCATGCCCACCAACCCACACCCCCCCCCCTTCCCCCCCCCCTACCTCCCCACCCCAGCCTCCCTTTCCATGTCGCGCTCGGTTGCTGCTCTCTCTACTGCCCCCGATCCTGTTCCGCTCAACTCCATCTTTCGTTGATCCTGCGATGACCCCGCCCCCCCCCACTCCCTTCCCTTCCTTCCCCGCCCCATAGCGCCCCCGAGATCGACGCGTGCACCCATTTACAACAACCCCCCGAACACCTTTCCCCTCTCGCAAACGCCCTCCCCTTTCCGGCTTTCCAAGGCACTTTAGTTCCTCCTTTTCCCATCTAGCATAGCTCCTCGTCAGCCACCCAGTGAAGTCTCAGCCCACACCCTCAACACTGGCCGTACGGTGATTTCCCACCCCTCACTCTTCCTTGGGTGTTATGTCTTTCCTTCATGTGCCCGGAGCTTCCCGCCCCCACCCCTTTGCACCCGTCAGTTGAGGCACTTTTTCTGCACACACAGACCCAGCAACAACGCCACACCCACAACTCTCCAGACAACACCACGACTACGTCCCGCTCCTCAGCCCCGACCACCACCCCGTCCCGACACGTGACAGTCACGTGCCACCACCCCGCTATGACCGACCCTTAGCATGTTTTACCGTGTCGTCCCCGTTGCGCACCGACGCGAATCCTTCCTTCCTTCTCTCTCAGAAGTGGCTTACAGAAAGAAATTCTGACTTTTTATCCCCTTAACAATTCCTTTTATTATATTGCATGTTGTTTTTTCTCTATGTCTTCATGAATCTAAATCCCACTTGGACCCCCAGTTAGCCCCTTAAGAGAGCCTGATTACCCACTTCCCTCCACCTTCCTCAGAAGACGGAGGCGGCTCCTTTTCCTTGACTGGGATCGTTCCACCCCTTCTTGCGGTAGTCCCGTTATGTTTCTTTCAGGTTCTCCAGTTCGAGTCGGCTTTCTTTCTCCTTTCTCTTTTCGCTTGTTTTTCCGGAGAGCCAACTGCACAGACAATCGTCCTCTGTTTCCCTCCTTCTTCTTTTTATAGACTGCTCTCCATTATTTCGGTCCCACTCATCCTACCGTCCCTTGCCCCTGTCGGACAAATGCTTAGTGTTCTCTTTTTTTCTCTCGTTGCAACGAGGAGGGTGAGCGGTACTCGTGTAGCCGTCGTTCCCTGGTCCCCTTCAAGGACATCTTGTGCTCCTTGGACCTCCCTCAGCTTCTTGCTTTGCGTGGCTATTCTTTCCTCTGAACCCTGCCGATCGGGGTATCGCTCAACATGATCTCCCTTTGTGATGGTAGGGGTGTGCAGACGCCTTCTTCCTGGATGTGTAGACGATATTTTTTTCCCCCCAATCGGGCTAAAAAGTGGCAACTCCCCAAACTATTTCTAAGTCCCATGAAATCTTTATCGTGCTCCTTCTGCGGGGTTTAAGAAGTAGGAAGCATGTAACCCTTTCTAATTGAACAAGGTGCTTCTTCCACTTTCGAAGTTGATCCCCGTTCAGGCTCCCCTTATTCCGCTTGTGTGGTGGTTTGTCCCTTTCCTAACTTAGTTTTACCCACTCGTAATGTTTCCCCCCCCATGGAGGCCCGTCTTCTTCCCCGTAAAGACATGAGAACATTAAGAGTAAGTGGACTGAATCCTGCAGTACTCCTCCTTATCTCCTCCTGAGAGTGACCTAGCCCAAGCATCGGACTCATCCCTTGCTCCGCCAAGCAAAATTAGCCCAGATTTCCAGAACCTCCTACCTAATCGAGCCACTTCCTTATCGGACGCACCCTGGGATTCCTCTTTTCTATAATGAAACATTATATCTTCCCAGGTTAAGAAACTCAGGCTATGATCTTTTTTTTTGTTCTCGTTAATTTCAGTGAGAAGTTGAAGATCTTCCCCCCTCATTCGTCCCCATCCGATAGGAGTCATCCTGTCTCCAATGGTGAAAACAGTCACTCTTGTCAACACTTGGTAGAGTAGAAGGTCCCTTGTTCTTCTCCCCCCTTTTCTTCCCCACCGTGACTTCTTTCGAATCATCCCTCAGAGTTCGGCGGGGGAGGCTTCAACACGCTTTAATCATCTTATTTATGCTTCCTCCTCTAGGGGTAATGCCAGAACGACACCCGCTCTCCTGCGCTTCCGGTATCTTGGTAATTGCTGACCCCTTCGACGGAGTATGACACCACTCCCCGGAGGCTCTCTATATTTCCTTTGCCACCGGTCCCCGTGTTATAATTCTCGTATAAGAACAGATGACGCTTTTCTGGGTCCCAAGGTTTATTCAGAAAGACGGTCAACCAGAACCTTTACCCCCCCGAGCAACACCTGGCGCCTCTTTGCCCCAGAACTCCTCGATAATATTTTCCTCCTTAGATGGTCAAGCTAGAATCCGCATTCCCTGCGACGTAATTATTTTTCTCCTGAAGGATGCCGAAGCGCGTCGCCTAACCCAAGCCCAGATTGTGCCTACCTCCTTTGCCTTTGGCAGTACATTGTTGTCTTTTCCCTTGGCCCAGACCACTCTTTTTTTCCACCTTCACCCCTCCTGATCTCATCACCACACCGGAAGGTTCGGAGTAGGTCAAAACCCTGCTTTCTGTTCTTTCACTTAGCTTTCTGAACCCAGGGTACCCCGTGTAAATCGAACAGCTTTTTCCCCCCCTTAGGGTAGGCAGTCTCCCCTGGATCCCCTGCTCTATTAGCTTGATTGGTCCTCTTTCCTGCCCCTGAAGCCCGACCTCCCCCCATGAGGCTTCACTTTAGGGTAGTAGCTTCCCCCCCTATTCCGCCTCCAACAAGTCCCCAATCACCGGGTTATCCCTCCAAAAAATTTAGAATCAATCTGTGCCCTGCCCCTTACTTCGCCGCACCCCCTCTCCCCCCCTCCCGAAGAAAAAGCCGACCCTCCTCCACCTCTACCTTTCGGAACGCCCCCCCCTTCGATTCCAGAAGAGCCCCCACTCTCCTATTGACCTCTCCTTAACTCCCTTCAAAGATCGAACATTTGGTCCTCCCCCCACAGAAACCTTCAAGGCTTAGTTTCTGACCATCTTTACTTGTGTCTCAACAATCCGCCGGCTTGAGACGCGCTTTTCTTTCCCCTGAAAGTCCGGCGGCTTAAATTTCGGCTTTTTTTGAAGAGACTCAGATTAGGATCTTTTGAAGCCCGTCCCCGTGTTCACCACCCCTATCACCCTCTAGATATAGTCTCCTGTGTCTAGTCCCATGCAGAATGGTAACTAGCACGAGGTCACTCATTCATCCCCCATGTCTTCTTAGTAGGTTCCTTCACTGTTGAGACGATATTTACTTTTAGTGGCTTCGACTTATTTTTTCAACTACTCCCTGACTTCCCGTCTTTGATGACCTTTCTTTTACGAGTGGAGGTTCCTATGTCCTTTGCAAAAAGGATTGTAGGAGAATGACACCCGTCATTCACAGGTCGCTTCCCCACATTCCTACTCTCCCACTAGTCTTCCAACATCACAACCAACCCTTCCTCAGAAGCAATTAAAAGTGAAATTATCTGGCTCTTTCCTCCTTTGCTAGTGAGCTCTTACCCCCTTTCCCCCTGCTTTCTAGTCAATCTTCTCCGTAGTAGTTTCTACCCACGGGCCTCTGACCCCTGCGGAGTTTCTTTTCATCGCCCGCTTTCACGAGCGGGCTCCTCGTCTGTCTCCCCGTCCCCAATAAGGGATTTCTCCGAACCGGAACACTCTGACTTCCGGATGTCATTCTTGGACGTCCCTTTCTGGTATAGGATGACTTGTCCACATGACTGCCTATAGAATGTAGGTCTCGAGGGAATTTGAGCCCTTCTTGAGGGTTTTGCCGCGGGCGGAATCAAGTGGATTTTGATACCCGTCCCGTGCAGGGCCCCTGGTGCGGTCTTTCGACTAGCCATCCTTTCTCCGCCGTAGCAGTTGCAGGACCAGCCATTCACCCCGACCGTTCTTCGCAAGGGAGGTTCACATCCTTTTCACTTCCAGTTTTCCGCCCCCAATCTCAACCCTTGTAATAACACCCCCATTTTTTCCCTGTGCAAGACCAATTACTGCAGGTGGTTCCTGTTATGGGAGGCGCCAAAACTCTGTCCTTTGACCCAGCGGAAACCAATCATCTCATTTTCTACAAAGGCATGGTCTTCGGCCGCCCACATCACTAATCGTGTTCGTTCCGGCGACATGCTTTTAACCCCCCCTCCTTGCCGGAAACTGGGACTCGAGCTGTTTGCGCCGGATGAACATACCAAAGACCTCCCCCCCCCGTGATAGCGAGTTACGGCTCCCATACCCCCCACACTTTGTCCTCTGTTTGTTCCCACATGGGTCGGGTACCTCTGCCTTTCTATAGAACAGGAACTCCCCGTCTGCCACTATTTTATTACTACGAGAAGGACTTTGCACGAAGCCCCCCCCCCCAGTCTGACTACGTACGTTTTGCTCGCAGTGTCCGACCTTCCACGTGGCACACTACCTTTGTGTGATTTTGGGTTGTGTTTACGTCCCCCGTTCCCCCCCGCTCGTAGGGGTGTCGTTTTTGGTTGAGGAACACCCCCTCTTTTCTGAACGAAGGTTAGATGAACAAGTTGCCTACCCTTCTTTTTCACACGCCTGAGACGATTACCTCCTTTCACGTCCCGATTCGAACGGGCTATTTCCGACCAGTTTTGTCTTCCCAAGTTCTATGCGAAGCCACGAATAATTTTTTCCCGGCTCTTTGCCGCACACCCCTTTCCCTTTCACTGACCCGTCCTTATCTTTTATTCCAGACCTCTCGCAGGTGGTCCCACTAACCGTCGCCATTCCCACTTCCGCGCACACCAAGAGAGGCAGGAGCGCTGCATGGCCACGCTCGCAGTTCCACGATATTCACCCCCCGTTTAGGGAGCCTCAGAGAAGGCCTTCTCTGAGTTCCTCGTAGCGGTCGTCAGGCTCTTCTCGTTTCTAATTTCCCCATTTGTTTTTTCTTTCCCTCCTCCAGGTAAGCAGCTTTGTGTACTGTCCTTTCTAGTACGCTGATGCTTGGCCCCCTTTTCCTCTCTGTTCATGTGGAGGAAAGGGTTTCTTTTCCTGATCCGAGAAAGCACGAGTCCACATTCTTTTTGCCCCCACCAGCTGCGGTAGACTATCAGTGACTCTTGAAGAGGACCACTCCTTTCCATGGTGAGTTTCGAGCAGGGGTGGCAGAGGTTTCCGTTCTGGAACTCCATGCGAGGCCCCCAATGATTCCTTGGCCCAGAACCCATGGCGTTTGCCGCCTGCTTTTTCACGCCCGAGGCGCCCAAATAGCCTTCTCCCTTTTGCCAGCACGGACGTCAGTCCCCCAGAGACCAGGCACTCCCCTCCGTCACGGCTCGGTTTCCGGTCCGCGAGAGAACCAGATCCGCTATGGTTATCCGCAGCAATTCCCAATTCTAGTCCGAGCCGAAAACCACAACACCTCCCCCCTCCTTTCTCGAGACCGCTTCCCCCGAGCCTTAGAATAACCACCCCCGTACCCCCCTCCACCCTTGACCCCCTCTTACCAGGACCTAGGTGTCCCCTTCCCGAAGTTATCGGATGCTTGATCATGTAGCTCCTCAGCCCTTCCAAGTCCCCTTCCACAGGGATTTGGAGCATCGTTACCGTCTTTTTGTGTTTGTCGCGCCGGGGAAAACTGAGAAAAAGAAAGGACTTCGCAGGAGGGGGACGCCCCCCTACGTTCTCTCATATCATGAGCCACCCCGACGGCTTTCGTGAACAGACGCGAGCCCATGGTTTCCCCTGCTTTTGCTCCACGTGCGCCAAAGAAAGCGCGAGCAGTCCTGGGCGTCTTAGCACGTGGTTTCCTCTAGGAGTGTTGTTGTCTCCCTTCCCATCCCCTTGAAATCCCCCCTCCCTTTTCCTCCTTTTGTTGAGAAGAGATTCGCCTCTGGTCCTTGCGCTAAAAGGTCTTTTCCCGCGTCCTGTTGGCGTTTAACCACGGCGATCCCGTTTCAGCCCGGCCTTCCTTCTCGGCCTGGGTATCTTCCATTTTGAGGGCGGTTAAGGGGAGTAAGTTCCCTTTTAGTTGGCTGCTTCCAGAGAGAGTCTTCTCTGTTCTGGATTCCCTCCTCCTCGAAGTTGGACTTTTTTCAAGCCCGGCCATCACCGAAAAGATCGCCGGGCCCTCCTTGTTCGGCCTTTTTTTTGCTCGGCGATGAGGAGCTCATTAGCGCGCACGCACTATTTCTACTTTTCTCTATGGACCTTTGAGTCAACGAGGCGTGTGGGGTATTTTATAGGTCGGCCGTTCCTTCGCTCTTTTTTGTGGCTACGTCGAAATCTTGTGAATTTGCTTAGACTTGGGCCCTTTTGCCCGTTTTTTGTCCGCGTTCGATGAGATGAACTTAGGATCGTGGTCTTCTTCTTAGAGGCAAGCAAGAGGCCGAGTCTAGAGATCGCTTTCTGTGCTCGGCCGAGATGGGCCTTTTCACTCACTATGTTTGTATCCAAGGGATCCTCAGCGGCAACCTCCCCGTTGGTCCTCTCACATCCCGCGGGGCCTTCTTGCGTTACGGTCTTGAACGCAACGACGCGATGTTGTGTCAAAATGCTCCTGAACCCCCCCCCCCTTCCCTCGTGTTCCCTGCGTCCGGAGCTTCGTGTGAACCCCTTTTTACTAGTGATTTTCTCCCAACCCTCATGCCCCCACCTCGTTCTTCTTGATAGACCCGTCACGAACTTGAGCCAATCAACTTAAGTGGCCAAGACTACTTCAGTTTGGACGTCCCCGCTTTCTGGACATTTTCGTATGGCCATACTCTTCCCTCAAAGCAATCTCTACCCTCGCACCGATCCATGTCCGTCCGGGATAATAAGTCACTCTTTTCTTCCGCCGAAGTTTTCCTCTCATGGGCTTCTATGCCTCTGTGTCCCCTTCTCCCATCGTGTAGGATCGTGTGCGGATTTCCCTGTCACTGGGTTTTTCCTTTAAGGCAAAATCTTCGGAGACACGCGTCCTGCAGGCGAACTTCAAGTGTGAAGGTCTCCCATGGTTCCTCCCACAGATCACGAGATGCTCACACTTGGTATGCTTTTTGGTAGAATGATCGTCCCGGCCCACTGTTTCTTCTTGCCCCCCCCCTTTGGAAATTCGTTGACCGGCCGGCCATCCTAGCGTCTTCGCGGATGGGGCGGTTGAAACAAGAGGGAGCAGCTTCTCTGATTGTTTCTTATATAGGGTGTGCCCTCACCCCCGGACCCGTCTCCGTTGCTTGGAATCACGGTCTCCTGTCCCGGCAAGGCGCTTTCTTCTCAACCTGTGGTTTGGGTTCTGTTTCGTGCCCGCGATCGTTCCCCGTCTTCTTCCTTTAATTCTTTTCACCCACCTCTCTTTATTTTGAACAGGGCTCCCTGCCGCACGCAGTTACCGTCCATTAACACAACCTTTGAGGTGTCAGGGGAGCTAAATAAGATCTCCCCGTAGTGAAGCCCGGTAGCTTGGTATTCCTCATGAGCATTAGTTCAGCCCCCCCCCCCCCCCCAGGTAGTGGTTGACTTCGATGAGTCGACTAACCCCCAACTCATCATGCTGCCCCCGTGTAGTCCTTCGATGACTGGCTTGATGTCTATCTCTGAGAAGTACTTCTCTTTTTCGGGTTTGCCCTTCCCCTGCCATCATCAAAACAGGAAGTCGGGCGCTTTACAGGTACCATGCGGTGGTATTTACTTTGTCCAGGCCTCAGATTTTTCGTCTGGAAGTCGACCCTGACCCAGCTACCTCGCTTTTTTACCTGCCGCGGAGCCCGGGCGAATGCCGCTGAACCCCGGAAGAGGCTTGTTGCGTCAGACCGCCACATTCCCTAACCCTCCACACACGATAAGAGAAAACGCTTCTACTTACAATCTTATAGCCAGCCCCGGCCACTTAAACCAGAATCGAGCCAGCCCAACTCTAAAGTAACTCAGGACGCGATCATTCACCTTCTCTCCAACGGTTAGGTTTAGGCAGCCTTTCCAGTGTTTCGCGTACCTTCCCCCGTCCCCACCTTCTTACCTCTCTGAGCTACGAAAAAGACCCAGCTTCGGTTTTTTTTTCGCCAACGTCCGACCCAAAAGAATTGACGCTGTCCTATGGTGATCCGGAAACCATCCTGTTCAGCGGCTCTTTCTTTTTCTCGCACAAACAGTCCGGCGTCTAACTTGTGAGGCCTGCTAAGCTACGGACACTGGGAGTATTAGTTTTTCGCCCTCCCCGGAGTGGAACCTCCGTGATCCAGGCCTGGGTGATTTAGGGCTTCTTCTACCCGCTGAGCAGTAACGGCATTCGCCTTCCTCCTGTCTTCGAGGTTTCAACACCAGGATCCTACTCCCCTTTCCATCTTTTCCTTGTTGTTGTTCCCAGGAGTTTCCCTGTGGCAATGTGTCGGTTTAGGAAAGGAAAGCGGCAGTGTTTTGTTTCCTTAGGGTGTGTTTTCCTCTGCGACCCTTTCGTTGGGCAGAGGGACCCTCAAATCCACCCTTTTCGGGAATCAAATAACTCCCCCACTCTTCCAACGGCCCACAAAGACACTTCCAATTGCCGCCTGCCGGCTTTTCATTCCTCCCTGATCCAGGGGGATGGTTCCGCTCCACTCGAAATATTCGGTCGTCGTTTGAGTTTTTCGGTGGGTGCGGACAACATCTGGGTCTGTTTGGGTGGTAGGACTTCTCGGTTTTTGAGCGGGTTTTTTTTGCAGGCCTCCGAAAAAAGGATTTTTTTTTGGCACTAGCACGTCACGTTCTCCTCTTAGGGAGATAGTTCCGGGTAGACGTTTTGTCTGGTGGCGTTTTCCACCCCACAGTCTGGCCTGTGACGGTTGATGTCGCCATCCCGTGTCGTGTTTTTTTGTTCTGCCTGCCTAGGGCTGTTCTACTTACCCTTCAGTTCAGTGACGCAGGCTGGTCGAAGGAAGCAAGCCTCGATCGTTCGACGAGCTCATGTCTGAACGGGCGCGGTTCCCACCCCCACCTCTTTTTCGGCACAGCTCTTCTAGAACACTCATCCCCTTACCAGAACAACTATTTTAATACCCAGCCCCAGATTTCCTCGTGTCACGACGGCCGCGAATGCCGGTGGTGATATGATCTGCCTTTAAGCCGGTGGATGATTGACGGCAACCCAAGCCAGCATCTGTGTCACTCCACAGGCCCCCCGCACAACCCTCACGACCCCCCATCTTCCCGTCCAATCACCGCCCCCCACTTACCACACCCCCTCCCCTCTTTACAGTAAACGTTTCCTCTGATTCTAAGAGGCCCCACTCTCACCCAAAGAAGTAGCCTACCTGTCGTAGGCTTTGTACCGCACATGGGCATAGGGGTGTTTCCATTGATTTACCTGCGCGGTTTTTTCTTTCCTTTTTCCCTTCCCCACGACTGTAACGCATCGTAGACATAGCGAGACCCCCCGATCAGCGGGCCCTCCAGAAAATTATACCGGTCTCCGGACTCGTAAGCAAGGGGCCTCCAATGACCCGAGCCCCCTTCTCTTGATGGCACAGCACTTTTACTCTACAGTAGCCCCCTGTTTTTTTCTGGTTTAGGGCCAACCGTCCTGTCTAAGCCCCGAGCCTATGAAGCGCTCCCCTGCTGGTTTAAAACCGCCCTTAGCTTCGCTTGGGCGGCCCCCCCTTCACGCCGAATCAAAACTTTTTCGCTGACTAGTGGTCGTCATTCGCCTTAAGTACCCACTTGGTGACATCTTATGTGCAAAACATTTTGTAATTCCACAATGGGCAGGTCGTCCCCCCTGGCTCCGAGCTCCGTGGTTGGCCGTTTTTCCGCTCCCTTCACCCCGGCACCCGTTAACCATGCTCATAGCAGTTTTTTCCCTGCCCTGGCCCGAACGAACGTGGAGTTTAGCCGGGATCGTCATTCGTTCGGCCCTTTTTCGCCCCTTTAGATTTTCTCGTCCTTCGGCTCGCGAGCGGCCTGATCGTTGCCTCTTTAGGACCCCATTTTTTTCTGGGCTTTCCTTTTTAAAAGTAGGTCCCGCCGCTTTGTTTTCGCGCGATGACTACGGTGACTAAAAAACTGCTGAATTGGCTCACGTGTGACGGGTCTTTAGACTGCTATCCTCCCAATGAGGTTCTTTGTTGTCGACAACTCCCAACCCCTCTGATAAGTCGATTCCGCCGACCACTCCCTTTTCCGGTTTTTTTTCCGCTCTCAGTTGTCCACTTGGCCCCTTGTCGTTCTTCCCACGCCTGCCTCCGACTTCACCTCAGTCCAGCTGGCCCCTTTGTCTTTGCAGACGGCTTGGGATTCCTCTTTTTATCCCCCATTGAGTCGACCCCGCCCGCCCCCCGGATGCCACAGCGGATCCTTCAGCCGCTTGCTCGGGTGAGGACCGAGAGAGCAGCACATGATTCCCCCCTTATGCTCATAGATCTTGGATTGGCAAGGAGCCACCCACCTAAATCCTCCGGTAGACACGAGTTCCTGCGCGAAAAGGACCGAGTGCCGCTCACCTTCCATTTACCTCTCCAACGAACTCGGATCTCAACAATCTCACGCTACGCATGTTCCCCTCCAGCTCATGGATCTGCCGCCTAGTTTTTCCATCTGACGGCGAGAGCGCAGCCCCGCCCTGATTTCTCTCCCGAGGTGTTCCCGGTGATTTTTTGCCGGCGTGAACAGAGACAGCGGTGCGTCCTTCTTCGTCTTAAGATTTTGAACTCTAAATATGGTCGGAACAGCTCCCCATCCCTGCGCAAGACGCACTGTTCTGAGATTTCCGGCGTCCCAGTTCCCTCTTCCGCGAGAAGCGTACTTGGCCGGGATCGCCGTGGTTAGCCCGATTTACCTGCTCCCGTCTTTATCC
>Ga0179591_1372530_pt1 | contig 18203 bp, 22 predicted proteins | sample CZOMad2_1_08_16f_FD_182891 | JGI IMG/M metagenome (GOLD analysis project Ga0179591, IMG submission 182891) | Vadose zone soil fungal communities from Angelo Coast Range Reserve, California, USA - CZOMad2_1_08_16fungal (PacBio error correction) | ecosystem: Environmental > Terrestrial > Soil >... | reverse complement strand
CTGGAGTCCCCCACAGCGCCGATAATTGTTCCCGGTAAGCGTATGATCTTCTTCTTCTTTATTCTTAGGGTTAAGCGGCTTTTTCCTTTTTTTTGAGCGATAGAGCCCTTTAGATAGAGAAAAAAACGTTTTCTTTTCGCCTTTGCCCGGAAGCAGGCGATTCTATCCCCTTTGGAAACGGTATTGAGAGAGTTCTTTTTTAGGGGAGAGAATCATCCTGGGTCGAGTCAGGGCTTAAAAAGGGAGACCTCTTCTGTGGGGGGGGGTGTTCTTTCGGAGGGACGCCTCTTTCCTCTCTTTATGCCTCCCTTGTCAAAAAGGGGAAAAGCTCCCTCCTAGCGGAATACCTTTCAAAATAGAAGAAAAGCCTTAACCTTTTCCCCGGATCCCCCATTTTTTCTTTTCATTATCCATCGCCCTATGCCTTTCCGGAGGAGGGTGCTCTTTGACTCCTTATCTCGAAGAGATGGGCGTTCCCTCTAAACCGCTTTTCCCCCCTATGTAGAGCCTCCCCTCTCCCCCCTGGTAATTAAGATGCTTTCTAAGAAGGCTTCGACCTCCTTGCTAACCACTCCCGCTCTGTGATGAACTTGGAGTATCCTTTCCTCCCTCTACATAATTTACACAGCGCCCAGGACCCATTTCCTCACATCACAGCGATTTGGGGAGTTTTCTTCCCCGGAGAAATGGTGGGAGATCCCTTCTTTTCTTTTCGTCATCCTACGAACTTACTGCCGGCGGCCCCCCCCCGAAGAAGAATTTTTTTATCAAACAAATCCTTTACGGTTCTTTTCCCATATAAGAAGAAAAGATCTGTCTTCATCCTTTCCTTTCTCGGGAAGGGCCAGAAGAGCCCGAACCCCCCCCCTTTTATCTCTATATGTTAATAATAATACGTGTTGTTTTCCTCCCGTTCTTTATTCGTTTTCCCTCTTCCAGATCCTTAGCTGACCCTCCGACTCCTTTCCTTTCTTGAGAGAAGGTTCTGCTAAGAGAGGACGGATTTTTCCCCTGAACTGTGCTCCTTTCCCCTCGAGGTGAGTTCTCTTCTTTTTCTGGCAGGCAGCATTTTTCTGAAGAAAAGGATTTTCTACCCCCCACGTTGCATAGCGGACTCCCCCGTCGACTCGGGTTAAAAAGGAGTCGCTTGTTTGGCTATTTCTGGCGCTGATCGAAGCCCGGTTGCCCTCTTGCCAGAACAGAGCGAGTGGTTTACTCCTTTTTCGAGAGAAGATGGAATAAAAAAAGTTCTTCGTCTCTTCTTGCTCGACAGAGGAATGATACACCGTCTTACCAAAAGCCACAATATTTAGGAGGAGTGTCTGCTCCCCTCCTCCTTTCTCTCTCCCCTCGACACTTAAAAAGGAAGTGCTCCTCCCATTGAATACTTTCTTTTCCTTTCTGGGTAACAGAACTGTCCCCTTTCGATAAGATCGGTTCCTCCCGGATAGTGGAAATGGTGGCCCTCCCCTTGTCGATGCGAGCGCCTCGCCGCGCGTTCCTCTCAAGGAAGGGTGATCTCTTTCCCCTGTTTAAGCCCCCCCTCTCCCAACGTATCGAGACTTCTCCCCTGACAAGATCGAACGCCTCCCCCTTTTTCAACGGTCCCTTCTTTTACTTTGGTGAGCGTCCCGAGGAGAGAGAACTTCGGTTTCTCACCAGTCTCTCCGCGGGAGCGATAGCTCCCTCTAGACACGAAGATGCTTAAGAAGATAATCTCCACGTCTAGTTTTCCCCTCCTTAGTAGTGGACTCTTTTTGTGGATCTCCTCCATCCCCCCCAAAGATATCACGTGAAATTTTCTTCATTCGGAGGTCCCTTCTCCTGCCGAGACGCCCGACCCCCTTCTTCTTGCCATAAAAAAGGAAGAACGTCTTTTGCAAGAGCTCAAGAGCCCCCCTCTTTTCTTCGGGACCCCTTTTTCTTTTTGACGAAAGGATCCAGGGGCTTTCCCTCTTACCTTGAAGAAGACCTCCCTTTATTTTCCCTTCCTATGGTCTTCTTCCTCGCGGATGGAGAAGCATCTTTTCTCATAAGAAAAGGAGCTGTCTCGATCGCGTCCCTCCAAACTCTGACATGGTCGTGCGCAACATTTTTTATCTCGAGAAGTTGATGGGTCTTGACTTTTAGAAATCAGAAAGGGATCCTCTTGCTCCTCGGGTTCTCTTCCTTGTGAAATCGGGTGTTTTTTCGAGGACCCCTCCCCTCCCCCCCTTCAGGACTTCGTCTTTCCTTTCCTTCCATCCACTCCTCTACGAAAGACGCACTCCCCCAGAGGGCGAGGATTTCTTTCCCCTCTTGGAGGTACATAGCTGGAGAGGAGCTTTTTTTTTTTTTCGCTTAAAGGTTTCTCTTCCTTTTCCTACTCTCCCCGCCATCCTCGCCGTAGGTTCTCTTCTTCTTTCCAGTCCACCGATCTCGAGATGTTATTTTTTATAGCGATCGAGCCTACCCTCCCCCACGGTTTTTTCTTTTTTTTTCCCCCATCGGGACAAGATCCCTACACTCCACTTCTTTGTAGGCTTTTCTCGGAAAGGAGATGGAATTCTCCTCAGGCTTTTCCTTCCCTCCTGTTGAACTTCCCCCCCCTTCCCCCCTGCACAAGACGGGCGCCCTTCACTCTCCTTCTCCTTTTCCCTGCTCTTGAGGGAGACGGCTTGGGCAGGATGTTCTTTGTGGAGGAAACGCCAACAAGCTGGATAGTCTTTCTCTCCTCCTTTCCGTAATTTTTTGCTCTTTTTTTTCCCGTGCGTGTAGGGATCATGGTCTTCATTTCCCCTCTCCGAAACAGTGGAGAGATCGGTTCTCCGAGAGTATAGATAGCTCCATTCGCCTTCCCTATATCATCGGTCCTTTCAATCATGACGACTCACCTTATACCGACGCCGATTTTCTCTCTTTCCTTCATTAATCAACGGGACAGACAGGCTCTTTCCCGTCTCCGAATAAAGAGAGGGTACTCAAGCCTTCCTTGGAACTACTACTCCCCCCCTCTTTGGCAAGGACCTTCTTGGATGAATTCGGTCTTCGTATATTTCTGGACAAGGTACTAATTAAAGCCCTCTTTGCCTCTCTTTGAGGCCTCCGCCCCTCTTTCCCCCCCTGACGCTAAGGATAATGGTGCCCCTTTCTTTCGGAATTGAGATGGGGGTCATGGCGGTCTTCCCTGGGACATCTTCCCCCTTGTTGAGACAGACAGTTCTTCTTCTTTCGAGAGAAATAGGTCTTTCCTTTCTGATGATGAGGGTTCTCCTCGACTGAAATTCCTTTATCAGAAGATACTTAGGGGATCTCCTTCAGGTAATCGTCCTCCCCTGGAGACGGCTTCCGTTAAGATTCATGATGACCGGGATTCCGCTGGCCCCCCTTTCTATTGAGAGAGGAGCATCTCTCTTCTTATTGGGGAGAATAAGATCTTTGTGCTCTCGGCGCACGTCCCCCCTCCTAGACGGTTCGCTCCTTATAGACGTTTTGCTTCTTTCCAAGACGCCATACTTTCCAACGAAGAGGTTTTTTAGTCGAGAGATCGATTCTTCTCCCTTGCGGGTCTCGCCCCCTCCGTTGAGAGATCGAGACCGATTTTTCGATAGAGCCCAACGTTTTTTTTCTCTTAAGGAATCGGCCGCGGCGCTCTTTTTTTTTTCTTCCCGCGGCTTCTTCGCTCTTGTCGAGAACGGTCAGTAAGATTCCTCCCTTCCCTTGATTCAAAAGTTCTCCTCCCTTTTTTTCAGAGAGAGGCGATCGGGTCCCCTTCTTTGATCTTCCTTCCATGTTTTTAAACGCCCCCTCTCTCCTCGCGGAATCTCCTTGGCCCCCTTGGTAACACAGCTACCCCCCCTTTTCAGGACGATTAGCGCCCCTTTTTTCTCTCTCAGTAGGGAAGCTAGGGTTTCCTCCAACTAATCATAGGAGAGATTTCCTACCCCCCCCATACTTTCTCATGCTCTAGTAGAGAAACACCGCGCCGCTTTATACCCCCCTCCCTTGGGTGTACGCAGTCCCCTCGCTAACGTAGAGAACCCTCCTTTTGCCAGTCCTCCTCCAGAATCCCTGCACTTTTTTTCGCTCCTCATGGCCCCCTTCCCGGAGTTTATCTCCTACGTTTTCTTTATGGTAGGGATCTACTCGTGTTTCGAGGCAACCCCACTCGTTTTGCGCCCCCCCCTTTCCCCTCGAATACGAGTCTCGCGGCTCGCCCCCTCTTTCCAGATCTTGCAGGCGTCACGAAGGCCTTTTTCCCCCCAGCGTCCAAGGAGGACTCCTCTTTTTTGTTTCTTTTCTGACTTCGGTCTCTTTTTTTCGGCTTCGGCACGGGACGATCCTTCTTGCCCCCTCTTCTTCTTGAGGAGATGGAGGGCTCCCCTCTTTTAAATATGATGGGTTTCCGTTACCCTTCAGCAGCAGGAGGTTTCTATTCTTTCTTCCCTTGAAAATACTATCCCTCCAGTAAGCAGATTTTTTTTCTATTCTTTTCGGAGAGAGGAATCTGGGCTGGTGCTCTTTTTTCTTTTTGCTGATAGAAAGCCGGGACGTCCTCTTTCTGTAGTGGTTCCTTCGCCGCTTCTTTTTCCAAGGTGCCTTCAGTACATGGGTCTCGGCCGCTTGTTGCGAAGAAGAGGGAATGATTCCCCTTCACTCAAAGAGAAGCGGAGGAGGGGTTCTTTTTTTTTTCTCATCTTTCTTTTCCTGATACCCCCTTCCCTTTCCTTCTCTCTCTTTCCTGAAGTCAACACGAGCGTGTTTTCTGTTTTTAAAAGAAAGGGACTTCTCGGAAGCTACGGTGCTTATTGTTCCCCCTTGGGAAGACTATGTCGCAGATCGTCTAGATTTACCCTCTTTCCAGGTTTCCCTTAGAAATGGGGAAACTTTATAAAAAAGTACCCCTTCCTTGCCCCCCCTTCCAGCTAGAAAGATCTTCCATACAGGGAAATTCACCTTCCCCCGCGATCGACGAGGCGCCTGCCGGCCTTTCGACTCTTTCGGGTGTCTGATGAACCTGGGTCGCACCGCCCGATAGATCCCCTCGGAAGTCAGCGACCCGCATGAAGACGCCTTCCCCTAGAGGCTCAGAAGAAGCGGTCCTCCTTACTTTTAGCGACGCGTTTCTTCTCTCCAGATATAGATATCGCACCCCCGTGAAAGAGGCCTTTCCTTTTTTGCTGCAGTGCGCCGCGGCCTTCTTATCGAGGACACCAGTCACTTCCTGATCCTCTCCCCCCTCTTCAAGAATAAAGGATCCCTCTTCTAGGTATAATTGTCCGTTCTTTTCTTTCTTCCCCAGGATAAAGGGATAATGCCCCTTTCCTCCCCCTTTTACCCCCTCCTTCTCCCTTCGATCAAGGTCAAGGACGACATCTTCTATTGATGGAGAAGCAGTTATCCGAACCGGGAGATGGCAGACCTTTTTCTTTTCCCTATCCTTTGTTCCGCAACCCCTTCTTCAGGACTCGAGACGTTCCCCCAAGCATAAATTCCTCTCTTACTTTTCCCATGTTCTTTCGTGGGCAGCTCCGGTTTCCCCTTTTTTCCCCTCGCAACGACAGGAGCGAATTTTTCCCTTAAAGGGAGTTCCTGGAGGAATTCCCTCCCATTCCAAATTCCTCTAGAGACTCCTCCCCCTTCCCACCAGGAGAGGAGGGCTCTTCTGAGGATAACTAGAATGGAGCGTGATTTTGGACCCCCCCTTCCGAATTTTCCCTCCCCCTGGTTTGACGGTGAGATGCACTTTTCTTCTCCCCCAAGGCGGGAGCAGAGTGAGCGGTCTCTCGATGGGGAAGGAGATCTTCTTTCCGATCTCTTCTCGGCTCTGCTCTCCCTCCCACCTCTTTCGCCACGTTCGCGTGCTGGTTTCCCCCCCCCGAACGGGCACACCTCTTTTCCCTGTGGGATTTCCTCCCTGAATTTTTTACAGGATCTCCATTTTTTCCATTTTGGGCGTTTACTCACGACATCGGGCCTGATTCCACCCCAGCTCCTCTTTTTTTTGCGCACGACAAGAGATATAGGTTAACGCATCCTCCGTTTTTTTTTTGGTCGTTTTTTCTGTCTTTTGTTTTCCTCTTTCTTGTGAGGAACGCACCAGCGGATGGTGGACTTCCTTCTTCGAGATACACACCGAGTACTGCGAGGCCCCCGTCCCTCCTTTTCCTCGATGGGGGAGAAAAGCACGCTTTTTTTCTTTCCTCCCCCTGAAGAGCGCTCTCTTCTCTGCGATACCGCAGACTCCGGAGCTCGCTCTCCTCTGTGGAATGGAAATCCTGCCCTCTTTTTTTCGGGGAGATTAGATTCATAATAAACGGGTTTTTCGGTCCGCATACCGTCTCTCTTCGAGGAGATACTGAAGCCGTACAGGACTGTCTCTTTTTTGATGAGAGGATGCCTTTCTTTTTTCCTGAGCGGAAAAGGTAAGCCTTCACCTTCCCTTTTTTCCTCTTAGTTGTACCCTCCACGTCCCCCGAGTCACCCGGAGATGCACCACTCTCGGATAATGCGTAGTTCTTCGAGGTAGAGAGAGGACTTGCTCCCCCTTTTTGTCTCTCCTTTCTCCCCCCTTGAGCACGACAGGTTCCTTCCTCGGTAAAAGCTCCCTTTTTTTTCATAAGAGTCGAGATGCTCTCCTTTTTTCTTCAGGTTTTTTCTTTCAGTCCGCATTCCTCTCCTTCTCTTGGCGTCCACATGGCCGTGTGCCGGGTCTTTGACCATGGATGACCGGGATAGCGGCTTTTTTTCGAAGAAATCACGCCTCCTGTTCTCCCTGAAATTCCTCCCTGTCTGTAGTTCACGCGGCTTTCCCTCCCATCATAGACGGTCGCCCCTTTCTAGAAGTTTTGCTATTTTTATGATCCCCTCGAAGATCATAGTCCCAGCTCTTTTTTCGGGTAGAGCGCAGTATCTTCCCCCCTCGTAGGAGAACTTTTTTTTCTTTCCCTTGTGTTGCCCCTCCCTCCCTCTCCCGAGGAGAGAGGGTTCTCTTTCCCAACAGTGAGAATCGTTATCATGAGGAATCCTATTGATGTTTTCCCTTTTGCCCGGTCTTTTACCTTGCGGAGTAGATATTCCCTTTAGAAGATACTTCTTTACCCCCGAGTCCCCCATTTATACGAGATCACCTTCTCTCTTGGGCAGATCCCTGGGCGCCATTTTCGCCTCTGCGTCACCGGGGACCTCGAGCGCCGAGCGTATTCTAAAGTGCAGGGTCGCCTCGTGGCTATCACTTCCCCCCCTTCTCGAGATCACTTAATGGGGAATCCCTCTCGCCCGGCGGAGAGGGTGCTGCTTGATGATCTCCCTAGATGGGAGGGTTCTCCCCTTCTTTTTCCGTTTCGCTTTTTGAACCCCCTCTCCTTATCAAAGGAATTCAGATGTCCTCCTTCCCTCATGGAGAGAGAACGACGCTCCCTTCTGCCGTGAGGGGATGCAACGTGTTTGCATTTCTGACACCATCAGAAAGCGCCTTCCCCGTGAAGAACTTGAAGCTCCCCTCGTTGTCTCTATGAGCGCGGGTCGCTTCTCTGCGGGTCAGGACCTCATCGAAATGCATGCGGTCACCCCCCGAAGTTTTAGGAGAAAAGACCATAGATTGTTTCTCCCCCCACATAAATGAGTCCCTCCGTTTCTCCTTCCTCCATTTCCCTGACACGCTTGCTTTCTTCAGGGTCACGCTCCTCTCCCTGAAAAAGGTCCACGGGAGGACGCTTTCCTCCCTTTGGTTTCTTTTCTTTCCTAGGAATTCGTCCTCCCCGGTGGATTTCTTCCTCTTTAGGACCGGACTTTACAAATGAAAGAGTTTCTCTTTGGGGCTGCTTACGATGGAGTCTCTCCCTTCTCCCCCCCCCTCGGGGGAATATTGATGTGGGTTTTTGGAGTTATCTTCGTGGGGTCATCCAGTTTCCTTCCTCTGGATGACGACAAGGATTCCTTAACAACCATTCAGGGGTAGACTTCCCCTCTTTATTTAAGTTCACAGGAGTCGAGGAATCGTTCGGTCTTTCTTGATGAGTTTCACCTTCCCGGTTACGACAAGGGCATCCCCCTTTTCTCTACGTAGCTTGCGACTGCGGGACTCCCCCGTTCTTCTTTGCTTTGTTGCGCTCCTTTTCCTTTTTAGCGGTCGTATTGATTTGAAGAACCCCTTTTTCTTTTCTTAGTGGTAGATCAATCAAGCCTCACCCCTCCTTTCCGATTTTCTTTTTCTTTTCCAAATGAATTTCCCCCCCCTATCGTCCTGAATCAAACGAGCGTGTTTTTCCCCCCTCAAGGGATACTCCTCCTGATAGGACTCGTTCCTTGGCAGTTCTCTTAAGAGCGAGAGCCCCTAAGCGCGCTCTTTGCAATAAGGAGACCTTCCTTTTCGCCCCTTCAGGGCCTCCCTTTCGATCCCAACGTGATCGAGATCTTCCTTCTCCTCTGAAAAAGCCGCCTCCTCAAGGGGAAAACTCGATCCTCCCCGAGCCCTTCTCCTCCAGGAGGAGCCGGCGAGAACCCTACTTGTTGGGATAGATCGACCTACTCTCCCTAAAAAGGAGGACATATCCCTTAGCTCCTACTTTCTAGACCCCTTCTTCACTGCGGAGAAACGAAGCAGAAGTAAAGCGGAAAATCATGTAGTGGACTCCCCTCAGATATAGATATAGCCACCTAACTCCCGTTTCTTAGAGGAGTTTTGAGGAAGTGCAGCCAGACCCTGATCTTATATGGGTCCCCCTTTTCGCAGGGGGATGGCTTCCTTATGCTCGGATACTCGCGATCCCGTGTCCCTTCCACGGCCGACCCTTCCCTGCTAGGGGCTCATGCCGTTGCTTCCCTTTCTCGAATATGCTTCCAAGGTCCGGCGCCTTTTAGAAGCATGGAGCCCTCCCCTCTTGAGAAAGAGTCGTCGTTTTTTTCAACTGGAGTCCCCTTTCCTGTCTTCAGCTAGAGACGGAGGGTTCCCTTCCTCCCTAGCTCGACCTCGACTTTCCCCCCTGATCTGAGAGTAGTGGTTTCTTTTCACTCTCGCATCTTTCCCCCCCCCTAAGCGGCTCGAAGAATGGACCTCCCTTTCCGGAGGAACTGGTCATTAAGACGAAGAAGTCATCGATTCTTTGAGCCGTCCCCTCTTCTTCAGGAATCGATAGGGATGGTATTCTTTTCTCGTGGGACCTTCTTACGCCTTTCCCCAGGTGATGATGAAGCATCATCTTCTTTTGAATCCTTTTTTGATTCCCATTCCCCCCCCGGCTCCCCTAGATGGTGACTTTCTTTTCCCCTGAGTCGGAGGGTTATAGAGATCGTCTTCACGGATCTTCGACACCCCTCGCCCCCCCTGTTCGCGTGCTGGTCTACACCCTTCTTCCCGGGTCCATACACGTCCCTCGGAAGTAATCGGTGTTTCCCAGTATGGATCTTTTACCCTGACGATCCAGCTGGGGGAGTTCTCCCCTCCTTTTTTCCCCCAGAGACTAAATCCTCTCTCTCGGTTCCTAATAAGAAGGTGTGATTTTTGGATTTTTGACGTCTCTTTTTTTTTAGCTTAAAGATGTTTTCCTTTTTCTGTTTCGGATATCATAATGGGGACTTTTCCCTCGTAATAGAGACCCTGCCTTTATCCTTTCGATTGTTTTCTCCCCAGAAAGCGACCGTGGCTAGCTTTTTTTCAGAGAAGCGCGTTCTTCGCCCCTAAGAAGAAGTTTGATCCTTGTTTTTTCCCATTCGTCCCTTTTCCCCTTTCCCCCCTGAAGGGCGAGGATGGCGGTGAGCTTCCCTTTCTCTCTTATCCCAGGAGAAGCCGGCGGCGTCCCGCTTAAGAGAGGGATCCTCCCCCTCGTACCTCAACGCAGACCCCCCTTTTGTGGCGATGGCGCGGATGAATTCCCTTTTAAGTGGATGGAGCGGACCATTTCTTTTTTCCCTTCCCGGGTAGAGAAGATAGGGTCCTTCCCTTAATGTCAAACGCAGCCCCCCCCTCTCTCCTGATTAATGGTGCAAAGGACTTGAGGTAGAGCGATCTCTTTTCTTCCCATACCCCCTTTTTTTCCTAAGGATGAAGACTGGCAAGCTGTACTTTTGTTTGAGAAAGACCCCCTTCGCGAGAAATAGGTATCCCCTTGTCTTTCTTTTTTTATATTACTCCCCCGCTCGTCAGATGAGAAGGCACCTGATCCCCTTTTTGAGAAGGCGCATTAGTCAGGTACTTTCCTTCATGAGAAAATGGGAGAGGGAGTTCCACCCTCTCCCCCCCTTTCCCATTCTCTTCCCGTTCCCTCGAGATATTGAGGCCCCCCTGAAGCACAGTCCAGATAAAGAATGACTCCATTCGGTCCCCCTCAATCCACCCCCTTCTGCGAGGAAAGAGTTTCCCTCTTGTTGAGAGAGCGAGTCTTTCTTCTCAAACCCCCTCCCCCTACTTTAGGCTTTCTTGCTTCGTGTCGCGCGATCTCTCTCCCTCGGGATTTCTTGAGATAATAGGAGTTCCGTTTTCCCTCAGTGAAGTTTCCCCTTCGGGGTAGATCGATCCTTTTCCTAGTTATAGAAGGCCTCTTCAGAGGAGGCCTCCGTTCCCCCCCCTGTATTGAGGCGAGTTCCTTCCTCCTTTCGAGAAAGTTCAGGAATCTGGGATCGAACTCCGCCCCCCCCCCCCTATCTTTTTTCTTGCATCGTAGGGCCCCTCCCCCTAGGGGGCGCTCCCATGGCGACATAGTGACCGATTTTGTGCGCAGGAGAGGAATTTTTGGAAACGGTCTTTCTAGGAAGAAACCATTTTTGGAGCCTCTCCCGCAGATCACTTCTTCCTGCTTTACGGATCTTGCTACTTGCGTCTTCCTTCTTAGAGAACACATAATAGGATTTTGCGGGGGTATTAAAGCCTGATCATTAGTTACCCCCCCCCCCCCCCCCCTCGGAAGTAGACCCCTCCCATTTTTCCTGGAGGGTCCTCCTCTATTTTCCTCTCAACTCCTACTCCTCCCAACTACATCCCCTCCCCCCATCCTCCCCTATGCGTCCAGCCACACCTTAGCCCCCCGCCCCTCGCCCTCTCATCCCCTCGGTCGTCAATCCTCTCCTCCCTCGATAAAGTAGAGAAACACTCTTTTTCTTCTCAGAGGATCTGACCCCCCCCTCCAGCGCCCCTTCAAAGATTTCCTCTTCCCTTGCAAGCCCTTCGAGACCCCGGCTTTCTTTTGGTGAGAGGATTTTTTTTTTTTCGATCCTTCTCGAAAGTAATGAGGCTTTTGACCGCCTCCCTCGAGGTACCGTTTCCCCATAAAGCTGTCCTAAGGTATACCGACCCCTTCTCTCCTCCTGCCTGAGTAAGCCTCCTGAAGGGTCTCTAGCGGAAGGGTCCTTCCCGGCTGCCCTTTGAGTGAACGGAGTCCTCTTGCTCCTATAAGGGGTGGGTTGTCCTGACTCTCCCAGCCGTTTTCCGGTGTCCGGAGCTGCGTGCTGTGAAGTCTTCTGAAAATGCCCTGCTACTAGCACGAAGCGGGTGAGGAGTTTTGCGGCGCTCCGAAGCGCGATTCTCCTTGGCCATCTTATGTGTTTTTTTTCTGGAACTGGAGTTCTTGGCTTTTTCCGCCGCAGTCTTTTTCTTTGACGAAAGGATCCCCCCTCTCCCCCGGGCGCCTCTGATATAGACAGAATTTGGCCCCCAATTTCCCCAAGGAGCTTATTCTTTTGTGACGAGAGTGCGATTGATGTAGAAATCTTTCTTTTCTCCCCCCTTAGGCGCGTGGTTGCCTCTTCCCTCCCGGTTCCTTCCTACCACAAGGAACATATGACTTTCCGCTCTGGATACCATAGGCATGACTCCCTCCCCTCAGAACAACGCCCATCTTCCTTGTGGGAGATAATTCACCCTTCCTTTGCTCCTCCCTCGAGGAGAATGACCTTTCTTCAAGTGATCGCGAGAGCCTACCCCCCGCTCTTGGGGGCAGAGGCCTCAGAAAGGCTTAGTATTCGATCGGCGAGGAATAGTGTCCCTGTCTTTCTTTCTGCCAGACACGAGACCCCCTAGAGAAACTTCTTCCTCACGGTCCCATCCCGGCAGCGTTGATCGTCTTGAGAACTGGTTCTTTAGATAACCCCTCCTTACCGTTTTTTCCAAGATAGAACGCTCCCTCTCAAAGGAACGGGCACCTTTCCAGTAAGAGATAGCCTGCTCTGTAGTCCCTTTCTGAAAACGATCTTTTCTCGATAGAAAAAGATCGACGCTGGAGAGAGAGAGTCTCTTGTAACCGAAGTGAGATTCTCTTTTTTCTTTTTAATAGAATTAGAGCGCCCTTTCCCATCCTTGTGTGACCGATCTTTCCCCGGAGAGTGGTGTAATCTCTCTCTTCCGCAAAAAAAAGGCTCTCCCTCGGAATAGACACGCTTTTGTCCGCTCTCCCCTTTCCCCCTCTCCGCACGACCGGATTAATTCGGGATAGATTTAAGAAAGGATTCAGACCCTCCTCCAACTCCCCACGTTAAAGCCGCATTTTTTTTTCAATGGTCATAGCCAATTTCCTCCTGATAAGGGGAATCCTTCCCCTACGCTGCAATTCCCTTCTCCCCCCGAAGGAGATTCTTTTTTCCCTTTTTCCTATTAGAGAGGAGGAGTCCTTCCAGAATAAATACTTTTCACCTCGGTAGACGCGAACCCCCTGGGTCTTTGCGAAAAAAGGATTTCCTTCAGATCTCTCCTTTATGGTTTCCCCCCCCGCTCAATTCCTCGCTCTTTTTTTTTCTTCCTGGGAAACATGCCCTTTTGGGTCCTTCATCTTTTCGTGCTTTTATCCCCCCCGCCCAGCGCGAGGACCGAAGCGTCTCTCTCCTTAAAGGAGTTTCCCCCTAATAAAAGAATATACGAAAGTCCCGTCCATCATTGCCCCGGGCTGATCTTTCCGTTCCCGTACAGAACCTCTTCTTTCTCCATCGATGGAGCGGAGCGTGGGCCCCTTTTCCATGTATTGCAATTTCTTCCTCTCTTGAGGTTGTGTCCTTTTCGCGGGAAGGATTTCCAGTACCACGATTTTCTCTTACCTCTTCTCTATAGGAAGGGTATCTTTCCTTCCTCGGATATTTAAAGGATATTAAAGACCCCTCCTTTCTCCTTCAAAACTTCTAATACTCACGGGCACCCTGAGAGGGTCGCGCAGTAATCTCTTCTCCTTCCTGGAATTATCACAAGGATGAGTTTTTTTCGTTCCTCCACGGAACATCTTTTTCCCCTCCTTCCATCCTGCACAAGCGGGGCGCCCCCCCGTTTGTTGTGGTGAGAGAGATTGAGGGGCTCCTTTTTTGTCTTATCCTCTGGAGGGTTGCCTTTCTTTTCTCTTTCATACTGGGAGAATTCCATCTCCTTCTCTCGACCGATAGGTGTGACCGTGCGTTCTTCCTTTTTTTATCCCAGCAAGAGAAAGTGGAGAGATAGGGGTCTTCTCGCGCTGATACTCGACCCCTCTATCGAGCGCGCATTCAACCATCCGATCTCTCTCCCTTATCCCCGAAGCGAGGATTGCCCTCCTTGAAGAAAAGGAAAGAAGGCGTTTCTTCCCCTCTCTTCCCTTCTGGTCAGTATCTCCTAAGAAGTACGGGACGGGCCCTCTCCTTCTTCTTCAGGATGGAGAGATTCTTTCTTCAGTGATGAGAGGAAACCTACTGTTCCCTCTTCAGATTTTCCCCCCTCTTGGTCCCCGGTGAGGAAAGAAACGCCGCTTTATCTTCCCCAAGACGCTAAGGATATTTTCCCGGAGAGATTTTTTTCCGAAAGCAGTTTATGCTGTAGAAAATGGACTCTTCCTTCACGTACCAGTCCTAGCGGTTTCTACCTCTTCCCCTTAATAAAGGTTATTGATATGTCATACCCTCGATGACTCCTTTTATCATGTAAGCTCCTTCGTGGTTTTTCGGTAAGGTAATCGCTCTTTCCCTGGAGAAGCGGCGGTCTTTTACTCTAACATTTTTCCTTTTGATACGCGGCGGCCCATTGAGATATTTGCTCCCCCCGCAAGAACGTCAGCCTTCCCTTAAGACATGATCTCCTCTGCGTATCAGCGCTCCTGCATACAAAAGAAACTCATCTGCTTCCGTGTTAGTCCTTTTGAGAGAGCGAGCTTTTTCCCACCACGAGAAGATAATCGTCCCTTTTTTCTTCTGATTAGTGTAGACGCGCTCTGGCTTCCTTTCGGATCTCCCTGAGGGTCTCGGAAGCCTTTTTTCTGACGAAACGAGGCTCTTCTCTAGAGGAAAACTCCATCCTCTTATTTGGCATCGGCCCCTCGGACGGGGACGTCTTGAGGCGCTTTTTTCGAACTTGCCGCTCACGTTGGGAATAGAACGGGCTTCCCCCCTTGCAGGGCGTTCTCGTCTCTTTTCGATAGGGTTCTCCTTCTTTGCGACCTAGGCTCCCTTCTGACAAGATCCGCTTCTTTGAAATATCCTGGCCCTCTTGGCTCCTCGCATACACCAGAGCTCGTCGTTTCGCCTATAGAGAGAACTCTAATTTTTAAGGGCCTCTCTCTGCGCTGCTCCCCGAGGATAGGTGCTTTAGAGAAAAATAATCTGATGGGAGGGGTTCCTTTTTCCACAAGACTAACTTTTCTGTAGCCCCCCCCTCTCTAGACCTTTTGAATCAGATTTTCTCCAGAAGGGAGAGCGACTTCACGCTCCCCCCCCGCGCTCTTTGCGTGAAATTGTCCTGATGTAGATTTTATACCTTCACCAGAAAAGATTACTCTTCCCTCTGAACGAGCGCGTTCGATCCTTTTTATAGGATGGTCAGGAGCTTCGCACTTCCTCTTTTCCCTCGGCAAAACCCTAGTCCCAGAACTACGAGGTCCCCGGTTCACCACATCAAGTGGCAAAATCCCCTTTCTCGCTTCCATCCCTCCCCACTTGTTTCTTCCCCCTCTTTGCATGGTCACTAGGATAGGTTCCAGGGCCTCCCCCTTTTCAACGGGAGGACTCCAGTAATATCTCTCTCTTCCTTTTTGAGATCTCTGGCTCCCTTTTGGACCGTTTTAGATCGGACCGGAACCATCTTTCTTTGAGATGGAAAGAAGCTTTTCTTTTCCCTACGTCTCCCTTATCGAGTTTTCTCTTTGGGTGAGCAGGGACTCCTTGAGTAGTCTGAGGGGGGTTCGGACTTTATCTACGACCCTTCTTCTATTCTCCCCCTAAAAAAAGGTCTCTTCCTCGATATAGACTCCGTTCTTTGAGGTTTTTTTTTTTAGGGGCCCTTTTTTCATATGGGACTGGTCTCTTTTCTTAACCGGGCCTCACTCAAGGTGCCAAGAAAAGAGGAGCGTTTGCCTTGAGAGAGTAGGAGCTCTGTTCCCCTTCATAATTTTTCCTCTTTTCCTGCGCAGGGTTTTCTTTGCTGCCCCGTGACGGGTTGATCTTGTACCCCCCCTTCCCGAGGAGGAGTGGTTCCCCGCATAAGCGTGTCGCGTATCTCCTTCTGGACTTGTCCTCCCTTCCTCACAACGAGCGCTTTTTTTACAAGAACGGGCTTTTCTCCTCCTTCGGCGAGCGTATTTTTTTCCTCCTTCAAGTTTTGCCACTATCGCCGCGCCGTCCTTTTTCCATACGGCAGGGGACGCGGATCCTCTATTCAAAAAGTGAGCGCCTTCCTCGTCCCCCCTTCGACCGGCCTGCTCAAGACCGGGCAACCGGTCCTTCCTCGGCCAGATTTTAGAAATGATCCCGTCTCCTTGCTCTTCCCCCCCCCACCTGAGGCCGAGACCCGCCCGATGTATCGCTCTAATCGAAGGGCGCTCCCTTCCCTCCTCGTAGTGGACGATTGATCTCCCTTTTTCTCTCAACTCCCCCGTCTCCCGTGAACGCCTCTCTTTTCTTGAGGACTCGCCGCCCTTTTCCTTTTGAGATCTGAAGGATCACCCAATTCCTGTCCCTCCTCTAAATCGTCTACCCCTTCCCCCCCGACGAGATTCCAGGTCATCCTTTGTCTCTTCCTCCTCCGGATAAAGGGGCTCATGCAAGGGGATTCCCTCCTCCCCCGAGGAGCTTCTATCAATCTTCTTTTTGGTCTCTTTATTCAGCAGTATCCCCCTTTCTGCTGGAGACCGATCCCCCCCGAGAGGAACCTTCAAAATCGCGCGTTTCCAGGTTTTCGGCTCGAGACGTTTGCTGGGTTTCCTCCCAAGAATCAATTCCTCGCTCGTCCTTCACCATGATAATGAGCGTCGTGTTTGTCCCTTTTGTCGCCTCACCCCCCCCTACCAGCGCGAGTCCCCCTTCCCTGGACAGTAAAGGGATTTCTCCAGTAATCTACGAAGACGTTCTCCGTCTTTCTCTTTTGGCCTCATCTCCGTGCTTCAGGATATCTCTTAGTGTTCTGTTTCCCTCGTCTACGGCCGCCGGGCTTCTTTCTCCGCAGAAAGATAAAGCCATACTCGCTTCTTTTCTCCCGTCTTTTCTGTGATTTTGTTTATCGGATCGGAACTGCTCTCCTCCTGATAGAGAAAAGGTTCGCGTGTGGTCTCCCCCCTCTTCAAAAACTCTGTTCCTCTTGGGATCTGGGGGGGGGGGAAAAACCCTTTTTTTTTCTTTCCTTTCTCCCAGGAGGAGATCAAGACGATCCAGCTGGGGGGAGTTCCCCCCCTCTCCTCAAAGATGCAAAAGCAGGGCGGCCTCCCTTTTATCTTTCTTTTTTGATTGTAGTATTCTTTCCCTTTTTTGTCTCTTCCCGAGTCGTGGAGAAGCCCCCAGTGGATTCTTTTCTTTCTCCCTTTCTTTTCGCGATCACAAAGAGTACTGCGCTACCCGCTTTTTTTTTTTTGCTAGATGGTGGAGACCAGTGCCCCTTTTGTGACTCCAGAGTCAGAGTTCTCTCTACCCGAAGACTCCGAGAGCGCCTCACCCTTTTCTTTCAAATAATGACCGCTAAACTTATCCCGACGGCGTCTTTTCCCCGGGAGAAAAGGGAGAAGCAGGCGGTTTTCCCCGTTTTCCCCGAGTATTTCCTCCCTCTTGACGGACCTCCTCGCCTCGGTTTTTTTTGGAGCGGATGAAGAGTATCGTCTCGCCCTTTTTTTCCTTTAACGAAATTGAAGGTCCACTTTCCTCTGTTTCTTCTTTTCCTGAAATCATGGCTACTGAGCTGCCCCACGACGCTCTTTTCCCTGGAGACATTCGAGGTCGGAGCATTTCTTTTTTTTTATACCCCCCCCTCCTCTATAGTCCCTTCCCCTTAAGAGGAAGACTCCTTGTTTCTCTCTGTTTAGCGCGACCTCTTCTTTCTTGATGCGAGGGTATCCTGTCCCTTCCGCATCCTAAGCTTCCTTAGGGTCTTTCCTCCTCCACGTAAGACCGTGAATGAGCCCCCCCTAGGACAGTAGGACATGACTTTTGGTCTCTCTCTTGTGATGCTTCCTGCCTCCCGAAAGGCCGTTATCTTGGTCCCAGAATGATAAGTTCTTCTTCTCCGGACTCAAGCCAAATACTCTCCTCCTCTTTTTTTTCTTAGATGGATTTTTTCCCCCCCACGCGCAGATCATCGTCCCCGACTCTCTTTCTTTAGCAGCGCGTAGCGAGCTTCTCGGGTATAGGCTCCGGTGGAGCGATCGCCTTCCCCGATCCCCGCGCTTTCCTCCCTCTGCGGAATCGGCCGCGGCGCTCCCCCTTTGGCAAGGTATGGAGGCGTCTTCGAGCACGTCAGGAAGATCTCGACCTTTGCTCACTAGATCCCTGCGGGCTTCTCTTTTCTTTTCTCGGCGATAGGGGCGCTCTTTTACACAAGGGTGGAAAAGATCCTTCCCTTTCCCCCTTCTTTCTTTCCCCTCTCCTCACCAGCGATCGTGGGGCTTTTCTGCGATCAATTCCTTGGTTTCTTCTCTTCATCGAGGATCTGCTTTTGTTTTTCTCATGATCACCCTCTCGGAGAGATGGGCGTTTCTCCCCCCCGCTAAAGGTGATAATGGCCTTCAAAAAAGCCTCGGTGAACCCCTTTTATTGGGCGTAGCTACCTTTGCGAGAGACACGCGCTCCCTTCCAACACTTCCCCTTTCTCGTTCTTTTTCTGTATAAGCAAATCATCCCCTATTCAGTTTCTCTGGGCCCGCCACTGCCTAGCGAAGGAACATGGTGGTCTCTCCTTCCCCCTTCTTAGTTCTTCCTTCCCCCCCAAAGAAGAGACTCTAGGTAACGGCAAATGAAAGCCTCTCCGGTATTGCTTCTCCATCTCTACGCCCGTCCCTCATGTTAAGAAGGATAGGTAAGGGCCC
>Ga0179591_1377546_pt1 | contig 18206 bp, 19 predicted proteins | sample CZOMad2_1_08_16f_FD_182891 | JGI IMG/M metagenome (GOLD analysis project Ga0179591, IMG submission 182891) | Vadose zone soil fungal communities from Angelo Coast Range Reserve, California, USA - CZOMad2_1_08_16fungal (PacBio error correction) | ecosystem: Environmental > Terrestrial > Soil >... | reverse complement strand
CATGGTTTGCCCCCAAACGGCTTCGAGGCTTGCAATAAAATGATTGGCCCCGTTTCTTCAAATTTTTGCCTCCCACCCCCCTCCCCCCGTACCCCCCGACCACTGGGGGCCCCGAGTAAGGCTGTTTGTTACGATTAAGAGTCATTTCTCGTTGTATCGGGGGACCCACGAAATCAATGCTTATTTCCAGTGGTTTTACTTCCCGCCCTTTTTTGTTTACTCAGGTTCCCCCCAAGGTAATTCCCAATTGAAATTAACCACGGTGGCGATTCATTCGAGCCAGTCTCTTGTAAGTAAACCGGGGTGATTTTCCCCCCCCCCTCACCCAGTCTGGCCGGTTTCGGGAGTCACAGGTTGTCCAAAACGGACTTGCTTTTTCTTTGCGGACTTGCCCACTGTTTTTTTTTTGACTACGGCGTTACGTGCCCAACAAATAACACAGTGTTGGGGTCCGTCCTACCCCGGCCCTTCCCTCTCCTTGACCCTTCTTCTCCTTTCCTGGCGGTTTTTTCTTCCCCCGTAAACTGTTAGCGATTTTGCTGTCATACCGGTCATGGGACCCCATTCCCTTGGTAAAATTTCCCAGAAATCAAGGTTCCTCGTTCAGAGTAGGCCCTTTACAGGTGTTTCCGAGTGATGTGTACCCCTTTTGATGTCTTTTCACTCCCCCTTTTGCGTTTGTCATGCACCTTCCCACTCGGCTTTTTTCCTCCTGCCGAGCTGGGGTGACCCCGACATCCTATGTGTTAACACACATTCACCGAGTAAAAGATCGACGGCTTCACGTTTTTTTTTTTTCGTCCCCTGGCCGAAGACATGGTTTTTACCGCACGCGTTGTGACCGAATAAGGTTTCGACGTCTGCCTTTTTTTCACATTTCCTTCAAGCTAGGCCTTCGCTCTTTCGGCTTAACCCCCATCAGGTGTCTTTTATGTTTTTCCCCCGGTTTCCCCCCCCCCAACGGCCCTTTCCCGCCGAATTTTCTGATTAGTCGACTAACATGTTGGGGGGACCAATCTTATGCATACGATTGATTCCTCTTACCCCCCTGTACTCTCCCCACAAGTCTTTAGAATACCTGGCTTCCATTCTTCTCAAAGTTCATTTAGGTCCCTGTCCCCCAACACCACTCTCCTTTGACCCTGTTCCTTGTTCCCCCCATGACTTTTTTTCTCCCCCTGGGCCTTTCAAGTTTTTTGGAATACTTTCCCCCCCTTTGAAGGTTCCGACGTTTTCTCTCGGGTGCCAACGTGTGATGTCGGCTCTGGTTACCCACGAACCCTCCGGATGTTTCACCTGTTTTCCCTAGTACTTTGCCCAGCAACCCTCTCCCATTTCTACCCAAAACTCGTTTCTGTGTTCTGGTTCCCAGACCCAAATGTGCCCCCACACCTTGATCTTTCAGAACGGTTCCCCTTTTTCATCGTCTTGCCGGTCTTCCCCTCCCCACACCTGGGAATGGCCATTGAAAATGTGAGAATATTCCTATATTGGCGACCCCTCCTGTGCCTTTTCCCGCGTGGCTTTTTTTTTTTTTTTTCCCGGCGATCCCCCACTGACATCTCGGGAACCACGGACACAAAAATTTGGATTCTTTCTTGTTTTTCTGGTTCCCGCCCCTGCCCCTCCGGATGTCCCCTTCTTTTCGCCCCTCCCAACCTTCAGAAGTCCACCCCAAAAAGACTTTCCAAAGTTTCCCATCCTCTTTTTTGACGGAAGCCTTTCCCCCCCCCCCCCAGGTGGGTCTTCTTTCGATGCTGAGGCGTACTGACCGGTAGCCGCACGTAAGGTCCTGTGAACCCTTACACCCTGTCACCCTTTTACGGTGGTTGCTCCTCCAACAGTTCAACCGGGGCTGATCCATCGTAAATCCCCCGCATGGCAAACCTTCTAGCATTTCTTCCTTTTTCCTTTTTTTTTTTTTATTTTTTCATTCTTCATTCGGGTCTCCGTTTTCACGTCGTCAGGCATCTTGGAGTTCCCTTTTCGCACTTCTTTCACCGACCATTCGCGTTCTCCCAGTCAACAATACTTTTGGCAGCTTTAGGTTTTCCCAGGCTTTGGTCCAACCCAAATTTTTTTTCCCCATTCCCGGTAGTATTCCTTGCTTCACTGTCGGGGTTGAGTAGAGCCAACATTGTCCTTTTCAATGGGCGAACCCCCCTCTGATTTACATGTTGCGACTTTTTCCTATTTTCACCCAACGTTGATAACAATCGTGGTTCCGAGAACGTTGTTCCTTCAAATGCAGCTTTTCCGACCCCCATGTTTCAGACTTTCAAGTATTTGCTTTTCCCCCGGCTACTCCTTGTCGCCCCCTCTTGTTGAACCGTTTTTGTTTTTTCGCCCCGGCAAGTATTGTTGAGTTAAGATACTGTACCACTTTTGACCCCACCTTTCCCTCTTTTTCCGCCTTTGGTTCCTCCCCCTTTCCCCCCCATATTTTCGTACTTGACGATGTGTCTGACCATCGTATCCCTGATTTTTTTTCCCCCCAGCCGTTTAAATTTTAGATCATAACCTTCTAGTCATGCTTTTCCCACCCCCTTCTTTCACTTTGGCCTCCCCAGCCACTACGTTTCCGGGAGTCGGTGAGTTTCTGCCAGGTCCCCTCTGCCAGTCTCAACCCAAAAGTTTGCTTTCCTTGATTAGTCGAAAACTTTTTTCTGCTTTTTTTTTCCTCCGTTGGTCAAATTAGCTTGGTAACTTTTAACCATAAACACCATGCCAATACCCGGATTTGCCCTGAGTATCATAATATTTTTGCATTAGGGAACCCGCCGAGTCTCCTTCTTTCCGGACCGTCGGGTTCCTTTTACTTCTAAGGCATCACTTTGGGGGGTACTAACCACTTCGACACAGGTCCCCCGTAAGGGTCTTTTTTTCATTTTCGGAGGTAAACAAAAGATGCTTTTTTTAGTATGGAAAAGACTTTATGTTTTTTCTTCTTTAAGGTCATCTTGTTTTCCCCACCCCACCACCCCCCCCCCCCCCCACACCCCCCCCCCCCCCCCCCCCCCGCCCCTCCCGCCCCTCCCCCCCCCCCCCCACACACCCCCCCTGTGCCCCCCTGTGAGATAACCGCTATCCCCTGACACCCCTTTGCGGGTAGAATGGTTGGCGAGTGGTTTTCCTTTCTCTCTTTCGTAACTTGGCTTACCTATTACGTATCTTGAACGAGTCGTTTTCCCCAATGATCTTTGGGATCGGGAACTTCCTACAATATGGCGATTTCTCCAAGTCTCGGTTTACTTTTTTCTCCACATGTATTTCCCCTCATTGTGACGGATGTGTTACCACCCATTCCAGCCACCCGAGCTACTTGGAACGTGTCGGTGTAACTTTTTGTACGTATTAACGGCTTTTTGACCCCATTCCTATGTGCCCGGTCGATGTTTTTTCAGCGAAAAATTAGTACCCCCTGGCTTAACTTGATGTCTTTTGTTGAGTTTCCTTCTGCCCCCTATTGTGTTCCCCGACCTCAATCCCTCCGGAGTTTTTGCGGTTTATGTTTTCTTTTACAACGGTTTTTCCCCTTTTCTGAGTCCCTGCCTTCCTCCCCCATCTATTTTAGGGTTATTTTCGATCGACGATTGTTTTTTAATCCCCACCATGAGGATTTTTCTTCGGTTTTTTTCGCAGATAATGTGTGTCTTTTTTAACTATCGGCCCACCTTTACCCTCCCCTTCGATCGTTCCAAACACAATCGAATGTCCGTTCAGTTCGCCCCATGATGGTCGATTTTCTTCACTTTTGTTGGCAGTTTTTTTTTTCGGACTTCGTTGGGACACCCCCCCCCCCCCCTTTTATGTCAATACGTCCCCCCTCGAACTTGACCTCATCTTTTTGATTACAACTTCATTGATTCCACCGCTGAATTAGATTCTATTTTACTCCCCTTCTTCCGTTTTTTCTTTTTTTGTTTCTTTTCTTGGTTATCTGTTTTTTTTTTTCATGTGTCCGGCCTGTTTTGTGAGCATGACGTTGGCGATTTTTAGTCTTTACGAGTATTTTAACAACGACGGTCGATTACACCCTCCCCCCCCCCCCCCCTGTCGATCACAGTCCTTTCCTCCGCTCGACGTCCCATCCTAACTTTGCCCCCCCATCTATCTTTTGGTGGTCTTAACAAGGTCGCCGTAAAAGGCGCCTTTCCCGGACATTCGTTCCGTCATCCTGCGTGGTTTACTTTTCCCCCCCCTCTCTGTTGCTGCACTTTTCCTTTTTTGCCGTTCACGACCCCACCCACCCTCTTTCCTGATGACGGAAGTTTGTGAGAGTTCCCCAAGAGCAAACTCATTTTCGCCGGCCCGTCTTTTTTTTTCTCGAGAAAATTCCTTGAGGCTTCCCCCCTGTCCTATGTGCCCCTCCGTTTCACCTTGTTTGACCCCAGAGATTTTCCCGTCTTTTGGTTTCATCCCCATGCCCTCACCCTTTTCTGTAGTGGCTACCCCCAGTCAGAGTTTTTGTGGGACTATGAAACGATGGAGTCCTTTTTTGCACTTTTTTACCTCCCTTTTTTTTTTCTTGATTGACATTCAGCCTTTTCCTCCTTCCCCTCTAAGGTCCTTTGTCATTATGAGTGCCGCTTGAAGACACCGTACAAAAAGCCGTTTAACCGTCCTGGATATCCCGACTACTGTCGTTTTTTTCCCACCTTCTCCCTTTTTGACTTTTCCCATTTTTTTCTTCCCCGTCCGCACCCATCACCGTTTCCCTTTTAGCTCACCAAATCTTTTTTTCCCGTCATGAGTTACCAGATTTTTGAAAACAGTTTTTCTTCATGCCTTTTTTTCAGATTGTTGAAGTTCCTCCACCCTTTCTTCGGGCCCTTCCTCTTTTATGAAGTCGCTTACCTCCTTTTTTCCCCCCTTTGAATTGTTTTTTATCAATTGGACGAACATGGTGGTTTGAGGGGGTGCAGAAGTACGTCCCCTTTCTTTTCTTTCACTGTCTACACTTTTACGCAGAGCTTCCTCCTTTTTTTTCCCCTTTTCTGACGCATTCTTTCTTGGTGACGCCCCAGTGCCTGAATTGAAAGTAGTTTCGGTTTTGTCTTGGAGGCATTCCCTTCTTCACGTTTTTTCTTTCTCCCCATTTCTCCTTGTTTATTGCTTAAAGGTGGTCTTAGAGTTTATTTCCCTTTTTTTTCTCCCACATTAGTCTCCCGTATCGACGTAATTTTTTCCCCCCGTTGGCTTTGTAAACCTTCCTTTTTTCCCAGTTGTCATCTCTCCCCCCCAATAAGTATGTTCAGGAGTCTGCGAGTCACAATTATTGATCGACCGGCGGCGTCCCCCCTTTTACTCCCCCCCCCCCTATTACGTTCTTTTGCGAGTCAGTCCCCTCCTTCCATTCTTTTCGGTTCCCTTTCTCTACTTTTTTTACCTTCACAAATGAGCATGACCTCTTCAGTTAGACTTGTGGACAGAGGGTGCTCCCATTGTTTCTCGCCCCCCTTTGTTGCTCATCCCTTTTCCGGTTTTTTCTTTTTCCATCCTCGGCTCTCCTTTCTGACGCTGAGTGGTTGGACCTGTTGGACCAGATCTTTTTGTCCAAATCAGATGCCCGTTTTTTTTTTCCTCCCTTCCGTTGCGAAGGTCTTTCTGGGGTCCTTCTTTCACTGCCCCCCCAAAGTAATCCACCTTTACTCCAAAATATGCAAAACGTCAAGAAGTCTCTTCTCTAAGGGTGAGTTTTTGCATGTTTTCTCCATCCCCGTACTGTTTCTGCGTCCTTGTTGTATCCCCCCCCCAGGACCCCCCCCAAATGGTCTCTTTAAAGTCTTAACGGAGGTCTCCGCCGGTCCTGTTCTCTTTTCGCCCTAACCTTAACCTTTTTTCTTCTTCCCGTTTCAACCCTCTATTTTTCCAGGTTTTCCGTCTTTTTTTGATGTGAGAGGCAGGTTCGTAAATTTTTACCTTTCGGATTTTCGTTTACTTTTTTCCCCTTTCACCCGGAACCCCTTTTTCCACCTTGTTACGACCATGATCCATTGTTTTGCCTCCTTAGGCCTGCAAAGTTCGTCTATTCCCGTTTTCTCCTAATAGTTTATAGTTATCTGGTTATTGTCCCAAGTTCCCCAGGTCTTTTCAAGGGTGCCCCCTCGAACTCCTCTTTAAGGTTACCGTTTCTAGCAGTTTCTTTTCCTGTTCTTGAGGCTTTCTCACCCCATTAGTTTCCTGCGTTTTTTTCTGTCCCGGTCTTTTTTCCAGGGTGCGAAGATTTCATAGCCCCCCCGATTTTCCCTTTTGGTTCCCCTAGCCGGTCTTTTCATCGTTTTTTCCGGTGGATTTTTTTTTCCCAAACAGATTTAGCATAACACTTTGGTCCCCCCCCTTCTTCTCCCCCTTAGTCCTCTTCTTTCCTGAAATTGACCTTCAGTTGTTTCCTCCCTCCCCCTTTTATCGTTGCTTCCTGACTTTTTTTGCGGTGAGTCCTCCCATTGAATTATTTTTTTACCAGCTTTTCCTTTTAGCTTTCCGTTTGGAGTTCCTCCCCCTCTTGGACATTGTTAAGCCCTTGGACTCCAGTAAAACCCTAAGGATTTTGGGAGTGGACGTTTGTTCCCCTGGAACCCCCCTCGCCATTTTCCCTTTCCCCCCCTACCAAAAGGATCTCCCTGCTATGACGTTGATTTTTTACACCTCGATCATTTTCCAGATTTATTAGTGTTCGCGAGCACCTTTTCGGCATCCTCCGCTTTTTTCCCTTTCGAAGTCCTGTACTTGTTTTTACCCCTTTCTCCCCCTCTTTGGTTTTCTCCTATGTCTCGGTGCAAAGCGAGGTCAAGTCCCCCCGGATGGTTCCCCCCGCCAAGTCCCTTTTTTTGGTTGCCGCCCTCCCCCCCATTTTCCCCTCCCGCTGGACATTTTTTGTATGACGCGAACCCGAAATGATCTGGGATCTTGTTTTTTCTTCCCTTCGTCCCTCCTTACTCCCTTTTTCCTGTTTCTTGAAGGATTCCCTCTTTACTTTAATTTAGATGAATGTTCACTTCGGCGAACTTTCTCTTTTCCTTTACTGGTTCTCGACCCCCTCCTTGTTTCCAGTGTTGCAAAGTTTTGTGTCCTTTTTAGAGGAACCCGTTAACGTCAAGGTCGTGATACCTGTGACCTTGGCCTTTCAGCAAATCCTTCGGTTTTGCCGTGCCCCTATTTTCCGTTTTATTCCTTGGGACGACCCCCCACAACACACCCCCCCCCGTAGGGAAAAACCCCTGTTTCCACGAATCCTTGCGCTTTCTTTTTCCGTCTCTCTGACTCCCTTTCCGTCAAGATAGAGTTTTTTTTATTGGTAGGAGGGCTTCCGATTGCGTTTCCGTTATTTCCCCTCCTTTTTTGTGTTTTTGCCACTTTACCCTTTCCTCCCTTTTCCTCGGCTCTTCCCTTTCTTTTCCTTTCTTTTTGGTGTTTTTTTGATCTTTTTTCTTGTCCCCCCCAACTGGTAGTATCTTCTCAAAAACCTTTTTTCTTTTGTACCCCACTCCAATGATTGGTTCCGCGTTTCCCCCTTCCGTCTCTTTTCCATGCTCCTTCCGTTAACGGGTCGTGTTGTCTTCTAGACCCCCCTTTGAAGTTTCCGTTGCTTCCCTTTTCTTGTTTTCATTCTCCCCCTGACCGTCCTGACTGTTTTTTTTGGAAAGGGCCGACTAGTTTGGGGTTCCCTCCACCCTAATTTTTACCACTCTCCACTAGTTTCCTTCGCCGACACCCCTTGGAGATTTGCTTTTCTTTCCCAGTCACTTTCTCCCTGCAGTTGTCAACAGCCTCCTCTTTAAAAGGACGTGTTGCGCTGGAAATGTGGCAGACTTATTCCACCGCAGCCCTTCTCCCCCCTAATTTTTTCTTCCCGGAAAAAGGTCAACATTTCTCTCTTACCATTTATTTTGTGCCCCCTTACCCTTGTTTTTCCAACTGATTCCGGTAATTTCAGACCGGTTCCATGGACCCCTCAACCGTACAACATCCCCTATATATAGGTTTCGTCCTCTGTCTCTCTCATCCTTACAGGTGGCCGCTTATGGTTTAGGCAACCATGAAAAAGGCGTGTTTCCCTGGACCTCTCGCCCTTTGCTAGGTTTCCATAGCTTGTACCGACCTCTCTGGTCCGGAAACAATGTTTCAACTCCTCCAGGAGGTTCAGGTTCTTCTACTTCTTGACCGATGGCTGACCTTATTTAATTCCAAATTCTTCACCTTCCCACGTCTTCCCTTTCAGTCCTGGTACTTGGACGTTACCCTGTTTTTCAACCATCTCCCCTCATAACGCTACCCCGCGGCCCAATACCCCATTTTAGTCAGGTGTAATTTTTTCCCCCCAAGGAAATGTAGCGCCCTTTTTCTATTTTCTTCTACCGGAAGTCTTTCCCTATCCCTCAGGAATTCTAACCAAACGGAAAGGTTTTTCTTAACTTTTCCCCCCTTCAATGATGCCTGATGTTAGTCCCCTGTACCGCTCCCGTTCCCCCCAGTAGACCCACTCCTTCACCTCTCCTTGTTTTATCCGGCCCACTTCTTTAGACCTTTAGACGCCCCGTGACCAGTCTTGTCTGTGCCCTGAGTTCTAGGGTTTTCGAGGTCTCCTTTCGTCCCCTTGGAAAGTCTTGCCGTTTTTTAGGACCCACATTTTAAAACCCCCCCTTTTTTTTTGTTTTCGATTTCCCCTTCGTCTCCCCCGACCTCTCCCTTTCTACCAACCCTTCTTTCCACGTTCTTTCTAACACGATACCATTCCCACAGGAAACACCTTGATCTCTCCCTTTCAATTATTTTCTTAGGTTCGGCGGTTACCTTACCTTTTCCCCTTTCCCTTCGTTTCACCCGGTGTTCCTACTGAGGTCACCAAACGCTTCCTTTCCCCTTTCTTCATTTTTTTCATTGTCGACCCATTGGCGTTGGCAAATGCTGCGACAATGGGACCCCCCCCCGGTTCTTACTTCCGTCTGAATAACACGTTTAGAATGACCTGTTGAAGGGCCCCATTTTTTCCGTTAGACAGACCCTCTTTCGACCAAATTTCCCCCCAAAACAATTTCCCCATATATGGTTGAACGTCACTGCATCCCAGTGTCTTTGATTTCTGTCCCGAGGTCGAATTCTACCCTCACTGTGGTTATTCCATTTTATGTCCCTGTTTTCCTCCTGAAAGTTCACCTTTTCCCTTCTATTTTCCTTCCCACCCCTGTTCCCTGCCCTCCAATTTCTTTCTTTTATTTTCCAGAGGAAAGAAGGTTTGTAACCTTCGATTCTCTCCCTTTGTCTTTCCTTTTTCTTCTCTGGACTCGAAGTCGTCCATTCCCTAGTGTAGGTTCCACAATCTGGCTAGCCCCCCCTTCGCGTCACCGTCCCTTTCTACAATTTTTTTTGCTATTCTGTTTAAACAAGCGTGAGTCCCCCCAAGGTCCCCCCCAACCCTTTTCTTCCTTTGTACCCTTTCCTTACGGGTAAGAAACTGGGCCTTTTCTTTTTTTTTCCTTTTTCTACCCCATTGTCTCTTTCCCACTGGGTGGCACCCTTGTCTTTCCCGGTTCTCATGATTTCTTACCTCCCCTTTTATTTTTCCACCCCTGAACGGCAACCAGAGTTGGTCTTGAGCAATTTTTTCCCTCCCAGGCCGATGTCCCACATTTCGTCAGTCCCTTCCTTCATTCTGCACTTTTTTTTTAGGTTGAATCTTCAAGAAATCATTTTGTTACTTGGCGGCGACCCTGCAGCCTTGTTTGTGGTCTCGTCGGTCGGCAACTTGGGACCCCTTTTTTTTTCTCCCCCCGGACCTTTGACCCCCTACTCTTCCCGTTCTTCACGAGTGGAGCACATAGAAAAACAGAGTTGAGTCCCCCCCCCCTCGTTTTCACTTTTTCCCCTACCCCGGATTTTTTTTGGAAGGTCGCCCCTCCTGTTCGGTTTTCCCCCTCACATGAAAAAGACCGCCAGTTTTTTTTTTTTTGTTGAGAATGTCCCCTTGGGGAAACTAGACACCCCCTGGTTTTCTTTTTTTTTTTTTTTGGTTTTTTTTTTTCTCCCCAAAAAGGTTTCCCTTTATTTTTCTTCCGATGACAGACGGGGAAACTTTACCATAGTTGACGGCAGTTCCCCCATCACCCATTACTCTTCCTTCCCCTCTCTTTGGTCAGATTCCTTTTTTCTTTTTCAAACCGCTTATAGCGTGGATTTCTTTCCCTCCAACTAATCTCCGGTTTTCTTTTTTTCCCCCTGGCGTCCCCCGTTTTTAAACTGAAGAGACGTTGGTTTTTCCCCTTGACCCGCCCCCCCCAACTTTCCCCCCCCCCTTAACCCCCCCACTGCATGGGTCTTGTCTCGTCATCTTTTCTTTTTCTTTTTACCCCTCCGTCTTTTTTTACAATACAAAGGATTTCCCCTGGTTTACCACGACTGATAATCCTTTCTCCTGTTCTTTCTCCTTGCTTTTTTCCTGATTTTTTTCCCGATGTCTTTTCCTTCCTCAGCTGAGCTGAAGTGCGGGAAAAGGTCTCGTCTTCAATATTCTATCCTACTTTTCCTCCCCTTTCAACATTCCATTCCCCGATGATCTTTTTTCCCCCCTCCTCTTTTCCCCTGGTCTTCAATCAACGCTTGAGTTAGAAACCCCCCACAACCCCCCCCCTTTTTGCCGCGTGTTCCCACAACCCCTCTTTCATTCTCTAAGCAGGTTCATTTTGCCTTTCTTCCAGGAGAGAAATCGCTGGTGGTCAGGGACCCAACGTCTCAGATGTTTATTTTTTTTACATTCTCCCTTCTAAGGTCCTTTTTTTTTTGTCACGAGTCACGTTTTTCAATTATGTCCCCTCATGTAGAAGTCCCCTTTTTTTTTCCTTTGGTTTTTTTTCCTTTTTTTACTTCCCCCAGCCTCTCCAATTTTTCAATAGGAGAGAATTTTGTTGTACTCTCGATGATGACTGTCTTTTTCCCCCTTGATTCCCTCCCTTTTCTTTAATTTTTCCTACCCCCCCATGTTTGTGGCCCCTTTATTAACTCCGACGCTTCCCCCCTGTGGCGGGTCGTTCCTTCCCAATTGTCTTTTCCGTCTGTGGGAACACTCCCCATATGTTTCAATACTCCCAATCCTCAACGGTACCTCCTTTTTTCCGGACTTTCCAACCCCCCCCGCTTTTTAACAATCCCCCCCTCTTCTTTATCTTTTTAATCCTTCAGTTTGTGTTTCTTCCTCTTTTCGGTTAAGATTGCTTGTCCCCTGGGGATTCCTTTTCCCCTTTTCCCGCACCAAATTTCCTTTTTTTTTCCCTGCGTGTTCCCCCACCTTTTAGACGAACGCCAAAGTTCTTATAGAGGGATGGGCGAGCGCTTCCCGTTTTCCGAAAGTTTCCCCCCCCATGATCGTGCGCGTGCTTTGCCGCCCTTTTCCCCCCCTCGTCATCCTCCCCTTTCCGCCCTGATTGCTTTTTCCCGTATAGCAGTCAAAAAGTGCTCAGGGTGGTAGGACTACTCCTCTTTTTGCAGTTTATCCCTCACCCCTTCCCGAGATTCCTTCCTTTCTGCTTTTTGCGCCGCAATTTCCCTATCTGCTCGGTATCTCCAAATCAGTAAGCGTGAATTTAACAAATCGTTCGACTTTCCCTTCCACGTCAACTTTTAACGGTACGTTATTTCCTCTCCTTTTTTTACCTTTGGTTTTTTAACCCTCACACTTTTTTTTCTTTAGGTAGATAAAGGACAACGTACTTGGAGTCCCTTTCTGTCCATCGTGGAGACTCTTCGTTTTTGGCTGCCTCCTTCTTTTCCCTTCCTACCCTTCTCCCCTTAATCGTTCGTTTTAGTAATAGTTCTTTTCTGAATGAGTTTACCCCCCCGTATCCAAAAAAAAAGAAGTTTTCCCCTGGATATTACCTCCTTTTTTGGTAACAAGGTTTCGACTTTTGGATTTCCACCCCCCTTGCTTGCCCTTCCCTGACTCCCCTCCGTCGCCTGTCACAATTTTTTTTAAGTTCCGTATTAGTCGAGTCCACTTCCCCTAACCTTTCAGATTTTTGGCCCGTTTCCTCTTGTAATTCGAAGTTCCGACCTTCTGTTCTGACCTCCCCCAGTTCAGCTATTCCTCCTCTCCTTTCCCGAATGAGATATCCTCCCCCCTCAAGTCATGATTCTTTTTTTTCATGAATTGATCGAATGTGAATTTTTTTCTCCTTTCGACCGAAGTAACCAGGCTGATTTGTTTGTTTACGTTCCCCCCCCCACTCTTTTTTTTTTTTAACCTGCACTTTATACCATGCTCCCGTAGTTAGGTTTTCTCCTTTCATGACTTTTTCTTTTTCCTTTTGGGCCCACTGTCTTTCCGTTATGTCTTCCCCCCCCCTTTCCAACCGGGTTTTCCCCCTCTCCTTGTCCGTCTTAGACCAAATTGTCCCCCCAGAATACGGACAGTAATGTCAAAGGGCGGCTTTCAGAACTCCTTTTTTTCCCCTTGAAGCGTCCCTCTCTCTTCTTTTCGCCCTTTTCCCCTCTTTTTTTGCTGCTTTTTTCGTCCGTCCCAACTCTTTCCTGAATGTTTTTAGTACATGGCCCCTTTGAAGGCTTCACCTTTTATCCCCCACCTATGGTTTTGTGTAAATTCCCGAATTTGAAGAGCTGATTTCCCGCCCTTTCCCCAGATTTTTTTTTTCCGCCCTGTGTATTTCACCTTTTTTTTCTCCCTTTTTCTTTGGACCCCCTGATGTGTAGTTGAAGACGTCTGTTAAAAAGAGATTTTCCATGTTTCCCCGCTGTTGAAAAACTCTTTAGTTTCCGTTTTCCTTTGTACGCTCGTGCTTTTTTCTCTTCCCTGTCTTCCACCTACCCCTCTTTTCCCTCCCCCTACGGTCGGTCCGGAAATATGGTTTTTCCCCAAGCGAAGGTAGGAGTTTCGGCAATTGATGAAGGATTTTGAGGTTTTAAAATTGGTTTCGTGCGTCCTTTGTTGTCCACTACCTTTCCGGTTCCCCTGCTTTCCCTTCCTGGGTTTTCCGTAAGGGGGTATTCCTTCCAGATGAATCTCCCCCCCCACTGGGTAGGATTAGTTGGTTCCCGTACTCCTTTTCAAGGTTTTCGTGTTCTTTTTCTTGTTTCTGTGGCTTTCCGCTTGTTTTCCTTTAGCCTGGCTTTTTTTTCCAAACTTTTTTTTTTCAGTTGCCGGGTTTTTCATTTGCCATTGTTTTCTTTTTCGTGTCCCCCCCCCCCTTAAGTGTTCGTATCATTTTTCCTCCTCCTCCTTTCTTTTCACTTTTTCTGTAGTTGAATTTGCCAAGTACAGGTTTTAAGGTTCTTCTTAGATAGAATCTGCCCGCCACCGTCAAGGTTTTTGTTTTACCCTTTTTTTTTTTCTTTACTGGCTTTCCTCCCCCCGAAAGTTCCCTACTTTTTTTCGTTTGGTCCGTCATGGTAGGGATTTGTACGAGGAAATCGCCCCCCCCGAGGTTCGTGTCGAAGGAATTTTTCCTCAACTTTCCCTTTTCTTCCCGCTCGGAACCCCCTCGGGACTAAAAGGTAAACACGTTTCTCGTTTCCACCCTTTCTCCTTTCTTTTACGTAACTGGGTGCCTCACCCCCACCCCCCCTTCACTCCTTTTTTTTTCCCTAAGTTTTTTTTGATACTCCTCCTTCATTTTCAGAATTTTTGAATTCTTACTGTCCCTGTTTTGTTCGTGAAGGTACGGAGTCCTACATCTTTTTCCCCAATCTTTTTCTCCTTTTACCTCTAGTGAAAACTTTTTCCCCCTGGGTTTCTTTGTGAAGTGAAGAAACTGTTAACACGTCCCCAATTGTCGCCTCCCCCCCAATACTTCTTTTCCTTTTTCCTCTTTTTCCCCCCATGCCTTCCTTGGGTCACGCTACAATGATATGAGTTGGCGGATCTTTCCTTGTCGGCACTTACTTTTCCAGCTCGGGCCCCTCCTCTGACTTTTTTCCCTCTTTTTCTTTAATTTTTTCCCCCCTTATGTCGTCGGTGTTACCGTGAGCAAGTATTGGTCCCTTTCCTTCAGGTTGCCTTTGCCAACCCCCTTTTGTTCTTGTGAAGTTTTTTTTCTTTTTCCCTTTTTCAATTTCCAAGTACAGGTTACTGTGTTTTCCAGGGAGACTCCAACAGATGTTGGCTTTTTCTTTCCTTCCCCGTCTTCCCTAATGATTTTCCCTTTTTTTTCCGTTTACCCGGTTACGGATCAGGAAGCGTCTTTTGAATTTGTCCCTTCCTTCCTGGCCCTTTTCGAGTTCGGACCCTTCTTTTTTTTTTCTAGTCTGAAATTTTTTTAAGCCCGAGTTTCCCCCTGTGTTTGCCAGGGTCCGTCACAAAGTTCTCGGTCCCTTCCTTGCTACACTTTTCTTTGATCTTTGACGTTCCTCCTTTTTCCCAAGGCAGAAGGAACACTAATCTGGGCTTTTTCCGGGTAACACCAAAAAACTGGTAGTGCCCAACAGTTCCCCTTTCCTCTTCTGGTCTTCCACTCCCGATCTACCTTCCTTTGACCCCTGGTTTTAAAGTATTGATAGGCTAGAGGATGGCCGTTTCTGTTGGGCGTAGTTTTCGCTTTCCACCTTGCCCCAAATTTTTTTTTATTGTTTTCTTTTCAACTTCCCCTTTGACCCGTTTTGAACCATAGACTTTCTTTATTTATTTCTGTTGTTGTTGTTTTAGGCATTATTTGTTGCAACTTTCGTAATCCCCAGTGCTGAAAAACCCAATTCTTTGCACTTTTTTTTTTCAAAAGGGTCGAAAGGAAAACACCAACACAGTCTTCACCTTTCTTTTCTCTTATCCCTCTTCCTCCCCCCCACCCTTGGAGAGGCGAGGATCGGGGAAAGGTTCTGGGGGTTTGAGTTTTAGAAGTGTTCCCGAACAAGTGAAATTACCTCTTTTTTTGGAACGACCTGGTTTGGTCTATTTTTCACAGGAATTGTAACCCCCATTAGGAACCGAAGGGGTCTAGCCGACCGTTCTCCTCTTCCCCTCTCAAAAGCTTCTTTATGAAGTTAGAAGAAGGTGTGGGTTTTTTTTTTTTTTTTTGGATTAAACCACACTTTCAATGTTTTCCCTTTCACCCCTTCCCCCTTTTTTCCCCGACCTTCCTTTACACCCCGTTCATTTAAATAGAAACTAAAGTAGAAGACGGGTTGGAAATTTTCCATGATGGACAACTTTATTTGCCGGTCTTCCTTTTTTCCTCCGTTTCTCACCTCCTCCTTTGAATTGTGCCTACGGGTATTTGAACGTTGGATGTGACCCACCCAAGATCCGCTAGGGTGGGTCAGTTCATTTCTACCTTTTGTAACTCTCTTGGATGAATGGGTCTGTTTCTTCCCCCGTGGGAACCCGGTTTTTGGAGAAAATTACAGTTCGCTTTCTACGGATACTTTTGGCTCGCAAGGGTAACACCCCACTAGTTTCAAACTTTAGAAGATGATTAGTCCATGCGCCTTGGCGACCTGCAGCCCCCAGTCTTGCAGCACGGGTTCCCCCGAAGGATTTTCAAACCTTTTCTCCCTGGACGCTTTATCGATTCTGGTTTTTTGTCACCCGCTTTTAGTGTGGCTCCAACCGGCCCGTAAGAGACGGCTCTCGGAGATGCCTCCCAGCTTTCAATACGATGTTGCGGGCCTCTATAAACGTCTTTGGACCCCCTTTTCAGTTTCACTGATGCGGATCTTTCCCTTATTTCTCCCCCAACTGACCCTTTCTTTCTTCAGAAACTTCTTCCTTTCACCCCGGATTCCATTTTTTTTTATTGTCCTTGACCCAATGAAGTTTAAGAATTCGGAAGTTAGATTAAAACGTGGAATTTGGGGCGTCTTTTTTCTTTGGTTGTTATTCGGCGTCCAGAACTTCCCGTTCTTTGAAGGCTAGACCAGTTCCCCTATTGGGTTTTTTCGATTCCTCTTAGCCCCCATTTGACCTAGAAATCACTCGTCCCATTGTGTCCCCCCCCTCCCCCCCTTGGAACCCAGTGGTCAACCACCAACGTCATAGAGAATTCGTTGTACCGTGTTCGGGATTCGTCCCTTCAACCCTGTTAAGGGTGCCATTTCCTCTCCAGGACTGCGCATCTCTTCGTTCTTTCTTCGCGACTTGGAATTCGCCCACGAGTGCAAGGTGGGGGCCAGGACACCAATTCTCAAATTGAGGACAAACGGTCACCCAACTTTGGATTTTTCTTGTTTTTTACCCGGTTCAACGGTTCTTCCCCCCTCACGGCCCCCACATAGTAGACTCAATTCTACCCCCCCCACAGAACTTTCCAGACCACCCACGTGCATCGATGTGACTAATCCGCCCCTTGATGTGTTGATCAGTCCCGAGCGACCATGACCGGGCGGGCGGGCCACAGTGCCCCCATGATGTAACCCTGTTTTTCCGTGGTGCCCCCGGCAGGTACCAACGCTCGACTGCCCAGTTTTTTTTTCCCAACCTGATTTCTCGGGCGTTTTAGTTTGCAGATTCGTCGACCTCGATTCTCACTCTTTTCCGGTCAATCAGGGACCCCCGACATTCGTTTTGACGGGAGGTAACCTCCCCCCGTTGGTGGCCCACCACTGAGGAATTCACTCTTCAGAACCGCGGCACTTTCCCTACGCTCGTTCCGAAAGCATGGAGCAACCACATTGTATTTCTAGTTTTTGATCACGATTTCCAGGCGCCCAACTCTATTTCTCCCTTCCTTGTCTAACCTGGAACCATTCGTGCGGGCACGTTCGTCCTTCAATTGCGATGTCGAACAACACTTTTCAAGGAATCTTTCGGAAAACGTGGCTCTCCCGGTCCCCCATCCCTTCATTGTGGGTTTGGCGGCGCACGACAGTTTTTTCCTTGATTTGTGTTCTGGGGCAACTTTGGTCCCCAACGTTTCCCGCCGCCCGTTGTGACCCCCTTACTTTTTTCCCTCTTTTTTCGGCGCGGACTATGTGGCTCCCCAGCAACAAACAGCTTAGGGGACAAAAGCCTTTCAACGGATAAGAAAAGGCGTTGTCATTGGCGGCCACCCGTCCCCCTTTTTCCTCGTCCCTTTCCCTCCCCGACCCCCCCCCGACGTTAACTTCCGGGGAGGGCTACAAGCACCTTTAAACTGTTTTAGAACTTCAAAGTTTTTCGGCGAAACTTTATCCTCAGGTGCCTTTCAACATTCTCGGTCGAGGTTGGAACCCACCTACAACAACCCTGAATTAAACCGTTTTGGTAAGATGACGACTTCCGGGGGTTTGGAAGTTTTCTCGAGCTTCGGGCATCGACATTTTCGCGGTTGCCACTCGCCATACCTTTTCCTTTCCATCGTTCCAAGGCAAGCCCAAGTGGTAGTTTTCCAGTTTTATTTTCACCCCCTTTAACGGCCAAATTTATGTTTGTGATGGTTCGCTTCTTTCCCCGCGTTTTTCTTTCTTCGGTGTTTAACGTAGTTTTTGACACTCCAGTGTCCCTGTTGGTACCAAGACCCTATCTTATACTTCCCCCTTGACCTTTTACCTTTTTTTTGCCCGGGTGGCGTTATGTTTAGTCTTTTTCTCTCCTTTTGCCTCCCCCTTCCTTGAATTTAGAGTCCTTGCTGAAAACGGTCCTTTCCTTCCCCCCCCCTAGACATCGCCCTCAAGTATCTCATGGCGATTTTCTTCCTCGATTTTTTGATGTTTTTTTTCTTTCCCTGATCACTTCTTGTCTGGTTGACCCATCTCCCCCGGTGACCCCCCCGCAAAGCGCCTTTTATTTAATTGCGGTACAAGGTCCCTGAAGGAGGTCTATCCCTCTTTTTCCATTCTTTTTGGCCCTCTCTTCTCTTTTCGGCTTCTTGAGATTCAACGCAAGTTGCTTCCTGGATAGTTTTCCGCTTGAGCCTTCGCCCCAAAGACGGCAACCAGGGAAGTAACGGCGGTCTTTTTCCCTTCCCCAAACGCGAGTAAATTGCCAGTTCACTCATCGAGCTTCCTTTTCCTCTTCCTCTAACCTGGAAGAATGTCTACAATTGCGGCCTTACTCTTTGTGCCGGTTGAATTTCTCTTCCACAACCAGATCAGATTCAGCGAGCCACACGTTCTATGGACTTTACAGGCTTTTTCTCAGAACAGGCTGTTGATTCTCAAATGTGGCGTTTATAGTCAAGTCTTTTTTGGTTTGGAAAATCCAAATCTCTCGATACGCCAAAGCCAACTTTCACGAATCTTTTTTCTGGGACCAAGTGAAACGGCTCACCAAAGTTCACGACTCTTTCTAT
>Ga0179591_1417900_pt1 | contig 18210 bp, 20 predicted proteins | sample CZOMad2_1_08_16f_FD_182891 | JGI IMG/M metagenome (GOLD analysis project Ga0179591, IMG submission 182891) | Vadose zone soil fungal communities from Angelo Coast Range Reserve, California, USA - CZOMad2_1_08_16fungal (PacBio error correction) | ecosystem: Environmental > Terrestrial > Soil >... | reverse complement strand
CCCTTTCCGCAATTTGCAGCAGGGCTACCTTGCTGCGCGAGTGTCTTTGTAGCGCCTGTGGTCGCAGACCACCGCGGTTCTGCCAGTTATTGCTGCTCGTTTAAACGAAGGGTCTGGACTTTCATAGGGGTCCTCGTCTCTTTCTCTCCGTCTCGCACCAGAGTGTGCCTGCATGGACGCGTCCGACCCCGCCCTTTAAAATCTGCGGACCTTCTGCGGAATGCCGGCGAGGAATAGTCCTCTTTCTCCTTCCATGGTCCGTAGGAAACCATACCGGAAATTTCATTCACTTGAATGTCTTAATCCTTGGTAAACATGATGCCTCCTTCGCGTAGACAATGGCGGAAAACTTTTTCTTTTTTTCCCTTCTCCCGGCCCACACTGCGATATTGATGATCTTCCCCCTTGAGTGCGCGCTCCCTGAGAAAGGAATGTACCTCCCCCCTTGTGCCAGGGCTACAGAGAATTTTTTCCCATGGCCGTGCCGGCGGTTTACCAAATTTCGATGCGGCCACCCTGCGCGAATGATGGACCGGATCTTTCCTTTTTTTTTTTTATGCCAAAACTTAGCCCCCCCTTTTTTCTCGTTCTTTTTGCGAGGCACAAGACTTTGGTCCTCACCATCTGCGCCAAGCCTCTGAGACCTACCGAACACCCCTTCCGGTTCTCCCCCCCTACTTATTCCTTCCCCTCGACTCTGTTGCCTCCGGAACTACTATTACAATAATCTGCTCTCTTCTTTCCCCGATACGATCGGAATAGCTCGCCGAGTCCCCTCTTCTCGGAAAGAAAATTTCTTCACAGGAGGCGGTACAGTGCTCCTTGATTTCAAAAAATTTCTCGCTAAGCGCCCATCCCCCGGTTGCCCCATTCTTCACGTTAAAACAATCCGAACTTTCCCCCGTCCATCGGCCAACCTTTGCGCCCAATCGCGAGCCCTGGTGGTTCCGGACAAGCGACCTTTCCCCCCCCCCGCTGGCCGATCAGGAATTGGAGCAAGGCTGCGGGAAAATTCTCGGGCTCCATCAAAAATCGGCAATAATCTCGTCTCCTTTGTAAATCGCAGGGTGGCAACAGACCAAACTCCTTTTTTTTTTTTCTCTTCCCCCAAGCGGCAAGGAAAGTTTTTCTTCGCCCCCAAATGCCTCCTCACCGGGAACCCGCTTTGAAAAAAGTGTGGACGTCGCGTAGGGTTTCTACCGCCCTTTTCTTCCGCAAGCACTAGCGGTCTTTTTTCGACGCCCAGACCGTTGGATCTCCCTCCCTTCTCCTTCGAGCGAGAGAGAACATACCCACGCTCTTCGCAGCACCAACACCATCTTCACGACAGGCCTCCGTCAGCGTGTTCTCCATTTTACGCGTTCTGAAACCTCAGTGCAAGGCCCCACTGCCCCCCGAAGAATTCCCCGGTGACCGCCGTCACTTTTCGGCGTAAAACGATAAACGTGGAGGAATCCTGTTGTTGTTGGAGAGAGATCGTTCATCCAGAGTTTATAGATTGGCCGTGCCACCTGCGCACCTTTTTCTCCTCCCTATCCGTCTGTTTCAGTTTGGCCCCCGGGGTTTCAGCCACGAGTAACTCCTTCCCCTCTTCTTCGTCGGTGAATTCTTTCTTCCTTTTAAAAGGGGTGATAGCCCCCGTGGTGCTTTATCGCTCGACCTTCCCCCTTTCTTTTTCTATCCACGGGCTGGGCGTTCGCTTGGCGTCCTGTTCACAGCTAGGCTTTTCATCTTCACGAGGTAGCACCGTTACCTCTCAAAGCTTGTTACGTTTTATGTGCGGCTTCTCTTTCCTCGGCAATGGTTTGGTTGCCCTGCTCGCATTGGACTTCCATTGTCTCCCTTCGGGTTTCTGTGGCCACAACCTTCCAATTTTAATTAGGCGATCTTTCCTTTGTTCTTGGAGGAGCCTGATTATTAGACGGAGGTGCCTTTTCCCCTTCCCTAGCTTGTTTGGGGACTGACTTTTACCCCAACGGCACGAGCCATGAATCCTTTTTTTCGGATGATACGCAGTCCCCCAGAGCCGGTAAGTTCCTCCCCCCTCTCGGACATGGGGCACCTCTTTTTCGCTGTAGCGGACCAGGTTTTTTTTTTTTTTTCCCCTGTGACCTGCGCGTCTTTTACGGAATGAAGAGAGGGCTTGGCTGACTCCTTGCTGTCTTGAGGAGTATCGTTAGTCCGTCCCTCCCCCTGGGCGCTTCAGAGGGCAACAGAGTTTTTTGAATGTGAGCCGCGCGGTTTTTCCCCTTGTTCGGTCGGCAGCTGGCGGAAGGCTTTGCGCAGATGTTCAACCTGTCTTGTGCGCTCGCAACCAGGTCCTATTCCCTTCTTGGCGAAGTTGGCATTAGAAACCCCCTTCTCTCGGCCAGCATTCGCGCCGTAACCCTTTTTTTTCCCCCTTGTGATTTGGCGCATCGACCATGTTTGGTCACTAAGCCGTCCGGGCGCTTCACTTCCCTCTGGAACAAGGTATCTCCCCCCCCTCCTTTTCTCCAAACCTTCTTCTCCCTTATCGCGCAGCGTCGCGGGGACTCATCCTTTGGACGGGATGGAGGGGCCTCTTGGCTACAGCACAGCAAGGGCTGTTTCTTGCTTTGGCTGTAAGTGGGGCATGTACAACTTAAAGTGAATGCCTCCCGGCTCTTTGGTCTACGGCCATGTCCCCCTCCAAGAAGAATTCCTCGCAGGCATTCCGCTTTCTAAGGCGCTGCAATTTTCCTGGCTTTTTTCCTTTTTTCACGGGGCACACTTGGTGTCGACGCTTCCACCCGCCTAAGCTATACGGCTAGGTTTCTCCCTGCGTTCCTGCGTTACGCCGTCCCGAGGTGGTTGCGACACAGGCCTTTCTGTCATCTTGCGGGAGGCATGAAGGTTGTTTTTTTTTTTTTTTTCTCTTTTCCCATCGGCGTGCGGCAAGGCGGATTCCTCCGTTGTGTGTTGAGAGAGATCAACGCTTACCGCCGATTGCAGCCGTGCCCCGACAAGAGAGACTTTTCTCCGTGAACTCTTATAGTTGTCTCGTTTCTTTTTTTCCAGGGTATGGCTGCTCGGCGTCTTTCTCTTTGGGGGGGCAAATTTTTTTCTTTTCCACGCAGGGGCGTGAGACGGAGGTAATAGTTTGGTCCTCGAGTATATCTTCTTTCCTCCAGAGTGTTGGACCGTGACACGTTTTCCGGAAAATGCAGCGCACCTCCCTCTCTCCTGGCCGGCGGAATGCCTCGAGGAATTCTTCTTTATTTCTCCCTCGTGGAGGAAACCATTCCAGGTTTGCCGTTGTACATGCCCCACCCCCCCAATCCTTGGAAACATGATGACGCCAGCATTGCTGTGTCCGCCAGGCGGAAACCCCTCCGGCCACACTGCGATATGATGCCCGCCATGTGGACTTGGGCCGTTTCTCCTCTTTTCTGTACCGGTCAGTTCGTTTCGATGACTTGTTCCATGTCTAGCTTCTCTCTTCTTCTCTCTTCTTTTCCCCGGGTTATTGACCAAAATGCGCCGTTTCCGTTACGGCGCGATTTTCCCCCGTCCCCCGCCAAAGCCGGGTTTTTATGCCAAAAACTTCCTCCCTTTCCCCTGCGGTTTGGCTTTCTCAGCGCACAAGACCAGGTGGGCTTCCTTCCGCCATCTGCGAACGAGACTCCGACCTTTTCCTCCGGACCCGCGCGGTCAGATCAAACATTGGTACTATGCATTGTTTTTTCTCCCTTCTGCCCTTACAATAATCGGATAGCCTTATCCTTCTGAATCACATCGCAGATCCCCGAACGCGTCTTCGGAAACGACGCGCAGGTCACTCGCTTCTCCTAAAAAAACCCCAAAAAACCCCCCTTTTCCAACAAAAGGCGAAGGTCCTCTCTTCTTAGGCAAGTCAAACCCCTTAAAGGAGTTCGGGGGGTAGTGTCTTCAGTCCCAAATCGCGAGCGCTCCCCCTTGGGGGATTCCGGCCAGCTTCCATTTATCAGTCACTGAGAAGGCCCGAGGGTCCCTTTAATAATGACGGATTCTCCCGGTGGCAATAATCTCGCCGCAGGTTGTTGGGAATAGGCGGGTGGCCCGAAAACTCAGTTTGAACTTGTCTTCTCTTCCCGGCAGCAAAAGTGCCCAGTTGCCGAGCAACACATGCCCCTCTGCGCACAGTATAAACGGCACAAGCTCTCCGAAACATTGTGTCGTACGTCTCTGGTAGAGGGTGCTACGCGGGATTGCTGTTCTTTTTTTTTGGGCTTCCGCAGCCCCCCCCTCTCCTGGCCGCGACGCCCAGCCACGTGGACTATCACCCATCCCAGCCTCCCCCCCCCTTCTCCTTCTATTCGAAAGCAACCACGTCGTCTCTGCAGCACCAAAACCACTTTCCCCGGCAAGGACCGGCGATGGCATGCTTTTCTTTCCCCAGTTTAGTGCAGGCCAAAACGTCTGCGCACAGGAAGCGAAAGAAGCTTTTTCCTGCTCAGGTACGGGCTGGCGTAAAATAGATCCCGCTGGAGGAACGCCCTTCTCGAGATAGTTCATCCAGCGTTTATCGATGCTTCCTTTCCGCGGTCACCGGGGAATGCTCTTCGGCTCCTTTTTTTTTTGCACTAGAACGGGGTTCTAGCCACCGTAAAATGGATCCCCTCCTCGGTGAAGTTATGGGCACGACGTCTGCGGAAACGGGGTGATCGCTTTCTCGCTCGACGGAGCCGGTGGAGGTTCTTTTTTCCCCGGCCTTTTTCCTCCTTTTCCGTTCACCGCTATGGCGTGCGTCTCAATCCGCGTAGTCTTCCATCGTTACGCACAATTTTTCTTGTTTTTTCTGTGCGCAGATGTTGGGGCATTCTCCTTTTTCTGCCGCATTGGACGGCCAAGGAGGATCCCATCCTTCCCGGCGATTCCCAACAAACCGCCCCCCTTTTCTGGTGCTGGTATGTGAGAGGAGCCTGCATTATTAGTCGTGGAATTTTCCCGAGTGCCTTTTTCCGGGACTGATTCATGGCGCTGGCACTCTTCTTATCGCGGCTCGAGATCTGTTCAGTTTTGCCGATCGCAGGGCCCCTTTCGGATTGGTTTCCTTCTTCTTGAAGGGGGGGCGATGTGCTCTTTTTTTCTAACATGAGCACGTACCGTCCTCCTGCGCGTCTTTTCCGAAGACCCTTGAGCTTGGGCTGGGTACCTCTTTCCGAGAGTCCGTTTACAGACACCTGATAAGTATCAGTATTATTAATCGCTTCTTTCTCAACAGCTTGGGGGGGGGGGGGGGAACCGTAAATGTTTGCTCTGGCTCTTTCGCGGTGATCACCTTTGTTCCGGGGTATCGAGGCCTCCCCCCCCAGCTTGGGCGCCAACTGGGTATTGTGCTTGGGCCAAAAGGAACGATTTCCCCTTGAATTGGCGAAGTTCTGGCTTTGGCTTGTGACGTGACTTGCCAGCATTCGAGCCGTAACGGAATTCACCAAGGATTTGTCTCCCCCTCCCCTCCCCTTGCAGTCATGGGGCCGCTCTCCCTCTCCCGCTGGAGCAATGGTTCCACGGAATCTGAAAGGATTCCTTTTCTTCCCCCCCCAGCAAGGTATTTCCCCTAATCCATATAGACAAGTGTGTTTACCTTTTTTCTTCGAGGTTTTCCGCAAGTGGCCCAGACAGCACGTCTTCTCTCCTTTTACCAAGGATTGGACTTCTCGTGAAGCATTGCCCCGGGATGGTTCCCTTTTCTTTGGGCATTGATGGAACGACAAACTGATGACTTCCTCGCCTTGCATTCTTCTTGGTCCGCAGGATTTACCTTTTTTCGTCGACGCTTCAAACTTGTCTTTTCCTTTGCAATCCGCCTAAGTATACGGCGAGGAAAATATGACTCATTCCGCCCTGCTTCTCCCTTCTCTCCCCGAACCGAGGGGGTCTGAGAAAAAGGCGATACCCTCGCGCCGTATATGAGGGAGCACTTTCCCCCCCCCCCTGATCTCGTGTTGATCTCTATATTGTCCTCGCCTCAGGTTTTTGACTCGAGACAACGCTATTCGCCCCTTTCCTCCTAGCAGTGCTCCAGCCAGATGACGGTTTTGTGCGCTGTGGTCGAAGCCCCTTTATTGATGCTCGGCTTTCCCTTTTTTCGTGACGGAAGGTTAATAGGGGTCCTCGCCCCCCCGTAGACCACAGAGTGTGCCCTGAAAGCGTCGACGCCGGAAAAATTGCAGGTTCCTCACCTGTCCAAACGCCGGCGGAATGCCGTCTCTTGTTCATCAATTTCTAGGCTCTCTTCTCTTGGACAATGGCTTTCACTTGAATGTGTAAATGCCTTCGCCCAAAATCCCTGTCTCTTGTGTGCGTAGCCAATTTCCCTCAGGTGGGGAGCCCTTTCCCACTGGCGATAGTGATGATATTAAACTATGTCCGGATCAGACTGCCCTTTTCCAATTACCAGACCTTGTTACATTGCCTCTCCCCCCTCGAGCCCCAGGGAGCTTTTTCGTTTGCAAAATGTCGATGCTTCCCCCCCCCTCTCAGTTACGGCGCGAACTGCTGACCGCCTCGCCAGGGTTTTTATTGCCATTGTTTGCGTGATCGTTCCTTTTTGCGAGCGCACCAGTCCAGGTTGGCGTCCCTTCACCTCCATCTGCCGACCGACCCACACCAACCGGTTTCGGGGTCACTTTCCTCCCCTAACTTATGAATGTCCCTAGACTCCTTCCTCCTTAAGCTCCTTCTATATCATTAGTTCTGTAACTCGGATTCCCCTCGCGACGATTCAGCCACCGGACCCCGCGTCTTCGGACCTCTCTTTCACAGGAGGTCGGTACGTGATAATGTTTAAACCCCCTGGTCGCTCCCCCTCTCCCCACCGGGCGACTTTCCTTGCACGTAACACAATCCGAACCCTCTCTGCAAAACTGCAGGGACACTCCGCTTGTCTCTTCGCGGATTTAATGCTCGTGCCCCTGGCCAGCGCAGACAAACCAGCTGGCGACGGAATGGAGCCAGGCTCCGGTGAAAACTTTCCCCGCCCCAAATACCAGCACCGTGGTGGGCCCCTCTTGGCAGGTTTGGTGGAATCGCCGTGGCCACAGTAAACAACCCTCCGTGTCTTATGGGATCCTCATCTTTTTTTGCAACCAAAACCGTGCTCGCATCTGCGCACCCTCTTGAAAACTGTTGAGTAAAGAATTTTGGTAGAGGGTTGCTAACCCCTACTCCTCTTGCTGTTGGCTTCGTGGCTTCAGCACGCCATAGCGGTTCCCACTCGCCCTCCTTTTTTGATTAACAACCATCGCCACCCTTTTTTCTCAAGAACCAAGTCGTTTTTCCCAGCAGCACCAACACATCGTGCCCCCCAACTTACCGACGACGGTCGCCTTCTTCTCTTTTTTTCTGAAACCCCGTGTAGTGCAGTCCCTACGGAAGCGAAGAAGCCCTTTTTTTTGCGCAGGTACGGGCTCGGCGTAACAACGCCCCATAAAACGCTGAGGAACGCCCAGCAATTCTCCTCCTCCGTCCTTTCCGTTTCTTCTTTAAGCCGAGCCCGTAACTGCGACCCTCTCTCTTTGCGCGATCCGTTGTTCCGTTTCCCTACTGGGTTTCAGCACGCGTACAATGGAGCCCCGCATCGCCGGTTTCGGTGCTTCTCTTCTCCCTTATTGCTGGGAAACGGGGCTTGTGCTTTCGCGCCGACTTTTGGGCTGGTTGTGATATCAAGGGCTGGGCGTTCGCGGCCGGCGTTCTTTCACCGTATGGTCGTTTTTTAAGCCAACATCAATCCCGCTCCGGTAACCGCCATCGTTACGCACCTTTATTGTGCGCAGAGCTTGGGGCATGTGGGGTTTAGGTTTGGTTGCACTTCCCCCCTTCGGATCCCATTCACAAACTGAGTTTCTTATTCCCACCACCTGCATTTAATCGGAGCTTATTACCACCCGTTTCTTTCCCTTTTCTCATTAGCCGAGCGTCTTCCTGGCTCCATTCCTGGCTTTCTTTGACTGATTCTGGCGCTGACGGACCCTCGCCGAGCATGTCCCTTTGGCTCCGCGGATTGCTCCCTTGACGATAGCCGCTTTCCGTTCTGATTGGGGTACGTGCAATATCTCGTCTGTGCACCCTTTCCTTCTTTCGCTGGGCGTCGGTTTTTTCTCACATGAGCCCTTCCTCCTCCTGCGCGTCTTTTTTCCGGCGTCCCTCGTTCTTGCTTTTTTTCTCGGATGCCGTCTCGTTAGTGTACAAGACCCTCCTATCAGATTAGGGTAACTCGCTCCGATTTCGTAGACCATGCACCCCCCCCAGATGTTTGATCTGACTTCGGGTCGTTTCTGGTAGGTAGGTGGCTCTTAAGGCTTTGAGAAGAGGGCGTCCTTTGCGCTAGCACCCCCCAGATGACACGCCAACCCTTCGAGGAACCAGTCCTCCCTCACTGGCTTTGGCTTGTGACGTCTCACGATCGGCCTTCAACGGAAACGTTTCCTTTTGGCGCATCGACATCTTCCGGCAATCTGGTGCGCGCTCACGTCCAGACTCCTTTCGGAAAAAGGTCACATATGAACGGTACACCCCAACCGTCGGCAAGTCATGATCGCTCCTCTCCGTCATCAATCCCTGCAGGGATGCGTTTCTTTTTTCCGCCATTGGCTACAGAACCAGCCCCATGGGCGTCCTCCTTAGGATTTGGCCTGTACTTTAATGCCCATTTGCCCGGCCTCGGAAATGATGGAACGAAATACTTGACGCGAATCCCGCCTTCTTTTCTTGGCGGTCAGAAGGATTTACATTTGTCGGACGCTTCCAACTTTGTCATCTTTTCGTGTCGCCTGAGGGCAATCAGCCTATGTATACGGCTTCCCGCCTCAAGAAACTGCGTTCTGCCGAGCAGCAATACCGGCGAACCGCTTGTTTCGCGATAACAACTATAATCCCCGAGCCGGAATCTTGCCTTTCTCCCCCCCCCCTCGGGTGCGGCACACGGCAGATCTTTGCTCCCTTCTTTTCCCCCTTCCTCCTCTAGAGATCACGCGCCCCGTTTGGCCGACGCTCCCAGATGACGGCGCGATGCTTACTCTGTATATTTTCCCGAGGCCTGTGGTCTCCCCGGTTCGCTCGTACCGCAGGAAACTTCCTCGTGGCTGCGGAATGTTCATATTTTATAGCTTAGGCTTTTTTCTCCCCCCCAGACAGCTGTTTCCCACCCCCTTACACTGCACTGGAAGCGTCGAGCTTCCCCCACTACATTTAACCCGGCCTCCCCCCCCCCCCCCCCCCCCCCGGAACGCCAACGTACTTTCTGCGAGGAATTCTTCTTCATTCCCTCCCCTTCTTCCCCCTTCGGACATGTCTTCCGGGGGCAATGGCATTCCTGTAATTGCCCCATACCCGGCCCCGGGAAAAAGGCCTTTGATGGTTTTATGGAGGAAAAAGGGGGGGGAGCCGAAACTTAGATTAAAGAGAACCCTCTGATATGCCCTCCGGTTTGGGAGACTGTAAGGTCAGATTCGTTTTATGATGGTTCCATTTTTCGGTGAGCGTGGGCCACTTCTAAAGGTTTTTTTTTTTGTAGTTTTTGCTTTTGCTTCACCACAGTCCACCCAGCACCCCCGCTGTTTCCCAGGTTACTCCATACATCGTTCCCCCCCTTTTCTCGGTTGTGGCATGTTGTGTTTTCTTTTCCCTTATCCCTTGCGGAGTTTTTTTTTGTTTTTGTTTAATGTGATTCGATGTGTACAATGAATATTCCGGTTTGGGTTATTCGTTTCCTTTTTCCCCTCCTTTTCCCATATGCGCCATTTCCGACGACAAGAGCCGAACACAGGTGATCAGACCTGCCGACCATCTCTTTGCAGATCAAACCCCCGCCTTTTGTCCTTTCTTCGCATTGTTCCCTGTTGCCTCGGGAAATAGCCCCTCTAGCTTATATAATCTCACGATACCATCAGCATGAGTCAGCCCCCCCCCTTCCCTCGTCTTCGGAAAAGGACGCGTTGAGGTCTCTTCCGTGTCCTGTGAGAAAAAACCTGCGTGCTCAGCCCAGCGTCTTTCAGTGCACCTTCTCGCACGTAACCCCTCCAGTTCCCTTTCGCTCTTCCCCTCGTGAGAATTCGCCGAGCCCAAAAATCGAGAGAGCCGGATTCATGTCCGGTGGTCCGTCCTCAGTCCCAAACCACTCTTTAGGAAGAGCACGGCGCGTTCCCCTCTTTCCCCTTGCAGGCTCATACAAATACGGGGGGGTTTCTCCTTCTCTTTGTGTGTGGCCATAATCTACCTTCGCATTGGCAGGTTTTTCTCTTTTCGGAGTGGCCAAAATCAGTTTGTGAATGGGCCGTCCAAGGCGGCCTCCAAGTCTTGCAATCTCGAGCCAACAATGCTTCCACCCGATAAAGGAACCCAAATGTGCGTAGGAACAGGCGGTACGGGTGCTACTCCCTCTTTCGTGGCTTTCCGCACGACACCCTTTCCTCCTTCCCGCCTGGCCGCGGGAACGCAAAGCCCACGTGTTATTATACAATCCCTTCCCTTCTCTCGCGAGGAAAGCACCACTTTTCTCCCGTTTCCAAGACTCCGTGCCATAATCACCGACTACAGGCTCCTTTTTTTACTCGTGATGAAACCACGTTCTCTTTTCCACAACGGATCGACAGCAAGGATCTTTTCTCCCCCCAGCATTCCCGGTGACCGCGTCAAAGTGGCGGCACGGGCTCGGGGTACCCCCCCCCTCTCTCTTTAATCCCTCAGTGTTGTTGCCGTTATCGATTTTCGCCGAGACCGATAATGCGCACTTTGCTCCTTTCCTCTCGGCTTCCTTTGCGCGATCCGTTGTTTCGTTTGGTCTCCAAGACGGGGTTTTTCCTCCCCTTCTGCTCGCGGTGGTCGGTGAATTATGTTTCTTTTCAACGGGTGATAGCGACGTTTTTTCTGGGTGGCGTGATGGATTGTGAATCCACGGGCTTAAGAGGCCCTCTTCCCCCGCTATGGCGTGCGGAAGCCCCCCTCCCCTCGGTAGCACACGCTAAAGCCCTCTCGCCACAATTTTTCCCCCTTGCAGATGCTTGGGGCATTTGGGGGTCTGCCCTTCCTTCATTGGACGGCCATGAGGACCCCCCTGAGTTGTTTCTGTGGACAAACGGCGAATCCCGAAACCTGCCCCTTCCCCCCGGTGCTGGATATTTGGAGGAGTCCCCCCTTTCCCGCGGGCCTGGCTCCATCCCCTTTTTGGGGAATGATTTCTGGCAGCTGGCCGGCCCCCTGCAGTCCTTCATCTTCGCGGATGGCTCACGCAGTTTTGCCCCTTAAGGGAAGGCCCTTGCCTTTCGGCCTGGGGCACTCGCCGGTGGGCGCTGGTCGCTGTTTTCTGCTGACCTTCTTCCCGACTCATGGACCTGCGCGTCTTTTTTTCGAGCTGATGGGGGGGGGGTCCTTTTTTTCTTTCTTACAGAAATATGAATTAAGCTATCCCGATTATTGTATGTTTGAGGCAACAGATCTCTTTAGGGTGTTTGATCTGACCTCCCCGGTTGGTTCGGTAGGTATACCCTCTCAGGGAGGCTTTGCGCGATGGCTACGCCCCCCTCTTTCTTGCGCTCGCAACCCCGCAAACCGGCGATCTTCTCCTTCCCGGGCATAAAACCCTGCGCTTTTTTTATTCGTGACGTGAACTCTTTCGCGCCGGACAGGCAACTTTGTCCGCATCGACTTTTCCCCCTCCGCTGGGCGAGCTCACGGAAAGATTGCCTGAGCAATGGACTCTAACGAATCGGATCCCACTTTTCTCCCACACAGTCGCAAGGGTTGATCGCGCAGCCTTCTCTTTCCTTCGGGATGCGGCTCCAACACCTCCCCTGCACCGCAAGGCTGGAGTCCCCCCGGATTGGCGTAAGTGGGGCTGTACCATTCCGGAATGCCATTTCCTTCTCTCTCCCGAGAAAAATTGATGAACGCTTCCTAGCAGAATTCCTTTCCCCGCGGCCCGCAGGATTTAAAGGAGCTGAATTTCTTAGCTTGCGTTCCCTTCTCCTCTTCCCCCCTCTGGTTGGTCTTTTTCCATCCGCATAACGCCCCGCGAGGACTATCCCCTTTCCCTTCATGCGTTACTCAAATACCCTCTAACCGAGGGGGTATGAGAAAATGATTTAAAAATCTCCCTTCTCCGTCATCTTGCGGGAGCACTGCTGCCCTGCGATCGCGTGATTTTTACTTTCTCCCCTCTCGAGAGATCCAAGGCGATCGACGTGCCGCACGACGATTTTCTCCCTCCCCTTCCCCTTGCGGATTGTGAACTCTTTTGAGTCGCAGAACAACGATCTCCCTCCCTTTCCTAGTAACGCAGGAAAGCGCGTTGCCGGAATGTTCACTCTGGGTCCCTCTTTCTCCTACGTCGACCCACCAGAGTGTTTCCCCCCTTCGGAAGCGTAAGAACGCAGGTCCCCCCCTTTCCTTCCTGCGGACCGCCAAAACGGCCTGAGCGGACTCGGGGAATCTTCTTATTTCGTTCCCCCCTTCAGGAAACCATCCGGGGCCCTGGGTACATTGCCAAACCCCCCCAATCCTTGGTAAAATGATGACGCAGCCTTGTCGCTTGCAATGGCGGAAAACCCTTTGTTTCCTTGGCGAGATATTGCATGATCTTCTCTCTTCATCTCTCCCCTAGAAAGGAATGTACCGGCAGATTCGTCCCGAGACATTGTTCCCCTCCCCCCGTGGAGCGCCTTCGTGAGGAAGTGGACCAAATTCTCTTTTCCTCCAGGATTCTCCTTTCACGTCACAAGCCACCTTTTCCATTCGCCCAAATTCCTCGCCGGTTGCGTGTGGTTCCGCACCTTTGCGATCTTCCCAAGGTTGGCGAAAATTCATCTGGCCGACCCGAGACTCCCCCCCCTGTTGATTTCACGCCGACCCGCCGTCGATCAAACTCTCCCTCTCGACTCTGTTGCCTCGGAGCGCACTGTTATATCATATTATGTTAACCCTCCTTGCATCGCCCGGTCAGCCCAAAAAGCCCCTCGTCCTCTCGGAAAAGACGCGCATTCTTGGTTAAGTGATAAGGTTTGATCCCTGCCAAGAGACCCTCTCTCCCCAGGCCGAGATAGGCACGGTCTTCCACATCCGAATTCCCTTCCCTTTCGGAGCAATACGCTTCCTCAGGCTCGTGACGGTGGTTACGGCCCTCCCCCCCCAACTGGCGATCAGGAATGGGAGCCAGGCGTGAAAATTCGTCGGCTTCCCCTCCCCCAGCACCGTGGTAGTAAATTGGAAGGTTTGTGGGGGAATTTCTTTCCCCCCAGAAACAAATCGTTTGTGAATGGGATCATCAGTTTCTTCCAATGCTTCCCTCCCTTGCCGAGCCCCCCCCCACGATCTGCGCCAGATAAACTGGAACAATCCTTGTAACGATGGCTTTAGCGGGTGCCCTAGGATTGATTTGGTTTCTCTGTTCCCTTTCACAGGACCGCCATGGCCGCGACCGTGGATATCACAATCCATCCGTTTTTTCTAGAAAGCACCGTCGGCGATCACCCCTTTTCCAGGCAGCCCCCCCCCATCAAAGAAGACGGCGATGTTCTCCGTGATGAAACCAGTTCTAGTGTCTCGGATCGCAGCCCAGGAAGACGAACGAAGGAATTCCCCCCGGCTCCCGTCAAAAGGTGCGTCATTCTCTTCCTTCTAGGAACGAATATCTCTCTTTGCATAATACTTTCCTCGTTCCTCCACGTTATCGATTGTCCGCTCTCCCGTCACCGGGGAAGCTTCTTCGGCTGTGCGGCGATCCTTTTGTTTCGTTTTGGCCTGCACCTCTCCTTCCCCCTTCGAACACTGAAGCCATCGCCGGTTCCTCCCGATGGTGTTGGTGCTGCTGGAACCTTTCGTGTGCTTTCTCGTCGAAGGGCAGGGTGGCGTTTTGGAGTTGTGATATCCCAGTCTTGTTTCGGGACTGTTCACGCTATGGCCCCTCCCAACATCAATACCGAGTTCTTTCCCATCGTTACCGCACAATTTCAAAGTGGTCCCTTTCTGTGCGCAGTGCTTGTTTCCTTTTCACTGGTCTTGCCGCACTGGACGTCCCCTCCCCCAACTGGATTGTTTCTGGGGCCACCCGGCGATTCCACAAATTCCCCTTCGATTTTGCCATTCTTTGGAGGAGCATGCATTATCCTTCCCGCGGGACTTGCTCAATTCCTTCTTCCGCTTGGTTTTTTCCTTTCTTCCCGGAAAAAAAAGGCACCCCCCCGGCTCGAGATTTTTCCCTTCTGCTCACGCAGTGTTGCCGAGACGGAATACTCTCTTTCCATTCTCGGCTGGGGACGGGCGCGGGGCGCTGTAGCTCCCCCTCTCACGTACCTACTCTGTTTTGACCTTTACGGTCTCTCGCTCCGTTCGGGCTTGGGCTGACTCGTGTATCTTTTTCTCAAAATGAATAAGTATCAGATATCTCTTGTCAACAGAGTCGAGGACATGCATTCTCCCGCGCGGTTCGCGAGTGATCACGGGGTTCGGTAGGCCTCGGGGCCCGATGGCGTTCCATGGGCGCAAAAATGTTCGCAAAAAGGAAAGCCTTTCCCACCGGAGAGGGTATTGGCGAATGTTTTTCGGCTTTGGCTTGTGACGTTCTTTGCATTCGCGCCGTAACGGACCTTTCCCCCCTTTTGTCCGCATGACATTTGGTCAACCAGCGGCCCGTCCTTTCTCCAGAGATGAGCGATGGAGCCTCTGAAACGAATCTGAAAGGTCCCCTTCAGGTATGCTCGAGACAGCGTCGCGGGAAGATCATCTCGCCAGTGGCCGGGTATCGGTGCTCCCCTCCCCCCACCAAGAAGGCTGGCGTCATCATGTTACCCTTTGCATTACAAATAAAGTGTCCCCTTCTTTTTCCTACGGACATGCCCGAGAAAATTGATGGACGAAATAAGAAGATTCCTCGCCCCCCTTCTTTTTTCTTTTTGGGGTACGCAGGATTTTAAAGGGCTTCCTCCTCCCACTTGTCAAGGTTTCCCCTGACGGTAAATACGCCTAAGCTATATTGGTACACCCCCCTCCCGCGCGTTTCCTGCGTTAGCCGAGCCGCCCTGGCAGACCCCGCGGGGTCTGCTCCCCCAAGAGTTCAGCAATCGCGCCCGGTCATTTGCGGGCACTGTCTTCCAATCTTGCTTTTATCTCCTCTTTCATCCTCCTCCGTCCCCCGCGATCGCCGTCCCTTCTCTCAGCAGTGATCGACAAGAGAAGGGCGCGATCCTTTCAATCGTTTAGTTGAGCGCCTGTTTCTCCCCCCATTGCTGCTCGGCGTAACGAAGATTTCCTCCTCCCTCCTGTTCTAGGGGTCATCGCCTAGCTCTGCGGTTGTCCCCGCTTCTCCAGTGAAAAAGTGGAAGGGAAGCGTAGCTCCTCTCTCTTCGACTTTAAATCCTGCGGACCGCCAACCCTTACGAGCGGCCCTTCCTCTTAGTTAATCAATTTCTCGGACATGTCATCCCGGGGCAATTGACATTCACTTTCCCCTTTTGTCCATGCCCCCAAGTTACAGGCCAAATCCTTGGTAAACATGCTGTTTCTCGGCTGGCTGTAGCCACTGTCTTTTTTTCTCCCGCTCCCGGCAAACAACTGTTCCCCCCTTCTTGCGCGATCATGGACATTTCGAAAAGGAAATGTTAAGGTTCAGGCGTCTCGAGGACCTGTTCATTGTCTCCCCCCCCTCTCTTTGAGCGCGCCCCTATTGACCAAAATGTCTCTTCCTCATCCTTTAGTGAAAGCTTCCGTTCTGCGCTTGGCCGGATCTTCACTCCCCCTCCCGGGTTTTTATGCAAAACTTTCTTTGCATCGTTCCTTTTTTGCGATTCTCAGGTGGGCCCATCTCCGCATTCATCCCATCTGTGCCGACCGTCTCCTCCCGGTGATCACCGCGACCCTTCCAACATCTGTACGTAGCACTTCCCCTTCCTCCTCGGCAGCGCACTTACAATAACTCTGATAGTTATATCCACATTTTGTAACTAACCGCTCCTCTCTTCACTTCCCGAGTCAGCCAGGACCGAACGCGTCTCCCGGTGCGTCGGTACGTGCTCCTGTGAGAAAACCCATGCTATAAAGAGCCCAGCTCAACAGGAGAATGGTGTCCCCCTTTCCCTCCGTAACCCAATAGAACTTCCCTTCCCGGCGATCCGTTGTGAGGCAATCCCCCGAGCACACAAATCTTCTTCTGATTTCATGCTCGTGCAGTGGTTTCCGTCCTTTTCAGTCCCCAAACCTCTTCGCAGGGCCCAGCGGGGGAACCCCTTCCTCAAGTCTCCTCCCCAAATTAAAAGCACTTGGTTATTCCGAGTAAATAGGCAGCTTTCCTCCTTCGCCCCCGAAACACTCAGTTGTGAATGGGATCCGTGTTCGTCCATTCCTTTCCATGCAACCAAACAGTGCCTATTTTCTCTGCGCACAGATAAAGGAACCTTCCCGGGTCTTAAACGATGGCGGTCTTGTGCTACCGCGGTATTGCGGCTTTTCAGCGGTGAACAGGCCAGCTCCCTCCCACGCCCGTGGATAGCACACTCATCCTTCTCCGTCAGCAGCACCAAGGGTCGGACGATCCCCGTTTCCCCAGCCCCCCCCTAGTGCCATAAATCTGCTGCAGTTTGTTCTCCATTTTACTTCCCTCTTCGTGCAGGGCCCAAACGGAACAAAGGTCGACGCACAGGTCTTGGGAGCATTCCCCCTTTTCCCCCTTTCGGGATCGGCGTAAAAACGATAACTATCTCTATTTTTCTACTCCTCCGTCTTTTTTCTTTTCTCCGGCCTCCAGAGTTATGAATTTACGAAGATCCGTACATGCGCACTTCGCGGTCACTTGTCCCTCCTCTCTATACAGTGTTTCCGTTTGGCCCTCCGCGTAAAAATGGAGAAACCCTCTCCTTCTCTCTTTTTTCGTCGGTGAATTTATGGGCACGTGGTGTTGTTGATTTGTTTCAACGGGTTCTATCTCTTTTCCGAAGGCGAAGGGTGCACGGATTGCCTCCTTTCGCGGAATGGAGGGCCTGTTCCCCTTCGCCTGAAGCCAACATCAATCCAGCGGTAGCACACGCTCTACGCACATTTTCCCTTTCTCCTTGATGGCAGATGATTGAGGGTTGGGTGGTCCCTCCTGCCACTTCTGCCGCATTGGCTTGATCCCATTCACAATTTCCTTCCACCCGGCGATCCCCAAACACTGCCAATTTACCTTCCTCCAAGGTGCTCTAGAGGAGGCCTGCATCCCCCCCCATTTTCCCGCGGGACTGGCTACATTCCATTCTCGCTTGGTTGGTCCTCCCCCCCCACAGGAACGAGCATGTCCCCTCCTTTTGGGCTAGAGGACCCCCCCCCGATCGCAGGGAAGGTTTTGTGGCATTGGTGTCACCTTTCCTGGGAACATTCGCCCGCGATGGACGCTTTCTTGTTTTTCTCACATGAGGCACGTCACCGAACTGTTCCTGCCGAAGACGTCTTGGGCTGACCGGCGATGCTCGTTCTTACAGAAAATCTAAAGTATCATCTTCCTTTCCGAGGCAACAGAGTCTGCATAAGTACCAGATTTTCTCGCGCGGGTGCGGTATCACAGGTGGGTTCGGTATGCTCGGTCGTCTCTTTCTTTTTGCGCAGATGGGCGCCTGTGCGCTCGCATCTGCACGCAAACCGGCGCGGAATTCTAGATAAAACCTGGCTTTGGCTTGTTCCAAGATTCCGGCCAGCATTCTCCAGTAACGGAACCCCCTTCCTTTGGACGCACCTAATACGCAGGCACGTCTCCGCCACGGAAGAGATGACGATTTTCTCAACCGGACAAGTTCCTTTTTTTAAATTCTTTATCCCTCTCCCAAGGTCATGATTTCTAAGGATCATCAATATCGCTTGTTCTGGCCTGGATGCCCCGAGGTTTTCCGGGGTGGTAAAGACCTCAAAGGTGGCGTCATATGTTTTTTTATATTGGCCTGTATCTCCCCTTGAATGCAATTTGCCCCGGGCTGGTTCAATGATGGAACCTTCCCCCCTAAAAAATTCCTCGCCGGCATTACGTCGGCGTTTGGCGGTCCGCAGTTTTCCCTTTCCATGGAGGAGACGATCTTTCCCTTTTCCCCCAATCTGGTGTCGACGGCTTTCCCCGCATAAGCTATACGGCGAGGAACCCCTATGAACATTCCTCTCCTGAGTTTCGTTACGAGAGCAGCAATCCCCTCTCGGTGGTCTGAGGACCAAAGGAGATACACCCCAAGAGTTCCGCCCCTCTTTTCCTCTGCCAAA
>Ga0179591_1486091_pt1 | contig 18212 bp, 25 predicted proteins | sample CZOMad2_1_08_16f_FD_182891 | JGI IMG/M metagenome (GOLD analysis project Ga0179591, IMG submission 182891) | Vadose zone soil fungal communities from Angelo Coast Range Reserve, California, USA - CZOMad2_1_08_16fungal (PacBio error correction) | ecosystem: Environmental > Terrestrial > Soil >... | reverse complement strand
CGGCACTCTTTCTGCAGGACATCTTTTAAAACTAAACTCGGTTCCCCTTGGACGTTTCAGATCTTTTTTTAGGTGACACAGCTGCCCCCCCCCACTTTTGCGGGCTGCCTCTCTTTTGAGGGACATTTTCCCGGTCCTTTTCTTCTGCAGTTAGATCAGCCTCGTCTCATCTTTTTCTTTTTCCCTTGTGTCCGGCTGCTCAGTTTGGTCGGGCTTTCCTTTGTGTCCAGCAGATGCTCGTTCCTTACCAGACAGCGCGAAGCTCTGGCTTCCCGTTTTTTTTTTTTTTTCGCGAGATTCAGCAGAGGTTCTTTTGGCGTTGCTTCAGACGAGCCAAGCTGCTGGCCCTCTCCCCTACCTTGCTGCCGCTTTTTTTGTGACCGAGGCTGATCGAAAAACTCGGTCTTTTCCTTTCCTCCCGCCACAGGACGTTCCCCTCTACCGGTCCCTAGCCGCAAAGTTTTATGCCGCCGTATGAACGTCCAGGTGTTTCCCCTCAGTTGAGTGTCTGGGCTCACATTTTTTTCTCCGAAGGGAATTCTTCTGGCCTGACCGCTATTTCGCGAAGACGTGTCTTTTTGGTGGGATGATGTGTTTTTTCCTTTGATTGATCTCGCATCGTTCCCCCTTTATTTTTTCTTGATCGTTATCTTTTTCCGATTCGTAGGCAAACCGATTTTTTCCAGGCTAAGAGGGAACATGTCTTTTGATCGTTCTATTTGTCCTTTCCTTCCTTCTTTCTTTTCTTCGAATGCCTTTTTGCTGTCTCTTTTTTCTCGCCGAAAATGACCTGCGTCCCATCGTCCCCCAACTTCTTTCTTCCACTCGCAGCGCCCCCTCACCCCCGTTGGGCAAAGAGTTTCCGTGTTTGCTGCCAGGATGATGGAGTATCTTTCCTTTGGGAATGCATTGTTCACCCTTTTTTTTTTCTCCTTCGACCACCGTTTTTTTTTTTTTCCCCCCCAAAAACAAAAAGCGGTCAATTTTTTTCCACATCATATCGGCAAAAGGTTTTCTTCTCAATGGGTGGCGTGAAAAAGCATTCCCCCTTTTTTTCCCGCGGCGAAAGACACCTCCCCCTTCCCACCTGATAGCGTGGAACGCCGTTTGCCAAGTCTGCGGGATGAAGATAGTGGAGTCCCCTTTTTTTTTTCTTTGCGGGCGCCATCGAGTCCTCTTTTTTTCCTTTCCCCCCCCCAGCACACAAGATGGCGGCTCCCCCCCCCCTTCCCCTTCTTAACCGTGCCTCGCCCCCCCCAGGGAGGAGGAGAGAGTCTGATGGTCTTCCAGTGCGCTCCCCCCCCTTTTTCCTTTCTCCTTTTTTTCCTGGACACACAAATGGCCTCGGAGCCCCCCCCCAGGATGAGAAATTGAGGTTTTTTTTTCTTCTCTTGAGACCTTCGCGACAACCTCTCGACGGCACGCACACCCTCCTCTCTTTCCCTGAGGAAGCGTGCGGCTGGCTATTCTTGCAGCAATGGTTTAGGAAGTTTTTCTTCCCCCACCACGAGACAAATCTCCCCGTGGAGTGCCCCTTTCCCCGCCTTATGTTCCTGGAGCCATTCCTCTTGCCAATCCTGGTTTCTTGGCTTTGCACGCGTAACCCCCCCCTCTTCCTGGATGTAAAACAGTGGCCCTTTTTTCCCTTTCTATTGTTCAACTCTTCCTTTTAGCCCACGGTCCCAAAGTTGTATCTTTTTTCCCCCCTGGACGGGCAGATTCCTTCCTTTTTTGCCTGCATTAACCACACCTTTCCCTCTCGGACCGGGCAATTCTGTTGGAACCCAATGAATATGCCAGGACCCTTTCAAGCACGGCAGCCCTTCAAGATGTGAACGTCCTCCCTCCCCCAAGATCGTTTTCATGTTTCCTCTGGCCCAGTTGAAGGATGGGACCTTCAGCGAATGGGACCAGCGGTTTTTTCAGGAAAGTTCACGATCTTTTCCTTTCCCCTATTCACTTTCCCCTACCACTTGGAATGGCGGTTCCCTTGACGATCGAGACTTTTTTTCTCCCTTCGACTTCGATGTGGCTCTTTTTCCCTCCCCGGTGGTCGTCAGTGCTTTCCGTAGATAGAGGTCAATCTCGGGATTTTTCCCCCCCCCCCTACCTGTATAAGGGTCCCTTTTTTTTTTTTTTTCCCCCCGGGGCACCAGTTTTGCTTTTTGGCCCCCTCCCGGGGTTACGTTCTTTCTCCCGGAACCTCCCTTTTCTTCGAACGACGGAAGGTTTTCTCCCCTGCGATTTTTCGATCCACATAGACTTCTGGATGTCATGTATCCCCCCCCTCTAGAACTTGCGGTGGGTTCCCCCCTCCCTTCCTTTACGGCAATTTAGGGCCTTTGCCCTCCTTCCAAACTATATGGATGGGCACGAAACGCCAGCCCTTTTTCTCCCACCTAACTCATTTGGTGTCCCAGGTGGATGATTTCCTAGGCGATAGTTACCTGCGGTAATTGGCCCCTTTTCTTCTGATCTTGACGTTCCCTCTTCTCTCAGCAATGTTTTTCCCTCTTGCCGAGCCGATCTCTTTCCCGGCAACTTTCTTTCCTTTTTCTTCTTCGTGAGCTTTTCAGAGTTCCTATGACGGGTTTTTCTGGCTGAAGGACAACATTTCCCCGCACGAAATCGCATTCGCTTTCCCTGGCCCCTTCAACCACATTTTTTTTTTCCCCCCCTCCCAAAGCGCGCTCCTTCTCGACTCTTGAGAACCGATGGGTACTTTTCCTCTTGGAATGTCCGCGTGATTTTCCATGTGGTATTCGCGGTCTCTTCTTCCCCCCAGCGTTTACGTCTGGCGACTCTCTCTGCGACGGATTTCTGCGGTGCACAAACAAATCTCCCCCTTTTTTCCCAAACTCCCCTTTTCTTTTCCCCAGTCCTTCGGCTCAAGCTCCCCCTCTCATCAGTTTGTTGTTTTTTTCTCCTTTCCGGATTTGAAGGGCCTTTTGTGGCGTCTCCCCCCCCTCTATGGAGATGGTTTTTTTACTTTCCGGCGCCAGAGGGCTTTTTTCTTTTTCTTTTCGGGAATAAATTCCATTCTCTTACGCTGATTCGACCTTTCGTTTTTTTTTTTTGATACACTGGATTCATGCTCTTTATGCGCCCCTTTTTTTTCGTAAAATTCGTTCTCCACTTTTTTTTTGAAGGCGGGACCGTCCTCCGCGCGGCTTTTTTTGGTTTTCCAAGGGCTATTCCCCCCCCTGGGCAAAGTTTTTTTCCTCGAAGCGATTCGTGCTGTGGTTTTTCCCGTCGGGCTCCTATTCTAACTGGTCTCCCCTCTCCCACGCAGGGAGATGAGTCTTCTTTGGGCTGAAAGATTCCCGAGGGCAATCCCACCAGAGACTTCCTCTTCCTACTTTCCATTTTAAGTGTTCAGAAGCATTTTCCTCGGCGTCAATTGTCCTCCAGCCGTAAAACTTCTTTTTCTCCTCCAAGCCGATCAAGCATCGACTTCCCTCCAACCGAAAATCTTTTTTTCCCCTTTAGGTCTGCGTTTCCGCCCCTTTTCCCCCCTCCATTAGAGGTGTTCTTTTTGAAGCCCCGGGATGCACATTCTAAAATTGCAGTAAAGTGGTCCCACCGCAAGTTATAGCGTGGCATGCTCTTTTCTCTACATGGGGAACATCAGGCTTTGCTGTTTGTCTCCCCTTTTGAGCTTATTAGCCGGGTTTGTTATAGACATTTTTTTCTTTTTCCATAGATTGGCCCCCCTTGTCATGATAATAAGCCCCCGTTCCTCCCCGCCATCAATGTGGCCCGCCATCATCTGGACACTATTCCCCTTTCCCGTCCGAGGATGGAGTCCCCTACAGGATGACGATTTCTTACGACAACGTCCCCCCCCCCCCCCCTTTGCACATAGAGTCTTATGAAGGAAGGTTTCCCGGTCTACCTGTCTTTTTTTTTTTCCCCCCGAAAGGGCCCCCCTTGATACGAAGAATCATCCTCCCGTAGGACGCCCTTTCAGGGTTCTGCCTCCGGGTCCTTTCCCCGACGGTCCCCTCTATGACGCGTCCCCCCCCCCCTCCCTTCAACTGGGGGACTTCCCTGGCTCTTCGGAAACAGCAGGCTTTTTGAGTTAACTTTATTCTTCCCCCCTTCACACGGTTCCAGGGTTTTTTCTCTCGTCCCCAAAGTACGGGGCCTTTCTGATATCGGATCTCTTGCAAAGGGTGTCTCCCCCTTTTGTGGTGCGTCAAAAGCGCAGACTTTCGGACCGCTACGATTTGGTTTTTCCTCCCCAAAAAACGTTTTTTTTCCCCCCCCTACGTACGGTTGTCCTCTAGTTGAAACAATATTTTTTTTCCGTTGAAACGGGGGCCACCCCCCCCCTTCTTCGTGCTTAATGTCCGTATTTTTTTCCGGAGGAACATTTTCTCGGACGTACCCCCCTCCTGAAGGTTTCTTTTTCCCCCCACTCGCTATGTTCGGACGGGCTCCAATTGAGCAACTCTTCCTTTTTTTCCCCCCTTGGCGAAAGTCTTTTCCCCCTGCTCTTTGTTGCGTTTGCGTCGCTCTTTTCTTCGCGATTGTCCCTCAAGTCTCATCCTGTTTTCCTCTGGAGAAAGCACGAGCCTTCTTTTTCTTTTTTCCATCCTCACCTCTTTTTTTCTCTTTTAGCGCCATCGTACCATCAAAACATTTTTTGGCATCGCTCTCGTTTCTTTTTTGTACGATGCAACGGGAGAGATTTTTTCCCCTTTTTCCCCTCGCGCCAGGCGTCCTGTCTTAGTCAGGGGCTATTCTCCCCTCCACAGATAGATGTTTTCCCACCCCTATCTGCATCAGCATCGTCTTTTTTCTGTTCTTCCTTTTTACGTTTCTTTTCTTTGAAGGATGTGGTCTTCAGCGTCGTTTACTTCGTTTAACGCACCATTATCCTTTTTTTTTTTTTTTTTTGGGGGGGCGGTTTTCTTGTCCAGGAGGTGGAGTTTTTCTTCCGGACGGCTGAGCATGCCTTTTTTTTTGCGTTCGAGGCGGCTACCTTTTTTCTCTTTTCCAAAAGTTTGTTTGCCAGTCCTCCTGCAGTTTTTCGTCTTCTCTTGCCCCTTTTTTTTGCGCTTGCGCTTCTCTATTGACTGGGGGGGCTAACTTGTTTTTTCTTTCCCCACGGTCTCAGTTTTTTCCTGTTTCGGGCAACCGGCTTCCCTCATCGGAATGTGTTCGGATCAGACCCGCAAACAAAAAAATCCCCTTTTTTTCTTGAGCGGGATTCTCTCCCCCCCCCCCTTTTTTCCTTACGAGCGCAATCCGTTTTCCCTTTAACATGCGGCAATTTTCTTATTTCGGATCGCTTCCAGACCTCCCCCCCCCCCCTCCCCCAACACGCGGATTATGGTGTTTTTACCCTCCTTCGAAAGGAGTTTGTCCCCCACCAATTCCTCCCCTTGTGAGGAAATTTTCCATTTAACCGCTCCCCCTTTTCCGCTTATCCCCCTTTTTTCTAAAACTTTGAGGGACTTTTTTCCTTTTCGACAGATTGGATGAAAGTTCGGTAGAAGTTAACAAGTCCTTCTCCCTCCTCGTATAAAGTAGATCTTTTTTTTCCGCGTCAGACTTAGTTTTTTTTAAGAAGGGATTGATAGTATCCCCCGACAGAGAAGAAAATCTTTTTCTTTTTCCTTCTTTGAAATAATAAATGAAGTTTGGTTTTCCCCAAAGAAAAGACTTTTTTGCAGGTTCTTCCGGCTTTCTTCTGGGTTAGCTCCTTCAAGAGACGACCCCCCCTTTGCGCGTTCCCATCCCGGGTTTCTCCTAATTGAGGCGTTTTTTGTCCAAGATCAGGGAGAATTTTTCTCGAAAGGGGATTTTGGAACTTCCGCAAACTTACTGAAAACCTTTTTTTTAGGTGCAATTTTTTTGCGAGGCCTTTCCACTTGCTGTTTGGTCAACCCTCCTTCTTTCTGAACGTCCCAGGTTTTCTCCCGGAAGGCCCTTCCCAGTGTCTTGTCTAAAACTTTCCTGGAGAGGAAAGAAAGTTTCTTCGTTGCCGGTCTCCCCTTCCCCTCAATCTCAGTTCCGGAGAAGCTGACGCCCCCCCCCTCCCGGCGTGCCCTTTTTCTTGGAGCGAGCCGTGGATTTCGATGTTACGCTATTGCTGTCATCTCCTCGTAGGCAAAACCGATTTTTCTTTCTCTCTCTCAGCTCAGTCCAACCTTTTTTTTGCCTTTCTTCTTTCTATATTGATCGACACCCTCTTTTGCGGTTCTCTCTCTTTTTCTTTCTTTTTTTCCTTTGCACCGTCCTTTGCCTTTTTTTTCCTGGCGGGGTCTCCCTTTTCAGAAATCAGTTCCCCCACACTTAATTTAGGACACTTTTTTCCGCCTGCACCCCCCCCCGAAAGCCCTTCCCAAAGAGGAAGACCTCATCGATTTTTTTTTTCAGATATATTGTAGCCTTTCCCCCCCTTTGGAATGCATGTTCACCCTTTTTTTTTTCCCTTTTCGAACCAACTTGGTGCGGCGCTCCGATGGGCTCCCGCAAAAGGAAAACATTCCCCTTTTCTTGAGAAAAAGAACCTCCCCCTCCCGCGAAGGACCACAGTTCTCCACCCCGCTTAGCCGTGGAAACGTTCCCCCTGGGCACAAAGACGATGCTGATTCCCCTTTCTTCTTTTTCCCAGCGATCTGTTGCTTTTTTCCCTTCTTTGCCTGACGAAGCTCTTTTTCTTCTTTTTCGCTCAATGTTTTCCCCTTTTTTTCCCTTTCGTCGACGATGGTGTGTTTTCCTCTGCCTGTCCTTTTTTTTTTGGTCACCCTTTGGTGATGGTCTCTTTTTTTTTTTTGCTAAGGATCAACCCTGGTGAGGATGGAGCGAGCTTTCCACCAAATGATCCGCTCTGTTTCCCCACACCAGGATGAGCGAGGAGGAGGGCAGCGTCTCTTTTTTTTTTTCGCGAACCCCCCCATCCCCCAAGCCCCCCTTGCGGAATGAGTCGTAAGTTCCCTTGGAGAGATGCGAAAGGCCTTTTTTTCCCTCCCCTTCTTAGTTAAGTGCAGCACCCCCATAGAGAGGGACGCATTGCCCTTCTGGGTGCTTTTTTTCTTTTCTCCCTGCGGCTGCCCAAGACCCCCAATGGTTCATTGCTGTCGCGTAAAACCCCCTTCCATGAGCGACCCGTCTCACTTTTAAAAAAGTGGCCCCTTTTGACGGGCCATCCTCCTTACACCCTTCCTGCCGCAAAGTTTACACTTTTGTATTAGTTTTGAAAAGAGTGAGGAGGCCCTGACGTCACTCTTTAAGGAGTTCTTTCTGATCGTGTGCCCTGAATAAAAGATGTCTTTTTTTCGAGGATACGTGGGAAAATTTTGAAATTCGTATTCTTTTCCAAAGGAGATCCTGGCCCCTGGAACTCCCTGGCTTTATTTTCTTTTGAAAGTCCGGCCATCTTAAAAAACGTGAAACTGTGGTGGAATTAATCCCTTAAATTTCCCCCCCCCCCCCGATCGTGGAGTTCGTCTCCGACCCTTGCAGGGCTATTTTTCCAGGATGGGAACAGTCGCTTCCTGCCCTAATGACCAGCGTGTCTCTCCCCTCCCCCGGAAGGCCAAGACCTTTTCCGGCCTTCGATTCTTACTTTTTAGCATCGAGAACGACCCCGAAGTGGGAAGTTTTTCCTTTCTGCAGGCGCTCTCGCAGGCCCCTGACCTCCCTCCCGGGCCCTCGAGAACAGGTAACGACAAGGATTTGGGCAAGGTTGTTCCTAAGGGGGGGCTTGGCCCCCGAGGCGCCGGAACGAGAGTGGGGCTGAGGGGAAACCCTGGAATACCACCCCAAATGAACTGCATTTTCGGTCCATACCACTTCCCTGGACCCTTTCAACGTGCTCTGTAGAACAGGGGTTCTTCTTTGGGAACCCCTTTCTAAGGACCCCCAGCTCTTTTCTCAAAATTCTTTATGGGAGATCTTTCTTCTTCACTTTTTTTTGGTTTTTTTTTTTCTTTTTGTTTTACGATCCAAATAGCCCTCTGCTGATGTCATGTCTCTGCCACAGCTTTTCACTGGGCCTGAAAAGGAAATGGGTCCCCTTAGGAAATTTCTCCCCCCCCCCTCTTCAGGTCTGCAGAGAACATATATGTTTTTCAGCACGCGGCTCCCTTCCGACACCCCACCTAACTTCTTCGTTTCTAGATACTGTGCTTGAATTGCCTTTTTCGTTGAGGAGCTTTTCATTATACTTGGGATTACTTAATTGTTTCCCCCATTGTGACTTTACAGTTTTTTTTTTCGGCACTCTCATATTTAAAGTTTATTAAGAACCCCAAGAGCGCTCTCTCTCTCCCTTTTGTTAAGGCCCCCCTCCATTCAGGGGAAGAAAAGAGAGAGATTGATTCCGCAGTCCTTAGCTTCGGGAACTTTCGAGGCTCATCCCACCTACCAGCTACTGAGATTAAACGCCTTTTCGAGTCTCTCGCCCCCCACTCTCCTGCATTTTTTTCAAAGGTGGTTTCTTTTCTTTAGTCGTACTTTCTCGCCACGGAATTCCCTTCCTCCTTCCAGTCGTCAGTTACCCAGTCCTACTTGAAACTGCCACCACTTGATTGTGGTCCCGGAAGGCCAAGCCAACTTCAACGCTTCCTTCTTTTTTTGACATCCCCCCCCGACCTTTCACCACCTTGCGCCCGCAGCCCCCTTTTCTTCCGCGCGATAATCGTTTCCCCTTCCTTCAAAAGACTTTTTTTTTTTTTTTCCCTTTCCTTTGGTACGAGGGCCCTTTCTTTTCCTCTAGAAGGTCCCGGTATCTTTTTCCAGTTTTCAGAAACGAAGGTCTTGTGGCGTTACTTTCCTCCCTTCCCTTCACGAACACCCATTTTTCCCCCCTTTTTTTCTGGACGAAGAATTCGAAAACAATATTTCGAAATCCTTTTTTTCAGTCATTCCTGTTTTTCCCCCTCTTGAATCTTTTGTTGTTTTTCCGAGACCTTTTTCCCTCGAAGCGGCCTCCCCTTTGGGCGTTGCAAGGACCTTATGGGAGATTTTCGAAGCCTTTCCCCTTTTTCCTTGCAGCCCCCGTCTTTCGGTGTTTTCGTTTTTTTTCTCTCAAGGAAATTTTTTTCGCTTCACTCCCTTCCTTTCCTTTCCGAGATACCCTGCCCCCTTCAGGGAAATTTTATAGCCGCTCTCTTTAAAATAGTCCCCCCCCTTTTTGAAAGGGACCTCCCCCTCTAGAGCCCTTTTTTCCCTTCTTTAGGATGTGCCCCAGTAAAGGAGTATTTTTCTTGAACCTCTGATAATCCAGACTATTTTCTTTTGTGGGATTCCGGCTCGGCAGGGTCGATTCTTCCCACTGGTCGCCTCCTTTTCTCTGAAACTAAGACCGAGATGTTATCTTTTTCTCCAAATTCCCGAGGCTTCAAAAAAAGCTTCCCTGCGCGGTCTTTTTCCCCCCTTTTTTTCTTTGAAGCGAGAAATTCCCCCTTCATACTTACACCCCCGAGTTAATTTTTCCTTTCTCCCTTTAAGGAACGAGCCCCCCACGAGGGCCTTTTCCTTAGTTAGGATAATAACCACCCTACACTCCTTCCCCTAGGTATGGGCTTTGAAGCGTTCCCTCAGAGTTGTCTTCCAAACTCATAGTCAGTTTCGCTCTGGAAAGGGGCACCCTGAAAGGGACTCTGAGAAAGAATGTCTTGGAGGGACCCCAAAGCATCGGCTCTCTCGAGGAGGCCAAAGTTTGGCGGGGACCCAGGAACCGGAAAAATTTGATTTCGTTGGTGTTTTGGAGGTGTGAATTTTTTTCCCCCGTGCCCCCCCTGCGGGCGTCCCATGCCCAGAAACCGTGTGTCGTTTTTTAGGGAGGGTTGGCATCGTTTGGACAACGGTGAATGAATTTCTACTAACGCCTGAAAATTGAACTTTTTCCACGCACATAAGGTGGCGTGGTTCCCCCCCCATCTGGGGAACTTTTTGGGTTTCCCCTCCTTTCTTTGGAGGAAAAGAATCCTTTTCCTCTATAGAGGGCGCGATCCTTACGAAACCACTTTCCACCAAACATTGAGGGTCCCCCCTCTTTCTCCCCGTCTATTGAAAATGGTCTGTCCCTTTTTTCTTAACTGTAGGGCCGAGGCCAATTTCTCGGCCTAAGTGCGAGTGCTTCCCCTGCAGTTATTATTCCCTTTTCCGGGGCATTCGCTCCCCTCCCTCTGTGTCATTTCGATAGCCGTCCCCCCTGGGACACTAAGCGGCCTCCTAGGGAAACAGGTTTTTTTCTGATACCTTGGACCCCTTTATTTTGTCACCTTGCCACGGGTTAAGGGGCCGTATGGCGGACAATTTCCTATAATGGTCGATATTCGTTCCCCCTCTTTCTTGGCAAAATTTGCTCATGATGTGGTTCTGCCGTGTCAAACGGCGCAGCCCCCTGTGACGCTTTTTCCTTTCTTTCCCCTAACCGAATACACCTCTCCCTCCCGGTGCGCCGGGTTCCCATTTCAACCCCCTTTTTTTGACCAATATGTTTTTCTTTAAGGTGCCCTTCCCCTTTTTTTTCTTTTCCTTTTCCTCGTGATGGCTACGCTTTTTAACAACATTGTTTTAGTCAGGTTCTTTCTCAGCGCGGCGTCCCCTTGCTTCAGGCATCCAAGTTTTCTTCCCCTTTCCCGCGTCAACACGCTCTTTTGTTGAAGGCTTCCCCCTCTGCAACGCTGCCCCTTTTTTCCTCTCGCATTTCCCTTTTCTGCTCTTTGGTGCGTGCTTTGTTAGCGAAAGGTCTCCTGTCTCCTTTCCCCCCCCCCCTTCTTCATCATGGTTCCGAAGCACGCTTATCATTTTGTCTTCCTTCTCTCCATTCTTTTCTCCTTTAGGGCCGGGCTTTTTTTTCCCACCAGCATGACTTGGGGTTTTCTGGTCTTTTCCCTCGTCGACGGATTCCTTTTTTCTATTGAAAAATTGTCGAAACTTCTTTTACAAGATATTTAGTAAAGGTCCCTGGCGAGAAACATCCCCCTTGTCTCACTACTGCATCCCTCATTTAGTCTTTGTGCCCCTTTACTTACGGTCTCCTTTTACCGTTGGATGAGGATGTGTTCTTTCCCCTTTTTTGCGGAGTAATTATTTTCATCCCCCCCCCCCCACCCCCCTTCTGTCAGGGTTCAATTTTTTTTGCGTTGGTTCGGATTTTTTTTAAGCTGGAGTTTTTTCCTCCCCCTGGTTTTAGAGCGGCCTTTTGAAAAACCCCCCAGGTTGCAGCCACGGCTACTTCTCTCTCTGCCCTCTCCTTTGACACGTGCTTTCTTATTTTTTTCTCCGATGTCTATATTTTCTTTTGGGGAACGATTCTTTCCCCCCCCCCCCTTTTTAGGACGCAGTCATATGATGTTCTTTTTCTTCCCCCAAAGAACCGGGACCCCCTCGAAGAGTGATTCCCCTGTTTTCGATTCAGATTTCTTACGGACCCCCCCACAAAAAATTTCGATTGAGGGCGGGACTTCTCCCCCACATCGTTTGCATACGTTTTTCCCCCAATCAATCTTTTCAGGCCACGATCGGCACATGTCTCTCTCTCGGCTCGCTCCAGGCCCTTTCCTTGCGGATTATGTGTGCTTCCTTTTTTCCCCTCTCCCTTTCCGAACAGGAGTTTTTTTCCGGCACCTCGCATTGCAGAAATTGCTTTTTTTACACTGAAACTTCGGCTTTTGCCCCTGTTTCAGATTCCGTCGTTCTTCCACAGCACAACCAATCAATCGAAGATCTTTTCGGGACATTCACGGTCTCCTTCCTTTCCCCCCTTCAGCAGCTTTTCCCTCTTTTTCTTCCTCGTCTCCAGGTCTTTTGTAAGAAGCTCCCCCACGGACCCCCGTGTTCCCTCTTCTCGTCTCTCTGAGTCCCTTACAGGACCGCGCCCCTGTAATCTCTCTATTTACTCTTTCTCTAGATTCAGCCATCTTTTTTCTTTTCGTCGAGGTTATGGTTGATTGTACCGGAGCAATCTACCCGGGGTTAGTGAGTTTTGCTCCCTCTGGGACCGTTTCAACTTTTCCTTTCGGTGATTCTACCCTTCTCTTTCCTGTCAACCCCGGAACCGCCCGGTTCTCTTCATCTTCGAAGCAATCCTTTCTCCCCTGCAAAGTTTTTTCATGCCTTTCCCCTCTCTTGAAAGGGTACAGGTTTGGGGGGGGGTTTTCAGTTGAGTTAGGCTCACCCCTTTTTTTCTGAAGTTTTTTTTTTCCTCCGGAAGGATTTTTGGAAAATCCTTGAGTTTTTTTTTTTTTCCTCTCTTGGCGGAACTCTTCAAAATAATACCCTCTGGTTGGATTGCTTTTTTCTCGAGGACGGAGACCCTCTTTCTATGGACGATCGTTCCCTCCCTTTCCTTTGATGCGGCTCGTAGCTTTTTTTCGAGAATTTCCCGCCGTTTCTTTTCTTTTTGTTGGCGTATGGATCGTCTGTGGGGGCGTTTTTTTTAGTGCCGGTCTTTGCCTCCTTTCTCTCCCGAAACCCCTGTTTCGTTTTTCAAAGGAAAAGGAAATCGTTTTAGTCGGCAGTAATCTTTTCGAGCCAAACCCTCCCCCTTCCCCGTGGCAAAGGTCCTGAGGTTCTGCAGCTCCCTTTTGGAAAGTTAGCCCGTTTCTTTGGATCCTTCTTCAAATTGTTTTGTTGCTAGAACCCACCCTTTTTGCTCTGCGTCCTTTTTTTCTCCCGATGGGCGCTTCCGGCCACCTTTTCCCCCCCATGACCATTTGTTTTTTTTTTTTTTTTGTTGGGATAAACTTTTGTTCTCCAGAATCCGGACGCAAAGCAGCTCTTTTCTTTTTTCCCCCCCTCCTCAGGCCAAACGGTCCCCCCCCGATTAGCGTTCGCCCCACCCCAGAAGAACCCCCCCTGACGATTGCTCTTTTTTTCTCCCCCCAAACGCGGACCCCCCCCTCCCTGCTCTGTTGGCGCTACTCCTGGGACGAAGACCCCAGACAAAATCTTTTCCCCTCTTTCAATATCTACCGTGGCCTTTTCCCTCTTCTTCCCCTCCAGATCTCCCCCCCCCCCAAAAGTAATTCTTTTTTGCGCTGAAGGATCAAAACGAGTTTCTTTTTTTTTTCATGGACAAAAACTACTCCTCTCTCCCATTTTCCCTCTTAACACAGGTCGTCAGGTGAGCTTTCCCCTGGGACCGTAGCGACCCCCCCCCTCCCTACGCACGCAACAAAGATTTTGGTTTGATTGAGTTCCGGCTGGGATCTTGCAGCGTTGCAGCAAATTTTCCCTTCCAAAACCAATCCCCCCCCTTTCTTCCCGAGTGTTGGAGCCTTGCCGCCTCTGGCTTTTGAAGCTTGGCCCATCCTGTTTTCACCGAGTCGTCCCCTTTCCCCCCCCACGGAAATGAGGTCCCCTTTTTCCCTTTCCCTTCTTTTTCGACCCAGCCCCGTTCACTTCCCCCAAAACGGGTCTCCCCCTCCCTGTTGGAGACCTTTTTTCTCCTCCAAAACGTTGTATAGTCCTAGGGCAATTCTGGGAAGGAAAACTCTTCGGCGCGTGGCCTTCTTTCTCCCCCCCCCATCGTGGCAGTCTCTTTCCCCTTTTTGGGAATCGATATTTTTTTTGCCGCCAGACGGGGATCGTCTTTTCCCCGGGAAATGGAAACTTCCCCCTTTTCCCGAATATAAAGTCCCACTCCACATTCTTGCCTTTTTTCTCCCGCTTAGGCCCCTTCTCCCCCCTATTGCCTACGAGCGGTGCATTTCCCCAGCGGGTTTTTTTTTCTTCCTTGCCCGGAGGCAAGACACTTTCCCCCTCTTAAGAACTCGACTTCGGGCGATCGCTCTGCGGCTGAAGGTAGTCTTCTCCCCCCTTTTTTCCATTCAGAGACTGGCGGACTCGCTTTCTTCGGCCCGGTGGTCGTCCTTTTCTGCTTGATAGGAGGATGATTCCTTTTAAAACCAGACCTGTATCTTTTTTTCTTTGACCAAACGGGCGCACCTTCTTTTTTTTTTTTTTTTTCCCCTAGATGTCGTTTCCTGTTATCTCCCCCATCAGGAACAGCAGTTTCCCCCCCTAGCACGACGAAGGTTTTTTTTCGCTTCGCAAATGGCTTTCAAAGGCTGATGTTTCCCTCCCCTTTCTTAGAACTTGCTTTTTTTTTCCCTCCCCCCGACAGGGCTTACGTTTCCACCTGTTATGGCCTGAGAACAACAACTTACCGGCGGCGAAAAACCCTTTTAAGAAAAACCTAAATCTTTTTTGCTACGCAAGTTGGGTCGATTGGTTTTCACCGTAGCGAGCTTGGGTAATGACTCTTTTCTGAGGATTTTTTCTTTTCTTTTTTCTGTATCTTCAGCTGCAAGCATTTCGCTTTGTTCCCTGTGGACTTCCAGCACATCCATCTCTCCTTTCTCTTTTCCCTAGGCGAAGATTTTTTTTTCCCCCCCCTTTTTTTCTCCGGCGACTCTTTCCCGACTTTTGCCGCTTGGCATTGGCACTCCTCCGCTTCGAGGAGCTCCTTTCCCTTCCCCCAAAGAGCCCTTTTGGCTTCCTCCCCCCCCCTGGGAGAGTCCCTCGCTCCCCCCCCGGAAGTGTTCTCCGGGCGGAAGGGAATCTGCTAGAATTTTTCACCCCCAGTGGTTCTCGATTTACGTTTCTGGGATCGACCCCAGCGCCTTCTTGCGCCGGATTCTTGCCACTTTTGTCTTTCAACGCCACCCCTTCCGGTCCCTCCCTCCTCCTCCGTTGGTTTTTTTTCAGAGATCTTCGCCGAAGGAACTGCCCCCGAAGCTTTGGTCTTTTCAAGACATTTTGGAGCCGCCCTTTTTTCCCTTTTTCGGCAGAGGGCGGCTGAATTCCTTTTCGCGCCAGACGTTTTCCGCTATGTTTTCTTCAAATGATCCGGTCACATCTCTCCGTCCGTTTTGTACCCCTTTCCCCCTTTTTCGTTTGAAGGCACCTGATTATTCGAGCTCGGGCGCCAAAGGCTTTGTTGTCTCCCCCCTTTTTGTTCCTGAAGCGATCTCTTAGTTTCCCTTTTTCCAAGGGCATGCCATCGCCGATAAAAACTTTCTTCATCTCGGCGTCTGAAAACCCCCGTGCAGAGAGAGATGTTGCCTTGATGAAAGAAAGTTGCACAGAGGTTCTTCCACCAGGGATCCTTCCCCTCTTCCATTGTTAACCCCAGGATGCAAGTCCCCTAACTAGGGCACCTTTTGGACAAGCACTGCCCCCCCTCCACCATCGCGCACCCCTCTGTTTCCCAACTTCCCCCCCCCCAGAAAATGAGTTGGTTTTCTTTGGAGTTTACGCGTCTCACTTCCCCCATGAGGTTTTTTTTTTTCGCCCCCCCTCATGAGGGGACTCCGTAAGCCTGTCGTGCCGCAAGAGTTTTTTTTTCTTTGAGAAGCTTCGGGGATACCATCCCCTTAGGTCTTTCTTTTGACTTCCCCCTTCTTCTCGCGCCAGACAACCCTCTGTCTCGGCGTTTTTTCTGCTTTTTTTCCTGTTGTCTAATTAAGTACCCCTTTCACATATTTCCAGCCAGTGCAATGTGGCCTCCATCTGGACTATAACATTGTTTTTCTTTTACTTGGGTCCCCCTGACTTCACCTCTATCTAACTCTGACAACAGTCCGACATTCCCCCCCCTCGAGTCGCCTTTTTTTCTGTCTCGTCAAGGTTTCATGCTGCCCCCAGAGATCGTGATCCCTCTGTTGCGCGTCCCTCTCCCTTCCCTCAGGCCTCCCTTCGGAATTAGATATTGAAGTTCCCATCTCCTGCACCCCTCCCTCGGGCATTGGATTGGCTCACGATCTTTTTTGTTAATCTTCGTTCCACAGTTTCCCCCCCTTGTTCCAGGGGTTTCCTTCTTTTTTCGAATGGGCGGCAAGGTCCTCATGGTCGATTCCCACAGATATATTGGCCCCTTTTTTCACGGATTTTTCATGCAGTCAAAATTTGAAAACGTCATCTTGTTTTTTCCCCGCTGTAAAGATTGGCCCTCCTTAACAAAACGTTTTTTTTCTAACCTTTTCCATGAAGATTGAACAATATGGCATCGCCCCCGGGGCCAATTCTGTTTTCTCCCCCTTTTGGGATGGGTTTTTTTTCTTTTGCAGCAGAACACTATGGGACAGCGTTTTTTCGTATGCTTTTTTCCTCCTTCTTCGGGCACCCCCTGAGCCCTTTTCGGGTTGGTGTTGCACTGTCTTAAAAACGTCCCTTTTTTTGCTGCCCCCTTTCGCCTTTCCTTTTTGTCAAGCAGTATAGATCCCTTCTCTTGGAGCTTTGCTCTTCTTTTTTTTTTAGCGTTAGCGAATTCGCCCGGCCTCTCACCTCAATTATCATTTCTTTGGAAGCTGGCCGCTTCCCTTATTGTGTGTTCCATTCCCTCGTTTTTGATCCTTAGCCCCCAGAAGACCATCATGGGCCCTCGCTCTCGCTTGATATCATCGTCAGGACTTTTACCTAGATTGTCCCATTTAGCTCCCCTTTTCTCTTAAAGGGAAAAAAGAGGCTATTATAGATTGGGTCCCCTTTCCCTGTTAAAGGAGTTTTTTTTCCTTTCCGCATCGTCTTTTCCCCCAACTTCCTCCTCCAACGCTATCTTGTGTTAAGTTTTTTTTTTGTGGTATTCAGAGCTTCCCTCCTTTTTTTTCAACAGAAAACATTATCCCTTTCCCTTTGCGGTCAGTGCTCTTTCTTTTTTTCTTCAAGAGGGAGGTCTTTTAGAAGCAGTGTTTGGTTCGTATTCCCCCCCTTTGAACATGTTTTTCCCCCTTTTGCAGAAAAAGGATCTCTTAAATGCCTCTTTCTTCCTTTTCGGCGGTCTTAGTCCTTCTTCTTCCCTTTCTGATTTTTTGATCCCATTAATTGGGCACTATTCCCTCCCATCCCCTTTTCCCTTCAGGTCAGTTTCGCATGTTTCCAAGAAAGGCCAACCTCGCCTCCCCCCTGGATCCTCTTGGTCAGATCAATTCTTTCCCTAGCCAACACAAATCTCCGGAGCTTTTCCAACCTTTCTGCCTTTTTTCCCTCCCTCATCTCTCGTACACAAAGCCCCTTTCTTTTCCTAAATGGGACGGGAGATTCTACGGTTTTCAAACCCCTCATTTTCCCCCCCTTCTTCTCTTCTTTGCTTCGTTCTTAGCTTCTCCCCTCCAGAAGGACGTTTCCCCCCCCCCCCTAATTATTCTTTTCAGGTCCCCTTGTTCGACCCTCCCTCGGCCATTAAACGCCCCTGGAAGGGAAAGAGCTTTTCCCCTCTCTGTAAGGGTCTTTACTTTGGGGAAACCCAGGAGCTTTCCAACCCCCCTAAAAAAAGGCGGGATTTCCCTTTTTTCAGATTTGATGCCCCTCCCTCGGTCTTTTACTTCCCGGTTTGTATGGGTGCGAAGTCTCCTGCCTAAGCTAGATAAGGGGCCTTTAGTCTCTTATTCCCATCGGTCCTTCTTTTTCCAGGGGAAGGTCTGAGAACCCCTTTTTCTGGGGGGGGCCAGTTTTTTCCCCTCGCTGAGTTTCCTAAGGCGACCCCCCCTCAACTCTGAAAACCGGGTTGTTTTCGCGTCTTTTCCAATCCTTTTGGGTGTTGGGTTGTTGAGCTTTTCAAGCCAGAGGTAGGGTTTTTTTTCTTAGAGACACTCAGAGAGGGACTATTTTTTAACATCCCCTTTTTTCTTTTTCTTTTTTTCTGGAGCGCGGAAAAGGTCCCCCCCTCCCCTGAAACTGGAGAAGAGGGCTTCTGAATCCTTTCTCCCAGTCCCGCACCTTTCACTCCTCTTTCTCCCTCCATCTGAGAGTTCCTGTCCCTTCTGGATGTGTAAAATAACCCCTATGAACTGGCCCGGTTTGACTTTCCCTCTTTTTCTTTTCTTTTCTTTGCCTTCACAATGTCTGGCATTTTCTTAAGGGAAGTAAGGGAGGGTGCCTTCCCTCAGCTCTTTCGGAGGCCTTTTTTATCCTAACCCGGGTTGGGATGTTTCGTTTGGCTTTCTCCTCTCTCCCGCACCCAAAAAGCTTTCCTCTTTCTTCCGCTTATCTGATGTACGTTTTTAGTCACGATGTTCCCCCTTAAGGCTCAGTGATTCCCTTCTTTTTTTGCGTATGGATCGTCCCCTTTCTTCTCTTTTCCGGGGCGGGGCTCGTTTCCGGGAGTGCCGGTCTTTTTTCCCAATGCACAGCCCCCGTCCAACCTTTCTTTTTCCACGGGGACACTCCCCCCAAAGTCGGCCCTCCCCTTTCCACCACAAAATAAGAATCCCCTTTGTCCCAAACCTGCTGCCGCCCTCTCCGAA
>Ga0179591_1342432_pt1 | contig 18214 bp, 21 predicted proteins | sample CZOMad2_1_08_16f_FD_182891 | JGI IMG/M metagenome (GOLD analysis project Ga0179591, IMG submission 182891) | Vadose zone soil fungal communities from Angelo Coast Range Reserve, California, USA - CZOMad2_1_08_16fungal (PacBio error correction) | ecosystem: Environmental > Terrestrial > Soil >... | reverse complement strand
GGGGCCCCCCTTCTAAGTCCCCCCAATCCAATGTAAACCCACGCCCCCCCAAGGCCTTTCCTTGCCTCAGTGAGATGTTCCAGATAAGTTTTTTTTCCCCTGGCTTATGTTATAACTGGAGGGACGTTTCCGCCGAACAACTCGACTTCCATTTTCAGACCCCGAACTGGTCCCCTTCTTTCTCCCCGATTGAGCCCCCCTTATTTCTTTTATTGAAAATTTTTTTTGTTTTTGTCCAAACTTTTTGGTCGTTGTAATTTCGTCCCCCTTGGTCTTACACTGAGGATGGGTTTTCTTTTCAACCCCCAACCTGGAAGCCTCCCCAGGAAGGGCTCAACCCCCCTCACATTTTAGTTTTTCAAGATACACTCTGCCCCCCCCCCCCCTGTTGAAGAACCCCGGGACTTTTTTTAATCACCGCCTGATGGGCACAATAAACGGTTTTCCACAGTTCGTCGTACTGACCCTTGGCCTGGTCTGTTTTGACTGAAGTCTTTTAACTCTGCCTTAGTTCGTTGGAAACACCCCCCCCCACCCTTCTTTGTTCCCCAACCAGAAGGGTGATTTTCCCAAAAATTGTTTCCTCCTTCCAATTGTCCCCCCGCCACCCACAGTTGGTCAATTCTTGGGAAGCTTCAGTGTCTTTCGGGAGCAGAATTGAGGATCTTTTTGTTTCTCCGTCGTTGAGGTTCCCCCCTGCCCCCATCGATCTTTAATGACTGGGATTCCTTTCCCCCATTTTTTGCCCCGAATCATTGTTTTTTTTTCCTTTACCTTGACTCTCATCAGGTTGTCCCCACCTTTTTTTTTACCAGCTTGGAGTTTTCCTGTTTTTTTTTCGATCAGTTTTTAACCGGGCTAGGATCCCCTTTATACTATTTTTTTGAGAAGTTCTGCGCCCATGCCCCCCCCTCCCTTTTTTCTTCAGAACCCCCCCCCCCCCCTCCCAGGGCTTCCGCGCAAGTGGAAGGGGGCGACCGCTCGTTACGGGAATTTTTTTACCCGTTCCCCCCCTTTTGCTTTTGACTTTTTTCCTCAACGTTGGACCCCCTTCCCGACCGCGTTCACTGAGAAGACACCTTTTTTTCCGGAAAATGGAGGGTGTCCCCATTGAGGACCCCCCCCTCTTTCAACCCCCAATTTCCCGCTCCCCAAACCTTGGAGTCAAGGTTTCCCTTCAAATTTTCCCACCAACATGACCTTTCCCCCCCTGCCCCCTTTGTTCGGGCGGTGTTCGTTTTTTTTGTTCGGGACAACGATACCAATCCCGATTTGCCAATTTGGGTCCTGGTGCACCCGCCCAACCCAATTTTTTATCCTTGATTTTTTTTAACAAATAAAGGTCCCTTCCCTGGAGTGGCTGGATTTGACCACCTTTGTTTTCCCTCGCACCATTTTTCTTTTTTTTTTGGCTAACCGTTTAAGAAGGGTTTTTCTTTTGTCCCCAAGCTGACCCTTTCTCGGTCTTCAAAGTTGACTGTTATTGCCCTAGGGTTTTTTGTGTTCCCTTTTTCCCTCCAAAGGAGGTAAACTTTGGATTCGACGAACGTTCCCCCCTTTTCTCACTGGTGTGGAACGATCCCCCCTTCGGTTGACACCTTTAATTTGTGGGTGCATACGACTTTTAAAGACCTACCAGCGGACAAACGACCGGCCTGGGGATTAAAAGTTTGTTCTTGCCATTTAATTAAGGTAGCCCCCCCCCGGGGCCCCCCGGATTTACTTGCGACGGTTTTCTTTTTTTTTTTGTTCGGGTTTTTCAGAAATTTTTTTTTTTTTGACATAGTGACACCTCTCCCCCTCTGTTCAATATGTGCGGTCTTTCTGCAACGTAAGTCAGGGCTGCCGTATTGTACCTGTATGTTGTTTTCGTATGTTGGGGCCCGACTTGATCGAGTTCCTGAACCGCCCAGTGCCTTTTCCCCCTTGAGCCCTTTTTTTGGCTTTTCGTATCCCACCTTCATTTTTTCGTTTGTCTGACACCATGGCTTCCTTTTGTACTTGCACCCGAATCGGCGGAAGGCTTCCCCCCCCCCAAGATTTGTTTCAGACGCTTGGTAACTTGACTCTTTCTACGGTTTCTGTCGTGTCTTTCTCGTCTCTTTTCCAGTGTGAAGAAATTACAGGAACGGATTTTTGCCTTGAAAAAGCTTGTGCCCTAGGTTTTGGGGTTTTTTGTTTTCTTCCCCCCCCTCAATGGACCAGTTCTTCTTACTTCATACGTGTGTTGTATCCTGGGTGGCGGGATGGTTGCTTTTTTTTTTGACTTTTTCTCTTGGTTTCTCCCCAGTAAGTCGAGACCTTTCTTCCTTCCCCTAGTAGCTCCTTTGCTTTTGATTCCTTCACTAGCGGGTTATCCACCCCCCTTCTTTTCCTTCCCCCTTTTCCAAGAGAACGCCTTCCCCATGTTTCCCCCATTTTTGAGTTTGGGGGGTTCCACTTCGGTTTTTTTTTTTTTATTTCGCTAATGGTTTCCCCACACCAGTCTTTTTTTTTTTTTACCACCCGAAGGGGGACGTCTGAAGAGGACTTTTTTCCCACCCTTTTGAAAGTTTTTTCTCGTTTTTATTGAGCCCCCCATTCTTCCAACTTCTTTTTTCCCCTCGCAGACTGTTGGGCCCACCCCTCCTTTTCTGGAACAATTAGTCAGAAGGAATTGTTGTCCGTTTCCAAACCCTACCGTACGACTGCCAACCTTGTTTCGGTCCCTCAGTTTCTGTTGATTCAGTTGGAACACTGGTTCAGGAGTTGGTACTCCTTGTTCCCCCTTGCTTTTGCTTGGGGAGCTACCCCTCGGGTTAGGACCTTTTTTTTCTTTTCCTTCTTTCGTGTTTTCAATTCGTTTTTTTTCCGGACAGTTTACTCGGAGAGCTTTTTCACCCTAACTTTCCTCTGATGTTGACCCCCCGATTGGTTCCCCCCTCCCTCGTGGTTCCGTTTTTTCTTTGTGGGGGGACTTAAACCCTGCCCTCTTTTTTTTAAACGCACCCCCCCCCCCGATTGGTTTCTTCTTTTTTTCATGTTGCGTCCATATTTCCTTTTTCGTTTTTTCGGCTCCAGTGGGGTGGTTTTTCTTTTTTGCGTTCCCCCTGTCGAACCCCCAACCTTTCCTTTCTTTTCACGTTTTTAGGTAAATATCCCCCCTGGGAACCTCAAGCATGTTGGGTTTCCCTATGTGGGGCCTTTCTGGTGGCTGGGTTCCCTCCCCCATGGCAGATGACTTGACCCCCCCCCCCCCGCGTCTCTTTGGGTTTTTTTAGGGGCTGGTTTGCGAATCTTTTTTGCCCTTGCAGGTCCCTTACAGCCTGATCCCTTAAAAAGGGGCGATTCTGTCCCTTTTTGAACTTGTTATCGTCTTTAATTTGTGTCCCCCTAGGTACGCCCGGTCTCGGGTTTTTTAGTCAAAGAGGCCCCGGAGGGCCGTCATCCCTCCTTTTCCATTTTTTGCTTTTTGAGCTTTATGTTGTCCCCATCCTTTAAGCGATTTGTTAGAGATCCCCTCCGTTCGGAGCTTGGGCCAGAGGGCTTCTCCTTAGTTTCACCATAGGAACCCGGCTTCCTTTACTTTCTCGGTAGGTCGTAGCGATTTCTGAGTAGGAGCATTTTGTGTTCTATTAAATAAAAGTTAATGCTTGGTCACCTTAGCCCTCCCCCCTTCCCCCACCTCATTCCTTAACCTTTTTTCTGTCTCCCAGGCTTGTGAACCAACGGTTTTCGGGTGCCGCCCCCCTTTTTTGCAAGAGATTGTCTTTTGTTCCCCGTCCCGGACTGAATCTGTTAGGCGGTTGTAGTTTTCAGGGTTTTCCCCTTTTACTTTTTTTGATTGCTCTCCGGGTTTTCAATCGTAGATTGACCCCAGTGTCGGAGGAAAGTTTCCTTTCAGGTTAGTTTGGTTTTTTCTGGGTCCCTCCTTCCTGTTCTTGTTTTTAACAATCCCTCTCCTTTCCCAGGTTTGGACTTCCCCTGACCACACAGTGGTTTTCCGCTTAGAGACCGGTTTCTACCTGGATAAGAGATGATCTGGCCTTTCTTTCAGCGTCAGTATTTCTATGGAGGCATTCCTTCCCTTTGGTTTTACTTTCGTCTCCCCCCCCCCCACAAGGGAAATCTCTAGGCTGGGTTGTTTTTTTCTTGGGAGGATGGTTAAGACTTTTTCACTTAATACCTGTTTTCCAGTTTTTAGACCATCCAAACCCCTTTCATCTCTGGAGCCGTTCAAGGGTTGGATTCTTCTTTTGCCTCCCCCCTGTGCCCCCTTTTTGTAGGGAAACTCCCTTTTATTTTCCCTTAGTCCGTTTTTCGTTGTGTTCTTTTGAAGGTCCTGTGAAGGGGCGTCGGTGAGGGTCTTTTTAGGGCACCTGGGTCCATTTGGGATTTGTCTTTGACCTATCATCCCTCTTCAGGTTACTAGCCAGGATGTTTCTTCTTTTCCTCCCCCCCTTGAGTGGTGCTCCTTCCAAAAATTTTTTTCCTTATCCACCTTTTTGAGAATGCCCCATACACCAACGGCATGAGCCTGGATCTTTTGACCCCCGTTCCTCAATCCCCGCTATATACTCTTGTACAATTTTTTCGCTTACCGACTGTCAGGACGGACCCTTGTTTTCCAAAGAGGTGATCCAGGGGCTCTTCATCCTTTTTAGAGATTCCCTTTTTAACACGTAGGCTTTTCCCTTCAAGGCTATTTTTTGGTGCTTCTTTCGCCCCCTTTTTTTCTCCCCCTTTGGGGCCTTTTTGAAAAGCTCCTCCCCTAAAGTTTGTTTATGTTTTCCCCCCCTGCTTTGGACCCCCCCCCCCCTCTTGAATGGCTGCCGTTTTCCTCACGGCCCTTTTAGAAGTTTGTGCGAGACCACCACTGGATGATTGCATAGGTTTTCTGGTCTCGCCCCCCAACTCAGGTCAGATCACACCACCACCCGGAGCGTGAAAAACATTTTCCCCCTTCCTTCATGTTTTTTTTTTATCAGATTTGACTGGTGGAATACCCCCAATCTAAGCCCCCAAACGGTTCGATGGGTTCTCCCCCCAAACCTCGGACGCTTTTTGTAGGGATGAAGTTTTTTCCCTTCCCGTGAGTTCGTGAGTCCGTTTCGTCACTGTTCATTCCATTGGTCCCTCACCTGACCTCCGGGGTTTTTTCATAGTTTTTACTACAAGGTTGGTGGGGTGTCCACTTCCCCCTTCCAAATAATGGAACCCTTTTCATTAAACCTTGGCATACTGATACCCAGAGACTTCCCCTTCTTTTTTTTGTTCATGGTGTCGTACGTTCCCTCCCAGGGTCTGTTCATTCCATCCAATTACGTGAGTCTGGTGGGGGGAGGCGTTTTTTTTACCGGCTGAGGGTTTCCTTTTTTGAGGTCTGGTTTTTATGCTTAGTTGTCCTGACCCTCGTTTGTTTTTTTTTTCCCTCGTGGCCCCCCAGCCGACGGGACGAGGAAGTTCTCCTTCCTTACAGTTTACTAGTGCACAGTGATCCCTTTTTTGGTACCGTGTGTGGCCCCGGATAGTCTTATTTGCGCCTTTTTTCCCGTTTTTGAACGGCCTTACAAGGAGAGATGCGAAAGATTCTTCCCCCCCCCCGGAGTGATGTTTTTAGATATCCCCTTTCCCCAGATGACTCCACTTTGTGTTAGGTCCCTGGCTACTTTTTGAATTTTTGTTCCGGTGTCCGGGAAATTTTTCGACTCCGCCCATTTTTAGAGTTTTACCTCGGTCAAGCGGTGTCGTCCCATTTCTTCCTTTTGCCTTCGAGGTTCCTGACCCCTTCTTTTTTTGTCTCATTCATTTCCCTTTTTTTTTTTATTGACGAGGATATCTTTCCCATCTATGACTCCACAGGGCTTTTCCCCCCCTTTAACCCCAACCCGGACGTGGAGGGCTTTTAGAACCTCTTGTCCCTTTTGGGTCTTTTTGAATTTTAATATCCCCTTCCACCGTCTTCCCAAGAGGTCCTCCTTAAAAGTGGAGTAACAGTTTTTTTGTTCCTGAGCAGACCCCACCACTCTTGTACCCCCACTTCCCTTCCCCTGCCGCTTACACTAGTTTCCCTGATGACTCAGAACGGCCATTACGTATTTTCCTCCTTTGCCTGTTCCGTTTTTCCTGATCTTCAGTCCTTTTTGTGTCCCATAGGCCGGTGTTGGACTGTAAAGCGTTTTCCTTTCGTTCGTAGTTCCCTAACATCAGAAGAACGAATCTTGCGTAGCCGTGCTGGTGGACCCCCCCCCTCTTCTACCTGTAACTTTACGACCGAAAAAGGAGTACACGCCCTTTTCCCCCCCACGGTACTGATTTGATCCCTCCCTCCCTTTTTGCATTTCCTCAACTTTCATGGCCTTCGGCCGTCTTTTTTCGGTGGAGTCCAGCTAGAGTTTTCACCCCTTCCCTTAGTTTTCTTTTCCGTCTTTTACTTCCACGAACGAGTGAGGGCTTCTGTTTTTTTTTTTTTTTTTTGTTCTTGTGGGTGGTGGTCCATTTTGTTCTTTCTCCCCCCTTGGGTTTTGTTGTCAAACCCCCAAAACCACGTGTGTTTCACTATTTTTTGGTTTTTTCCCCTTTTCATCTAGTCGGGCAACGGCTTTTTTTTCCCCCGCAGTTTCACCCCGAGGCATTCGGCTTTCGGTTTTTTTTTCTCAGGCAGGCGCCTAATCTTCCCCTTCCCCCTACCTCACCCGGCAAACCAAGGACGCAGTGGTTTTTTTTGTTTTCCTCCCCCCCCCCCCAGCCTGAAAGGTTGGGATTCCCCCAAATTCTTTTGAGTTTTTTCATTGGCCACCCTTTTCTCGAAGTTGCCCCCTGCCTTCCTTGACACTGGCTTGTCTTTCTTTCGATGGGGGGGGTTTTTGGTTGCTCCCCCTCCTTATTTTTTTGACTCTTTGACCCCCTCTACATTAATTTCGTACAGCTTTTTAGGTTTGATGGCTTTCCCCCCCCCCAACCCCCTTATAACATAACTGAGGAGTTTTTTCCTACCCCACACTCGTTTCCAGTTTTTGTTACCGTCTTAAACCGTTTTGAGGCTTGGCTTTTTTTTTTACTGAACCCAATTTCGTTCCTTTCTTCCCCGACACGTCGGCCCTGCAGATGAGAACGTTTGTGATCCTTCTTTTCTTTCACTTCGTTTTTTCACCTGCCCCTCATCTCTCCCTAGTCCCTGCGGCCGGGAGTCCCACCTTTGAGGGCCCCAACCATTTCCTTCCGGTGGGACCCTCCCCTTATCATGTCTTGGACTATTTCGCATTACGTTCGGGGTCACCCGAGCCATCAGACGTCCTTGGTACTTTTTTCTGCCACAGTTCAGGTTCGTTTTTGCCCCCCAAATTTGTCCTTTTTTTTCAAGTTATCACCCGCCAGGTGTCGAGGGCCCGTGTCCAACGCCTTTCCCACTTTGCCCTGACTCCCCCCCCCCCGACCCCCCCCCCCCCCACCCCTAGACAACTCTCCCCACTACTTCCCCGTCGCCATTTTCCCCCTTCCCCCCCTTTCAAACCCACAGTGTTTTTCCCCCCCCCCCCCTCTCCTTTTTCAGCACGTCTCTTTTTCGCCCGACACAAACCGAGTTGGACCAACCCTAACACATTCAGACCCCCCCTTTCGCTAGCTTTGGTTGCTTGATAGATGGTAACCCATTTTCTTGTCTTAGTCTCCACCCCCTAGTTTCCCTTTGACCCTCCCCCCACGAACCCACCCCCCGCAGACCGCACGCGATGTTAATTCCCCCCCGATCACCGGTTGTCACTGTTTTTCTGCCTTTTGAACCGCCCTAGACCCTCGTTCCCGGCCTCGTTCCCAAAGGGCATTCTCCCCTCGGCGCCTTCCCGATTTTTTCTTCCCACCTTTGATGTTTTTCCTTGGGGATTTCTTTTTTTTTTTTTTTTTCCCCCCTGTTGGTTCGTTTCAAAGTTTTTTTTATTGAGTTCCTTGGATTTCAACCCCACACGTTCCTTTTGTTCTGCCTTCTGTTTTTTTCCCGTTTTGGTCCAGGCTTTGTTTTGATTTTTCCCCCCAAGTCTTCCCGAGGTTACACCTTTTTTTTTGGTATCGAACCCGATTGGCCCCCTCAACCCCGCCTTCCTGACTCCCTTTTTTAATTTTTTTTGGACTGTTTTTTTTTCCCTCAAGATCAAACAGTCTCCCAGGAAAGGGTTTCCCTTTCCAAATACCCCTCCTTGCCCAGCCGGAACGCGCTTTTCGGGCGGTCTGCAGAAAAGCATTTTTTTTCCTGGTCTCCTTTGGATCGAATAGTTTTTTTTTTCTGTGTGCGACCCGACCATTTTAACTGTCTTGAGGATTGTTTCCATCTTTCCCGTGGACTCCCAGGTGTCCTCTCCCCTCCCCCCGCTTAGTTTTCCTTCCGTTTTACGGGCTTTAGGTGTAACTGCACCTCATTCCCCCCACCATGCAGAGGATTCCTTATCCCCCCTCCTTAACTGTGATCTTGCTTTTTCAAACGCCATCGCCTTTAGTCCCCTTCCTCTTCTTGAAGTTTCAAAACTCTTCCCCCCCTTCTTGCATAAATGAAGGTCACATTCGACCCCCCCTAGAACCAAAAGTGTCCCACCCTCCCTTTGAAAAGGATATTACCCGTTCAAGACACCAATTTTTTTCCAAGGGCGGTCGTTTTCCCTGAGGACACAAAGATGTTTCTTCAAGAAGCCCCCCCCTCCCCCTCCGATCGATCAGTCTTCCCAGCCCCCCCTTAGGAAAATTTTATTTTTTTTTTTTTCCAAAGCCCCCCCATAGCCCGACCCAAATACCTTTTTAACCCCACCTGAGTGTCGTTCGGGATTGTACCTTTTTCCCCCCGTTGGGTGCGTTTTTTTTTCCTTCAGGCCACCCCGACCCCACTTTCCGTTGCAAAATTTCCAGCCGTGACTCTGGGCTGTCGGGACCCAACTTTGCCTTTCCCGAGTTTGCGTGATTTTCGGAGTTTAGGTTCTTCTCCCGCGACACCAACCCCCTGAAGTAAAAGGTGCTGAGGTCGTAGAGACAAAGGCCGTTCGGTGGTACACCGGTTCCGAGGTTTAAAAAGTTTCTTATACTTGACCTTCCTGTTCCCTTTCGACTGTTTTTCCGATGGACACGACTCAGAGGTCCCTTTTCAATTTTTTGGGTTCGTCCCCCTTGCTTCCCTTCTTCCTGATCAATGCGAATCAATATTGGTACCGTGGGTGTGAATCTGGTTACGCCACTAGGCAACACCCCCCGGCTGCTGGTTCGTCAAGTTGTTTAGTGATCCCATACCCCTTATCTGTGCCCACCTCCCTGGACTGGAGTTTTTGTTTGCAACCCCACGCCGGAAGGCCCCCTTTAACCCTTCCGTTTTCCCCCCCAGTATTTCTTTTTTTTCGCCCTTGATGCCCTTTGTTTTCCCCTCCAGTTTCCCGATGTTCCCCCTCCATACGTCCCTCATTACTTCGGTCCCGGTGCGTAGCCGTTGGTACCCGGCGGTGATTTTGTTTTTCTCAATTGGCTTCTGCGTCGGACACCTGCAGTGTTAGGTTTGCCAGCCCCAGTCCCCCCCCCCCCACCTAGGGCTCGTTGTTGTTGTTCCTAATTGCCCCGGTTCTTTTGGGGACGTTTTGACGCTTCGGTGGCTTCCCTTCTCTGGGAATTATAGTTACGCGGCAGGACAGTATCGGGCCGTTCTATTCACTTTTAGGGAAGGTGGATTTTTGTGGCACCGCTTTAGTAATGCCACCCAGGCGATCTTTTTTTTCCCTCCTCCCTTTTTGTTTTGTGTTCGTTAATTTTGATTGTTGGTTTTTGGGCGGTGTCAGCTTGGTGTTCCACCTTTTTTGCCCCATGCTTGCTGTCAATCGTCGTCTTCGGTGCTGATTTATGATGAGATACGATACGTGGAATTTAGCTCCAAGACTGCTTTCACGTCTTTTTTTTTTTGCTCGCTTCCATGGAGCCCTCGGGTGCCCGATTCCGTCTTTTTGATACCCCTAGTTTTATCTCAACCGGGGGCGTTGAACATCCCTTCCCCTGTCCCCCAAACGCTTTTCATTTGGCCTTTGGCCCGGAGGACCGCTTCCGTCTTTCACCTCTGTGTTCCCTACGGTGTTTGTTCCCCCCCGCTTTCCCAATAAGAGGCCACAAACGCCCACTTCTCCCCCTTTTTTTGAATTTATGTAGACCCTTCTTTTTGCGTAGTCGCAGTTTTTTTTCCACGTTGGTAGGGCGTTTTGGGTACCCCTCTTGTTTCCGTTCCCCTTTGATTTCTTTTGGCCCCTCCTGTTTCTTCCCAGCGTTGGGAGTCATGATTTGATCTTTTGCCCCCCCCCCCCCCAGTTCGTTGCCTGGTTTTTTCCACGTCGCCCTTTGAACGTCGTCGAGGCACGTTTTTACCCTCCCCAGGAGTTCTTTCCACAAAACAGGGCCATGGAGACAACCCGGCTTCACGACGTCTTTGATTTCTACGAAAAATAGGGATTAGGACACGCCCCCACCCCCCCAAAAGGATGCGATTGGCCATTTTTCTCATTCCTCTTTTCTTTTCCTTTGAATTTTGTCCGTGGGGAGGTTCGTTCCTTCCCTCACCCAAAACCCAAGAAACTTACTTTGTTTTTCTTCCTTTTTTTCCCCGACTAACCCCGTCTTGTTGTTGGTGAAAACGTGGGTTGTTCTCATGTGTGGGCTGACAGATTGACCTATCTGACCCGCGATCGGCCCGCTTTTCTGGTATGTTCTCCCCCCGGTTTCCCTTTCCCTTGAACGGACTAGTCCAAACGGTGTTTTTTTGCTTCGGTTGACCGTGGGCGTTTTCGTACGGTGAGATTTTTGACACGGGAGTGGACTGTACCACGACGTTTTTTTTTTTTGGGTACGGTTTTTTTCATTCCCCCTCTTCGAAGTCTTTTTTCCCCTTTTGTCGGCAAAGAGGAGCTGATAAGGTTGAATCCGAGCTCCCCCCCCTTGAGGAGGATTTTGCCGGATGTTAAGTACACGGCCACCTTTTGACCCCGCAGGTCTTTGGCTTTTTTCTTTATATTTAAGGAAACCCCTTTTAGCCGTTCCTAGAGGCTTCGTCCTGTTAGAGCAACAATACGCATTTTGACCTGGTTTGTTGGCCCTGCCCTTTTTTCAGCGCCTTATTCGCCGAACGCCGTGTCGAATTGCAATTCTGTACTTGTGTCCCCCCCTGATTCTTGTCCGAAACCAAAATCCTCACATCTGTTGATTCTGTCTTTAAAGCCACTTTTCGAGGTTTTTGTGTCGTTTTTGTCACTGCGTAGATTAGATCCGGTGTCCCTTATCAGCTGTGAAAATAGGAGTGGCTTAACCCCCTCTTTTGGTGAACTGTTTAGAAGGAAGTCCTGCCCCCCTTTTTATCATGGGTTTGTCACATTGTCCCCCCTTCTTTGGACTTTCCCCCCACGTACTTTTAGTTTTGAAAAGAAAAGGGGCCCCCCTTTTTTTCTTTGCAGCATCGTTGTTTTAAGTGCGTTTCTTAATTTTTAGATCCTTCTTTTCCTAGGCCCCCTCCTTGTTCTCGTTTTGCGTTCTGGAATACGACGTTCACAAAGGTACATTGAAAAACTCCTCTTTACTTTTTTTGTTAGGGCGTCTCTTAGGAGAGGAAAACTGTTTTTCAAAAATCCCTGTTTCCCGCTGATAGAACTTCAACCCCCCAATCCTAGAAGCAACTTTTGTTCTGGTGTTTTTTCTCCCGTTTTGCGGAAGTAGTCAATGAAGTCCTCGCGTTACGGGCTTTCTTTTTTAAGTTTCTTGAACGACTTCTTTACTCCCCCCGGGTTTCGTACCTTTGCGGGTTTCTCTGTTTTTTTTTTTTTTTTTTCAGGTGTACCCCATATTTTTTTCTACGGTTTGGGTATGGTCTTGTGAGGTCCCACCCCCCCCCCCCCCACCCCCCTTTTTGAAGATCTTTCTGGTCCACGGTTCCAGAGCCAGTACATTTTCGGACTCCACCGGTTTTGGGGTGATCTTCCCGTGACCCCCATTTAGGTGTTGCCACTTGTTTACCACACGTGGGGTACCCCTGCGGCATCACCACGGCTCCGTTTTCCTGGGTGCTTCGTTTACCCTTCCCTAATTCCGTGTCAAAGTTTACCGCTTATCGCCCTTGCAACACCCACCCCCTTGCGTTTTCCCGCGTTTGGTTCGGTCCGTTTTGTCCCCCCTTTGGACCATGGTACTTTTTTTCCGAGGTCTTGATGCCGGCGTTCTTCTTCAAACCGGTGCTTGTCCCCTCTTTTTTTTTTTCTGGACCTTGACCTGTTGGTGCAGTTCTCTTCGGCCCGTGTGAGATCCTTGACCCCCCCTGCCTTTTTTAACAACCGGTGCTGGGGCGACGTTCCCCAGGGGCTTCGCGTGTCCTGAGCCAGGTCCCTTTTTTTCCGCGGCGGCTCCGGTAACCTTTTCTTTCCCCAGAGGACAAACGTTTTTTTTCTTATACCACCACACGCAATTCCCCCACCCCCCCACCCAGTTCAGGTCTATTTTTGCAGGACTATTTGGAGAGGTGGTCCTTTCCCCCTAACTCCCCCCAACTACGGTTCTTTTTTTTTTTTTTTGCAAGACCCCCCCCGTACGTTTCTTTTTTCCTTCTGTTTGCTTTTTGCACCTCTTGAAAAAAAGGGTGTGTGTGCTTTTTTTTTGAGAGTCGAAATTTCCCCCTGGCTTTCGGTTTTCCCCTTTGCTAGCCCTTTGCCCCCCCCTCCTTTTTTTGTTGGTCATAGTAGCCCAATGTGTTTGTTTTTTTTTTTGGTTGTTCCCAAGGTCCCAATTTTTCTTTTCCCCTTTCCCACCCCCACCCCATTCCCCACCCCCCGTTTTTCTTTTTATTAGAGAGTTCAGATTTGCCTTTTGCCTGGTTGAGCCGTCCTCATGGTCCAAGACGCTTTTCCTTCTCCCCTTTTCCTTTTGCGTATTGAGAGGTTCCCCCTCTGACTGCAGGTCGGGGCTGTCACGAGTGGGTGGAACTGCCTTTTTTCCTGTGACTCTTTACCTGTCCCCCTAGGTTTGATCTTTTAGGCACCGAGATTTCGAGATGCCCTCCTAGCTTCTCCTCCCTGTACCGTTTCTATTCTCTTTTTGTTGTTCCCCTTCCTTAGGAACGAGGCCTCCCCCCCCCCCCTCCAGAAGTAGTGCCGTTTCCGGCTGCAGTTTCTTTTTCTTGGCTGCTTTATTGACACAAAGGTTGGTAGGTTCGGTGAGTGTCGCCCAGGCCTTTTTTTTTGCTTGATGCCCATGCGCCCCAGTACCCTGGCATCCCCTTTTTTTGGCGAAGTTTGACGTTGGACCCCGCTGATTTTCCTTCCTTACGCCCCCCGGGCACCCCCTTTCACTGGTTGTTGGCCGTTGGTTTATCTTTAGGTTCCTCAGAGATTTTCCCCTCGGACCCGTCCTCAATTTTCGGGGGAGTTTCTCATGGGAGACGGCCTATTGATCCGATTTGGTCCCCCTGAATTTTCCCCCCTCACGCTTTTTGGATGTTCCTTTTTACCCTGTTTTTTGTTTAGTTAATTTCCAAATTAGTAAATTTTAGCCCCCTTTTAAGGGAAGTGATGAATTCCCTAGGGTCCTGACCTCCCATCCCTCGTTTTTTTGATCTCTGCGAAACGTGTTCCCCCCCGAACCCTCCACCTTTTCTTCGGTCCCCCCCGAGAGGCACCCCGGGCCCCCACCAAGTGAGTTTATTTTGGTTTTTGCCATTGCTCTGGCCTTTACGGAAGCGGCCCCCTGTTGCTACCCCTCCGACTTTGTTTGGGATTTTTTTTTTTCCAGCAATGTACAGGTGTCCACCGCCACCCCCCGGCAGTTTTAGAGCATTCGGCTGTCGTGAGGGCTGGTTGGCCCTTCTTCCACGATGTAATGATTTTTCCCGAAACTCAGTATGTTCCAACCCCGCCCCGAGTACCCCAAAGACCACATTTTCTTTAGATTCCTGGAACAGAGACCAGGGAGCCATGGCTTTTCTCGTCAGTAACTTGCCCCAAGGGTCCGAAACGCATGGCCTCACCCTCCCACAAGGCAGGGGGATCCTCTTTCCCCGGCCAAGAGTGTCTTTGTGGTTTGGGCGTCGATGGGCCCTGTTGAACCCACCCCCCCCGGGCTTTCCCCCGGAAGGGACAACCAACCGGGGCTTGCCCGGTGCCCCTCCTTCCATGTGGACTTTTTCGTATGCTCGAACCCCTTCCCCCGGCTCATCCCAGGCCCCCCCCCCCCCCTCCCTTTTGAAATTGCAAATTGGGTGTCTCCCCCCCCCTTTTCTTTTTTTCAACTGGTTACAGTGTTTTTTGGAGATCTTTTTACCCCCTTCCCCATCGTTTTTTTTTCTGCACAGTGCCAGGACACACTTTTGTTTTGTCGGTATGTGGTTTCCTTGGGTTTGTGGATTAGTCCTCGCGAGCTTTTTACCCCCCCCGCGTCCGGTTCGGTCACGGGAGGGTCTCAGACCCTCTCCTCCGTAGGGTTTATCCCCCCCCCTTAGGGTTTTTTTTTTTAAACTCTTTGTACAAACGGCGGAGGTTCCGGTACCCAGTGTGTAATCGTGAGGTCCCTTTTCCCACAAAGGGGAGACGTGCAGCCCCTCACGCCCCCCGACTTACGCGAATGGACCGGTTTGAAAGACTCCCCCCTTTTTTTTTTTCGGGCTCCCTCCCTCTTTTCTGTTTTGGCAATAGTCCAGTTCCCTGGCTGGATGCCCCGATTTGTTTCTCTTTTTTTTACGTTCGCCCATGTTTCTCGCTTCGGGGGGTCAAGGGGTCCCCGGCAGCCGTTTTTTTTTCTTTGGTCCAGTAGCCCCCCGTTTCCCGAAGTGACCCCCCCTCCAAAACCACCTTGTTTGTTACTGATTCACCCTGACCCTGGGAGTCGGCGTGTGCCCGTTTTATCGAACTTTTCGTCAGAATTGTGCCCCCTGTTTTTCTGCTCCCCACCCCTCCCCCCCCCCCCCCAGGGGGGACCCTCAAGGGAACTTTTGAAGTACAACTTGTTGACCCAAACTTAAGCCAAACCTCCAAAATATTAACAACCAACCCCAAAGGGAACAACCCCAGCGTACTCGGAGGACTAAAGGTTTTTTTCCCCCCTTTCCAGACCCATTTGAAGACAAAAAAGCAAGGCGAGGTTTGCAGCCGAGATTTTGTTTGATGTGTGAAGTGTACATTCAGCGGCCTTGTTGTCTTTTAGGGGACCCTAGTGTAATCCTTTTTTCCCAAGGGGAACCACGTCCTTTTTCAAGTTCCCACTATCTATTTTTTTTTAAAGTACGTCAGGGGCCCGGTTTGTCCGGAGTTTCCGCCAACCGACCGTTTTTTCCTAGCCAGGACCTCCGACACCAGCTTTCGTTTGCTCCCCCGGCCTCTGGCGGGTAATCCCCCCCTCTATGTACCCCCTCGTAAGGTCCCTATTTTCTGTCAACGTTGAGTCGTCACCTTCTTTTCTTTTACTTTTTTTCTGGTCCCCCCAACAAGGGGTGGCCCGCCCTTCAAGGTCATGTCCCCCCTGCCCGGCCTCGTCTTGTCAGCCCTCCAGAGTTGTTCCTCTTGACGATCTTCCAAGGTGATCGCCCCTTTCTCGGTCCCCATCACCCCCCCCCCCCCACCTTAGAGTAATCTCCAGCTGGCTGTTTTTTTTGGCCCTGCAGATGCTTTTGGGGGTGTTTCCCCCCCTTTTTTTTTCCCGTCTCCCCAAAGCCTTGACGCTTCCCTTTTTGTTGTTTCCCCGTTGTTTGCTTTTTGGGCCGGATAGGAGTCACCTCCCTCTTTCTTTCGGGTGGGAGATACGTGGTACCCCCTGTTTTTTTCAGTTGTCGAGGTGTTATTTCCCCAGGCTATTTCCCCTCTGTCTTGCTCGCCGGAAGATCCTGCGAGGGTAGTTGTGCAGGTCGGTAGGTGTCTGGCCTGTGACCTCTTCAGATCAAGTCCTTTTTGCGTGACGCTAACCTCGACCCGCGACCACGACTTCTGCTGACCCAAATGTCGAGGGAGAAGGCCTGGAAAGTTTCCGTTTCTTCCATACCGACGTCCCCCTTTTGCCACCCTTTTCCCTCGTGACTCGGCATTCTCTTTCCCCCCCCCCCTGAAGTTCAAAATAATCCCCTCGTATGTCACGGACCCGCAACATCCCCGAACACGCTGCGGTTAAGTTTTTCCATCTTCCCCCCTTTTCTGTTCCCCCAAAAAGGAAGGACCCGCCCCGGCCAACCCCCCCCCCGTTTTTTCTTTGGATGGGTTGGATTGTAGACCTCGCTTAACCCCTGTGACTAGTGGTTCGTATTCACCACCTCCCCACGCGGACCCCTCCGATGACACAAATCCATTAAGGCTGGGGGCTTATTTTTGCCCAAGGGATCCCCCCCATTCCTTTTTGTTTTGATTACGAATGACCTCCGGGTTTCCCCGTCCCCCTCACCCCTTTCGCGGTCCCCTTTTTGAGTTCTTCAGCGTTAAATTGGTGAACGTTTATTCAGGGTCCCTTTTTAGCGGACGTGCAGGACCTTCTACAGTGTGCCCCCCGCTGGCCAGGAGGGAACCTACACAGGGTTGGAGTACCCTTGCCCAGGACTGACCCTTTCGAGACCCTTTTTTAGGTTTGTCTCCACAGTAGGGGTTCTTACATCCGACCAGAAGGCCAACCCTCAGTCCCTTGCCACTGCGAGGCTTCTCCTTCTTCCTTTAAGACAGAAATGTGAAAAGCCGTGGTACCTCTGTTGCTTTCATTGTTTGTTTTTGCCGGTGGCGGGCTGACTGGACTTTCTGTCCCCCCCCTTATGGGTTTGAAGTTCATCGGTCGTCGGGTTTTGTCCCACGACATAGAGGTTGGGTCTCCGGCCCCCCCGCCGTAACTTCTTTTTTTGACTTCCGGGCGGGTCACCCCGGAAAGGCTTTTTTGAGGTCGACCTGTCTTGGTTCCCCAAAGACGCTTGGGCGGTCCCCCCAGCCCCACGAGGCTACGGGGAATGCGATCCCTTGCTTTGGGCCCGGAAGTGAGGGGAAGTGTCTTTAACCGGCTTTTCTGCGTGAAGCAATCTTTAAAAGGATGTGCGGGAACGATTCAGCGACCGGGTGTCCGGAGTCCCCCTCTCTTTTTCTCCTTCACCTTGCACACCCCGGCCCCACGTCCTCCCTTCTATTCTTTTCCCCCCTCCCCCCCTCCTCAGGTTATTTTTTTTTTTCGCTCTTCTTTTTGGCGTTACCCCCCCTCCCTCTCTTTCTTTTGTTTCCTTTCAAACGCAAACAATGAACGAGGCTTTTCCATCGTTCCCTGCCGGCCGTTGCCCTGATGATGGTCGCCAAGAAAGGCCCGAGCTGACGTCGCGTCCACTTTCCCTTCACGAAGTCGCATTTCACTTTTCCCCCACCTCGGTGGTGCGGGCTGGGGCCCGGTTTGCCTACGTTCGGGGTGGGTTTTACCCTCCGGTGGTCGCTAAAGGGATTAGTTGCCGCTACCTTGCCCCCCCTCTGCAGTTAATGTCAGTTTGTGTTCCCTTCATACCCCGATCAACGTCGTTCCCACGAGAAGTCTTGCATTTGCCCACCATACGTTGGAAAAAGTTAAAGGAATGCAACCCCCGAAACCCCCCATCTACTGTCTTGACAGGTAGTCGTCTTCTCTCCGAGGGCGGCGTGTCATCACAAGAGAGTAGCGTGTTCTAGGGGCCCGGTCTATGAGCACGCTTTTTGGGCCATAACGGTAGTTTCTATTTTCCAGGAGTCGGCGACATGACACCCGGTTTTTCCCCCTTCGTGGGACTTTCCTCAATTGGGACCGTTTTTTCCTTTCCCCTCCAGGGGTAACGACGCCAGAGTGAGAAACCCACAGGGGGACCCGCTGAGGATACAGTCCCCTTTTTTCCCCCTTTTTTTTCCTCGTCGCAGTGAGACGTAAAGCCCTCGTTGATTTTCGCAGCCACCAACCTTTGTCCCTGATGTAGATTTTGCGGTTTCCGCCTTTTTTTTTTTTTTTCCCTTGATGGTGTTGATCCCTGTCCCCCGTCATTTTTTGGTCCTTTTTTCTCCGGTGATACGTACCAAACCTGCACTTCGCGTGGAGTGAGGATCTCCAACTTCCCCCCCCTTCACATTGATGTGGGTGCCCCAGTCTTTGGGGGAAAAACCAGGGTTCCCTCTTTGTGGCTGGGAACAGTGGGAAAGATGTTTACTTTGGCCTGAGTTTTTGTGGCGTGCAAATTCGTGTGGTAGTGCAGGGCACCTCCTGGTATTTCCCCCCTTTGGTGTTG
>Ga0179591_1335431_pt1 | contig 18220 bp, 21 predicted proteins | sample CZOMad2_1_08_16f_FD_182891 | JGI IMG/M metagenome (GOLD analysis project Ga0179591, IMG submission 182891) | Vadose zone soil fungal communities from Angelo Coast Range Reserve, California, USA - CZOMad2_1_08_16fungal (PacBio error correction) | ecosystem: Environmental > Terrestrial > Soil >... | reverse complement strand
TCCTGAGCCTTCCCCTTAGATTTCCGGCGAGGATCTGCTTGGTGTCCTTAGATTTTCGCTGCTCGGGCGGCTAACTGATTTTTTTCTTTCCACGGTCCTTTATCGGACCGGTTCGTTTGGAGCAGACGCTCACCCACTTCCTTAATGCTTTGCCAGATCACGTTCTTCCAGATCTCCTTCCTTTCTCTCCTGAAGAAAAGTAGGACCGCGGGGCCCCTGGCAGCCAGACCTCTTCCCCCGCGCCGAGAGATTCAGCAGCTGCTCTGCTTTTTTTTTTCCCCGGAGCATGGCCTGGCGATAGTCTCTTGCTCCTCTTTCCTCCTGCTTAGCGCGCACGCCGCCAACCTCCCCTCTTAGTTTTTTTCTCTCCCCGCGACACTGCGCTTTATTTCTCAGTCTGAACGGTTTGCTACCCCCCCCCACAAACAACCCCCCCCCCACCCTGACCATTTCCGTCGAGATTCTTCCCTCGTCACTACTTTGATTTCGGAGGGCGATCTCTCCTTTTTATTCCCTTTCCTCTGACCGGCAGCGAATCTTTTTTCCCTTGCGGGCCAGGCGAAGGCTCCCCCCCTTTCCCCAGATATACCTTTCACAATTTCCAATACGTGTTCTGCTGATCTCCCCGTCGCACCTGGGATGTCGTTTAAGTTCATTCCCCCCCGAAGCGTCGACGTTCGCTCCTTTCAGTCCCCGCTTTGGCGCGGAGGCCTCGCGGAGAACCTTAGGCAAGTAGAACGCCTTTTCCCTCTCTTCTTTTCGGCGGCGATCATAGCCTCTTCGAAGGGGTCGGTGGCTAAGACCCCTCTTCCCATTTTCCCCGGCGGCACTCCCCCCCCCTCCCTGGTCCTCACCCCCAGATAATCACGATTTGAGGCCCTCCAATCTGGGACTTTGGAGTCCTTTTTCCACTCATCGACAATCCCTACTGGCTCGTCTTTTAGATGGTGGTCGGATCCCCCCTCGAGCACCTTTCCTCGACCTTATCCACGTCTCTCCAAGCGAATCAGATCGCTTCGGCATCACCTAGTTTCGTCCCACCCACGGGCGCGACTTTGATCCCTCTTTTCCTCCAGTGCAAGGACCGCCACCCCTTTCATCTTTTCTTGGACCCGGAGATACAGAACGGCCAACCCCTGTGAAGATAGTTTGGGCGCCTTCCGGGTGGACCCCTTGCGCTAGCATCGCGATGCCTTTCAAATTTTTTCCTTCACCATTTCGATTTCTCCTGAAACGAGGACCAGAAAACTTTCTCTAAATAACCGCGGACAGGCAACCGGCGTTTTTTCACTCTATCTGACCGACGACCACTCTCAAGGTCTCGAGTCCCCAAGTCCTCAGACACTTTTCTCGGGGTTCTTATAAGGAGAGGTCCTTGATCGGTCCCTCTCTCTACGACTAGAAGCTACTGGTCGCAGCTTAGTCCGGCGAGACCCCAAATCCCTCGAAGGCTTGCACTCCTTTTTTGCCCCCTCGATTTGCTAGAAGGCGCTGAGCAGTCACTTCCTTCTTCTGATCGCTAGTAGCGACAGTCTTCCTCTCAGGAGAGGATGTTTTTCGGGGGGCGGCCGCCTGTCTGGTATTCTCTTGAGAGCCATGGCGAGCAGATTTTTTCCTTCAGCCAGTCTTTTCCCCACCTCGAGAAAGAGGTAATGTCTTTTTCAGGCTCTACAAAAGACGCCTCGGACTTCTTTCCAGCTTCTTCATAGACGAGCGGTGAACGAGGCCCTCTTTATTCTCCTCTTTGAGCTATCCGAGACGGCATAGCTTTTTGTTGTTGCGATTTCATCCAATTCCCCTTTACTCGCTTCTCTTCCCTTGCTTGCGAGGTAAGAACGCCTTTGTTTTTTCAGGGACCCCTGAAGCTTTCGAAATCGGGCGTCAACAGCATTTGTCCCTGTCTTTCCTAAAATCTTGGGTCCTCTTTGTTCTCTTTCAGGGAAGCCCCTTATCCTCCCTTGCGTACATTGGATCACCCCATTAGCTTAGGTCCCTTGATGTAGCCCCGAGCTACCCCCTTTTGCGTCAAGCCCTCCCGAGACCCCCCTTTTCCTTTTCGCGTGGTTGAGCGTCCTCTTCGTCCTCTCTATCTGAAGTCAAGGCTTCATCCCCTTTCTTCAACACCGTTGCGCTGGTTCTACCGGACCAGATCCGCTTTTTCTGTCCTCCTTGGGCGCATGTCCTTGGTCTCCCTCCCCTGTGACGATAGGTTTTAAAATAAGATTTTCCGTCTGCTTTCAGGCGGAGGGCCTGTTTTTTGTCTGCCGAGCCACCCTCGCGGCCCCACTTCTCCCTCCGGAACTCTAACGCCCTTTTTTCAGAGCCGCGCGCGCCTGATATTTTATGAAACCCGAGGTAGGCTTATCTCCGCTCCCCTTTTTGGGCGATTCCCTAACCTCCTCAGACACATAAAGTCTTCCCCCTTCCGCGTCGGGATATAATTTCGTTAGAAGTCCCCCTACGCAGAGTTTTACTTTTTCTGACTTTTCGTTCTGGTTTTTTTTACATAGTTCTTATCGCGATTAATTAATAATCCCCCCCTCGAGTTCTAAAGGACAAGACACAAGTCGATTCTTTTTTCTCCCCACTCCTCCGTTTGAGTCCTGATTTTTGGGGAATATTGACTACTCTCGGTTCCCGTCCGATTGTCGACCTAACCTTGCCACATTGCGCGACCCCCGACCAGCTACCACTCCACGCCTCCAGCCTTCATGAAGCGGCGAAACTCCTTTCTAACCTCTCTTCTTCGTTTTACTTCTTCATCCGGGATGGTTATTTTCGACATCGATTTGCTGATCCCCCATTAGCGTTCGCTCTTCCCACTTCTCTGGTCATATGACCCTCGGTAGCTGCTCGCGCTATTTGGCGCTCGCGGCGGGCTTTTCTTCCGTCGGCGAAAAGTAGTTTTTTGTGCCCGGAGCCCCGCCCTTCAAGGACCCCCCCCTGAACGCCGCAACCTCTTTACCCCCCTCCGTCGACCTCTGGGCTCCCATCCTCTCTCTTATGAAGCCGACCCGGAGGTCCTTTCTCCCCCCCACGAGGATATGTCCCCCCAGTCTACGACAACAGCGTTTACTTTTTTCTTCCAGGTCGTCCACTTGAGTTTTTCCCCCCGGACTGGGAGTTCTCTCGCAGTAATAAGTTTTCCTGCCCCCCCACAAGAGCACCTACCTGCTTATTCCCCTTCAAGTTTTTGCTGACGCCCAAGGTCGTAAGCCTCCCCTTTAACATGCGCAGAGATGCTTGCTTTTTATTTCCTTCTTTCCTAAGGCGCCCTGGTAAGTATTCACCTCCGGCGGCCAATCGCACTCCCTCTTCCCAGCTGCGGCGGCATTCTCGCTCTCTCCTTTTTGGTTACCCCGATGGTTCCCTCCTCCCTGTCGTGCTGACCCGCCAGACCTGCCTTCTCCGAAGAGTTTTTGATCTTGGAGCCAAGCGCCCTGGTTTGCTTCCGATCTCTGACGGCTCAGCGTTCGAGATGGTTTTCCTCCCCCTGTCTAACCGCGTCGGCGTAGCTCCCTCTTGGACGTCGAAGATTTCTCGGTTCTTTTCATCAAGTTAGTACTGAACACCAACCTGAGGCATGACTCCCTTCCTCTTTTTTCTTTCCCCTCGATCGTCTCTCGCCATGGCATTATGCCCCCTCCTATTCAGACCCGCCCCCCCCTTCCGACCCTTTATTCGCTTGCATGTCAGCGACTTTTTTTTCAATCTTGTGAATTACTGGAATCAGAGCAGGTCGAGCGGATCTTATTGTTCTTCGCCTCCTTGCGTTTTCTCGCCTTCGAGGTTGTTCTTCCTCCTTTTTCTTCCCTTCAGAACAGAGTAGAGGGATAGTTCTTTATTCTGGTCATAGAGCTTTCCTTTGAATGAGACAGACAAATTCCCCCCCTTTCCTTTCCGCGATCATTTCTCCGGAGACGTCGTTTTTTTCCTTTCGTGTTTCTTCTGGTCAGGAATCCCTAGTTTAACTCTCCTGGGAACTGCCTTGTTCTCGCTCTCAAAACAAACCCCCCAATTTTTTTTGAGTTAGAGTTTTTGATTTCTTCTAATCTCACTCCGTTGGTTCAGGCATCCGCGCTGACCTTTCCCCCATCTCCTTTCACGTCAGTTCTCGAACGACCCTCTCCTTTTCCTTTTTTCCGTTCTGGCCCCATCTAGGTGGTCTCCGAACCTCCCGAGTGAAGTACGTCCTTGGCTCCACCTTTGCTCCGGCGGTGCCCGTGGTTTTTATCCTCCTCACCCCCCCTGGCCGGTTGCTGCCTCATCCCTTTTTGCTTCTCACGTGATCGTCTAGGTCATTTTAGCCAATACCTGTTGGTGACCGGACCTTCAGCTTCCCACCCCTTGCCATTAGTATTGATTGGGTTGTGAAACTTCGGACTTTCTTCATAGTAGTAGGGAGAGTTGTGTAGTTTTTTCTTTCCCTCGTTTACCCTGTCTCCCTTCCTTGAGAACAAAGACCCAGGCAGATTCTTGGTACTCTTCTTTTGAAGCCGCCGCCACTCCCTCGCTTCTTCTTCACCCATAAACCTCACCTTGTCCCCTTGGTCGGCCTCCGCCCCAACAGCTGGTAGTTTTTTCCGAGGCGCCCTTGACGTGATGAAGTACCTCTGGGCCCATCGACCTCCCCTTTTTTCATGATTATCCTGAATCCCTCTAACGTCTTTTCCCTGGGCCAGGGGAGATATTGAGTCTGAGGCTATGCGTAGTAGGACCGCCCCTTAGTTCCCCTTCTCTTTTCCTCCGACCGTTCAGGAGCCCTCCTGCAGGGCGAGAGATTTACTTTTTTTCCCAAATGCATTTTGTAATTTTTTATCATTGCGCTTTCCCCCGTTTTACGGAGACGGAATGAATTAGTTCAGTCCGCTTGTGGTCGCGGGAGCTCGCCCCCATTTCTAAGTATCCTAACCCCCCCCCCCCCCCCCCCCCCCCCCCCCCCCCCCCCCGTTTTTTCTCGTTCAAGAGGTGTTTGACGAGATTTTTTCGACCTCCAGAAGAGCCCGGTGCTCACTTATCTTATTCCTCAAAGGCGCTTTCGAGGAACCTTGATTTCCTCCTCCCTTGAATCCGGGGATCTCGAGTTTTCGCCGGTTTTCTTCTGGTCCGAGCCATGCTGGATCTTCTTCTGATCGGTTGTGAGAGTCCTCCCCAGATTTTCCCCGCCTTCGACGACCCCCCTGGGGACTTTTTCTCCTGATATTTCTCCTGCCCCGAATCGCTTTGTCTCTTCCCTCTCCCCGTCCAAGCAGACGCGACCCTTCAATTGCGAGAGGTCCTTTGCCCTGATGGAATCTCCTTTTCTATCAGTTGTTGTTGTTTTCATGGATTAAGAAAGGGCAGCTGCATCTCCACCTTTTTGGTAATTCTTACTCTCAGTTGCTTCTCCCGCACGGCTTTTCCTTTGGTCCCTGGGGGCCCGGCCAACGGAATCTTTTGTTCCCTTTTAGTTTGGATTTAGGAGATAAACACATGTCCGAGGAACCTTCAGCCCGCGCGGCCAGATACGATGACCTTTTTACCTTAACAGATAGTCGAGGAAAGAGGGAAGTTCAGACCCTCTCCCAGAGCCTTGATCCTCTTAGAGCTTCCCCTTTTGAGGGATGGTCTGGCGGGGATCGATCGTCGAGTCTATCCCCCCTCCTCTCCCTCCTGGCAGCGCGCACTTAATTCTTTTTTTCAGGTGTTGGATCGAGTCCCCCCCCCCCCTCTCTTTCTTTCTCGCCGATTACTTCCTTCTTTTTGAAAAAGAGTTTCAATACCAATTCCTTTAGGAGGACACGGCCCAGATTTTGTGGTCGTGTTTTTTGGGATTCTCGCCTCGCCGCGTTTCGTTTTCCTTTTTTCCCCTTCAAAGGCAGTAGAATCTTTTCTTTTTCCCACTTGCCGGAGCGCCCCCCGGACCTTTTTTCACGCTCAGATCTAACATTAAACATCAACCTTCCCGTTTTCCAGCGCGATTGGAGAACGGCCTCCGTCCTCCTTCTGAACGAGCACTTCCGTCGACAATGACTCTTATTTGGTAGAGACTCACTCTTCGACAATGTGACTTTCACTGAACTCCTGTTCTCTCCCTCTTCTTTGTGTGATTCTCCATGCCCTCCCTCCCCGGTGAGTGGCTCCCTTTGAGAAATTTCGCGTAACACCCTGAACAAACTCTCCCCCTTAGACTCTTTCGCCCCTCCCTCCCCTGAGAATTCACAACCCAGATCGACCCCCCCCCTTTAACTTCTGTCCCGTCTGTCACCACCCGAGGGCGTCCCCTTCAAGCTCTTCCTTTCCTCTACCAGGGACTGCAGATCGCTTCCTTTCCCCCAGCAGGGGGTAAATCAGTCGTACCCCCCCCTTCGCCGCTGTAGTCTAAAGATGACTCCCTTTTTACAAGGACGGCAACCTTGTCTTTGTGCTTTTTTCCCTTAAATACAGAAATGGCCCCCCCTTAGCTCTCCCTTTCCTTTCTAACCGGGCGGAAATATCCCTTCGGCCTTTTCCCTTCTTTGAATGACCCCACCCGGCGGTGCGGCCCTGACCCCCCCCTACTCTCCCCCCTCCGGACCCCCCAAGCCCCCCCACCGCCTCCGTCCCAACTTTGGCCATCGACCAGCCCAAGGTATTTTTATCTCACGGCGCGATCATTTCCCAGGACCGAGCCCGATCGCGCCCAGAGCTTACCGCACGGGCGTCGGGCATGTTTCCGCCCCCCCCGTTTTTCCTTTTTCAGAGAGGCCGAGCGCGATTTTGGGTGTCCACCTGATCCCTCCCGGCAATAGCCGTATCTGTTCGTCCCTCGCACGAGCCTTTACTAATGATTCCACCAGACCTCGACATTTTGACCATCCTTCCCCTCTAAGAACGAAGATAAGTCTCAGTTTTTTCCCAATCTCAGCGAAGTAGTGCAGCCTTCCCCTTTTTTAGCTCCTGCTGAGACCCGAAAGTTAGAGTATGGAGTTCCGAGGGCTTTCCCCGAGCTCCTTCTAACTGGCACTCACACCTTTCCTATGGAGAGCCATCTCCACCCCCCCCCCCCCCCCCCCCCCCCCCCCCCCCCCCCCCCCTAGGTAGAAGACGACCAACTCTCTACCTCTTTCCGCGGGTTACTTTTTCCCCTGCCCCCCTTGGATTTTCAAGAGCGAAACTTGTAACATCGGTTGATCGAGCCAGCTCCCTGACTCCGCCTACTCTACCTATTTCCTTCAACCCCTCCTCTAGACCTTCCCCCCCCTGACGTTCCCAAGAGTATTTGCCCTCAGTACCGGTTCGTCTTGCCCCCGAGTCCTTCCTCCCTTCCCTGATGCGGTTTTCGAACGGACTTTTTTTTCCCCTTGACTCTGAAGATTCCGCCCCTCTTTAACTCTCCTCATGCGGGAGAATGCCTCTCGATGAAGATTTAGTTAGCCCGGGATTGCGATTGGCCTTTTCCCTACCCTCTCTCTGACCCTTGCGGAACTCTCAAGTTCTGCTCCGGTGATGTAGAAGTCTCGATTTTCTTCCTTTGAGTCAAGCCCCCCTGCTTTCAAGATTGTAGTGGCGCGGTGGTTGCTTATCTGAGCTCCATCCCCCTACGCCCCCCTCTATTTCCCTTCCTAGGTTCGAGCCCCCTCTCAGCGGTTGTCGTAGACTTTTTTGCAAAGATCTGTCAGAGGCATCGGGACCTCTTTTCGGCCCTGCTCTTTGAGGTTCACTGCGCCCAGCTTTTTCGCTTTTCAACCATCGCGAGTGCGTTCCTTTTCCTTCTTCTTACCTTTGCCGGATCGTGGCCTTCTCGATCCCCTCGAGAACCACTCCTTTTACGACTTCCTCTTCCCCCCCAAACGCCCCCTGAATCTTTGGTGCACAGACTGATCTCCTCACCGATCTTTTTCGAACTGAGTCGACGGTCTTCAGCTCGCCCGCCTCTCTCTCCCCGCCATCCCCCCCTTTCTTTATTCCCTCCCACCTCAGGATGAAGCGTTTCAAGTCTAGTCTCATGGAGGTTTCTTTGCACTGATATGCTTTGCGGGAGTGGTCTGCGCTTATTTTGGCGCTGCAGGTTTGAATTTCCCTCTTTTTCTTTTATTGAATTACCCATTCTCAAATCCCATACACAGTCCAATATCTCCTCTTCTCTCCTCCGTTTTTTTGTTCTCTCGATCTCCTTGTGTCTTTTTAATCTCTCTATAATGAAATTCTTCCCTCTTTTCCGCTAAACCTCTTCCAACCTGCTATGACGCCCCTTAACCCAACTCCCCGCGCCGACCCTTATTTTGCTAACATAAAGGAGATTCCCTTACCTTCTTCTCCCTCAGTGGAGGGGTAGTCGCTCAACGAGGATTGCGATCCCCCCCAAGGTCTTTTTTTCTCCTTGAACTACCGTTTTCCCTCCTGTTTCTCTCAGAGAGGTTCCCTCAGCAGTTATGGCCCCCCGGAACATCCGGGGGGCGTGATTTTTTTTTCTTTGTCGGCAGACCAGGAGTTTTATCTCTTTCGTCTGAGAAACTCCGTTCCTTCCCCTTCCTAAAGAAAGCACCCCCTTCTTTGTGTCAGAACGGATCGCCCCTCTGGCGCCTTTAATCGGCCCTCCCCCGACCCGGCTTTATCCTTCTTGGGTCCCAGTTAGACGTCCCCCCCTCTCTCAGTGAATTCCCCTTCCAGATAAGAAGTTTTATTCGGTCCCTGGCTTATCTCGATGCCGGACATTCGTTTTTTTTTTCAAAACAAGAGAACACTTCCGAGGCGGGGATGGTAAGTCCTAAGAGAGTGGCTCGGCGTAATAACCGTATGCGGTGAGAAGGGCCCTCTAGACCCTTTTTGTTTGGCCTGGAGTTTAGGACGGAGGCACATACCAGTCAACTATACCTCTGAACGATCTGAGGCCGTCCCCGCCTCCCTCAGACAGACTGCTGGTGACGCCTCTTGAACCCCTCCGGTCCGCCCACTCCGCCTGAGTGCTTTCTGAAATTCTTTTTTCTCGAGCTGCGAGGAGGTGGACTCCCGGCTTTTCTTTTCTTCTTTCCGCGAGGATCTGATCAAGTTTTTTGATGGATTGTCATTTGAAGAAACCTCTTCTCAGTCTCTATGAAGATCAACCTTCTGTCTTCCGCCTTTTCTCGGCCCCCCAAGGTGAAGGTTCCCTCAAACTTTCCCCTCGCGTAGGTGGTCGTCGTTACTCTTCCCTGATGTTGAATGATTTAATTTCAACTGCCCCTTTGTCCTTCAGCGGCCGCCCGTCCGTTTTTTAATCTCCATGGCTTAGACAGATGAGAGTACTTTCCTTCCTCCTTTTTCCTCTATAGTAAGGAATCCTTCCCTTTAGAGTTCATTAGTGATTGGAGGTCGTCTTTTGCGTTTCTTTCTTCTTCGGGGTTCTTTCCCCCCATAGCGGGATAGTGAGTTCTATGTATCCCTTCCTTCGAATGAGGCCAGACCAACCTACCCCCCTGGAACGAGAAATTCTTAGAGTTATTGGACTCGGAGACGTTCGGGCTCTGCGGGCTCTTTGTTTTTTTTCCTATCCCCCCGGCCGGTGCATTTGACCCCCTGTTTTCCTTAGAACTTGTCCGGATTTTAATCGCATTTCCTTTTAGTTCTGGACCTTTAGGCCCACGCAGGACCCCCGTGTCCCTTTCCCCCCTTTCTAGACCCCCGCGCCGTTCCGCCGGTCCTTCACTCCCTTTTTGCGTTGGATCTCGTTCCCCTAGTACCAGATGTTCCTTCCCCTCCCCTGGGTCCAGTCAGCAGGTGACTTAGTTTTCTGCAAGTTTTTAAGAATAGTGGACCACCTTTCTTGGTTTCTTCCCCTTTCTCTATCGTCTGTTCTCGACCTTTTCAGCCTCCTCCTCCCTCGTTGGTGACCCTTCCCATGCCCTCCCCCCCCTGGCATCGGCCAGTAGGGATTGTTCTTTTGGGTGTGAAATCCGGGAACCTATTGGAGGGCCACTCTTTTCTCTCTTGTTAGTTTTGCCGGATTTTGGATTTTTTAATGGGCGTAGACGAGAGAGAGCTCCACACGGCTCTTAGGGTCTCCTTGGCTATTCCCGCAGCCCAATCGCGCGCTTATCCCAGGCGTTTTTCAACCTCTTTTGTATTGTCGGCCCCAGTGACCACCGATTTTCTCTTCCCCGAATTAATGATTAAGATTCCGGACCTAGTCCTCCATGTGGACTTCCCGAGGCGACTTTTCTTTGCCTTTGGTAGATCTTAGAGAGCGGATTTATTTTCCCCCTTCTCCGGGGCAGGACAAACTACCTACTGATCCAAGTGTTTCCCCTGATCGCCCGTGCCGGTCCAGAAGGGCGAGGGCGAGGAATCCCTGCCCCTACTCTCCGTAAAATCATCTGCGTGTATCAAGTTCCCCTTCATCATGCGAGAATGTTCCTTGACGGATGTCAATGCGTTTCACTCCCGGAAGGGTTTAGTTGATCCTTCCCCTCTCCCGCCATCGATTTGTTTCTTTCCAGCTTTTTGAGAGCGATAGCCACTCGTTCCCCTTAGTCCCGGCGTCCGCGCATTTGCTTTTTTCCCTCCCCCAACTTGCGCGGTCGAGGAAATTCTGAGGTCTTCCTTCCAGCTCATCGACTTTTTTCTTCGGTCCAGCTAGCGGTCCCCTTTTTATCTTCGCGAAATTTTTTTGACTTTGCGTTTTCTCGATCAGGTTTTCGCTCTGCCCCTCAACCTGGGTCCTCTTTAGACGCCGCGTTTGTTCTTTCGCGCCCGAAGCCGACCAGTTTTGAATCCTCACAAGCCGATCGCGACCAGGACCCCGCCTTTCCTCATTCAATGCTCGGCCCTCTTTTTCCCCCTTTGTTTTGTGAGTCGTCTCTCCGCAGGGAAAGCTCCCCTTTCGTGGTCGCGGATCTGCTTGGTTACTTTCCTTCTGAGCTTCTCCTCCTTTTCCTTGACTCCGGCCGCTCACTTATCGTTAGGCCTCATTCCCCTTCCCCTTCTTCCGCGGCCGGTTCTTTTGATCCCGCAACCAATGATCGATAACGGACCGCATTTCGCGGGCCGATTTTCCTATGCCCTCTCCCCCGGTCGTGAACTCCGTGATCCAATAGTTTATCTTTTCCCAGAACTAGTTCCTCGACCGCGACTTGACCCTCCTTTCCGACCACGGGGAGGGGATTCTGCTTTAGATATTGTGTTTCGTAGGCGATCCCCGCTCCACCCGCGGCATTCTTCATTTTCCCCTCGATGGCGGGCGGATGTGTGGATCGCTCTTTGCTTCCTCGGCTCAAGGCCGATCACTTTCACTTAGAAAAGGTTGCAGGCCTTGAGAGGAGACCCCCTTGCTGTAGTTTCCTCAAGTGACGGCTATTAATCCCTCTTTTAAAGACCTTTTTTTAGATCGTCCCCCTCGGCAAGCGCTATCCTTCCCCCAGGAGAGGGGCGAGTTGACTCCCTCAGATTCTTTACAGTGAGACTCGACCCCCCCCAAGTGGATCCTTCCTTCGAAGCGCCACTTGTGTCTATCTCCTTCGGTACGGCAGCAACGGTTCAGTTCCTTTCCCCCACCGAACTCTGGTGGTAGACGGATTTTTAAGTACATCTCACGGGGCGTAGGTGAACGACTGATCCCCCTGCGTTAGTGCGGCGGCGAGCCCCTTAGTTTTTTTTTCTCTTTTTCCCAGGGCGGTGCTCCCCTCCATCAGTCTCCTGTCCCTTACTCCCCCAATCCCCCTGGCCCCTCCCCCCCTCTCAAGCCTCATGTCCCACCTTTAAATATTGGATGGCGAAATTTCACAACCCATCTGACACTCCCTCTTTTCAGTTTGGGCTCGCTGGCAGAGTCGGGCCCCCAAAACTCTTTCCTCCCCCCCAGGCCCGAGACGATCAAGTTCCTATCACCTTTCAGAAACAGACGATGAAGTTGTCATCCCGAAACGTTTTTTTACCCCTCTCTTTACCCCAGGGCAGTACTTTTTCCTTTTTTTCCTTCTTTTTAAGCCCGTACCATGTGGACCCTTACCCCCCTTTCTTTGAGACCGGCCTAAGAAGACGTTTTCCCCTCGCTTCGAACCGTCTTCCCGGCGCGGAAACGCGATTGCTGCCCCCCCTTCGGGGGGTCCTATCTCCTTTTATAGTACTACGCGGACATGCCGAGGCCCCTTTTTTGAAGCAGGTCCCATTCGTTTTCACTTTTCCCACTTCCATTTTTGAATCCCTCTCCCTATCTTCCCCCGGACTTATCAGAGTACAACCCCTCCCCCCTTTGAGTCGTTGAATGTGGTCTCGTTGTGGTCTATCAGATTCCGATCGCGAGTACTGTACTCAGTCACTCTCCAGTCTTTCGTTTTTCTCTTCCGATCCAGTAAGAAGAATCACCCCTTCGAGCACTAAGTAGTAACTCGCATTACAGCCCCATCTCTACTGTCGTTACCTACTTTTGCCCCCGTCCGTGATCGCGCTCGGACTCACCACTCCTGCTGATCTTGTTGATTTCTTGTCGTTGACGTTGAAGGAGACGTTGAGACGTACTTGGCATTTTTTATTTTTTTTAGCGCCTTATCTTGTTTCGCAAGAGAGGTAGAGTCAGTCCTCTCCCTGACCATTTCCTTGATCCTGTTTTTGTTCAAATGCAAAATGCCCTCCCCCGAACCGCGACCAGCGGCGAGCCGGTTCCAGAGTTTTGATCTCATCTCGCCGACGGTGATTCTTCCAATTTTCTTACCCCATCTTCTTCCATATCCGAGAAGGAATAGAATTTAAGTAACCCAACACCCATTCGCTTTTCTACCCTTCCTTTTAATGCTTCCCTTCTTTCTTGGCTTATCCTTTTCCTTCTGGGTTGCCTGAGCATGAAGAGAGAATCCCTCTGTGCTCGCTGAGGGAGGGGAGCCTCCTTAGTTAGTAGTCCGGTGCTTGGCTATTGTCCTCCGACAGCACGATCCTGCTCCTTGCTACTCTTCCGTCGCTCAGTTTTCTTTCTTGATGTACGCCGCAGCCCTCCTGGAGTACTTTTTCTGCCTCGTCTCCTAGTTAGTGTTTTTATTAGATTTCTTTCTTGCCGAGCCACGGACGCCCTTTAAGCTTCATCTCCTTTCGCCTTTTCTTTCCTTCCTAAACACTGCTCTGAGTTGTTCTTTCCTGCGCCCGATAGATGGATAGAAACGAACTCGTGTCCCGTTGCTTCAGCCCTGCGTTCTCCCCGTTTCCCTCGGGCTCTCCGCGTATTGCATTCTCGTCTTTAGGTAGGCGGAGGGAATTGGTCCTTATTCCCCGAGTCACCTAGAGGACCCCCCCATTTTTTTCATTCACCCTCACGCCCCCTGCTTCTCCTCCGCGCGAAGCAGCCCTTTTTTTTTTCTAGGTAGAGGTCTTAGCGATACTATCCCTCCCTTTCCTCTCCGAAGCATTCAGCATTCGACGTAAATCCCGGATTAAGAGATATCCGCCGTTTTCGTATGATTCTCCTTGCGTTGTTTGTTTTTTTAATTCGGCGCGGGGAGTAGATTTCTTTTCCTGGTAGATGAAAGGTGGCATAGCATGTCTAGCGATGGAATCTAGATAAGATCTTCCCAATATTCCCAGACCCCCTTTCTCTCCCCTTTTAGATCTTCTCCTATAAGTTTGTTTTTTCTCTCACTTGGATATTTGACTGAATATAGTATAGCAAATTCTCTCTATTCCTAAGGAACTATTCCCAACCTTGCATGCTACCCCCCAGACAAAGCCCCCTACGATAAACCACTCACCTCGCCTCCTTTGTGCATTCTCCCTGCCCTGCTCCCACGGCTGCGGTAACTGGATTTCATCCCCGGTTTTTATTTCGAGACATCGATGGCGGCGATCGCCCGGTTTTTATCGCGCTGAAGCCAGGTCCCCCTTTCCCCTTTTTACAAGAGAGGGGATGAGGTTAGAGCTCTTCCCTTACACTAAGCGGCGGGTTTTTCTTTCGTGGTGACTTGGATCTTTTTTTTCGAGTCTCGAGTAGAATCTCAAAGGAAATACGACTGTAACGCCGTGACCATACTCTGATCCCAGCCGGATCTGCCCTCTTTTTTCCCTGTGATTCAGCGCGATTCCGAATCCCTCTCACTCTCAAGAGGATATAGTACGAACCACAGGAGGAAGTGGTTTTCGCACAGCGATTCCCCCCCCTTCGCGCCGGGACTTTTTGCTTTTCTCTGGAGCGGGAACGACATAATATTTGACGCTTCCCCAACAAGAGCAAATACCTTTTGCATCTATTTGGCTGGCTCCCAAGTATACGAGCCTTTGGGTTTTCCCTTCGCTCTTTCGCGGTGATAATTTGATCCCCTCCCTTTTTGGTCTAGGGAGGAATGGAACTTCCCCCCGCGAAATAAAGATGACCTCTTGCTGTAGGCACGCCCTAGCGAGCACATGCTGGTGGAGTAAGCTTTTTTCTCGTCCTTAGACGGCATCGCCACTAAGCTTGTCCCCCTCCTCCCCCTCCTGGGCCCGCCTGAAGATGGAGAGCGTTTTGGAGCTCCTTTCTTTTCCAGGCCTCTTTCGGCGCGGATTCTTTTCCTTCGCTCTTTTTTTGACGACCATCGGTTCGTCACAGCGTGGATCTTTTCGATCAAAATCTTTTTCCTTCTACCCTGTTCGCTGTCTGGGTCCCCTACCCCCTTTCTTTGAAACGAACAAAAATTTTTTTTTCTCCCTCGTTAGATGTCTTACGACCGAAGAATTGGTAGTCCTTCGCCCTTGCTCCCCCAATTGCTCCCCACTGCCCTGCCGACGATCCTCCAGGAAGAACGCTTTTTCCTCACCACTAACAGTACCCTCGCACCGGTAGGTCCGAATGCGAGAATGGCCCTTCTAAGCAGTCAAGCGAGAACTTACTTTCCTTACCAGTTCGAGAGGATCTGTCTCGATTAGAAGGCATTTCTCTTCTGATGTATGTTCTTCTTCTTAGTATTAGTCTTCTCCCCATTAGTTTTCGTGCCATGCTTCCCTTCCCCTCTGACGTCCTCTCCTGAGGACACATTCCCCCCACCTCCCAGAAGAAATTGGATTGAGATTTTAATACTTGTCCTCTCGGATCTTTTCTTCGGGTCAGTCTAGTCCTTCCTCTCCACAGCCTTTGCGGAATTTTTTCGACCGATGAAAATGGGTTGACGGTCTTCCTTCTCGTGTCTTAATAATAGAGTAGGTCAGGACAAGCCGGGTTGGTTCCTGCTCGAGATTTCATGCCCCCCCCCTGTCCCTATCCTTCTTCGACCGAAAGATATTTTAGTTCTGAGATCGTGAAGTGTAATACTAAGGTCCCCTATTTTGTCCCGACCTTTTTTTGTATCCCTTTTCTCTCAGTCTGGACCTTTTTTTCTTCCCTTCCCTTTGGACCACCCTGGAGGTGGCTCCTTCCCGATTAGCTGTTATAGAACTGAGTCCTTTCAAGGTCCGCAACTACTTTTTTAAGTTCCTCCCCTTAGCTCCCCACCCTTTCATCTGGCCCTTCTTGTAGTTTTTCTTTTTTTAAATCGTGATCTCTTCTTTTTTTACTCTGCTGGAGAGTTTTTTTTTTGGAGGAAGAAGGGACCTTTTTCTCCGATAGGAGAAAAGCGGAGTCGAGAGTTTAGCTCCCTTCTCTTCTATGCAGGCCTTTCTAGCGGAGTTAACCGTTTTTGTATCATGCTGCAGACGCCTACCAGATTTCTTTCTTCGATCGAACCGTCCCTTGATTCTACTTCTTTCCCTCTACGACGTTGGTCCTCGAAGAATAGCGATCCCTGAGTTGGAATGGCGGCCCTTTACCCTCTTCATTCCTTCATCCTGGTCCGAGCCGGGGAAAGTGGCCCCCCTCCCTTTAGCCTATGGTTATACGTAAGTGATTCTCCTCCCGGTTGTCGTTCTGAGAATCGCCTCGACGGGTTTTTTTTTTTTTTTTTTTTTTTTGGTTTTTGTTTTTTTTTTTTTTCTGCTTTAATGGCCCTTAATCTTCTTGTCCCCTCTCTACGAGGTAATTGCGACGTCACTTCCCTTTTACTTTTCCTCTGCCGTGTCCTTTCCCTCCCGCGGAGGGGACTCTTTTTCATAATTCCCAAAATAAGCCAGCCACTAGGTGGAGGCTGTGAGCCCTCTCCTCTGTGCGCGATTCTTTCTCCCTTTCCGACGATCTCGGAATCTTCCTTTTTTAACCCCTCTCCTTGTAGTTGAGACGGCGCAGCATTTTCCCCTGGTCTATGGGAAGAGGGGACGGAGGCCCAGGTCCTTCTCTCGCTTTCCCCCCTCCCTTTCCTCTTTTCAGCGTCACTTTTCTCCTTTCCGAGCCAGCTGTGTATCTCTTTCAGTTTTGGGAGAGACTTGCTACACGTTCTTTTAAGAGTGTTGCGTCTCCAGATTCATCAGCGTTCTCGACGCCTTCTTCCTGCGCAGAGCTAGAGAACGTCCCCCCATCCCCCAGTTAACCGCCGTGGATTTTTTTAGATCCTTCCTTTTTCTCTCCTAAGTGGTTGTTTGTTGAGTCTTCTTTTTCTGCCTCCCCGCGGCGGGTAAGTCCGCGATATGGGTGCGCGAGCGCTTCGCCGACAGACTGGGAGGTCTTCCGTTTCTCCCATGACGTGTCTCCGTCCTTCCCCTTTTGTTAGCCTCCTTCGTTTTTCGAAGGCGTTCCCCCTTTCTATAACTTTCTTCCAAAGACACGCCTCCTTCTTTGGCGTCGACCGAGGATCCATTAGTCGACCTCGGGCTTCCTACGATGGTTCCTCTGACCCCTCCGCATTGGAGATTCAGCATCCTCTCCCCTTCGGTTTCTTTTCCCTTACCAGGACTAGGATTCGATTTTTCTTTCTTGCGAACTCCTTCCCAGGCCAGGCCGTCCCCTTGGGGGATGTGTGGAGACTCCCTCCTTGACAACCTGAGGCCTTTTTTTCCCCCTCCTCTTCATTCGTCCCCCTCTCTGGTGACCGGCTCCTTCCCCATAAGTCAGGTCTCCCCTCCCTCGCATGGTCCATTAAACCCCCCAACCCCCCAGGATCGTCCCTGAGGGGCTCTTTTTTTTTCTTCCTTAGAAGGCGGAGACGGAAAGGCTCTCCAAGCCCGTTCCGACTTGCGTTAGGGGCCCCGGACCCCCGGTCCCGAGTACCCCTTTGCCCCGGCTCCCCCCTCCGCTTCCCTACGGTCCTCCCTTTTCCCCGCATTGGCGAGTCGGAGAACGGCGGTCTCCAATCTTGGACGTCCTCCCTTCCTCCCCCTTTTTTGCATCTCAGAAAAATACCATTTGTGGTTTTCTTTCCTCCCTCGGCTCATGGCTTGGTTGCACCCCCCCTGGGAGCTACTCTCTGGGTGAGTTGATCCCTCGTTCCTTGCTGCCCCTCTCTCTCCGTTTTCGTTTTTTTTCCTCGAGCTGACTTCCCCCGGGTTCTCCTGGCACGAACACTCCGCAGACGATTTGATATCCCTCCTTTCTTCTTTCGAATTTAACCATCTCCTCCTTTAACCTTTTTCTTCTGGGTTTTCTCGCTGCTGTTCCGGGTCACCACCTGTGGCTTTCCACTGAACGAGTGATACCCGACGAGCAGATTTCTTGGTTTTGGTGCGTTGAATCAACGCCCCTTTACAAGACCTTTCAACCACCGGGTCCTCCCCCCCGATTCTTCCCCCAGATGAAGGGCCCCAGGACACTTTTGCAAATCGGTAATTCGGGGAGGACACTTCGACTCCAGAGGTCAAAAATTCCCCTCTGAGGTTCTGCCCCCCCTTTCTCATCCTTTTGACCTGCCTCGGATGCCTTCTCTCTTCACACTTCCCTGTGGTACTGACTATCTTAACGTACTCCGAAGGAAATGACACGAAAAGTTATAGCCACTCGACGAAGGTCCTTCAGTCTTTCCCCAATCAGTCGCCCTGCCTTTCTCCCCAAACCGAGCAAGTTACCCCAGTATCCTATTACCCCTCTACGTCAAGTTTGCGTCTTCTTTTTTTTAGTCCTGTGTATTCGGCTTCCCTTCTGGCGACCTTACCGCTACATTCCCCTTAGAAAGCACCCGACTTTTCCCTGAAGAGCAGGCTAAGCAAACCATCCCACTCCTTCCGAGCAAGCCGAGGACCCCTCTCAGGATCCTCCTCAGCGTCCTTGAAGATTTCATTTCTTATCGGAGTGGTGAGATCATCCGTTCTCCTCTTTCAGCAGCAATGGTATTTTGCAGTTTTCCTTGGAGCAGCTGCTCTTCTGGCATTTTTTCATTGGAATTTCCTGACGACAATGAGAGGAGAGTGCCTACGCCCCCATCGAGACCGAGGGTAAAGGATAATGGGGGAAGTCAAGGCAGGTGGAAGA
>Ga0179591_1275336_pt1 | contig 18222 bp, 23 predicted proteins | sample CZOMad2_1_08_16f_FD_182891 | JGI IMG/M metagenome (GOLD analysis project Ga0179591, IMG submission 182891) | Vadose zone soil fungal communities from Angelo Coast Range Reserve, California, USA - CZOMad2_1_08_16fungal (PacBio error correction) | ecosystem: Environmental > Terrestrial > Soil >... | reverse complement strand
TCCACTTCTCCCCCTTTTGTTTTTTAGACCCCCAGCCGTTTTCTAAGATCTCTTCTTTTCTTCTGATGAAGCGTTTCTGCGGGTTCCTTCCTCCTCTCGTCGTGAATGCGAGTCTCTCCATTCGCCGTAGGTGGCCAGCTCCATTGGTTTAGGACCCCTTGCGCAAACTCGTAGTTGCTGACCACTCGGCCCTAAGGCCTTCCCTAGCACGGGATAGTGTGCAAGTGTCCCAGAAACTCACAGAGTTCCTGCCGATTTTTTTGATCTCCCCCCTCCATTTGTTAAGGCCCCAAGCACGTTTTCAGTGTGTTTTTGCAGTTTTGACAGTAACCCTCTTATCATTCAAAAGGGGACGGCCCGGGGTTGGTACTGATCCCTTCCAACTGCCGTCGTTCCCCGGTGTAGGGCGGATCTTAGTCTTTCTGACCGGAAAGCTTTTTGATCGGCGATCACCGCGGACAGGGTCATTGTCTTTTATAGTTGAATGTTTTTCCCAAAGCCCGCATGCAGGTTCCCCCCCCATTTGTTTATCGATTTCAAATGGCCTTTTGTTCATGTTATGGTTCTCCATTTTCCGCCGTTCTATTTCATGGTGTTGCCTTACTTGGGGCTTTCGCTTGCCTAGTTTCCTAAGACCGGTTCCAGTCTTCCCTTAGTGGCTTTTCCTCTGTCCCTTCTACCCTGCCGCCTTTATTTCTGCGTGCTCGGGACAATTTTTTTAGTCTATCTGCCCGGGTCCCCTGGCCGGTTTATGTAAGAAATGTCCCCTTAGTGTCCTTTTTTCAGCGGTTTGTCCTGATCCCTTTGCTCTTTTCTTTCTTCCCGGCATATTTCCAGAGATGCTCGATGGTGGGCTCGCCTTACTGTTTTTTCCGTACCAACGGTGTCCCCCCCAGCTCTGGGTGGTCGAAGCCGTCGATCCCCCCCGGCTTAACCCCTTTGCTTTTCTTTCTTCCTGTGACCCCACTGTTCCCCCTTCTGTGCGCGATCGCGCTCCCCCTTTAAACTTTTTTTAAAGGCGGCCCTAAGGACCCTTTTTTTTCCTTATTCTGTGAAGTTCCCGTTTGTGCGTGTTTTCTTGCTCTCTCGTAGATTTCAATTCTCCCTGTTACTTCTCTTTCGCTGTGGCACCTCTTTTCCGGCTCTCGCGGAGTACCCCGTCCGTACTTTGACAAACTGGACTGACCCCCCTGTTACGTACAGCCCGCTTTGGTTTCTTTTTTCCCGGCTTGCGACGCGCTTTTCCCCCCCCCTTTTTTTTTCCTGTCCCAAGACGACAATGATTTCTTTGTCCCAAACGATTTGCCTTTGTTTTGTTCTCAACCTTTTTTGGTAACTATTCTCGAAGGGTTGGTCTTATTATCCGTTTTTTTTTTTTTCGTTGGCCATGGATCTGCTGGTTCCTCCTTTTCTTTTTTTTTCCTTCCTAATTGTTTTTCTTTGTGTTCCTTTCTTGAGAGACTCAGAATCCTTTTACTTGTCCATCCTCCCCACCACCCGCTGCATTAATTTTCACCCAACTCCCCCTCTTCTTTTGACCCCCACCGTTGGGAGCCCAATTCCCGATTATGTCGTCGTTTTCACCCTCTTCCATGTTTCCCTGGGCCCCCCCCAGGGTGTTTCCCCTTGGGTGCGCCGTCTCATTCCCATGGTCAGACCCCCTGGTTTGGTCCGCCCGCCGGGGCATGTTTTCCCTTTTTTTTTCTTTCCCCCGTTGCTCCCTTCCTTTCCTGGGTCTTCTCCTTTCCCCCCACCGCGGTGTTGGCCAGTTTTTCAGGGAAGTGCCGTTGCCTTCCTTCCCATCCATCGATCCGCGGCTTGCACTGGTTGCCAGTTCCCCCCCACAAACTTTCTTCCATGATGCCCCCCCCTTTCTACAATGTGCTGCCTTCAATTCAAGCGTTGCGACCCTGATCCCCCCTTTTTTTTTCTTGACTTTTTTTTCTTTCAGGCCCCCCAAGCCCCGCCCCGTGTGCGGATTTTTAGAACCCCCGGAACGCTGGGCCACTTGTACCGATAACTCCTACGATTCTTTGTTCACCTAACCGACGCTCTGGCAACCTTTCAATTCCTCTCCCCGGTCCTGAGTCTGAGCTTGGATCAGGGATCCTCCATTTTGTCCCCCCCCCCAATGTGTTTTTGACCCTCCCTTTCTTTTTGACCCCCTGTTTTGTCGTTTGCCAGGCGCGGCCTGTTTCTGTTCTGTCATCCACTTCGTCACACTGTTTTCCCGAGGTGCACTTTTTCCTTAGCCCGGGATGTCCCGGTTTGCTGAATTTTTCTTACCCCAGTACATGGCGATATTTTGCCCCAACTCTTTGTTTTTTTTCCCCTGCAGACTCTCCGTAAGGAGAGCCTTGATCCCTAAGTTTTCCACCTGGAGCATATGGCGGTCTGTTTTTTTTTTCCCCCACGAAAAATCACCCCATCAATTTTGGCCATGATGTTTTTTTCCCCCCCCACATGGTTCTTTAATTGGTTCGTGTACCCGTATATGGCCGACTTTTGTTTTGTGTTTAGCCTCCACCAGAGAGTTGCCTGCAACTGTCCTGACATTACGCAAAGGTACCTAGTTCCCGTGGTGCACGTACTTTGGATTTCCAATGTTTACCTTTTTTCTCGAAATGACCCCAGCCTCCCTGTTGTTATTCTCATCCCAGGTGTCTTGCCTTGGTTCCTTTTTCCTGTCCCACAAACTATATTGTGGCTCATCTTTTCTAGGATTTTTACGTGCTGCTTGGGCGTCTGCTTCTAGGATTGTTCCCGATACAGGTCCACCACCTTTGTTTTTTGCGTGTCCACGAGGACACCTCTTTGCCTAGGCCCTTTCGCGCCTCGTTGTTTGTGCGTTGCCCTTTGAAAACCCCTCGCTTTTTCGTCCCTACCCGTCATTGCTTTTATACTTTCCTCCCTGATCTCCCGCTCCCCTTCCCCCCCCTCTCCCCAGAGGGGATTCGTGCCTTCTTCCCGGGGCCCCATACTTCCGGCTCCCCTTCTATTCAAAACAAGGGATTTTCAAAGTGGGGGACTCCCAACCCGCAATTGGAAGGGCGTCTCCCTGCTGTTAGGCTTTTTGAGGGACCCGTTACTCTGCACCGACACCCCCAGGTCACCCGAAGATTCCCCCCCCTTGAGATGGTTCTCGTTTTTTGGCGGCGTGTTGGTTCAGTTAAAAAGTCCGTGTTTTTTTCGGGAACGCCTGTTCCTCCAGCTGCCCCCCCCCCTTGTCACCCCCCAAGGGACAGTGTCCTTGACGCCCATCCCTCACAGGAAGTGTTTTCTTCGACCTTACAGACCACCGGGTCTTTTTTTACTCTCTTTGTTTGTGAACCCCCCCCGTCACAGCTTTCCCTGGCCCCACTATGTTTTCCACGAGAGGCCTGATTTTTTTGGCTTATGGTGTCAATTGGTCCTTTCCGTATGGCGTTTCCCCCTTTTCATTTCGGTTGGCCGACGCGTTTCTAGCTTTTTGTGTCAAGGCCCCCACCTATTTTATCAAGTGGAGTTCCCCCTGTTTGTTGCCAGGGTCTGGCCGTCTGACGTCACTTTTTTTTTGTTAGGGTCTCGTTTTTTTGCATGCCCCCCCTTTTGGTTGTTCCTTGGTAACCCCGTTCTTGAGGTTCCCCAGGGGCACTTTTCCCCATCGTGAACGTGATACCTTTGTTCACAAAAGGCTGATCGTGACGGTCGCAACCTTTTTCTCCCCCGCCAATTCGCCGGTCCTCCCCCGCCACCGTGGTCCCAGCCGTGTTGCGCAACCACTGCGCTGTCTGGCCTCGTTCTTTTGGGCCATTTTGCCTTTGTCTCGTATGAACCTCCCCCCCCCCATTCTTTTTTGGAATTCACCCGCCGTTCCTTTTTTTTCTTTTGTGCCCGGAGCGCTTTTACCGATCTTCGTAGTTTTCATTTTTTTCTCCCACACTCGGGTTCTGGAAGGGCTCCCCCTCCCAGAGGGTTTTGAAGTTTTTTGTACTCGTCCGAGTACCGAGTGCCCCCTCCAGGCTCTTCCTCGTCTTATGCTGTGTCCGAAGACCACTTTCTGTTTTGCGTTTTCCTCTGTGTTTTTTTTTGTGGGGGTTTCTTTGCAGTAAGTTTCCATTGTGTTGTACTTCCGTCCGGGGCTGGTGGCCCCCGCAAACGGTCGGCCTCACCTCCCTCGTGGATTTTCTGGGGTCTGGGTTTATCTTTTCCCCCCTGAGCAACTCTTCTTTGGTTTTAAGGGTTGTCCATTGTAGTTTTTCATGGTCCTCTCTTCCCCTCGTTTTCAATGAAATGTCCCCCACAGGGCAACCCTGCTTGGTTGTCGCTGGTCCGAACCATCAACCTTCCCCCCCCTCCCCGAGGTTCCGTGAAGAGGGTCTTGCATTTGCTGGCAGTATTCCTGCTGCTCTGACGAGTCCTTTGGAAATTCTTTTTTTTTTCCAACTCACGTTGGCCGATGTTACCCCCGCCTTTTCCTCGGACCCTGCTGGACGGTTCGCCCGAGTTTTACCCTTGACGGCATTTTCTCCGAGCGCAGATTTTTTTTCTTCTTCCCCCCGGGAGTTCCCCCATTCGCTTTGGGCGTTTCCCCATTATTGTTTCGCTTTTTTTGGCTTTTGGACCCGTCCCTTTTGAGTTTGGGCAAAACCGTTCTGCCCGGTTTTTCTTTTGTGCGTCTCTGTTTTCGGTCACCTTAGGGCGCCCAATGCGGGTCGTTTAGTAGTGCCCTGATGTTGCCCCTTGAATTTTCAATTTGGTCCCGATCGGCGGGATTTCTCCCTTGGCAAAAGCTGTTATAAAGGATTCTTACTAAGAGTCCTTGTGGCCGTTTTTTGTCTCGGCCTTTCTTTCTCCGGACTGGAACCCGTTCTTGTGACGTTGCAGCAACCGGCCGGCTGTTTATCGTTAGGCCGGTGTTTTTGGTTGCCTGCTTTGACCGTCCTCGGGTTTCCTCCTTGTCTCTGTTTACCTTTCGGGGTTCCTCTTTTTTTTTTGATAGCTTATTTCCTCATCTCTTGTTTGTTTAGTGTCCCTTCGTTCCTTAGAGACTTGCGCGGCTTGGTCTCTTTCCCCCAGGTTTTTTCCCCTCCCGGACCAATACCTCGAAAACCGCCGTTGGTTTTCCTTCCTGACATGTTTGGCCTTTTTTTTTTTTTGACGGGCCCCGCCCGCAGCCCCTCCCACCGGCGGCGAAGTGCTTGTCTAAGATGGGCGGCAAGCACCCTTTATACCTTTCTAGAGTGGGTGGTTGCCTCGACCACTTGGGTTCTTTTTCACCTCGGTGCTGCCCCCCCTTTTTCGCCCCACCACCCCGGCCGGTTTTTGTGGTTTTCGTCCCGGACGGTACCTCCCAGTCCCTCCTCCTTTTCCCCGGGGTGTCGGGGCCTTGGGAGACCTCTTCGTTCGAATTTTGGGCGCTCTTCGTCCTTTTCCAGGTCGGCCAGGTCGACTGTCCCCCGTCTGTCAGGGACCCCTCGGCCCCCTGGTATTATTAACGGTCCAGCTTTTTTTTTGTCGATTCTGCCAGCCGTCTTTCTTGAAATTTCGACCCGCTCCGGTCGTTTCACTCGTTTTCCCCCTTGGATTTTTCAGTTCCTCTGGGAAAAACGCACGTTTTTTTGCGACCATGTTGCTGGACACGCTGTCCCCCCTGCCCGACCCCCTTATTTTCCCCCCGGGACCCCGACTTCCGGGCTCGTCAGAGCAACCCTTTGACCATGGTTACCCAGTGTCTTCAGCGTTGGGTTGCCGACACTTTCTTCCCACCGAACACGCTGGCGGTTTTTCTTTTCCCCGCCGTTCCCCTCCGGTTGGACGCGTCGTCCTTTCCTTGGCCGAAAAGATTATTCCTCTCCTCCCTTTTTGCTTGGCGTGGCTTTGTCCATCCGGTGGTTTCCTCTTACACTTCCATGGTTATCCTGTCAGGAACTTCCTTGAATAGTCATATCTCCTGCCTAGAGACAACCGCCCCGGGAGGGAATAGACTTGTTTTTTTTTTCCCCTCCTTTTTGCATTTTGTTTCCCCCGCTTTACGCCTCTGCGTCTTCGGCTAACGCGCGTTTTCACCAATCGTGCAACCCCTGGCTTGAGTGGTTTTGGTGTGTGCTCGTATCTTTGCTTTTGGTCCTTTTTTGTCTTGAACTTGTTCGGACCTCTTACTCCCTTTTTTGGCGTCCAAAAATCCCCGTGCCGGCGTGGTGGAAACCGTGGCCAGTTTGCACCAAACCCTCTTTCCCCCGTGACGGGTACCTTCACTGTTCTCCCCCTCACCACTTTGAATCCATAGAGTCTGCGGTCCGTCTGTTCCTGATGGCCTTATCAGCTTATTTGGACCTTGCGGCTTCCCCTTCACGGTTTTTTGACCTCGACCCTAGTAGCTTTTTTTTTCCCCCCCTTCCCCCTCCGACGAGTTCCCTTGCCAATGGCCCGATGAAGGCTCTCGGTGGCCCAAGGATACTTGGCTGTTTTATTGAAACTTTGTTGCAGTTTTTTCAGCTTTTTTGTTCTTTGTCGACTTTTTGTCCTTCATTTCCCGGTTTTGTGTAGCTTCTTTCTTTTATTACCTTTTCTATGCTGTTTAGGTACGGAAGCCGTTTTCTTGTATTTCCCTTTTCCCCCCAGCCTTAATCTTTTGAAATCCCCCCAATGGTCAGGTCGATACTGGACCATTTTGTGGAGTCTTGCAGATTTGGCCCTCCCGGGCGGCCGGACAATTTTTTTTTTTCTTTTCCCCTCGGCGACGTTTCTTTTTTTTCCTTCTTCTGACCCCCTTCTGCGATAAAGGATTACGTGTTTCCAGCGGTCTGATTTGAGGCATTCATGGGGATGGTTTTTTTTGTTTTCTCCTCACCCTTCCGAAGCTGCCCCCCCCTTTTCCCTGGCGAAGGACCGACCCTAGTAAAGCCGCAATTTTTTTTGGAATCGTTTTGATCCCCCTTTCTAGTTTCAGCCCAGCCCCACGGGACTTTTCCGTCATACTTCCTGTTTTTTCAATCCCCTGCCGCAAAGAATCTGTCAGAGGACCCGTTGGAGTTTGAAACCCTTCAACGGATCTACCCCCCATTCGCGTGGTTTCTCTCTTTTTTACGTTATTTAAACCCCCCCTCCTTCGTTCCCCACCTTTTTAGGGCGGTCCCCCTTTAGAGGTCTGTTGCCCTTAAACGTTTATCTTCCTTGGGCCTCTAACCGCCTGTACCCGTTTTTTCCCCTAGGTGTTGGACACCCATCCTCGTTCGAACGCTCTAGGTTTCGGTGTCCTTTTTTTTTCCCGGTCCCTTTGATAGGCTCGGAAGTGCAACCGTACTTTTTTCTCTGTTCTTTGTTAATAGTCTTCCCCCCTGCATTGACCATTTTCCCGACAGCGTAGGTAAAGTTCTACGAAAGGTTGGTGAATCCCTCCTGGCCGTTCCTTTTGGGTTTCTTTTTTTTTTCAGTTCTATACTCCCCGTTGAGTCCCCACTGGGGCCAGTCCGGGGAGGGAACACCCTGTTCCCTCTTTGTCCAGTTTTGGTTTTTGCGGTCGTGGATCATTCGGCTGGGCGGGGGCCCGGCGGACCTTCGTCTCCGTGCCGATGTAAGCGTAGTAGGTCTCCGTACCAACTGCCCCCCCTCTGGTCCCGGTTGTCCTGTCCCGTCTCTCCCCCCCTGCCCCCTGTTCCCGTTCGCTTCTTTTTTGACCTGTTTAGTTTCAGGACGGCTGATTTCTTTGTTCGGTTTTGATCTTTCTCCCCGTCCAGGTTTCATTCGGACCCCCCCCATCTGTTACTCCCCTGTGGTTGCCGTGTTGGTTTTTCATTTGCTAACTTTGAGTCTGACGGTATTGCACCCCCTGGATCTGTACTTGCACGTAGGTTAAATTCCCTGCCCGGCTTCCCAGTGCATCCGGAGGTGAACTGGTCCCTTCCCCCCCCGCGTTACTTCACCATGCAAGCGTTGTGGGTGTCCCTTTTATGAAGCTTCCGTTTTTGGCCCCCATGGTTTTTTTCCTTTCCACGGGTTCCCGAATGATGGTGAACCGTTCCGGACCTATATCTTGTTTTCCCCCCATTTTTTTTCCCATTCTTCTCGCGTTTTGTATCTTTGCGGCATTGTGTTCAAGCTGGGACTCTTCCGGAGATTTGCTCTTTTCAATAACCTACGTTGTTTGTGTTCTCTCGAATTCTACGGATGGCCGGCCCTTTTTTCCAATTCCCTCCCCCCCAGCTGCCCACCTTCTCCGTGGTGAGGATTTCCCACCCTTTTTTTTTTTCCCATCCGTTTTCGTCCTGCAATTTTTTCTTCTGAAGGGAACCCCAACTGTTTTTTTGCCCCCGCTTGCCGTCGTTTAATCTGCGACACAACGTCTGCTGTTCTGTTTTCAACCCGCGGTGGTCCATTTTTTCACCTGAAAAATGTGGTTCTTGTCAGCTCCTTTCTCCGCCTCTCAGCCTCGATGTTTTTTCCCCCAGTTCCAAGTTTCGTTTAGTACCGTGCGCACAATCTTTCCCCTACGTGTCCGTCCCCAACGACCCCCCCGTGCACAACATTTCTTACTGTGCCTTTGCCCCCCCATTTCCCTTGCTAATTTTTCCCCCACTTTACGTCCGGATCGATTTCGTCCCCTCTTGACTTCTTAACATTGTTTTGGCCAAGGCCTAGTTACTCATGATGTTTTATCAGGCTAGAAACCGTAACCTCATACTTTTCCCAACCCCGTGTCCCCTGATCCCCGCGGACGATCGGCCAAATCCCCTTCCGCTTGGTCCATGACTTATACGCGGGGCTCCCCCCCTTCTAGTCGCGGACCAGCTTACCTCTCCGTGTCCTTTCAACCAATGTTGTTCCCCAGTGGGATGTACTCTCCCGCGGGCTGGGACATTGCTAGTGTCTCTCACTACCCTAACGTTCCCCCCATGATCTGGAGACCTTCGCACGCCCTTCTTTGCCCTTTTTCCGTTGCCGTTTTTTTTTTGACCTCTCCCATGGTTTGTCCACGTTCATCAGTGTAATTTTCCCAGAGCGAGAGCAACCATTTCCCCTTTTCCTGTGTCTCCGGCGATAATGGATGTTCACTCCACCATCTGACCCCCTTTACGTTCTCCGTCTTGCGTTGGTTTTGGCCTCCCTTTATTGGAATTCCCCTTTGCCCCCCAACGATTGAACGCAATGGTCTCCCCCTTTGCCTGGCGCTGGAGCAGCTTGGTAGGCTCCCCGTTTTACTTTGCGCCCTGACCCTTTAGACCTTTTCCCCCCCTTGTTTCGTTTTCATCCGCGGACCACGCCCCTCCTCCGGTTGTGTTTGTGATGATCCTCCTTTTAGTTGACTTGGGTCACGCCTGCACACCCCTCTAGATTCTACTGCTGACGGCTGTTTTGCCCTCGGTTGACTCTTTTTCCGATCGGTTTTTCCGGTTCGCTGGGGCTTGGTCACCCCCCCTTTTTTTGCTTTCGGCCGTTCCCAGGCAGATTTTTTTTTTGCGAGCCCTGAGATGTCGCCGTCCAGGTTTTTCCCGGGCTTTCCAAGAATTTTCTCAACGGTTTTGGCACTTGCGAGATAGTCTTTTTCTGTGCCAGACTAGAACACCCTTCTTCCCCGTTCCTTTGCATGCCCCCCCGTTAGGTAACTGAGCTCAACACTTCCCCCGTCGTGAAGCCAGGGCCTTCCCTGATGACTTCCCTCCACCCTACCGCTTTGACGACCCCCCTCCGGTTTACAGATCGACATTACCTTTTTCGATGGGCCTCTTTCCTGGCTTGCTTTGTTCCCCTTCCTTCCCCCCAGGACGGCGTACCCCCTTCCTTTGAAATTGAACCGGAGCCCCAGCGCAAACACCTGGCCCCCAACGCCCTCCGCTCCCCTCCCCTGAAAAGACCCTTGTGCACGACTCGACGCCATTGTCTTTCCCCCCCCCTGGTGAGTTCTGTGCTTGTTCACACCCCCCCAAAGGTAACAACACCCAACCCAATTTCCGTCCCCTACTTTTTCAAGCCCCCGGTGTTTAGGTGCTGTTGTTTGAGCTTGCAGTCGTTTTAAGGAGTTGCCCTTCTTATTCTCTTGGCGTGAACTTTGGTTCTTCTTTGTAAGTTTTGCCCACCCGCAGTTTTCTTTAAATTCGTGTTGATCGTTGTCCCCCCATGGTGTAGTTGTCAGCGATTCTCGGGATGAGGGTCTTCTTTGTTTTTGAGTCGGTCTTTGACCCCTTTCTTTTTCCGAAAAGGTCAAGGAGGGGGTTCACCCTTTTCATTCCACACCGGTCCGTTCACCGATCACTGTTTTCTACCGCACTTTCTTTTCTCCCGATTTTTTTCTAAAAACTCCGCAGCCTTTCTGAAATTACGTTCTTCCCCCAAGACCCGGCACACCTTTGGCCCGGCCCCTTCTTTAAGCGCGGGGCACGTCAGCCCCCCTCCTCCGGCCGGCCTGACACCCTTGCCGTATGAGGTTCGACTTTCCCCCCTTCGGTTTTGTCGCGTTCCCCCGATTTTTTTTCCCGTTTATTCTCCCTTCCTCGTGACCCTGACGGCCCCCTTTTTCTGCATTAAAAACCGCCCGTTAGCTTCGTACTCGACCCCCTATTGGACGATTCCCGAATTCTCCCGGTGCGCCTGATTTGATTGTTCGGGAAGGAACCCCTTCCTTCTACGTTTCTCTTTGGTAGCCTGCTTTTTTGCAACATTTGGTCTTCCCCCCCTTCCCCTGCGGCTGGCTGTGCTTTTTTGTTTCACTGGGCACCCGTTCCCGGACCGCCCCCCGATGTCTTTTTCTTGGTTCCGGTTTTTTATCCCTTCTTCCCCCTTCAGGGATCGGGTTCCCGTGGTTTTCCCCCTTTTTTCCCTATCCCTTTTCGGCTTACGCGTTTCACAACAGGTCCCCAAGGTTGCACTGATGGTTGCTTTCCCCCCCTGTTCCCTTCTCTACCTTACATTTCACTCCCCCGAGTCCCCCCCTGCTTGGTCTTGTCAGTCTGTGTTTTAGTTTTTGGCTTGCGTCGGCCCTATTTTGGACATGGAGAGTCCGTTTTTCTTTTTTTTTTTTTCAATGACTGGGTCCTTTCTGCTATTGGCCTACAGGAGCCAAGTGGGACCCTGGATTTTTGCATTTCTTAGCTGCGATTTAGTTCGATTTCACCCCCTTCCCCGCCAGATTCTCGGGGAGACAGTCGGTCAGCCGCTTGGTGTTGCTCTTCGTCTTGGGTTTCCTTTTGCCCCCCCCCTGTGCTTGTTTTTTAGGTGTTCCTGGCCCCTGGGGTGTCCCTTTTAACCCTTCCGGTGTCGTTTTCGTTTTTTCAACACAACCAGGCCTTTTAAGAGCATCGCATTCTTTTGGTTTTATGGTCCGCCTTGCACAGTTCTCAGGACCCGTTCTTGCGGCTGGGTGGAGGTTTCTGGCCCGAGGCGGACAATGGCAAGTTGACCCCCCGTTTGGTTGACTTTCCCAATTTTTGGTTTTTACGTGCTGGAGTGAAGGTTGTGGATTGGTCCCGCTCGTGCCAGCGTTGCCTTCCTTGGGTTTGGCAAGGTCGGTTTCCCCTTGGTGATTCTTTTGGAACGCCGTTCCTTCTCTTAGTTTGTTTGTTTGTCTCGCTTTGACATGGTCCCCGAGGGGACAGACTTCCAAACCCCCGTTTCTTTAGACTTCCCCCCCATTGAGGTTTTTCCCTCTTGGCTACCCCCTCCCCGATAATCACCCGCCGGGGTTCACTGGTTGTGTTTTTAGGTTTTTTACCTTTTTTGAGGTATTTCTTTCGCCCTCCAGGAACGGCCAACCCTCCCCCGCTGGGAGTAGGTTTTTGGCTCCCTTGGAAATCCTGCTTGTTTCCCCTTCCCATCCCCCGCGCTTGCGTGTTTTTTTCGCGGTGTTTGGAACCTCCGTACCACTTACCAAGAGGTAGCAACTATTTTGAAGACCCCACCGAGAGTTTTATTTTTTTTCCTCTGTGTTGTGTGCAATTTTTCCACCCGGCTTGTCCAGCGCACTTTTTCGTCCAGACTAACGTCTCTCTCATTTCTTGGAGCTTTGTTCCCTGAAGGTGGCTTGACAGCCTTTACCGTGGAGGGCGCCCCTCATGTTTTCTAATTTTTTCTGCGTGCCGTTCGTCTAACTTTCTCGCCGTGCCCGAGGACAAGTCGTGCACTCTTTTTTTTTTTGCCTCTACCCCCATTTCCAATGGCTACGGCGAGCGTCCAGTCCGAAGAAAAGGACTTTCATGTTCCCCGCTCCTTGCATGCTGTTTCCTTCGGTGGATAGTGTTATTGTCCTTCTTGGTCCAACCCCCCGGAAGGTGCTACTTTTCCCTGTGCTGTAAAGATTTTTTTTCCCCTTGGAATATCACCCGAAGCACCAACCGTTCCCCCAGATACGTGGAATCAGTTCGGATCAACCTGTTCCCCCCCCCACAGGACCCCCCCCCAGTTTTTTGGTTGGCCCTGACGTGGGTTTCAACCGCCCCACCTCCTGGGGAACACATTTCCCCCCCCCACAGAACGAGTAAACTGGTCTGGCTTTTTCTATTTTCGTCAAAGGTGTATTTCCTCCGAGCTTGCGTTCGTCCGTTCCTATCCCACCCGAATCCGCTGTTTTTTCTCCTGCTAGTTTGACCCTCTTCCCGGGTAAGGCTGTTTCCCTTTTTGTTCTTTACCACCGCACGGTCGGTTCCTTCGGTGGAAAGTATCCCCGCATCTTGCCGGGGTCTTTTCTTTGCTTTGCCGGTTCCCCCTCATCTGTCGTCCGAAAAGGGGTCGCAGTTTTTCGTCCACGGGTGGCAAATTTGTAGTGCTCTTTTTGGGTTTGTGTGAGAGCTCCCTCTATGCCTGGCGTTTCGTAACGTGTGTTGTAGGCGATCGCCCTTGGGAGGTAAACGATCCGTGTACCTTTTTTGTGTTTGTTTGACGTTCCCCCCGGTTTCAACCGAAGCCCTTTGTCTTTTTCGTTTTTCCTTTCCCAATGCCTTTTCTTCGGTTTAAACCCTCCTCCTCGCAGCCGTGCCGTCTTCCCGGACTCGGCCCCGGACCGTCTTACCCTTTTTTCGTGCGTTTCCATAACCCATCCCACTTGTCAACCGTTTACTCCTCTTCCTCCTGAAAACATGACTTCCAGTTGAGCTGCCCAATTTCCAGTTCCCCAAGCGGCTATCGTTGGTTCGTTTTTGATGGTTTTCTCAGTGAACACCACATGGTTTTCCCCCCAGAACCTTCGGTTTTTCGTTCCTTTTTGTGGTCCGTCGGCCGTGCCGGTCTTTGCTTTTTTTTTCAGGCGGACCCTGGTTTCTTTTTTTGTGCCTTTGTGTGCCCGTTAATAAATTTGTCTTTTTAAGTCCACGTCCTGTCGACGGGCACGCCCCCCTGGCCTTCCTCTGGCGGCCATTTTCCTTCTTTTGACTTTTCCCCCCTTTAGTTGTTCGTGAAGTCATCTCAACTCTTAGGGCGCGGAAAGGTCGGGCTGGTCCCGCAGTTGGCTTTCTCCCGTTCGAAGTCCTGACTTACGGTAGAATGCTTCGTAAATTTCCCCCTTTTCCCTCCCTTTGGGTGCGTCCCCCAATGACGAGGAGGCTTTCCCCCCTAGTCTGTTTGCCAACTTTTTCAGGCCCGTGTTCCACCCATTTTGGTTTGTTTTCAGGTTCTGCCCTTCTCCGAGTCTCCGGATTTCCTTTCTCCCAACAAGGCACCACGGGCCTTGAGCGGAATGTTCGGGAAGCATTTGCGGAGTCTCCTTCTTGACCTTCGGGGGTTCAGTTTTGTGTTTTGAAGTCTTCTTCGACCAGATTCTCATCACTCTTGTCTTTTTCCTCTCCTGGACCTGCAAGTGTTCTAGCCCGGTTCCGTATCGAGGGCCTCTGACCATCTTGGTCTTTGTTTCTCTTTCTTATCCTACTTTCCCAGTTTCCCCGTTTTTCCTAGTGGGCACCTCTGCAGAATGAGTTCCCCCTACTCGATGGCCCCCCTGCCTTGTTTGTCGGATTTTTCCTGTTAGTCATTAGCGAATCGTGCTTTGGACCTTCTTTTTTTCTTTTTTTGCTTCGCCCCTTACTCCCTTCATGAAGACCTTTTCCACCAGGTGTTAGGGGTTGTTCATAGTTCCTTGTGGGCCAGGGCTCTTTGACGTGCCTCGGGTGGGCCCCTTTAGTTATGTTAAGATCTCCTAGCCGGCCGCGGGGTCCGGTGGGCCGTTCCCCTCCCCACTGTTTGTCCCCCTTTCCGTATTTTCTTCTGGTCTGTGGTTCCCATCTCCTTTTCTTTTGCTTCATTGCGATATCCTTCTGAGCTCGCTTTTCATTCGTTTTATTTGTCTCGTACCACTTTTCCACACAGATGCTTTCGGTTTTCGAGAAGTACCGGCCGTTTTTTTCCTGTTTATCTTTCTTGACACCCAGGTTCATTGCGTGCTAGCTTTGGCTCCGGGCCTTGTCCAGTATTCTTACTAACGTTAAGTTGAAGTCATATTCTGTTTTCTCCCCCGACCAGTACAACTGTTTTTTGCCCCTGGTTTCTTCTTTTTTGCGGCTCTTAGGATGGTCTCCGGTCCCCAAGCCATTGGATCGACGTGGTCACGCGTGTTTGTTTTACTGGCGGGGCATTTTGCTGCCCCCCCTTTTTCAACCCTTAAGTTTGTTGCTTGAACTGGTTCAAATTGGGAACCTCTTTGTTGAGAAATCCAATGCTTTGGTCCTTTAGGATGCGCGTCCAATCCCCTCTGGGCCCCCCTGGTTTGCCCCGCCCTTCCCCCTGACCCTCTTCTTCTGTGAAACAGTTCCCTCCTTTTTTTCCCCCCGTTGGCATCCCATCTTGTTTTTTTTTTCTGTCCTGACCTTCTGGACAGGGGACTCTCTTTCGTTCCCCCCTTTCTTTCCTCCTTCCCTCCCCCCCCTTTTTTTTTTTTTTGAGTAATTAGGTCCCAGCTCTCTTTTGTCCTCCCGCACCAGCTTCCGCCAGCATAGTCCAAACCCTTAGCTAAGTTGCCACCCGCAACCCCCCACCACCCCTTCGCCTCATGTTGGAGTTTTCCAAACCGTTCATTTTTTTCCGGTTCCTGAAGGTCAACCACCCCGTGTGTTTTGACAAGACTGACTTCTCTCCTTTTAGTTACTCACCCCCCCCCACGCATGTTTTCTCCCAAAGCTTTTTTGGCCTGTCCCCCCTGTTTTCCAGGCCGTCACTCTTTGTGACCGCGCCTTTTTCTTTGGACCCCGCTTTGTGCCCCCTCTTCGTCTTTCATCATAGTTTCTTCCTCTTTGCCCCTTTTTCCCGGTGCCTCCCACCCCCCTTATTTTTTCAGTCGTCATACACCAAGGAAACCCACCCGTCTCCTTCACTACCTTCTTCATTCGGTGATTTGACTAATTTCCCCCCCGGCAGGCTTCATTATTCGGAAAATGCACCCCTTGTTGCCCCCCTTCCGGAAGCCCTAGACTGCCCGGGCCTTTCCCCCAGTTTTTGCCGCCTTCTTGGTTCCCCCCAAACCGTTTCCGGTCCCCATCAAACTTTTTGACGCATGAGGACCTTTCTGTGCTATAGGGGCGATTCCCGCCGGCCTTTCCCCCTCTGCGTCGGCTCCCCCCCAGCGCCTTCGGCCCTATTACTGGGGACAGGGGCTTTCCCCTTCCCCCCCGTGCCCCTGTGAGAATTCCCCACTATTTTTTTGTGCCCCCGAGTCCCACCCGTGTTCTCCAGTTTGGAGGGATGCCCTTGTCCGCGTTCCCGAAGTGTCGCAGGGACTTATTTTCTGGGAACCCCTTTGATTGCCCGGTCCTACGAGGCCCCCGAGTCCTTTCGCCCCAATGTCTTTCCACCTTCCTAGCTGGCTATCTCTTAACATCAGAAACATCGTCACCCTCTCTGGAACATCCCTCTGAGGAGGTTGGATACCCTTTGCTTCCCCGGCGTGCCAACTTTTCTTTTTAGCCCCGCCCCTGGTCCGTCGTGTGTTTCGTCCGTTCCTTTCCAACTTCTTGGTCGCACCTCCATCTCCGGACCTGTTCAATGAATTTGGTGGTGACTCCATACTTACACAAGGGCCCCAATTCTACCCCAGGTTTTTTTTCCTGATCCATTTCTGTGTGTCCGGTGGTCGGTTTTCTTGTCTCCCCGTCACTTATCTCCTTCTTTACTTGCTGATTTGCTGATTCCCTGATTACTTCTTCCGGGTCCCCTTATTGCTGGTGTGAGTTTCTTCTTGCGTGTGCTCGGTTACTTCTTCGAGTTTCTGTGGTCGCGACGAGATGTTACGGTAGTCTACTTGCTTCTTTTCAACCTTCTTCGTTGGAGAGTATTCTTTCTGAGGTCATGTGGTTTTCGTTCATTTTTTTTCCCCTTTCACTGTGTCCGAATCTGTGACATTCCCCCCCGGCTTTTGATCGCGACACTCTTCTAGAGCCCGTTCAAACGTAAATTCAGGCGTTTGTGCCAAGCTTTGCACTGGTCCCCTGAGGATTTTCTGGCCCCACTACCCCCCCCCACTCTCCCGCTCGGCCATTCCACACCCTTTGGATGCTTTCCCTTCGAGCCTTGATTCCATGCCCAGCAACCTTCTTCTTCCTCTTACTCTGTTATGAACGACCGTCAACTGGCCACTACCCTCCCCCCGAAGCACGACCCAGCCCCGCCAACGGCCCACCCCCGCCCCAGGTCCCCTTCTCCGGTTTCTTTTACCCCCCACTTGAAACACCCCCCCACTTTCGACGGATACCAAAACGATTTAGTAGGGCCCAGTTGGTTTCGGCTTGTGGTGGGCGACTGACCGGTGAGTCGGTTTCCTTTTTGCCTACGTCTTTCCCCCACGGGTCTGATGCCGTTTCTTTTCACCATTCCCACCACCCCCGCCCCTTTCAACGGGTTCTGAGCTTTTGGCTCCCGGTGCTGAAAGACGGCACCCTTCTCTTACTGCGAGTTTTCGTTTGAGTTCTTGTTCTGACGAAGTGTCATTCGCAAGTTGTCCCCGGATGCTGGGTGCACCTTTGGGGCCAGGTAACCAGCCTTCCCAAACGATTGGGGGACGTCCCCCCCTGCTCAATCCTTTTCCGCCCACTTGTCCCTTCCTCCAAGACATCTCGGGGGCTTCTCCCCCACCCCGCAACGAACACCTGTGTGGTCCCGGCAGGGTTTTGTTTCCCCACTAGGTGTGGGTTCACAGTTCAACGTCTTCGCCGAAGGATCTCTGACAGGAACCGGCCGGTTTATTTTCGGAGTTAGACTTCACTCTCTCCCCGACCCGCTGGTGCTGCGTTTTCCTCCCTTCCACACCGCGGCTGACCCCCCCCTATTTTTCTTTCCCCCGATTTGACGAGGTCAATCGGTCCCCCCCCTGGTCTCACCGTATTTTCTATTTGGTACCAGCAGTTTCAAACAGTTTATGTTTACCCCGTGAGGAAGTCACAATGTAGGGCAGAGTATTTCTTAGGAGGCAAGTACTGTCAGCACCCGGTTTAAGGAAATTCCCCCCTTTGTCCCCTGGGAATGACTACCTCTTCTCCCTCCGGTTTTTGTTGTTCACTCAACCTTCTTCCTCCACGGTCTGAGATGGGGTGTCCCGGGGCTCTCCTGATGTTCCTCTTGACGTTGGAGTTGGTGCGCCGTGATTTTCCCTGCGTGTGATGGACCCCCGTTTAAAGACATGGTCCCCCCACTTTTTTTAGCCCCGATGTTTTTTTGTCCCCTTCTAAGACCAAGCTTCCACTTTTTCCCGAAATCCTGCTACCCCCTGGTACTTTCTGGGTTAGAAGGTCTTTTTTACTGATCTTGCTTGCCCCCGGCCAGCTTTCCCTTTAGGACTTTGAAAGGGCCTAGGTTTCCTTTTTTACTTGTGCTCGGGCCCGTTCTGCGTCTGTTTTCGAAGGAGGCCCTTGACCTTTTCAGGGCATCTTCTCTTGAGGACTGTTTTCCTCATGATCCCCGATGCGACCCTTTCTCGTCTTCCTTTGTCTTTTTCTTATAGGGGGCGTGGCCCTTTTTCCACACTTGCTGGGTTTTTTGCTTGTTTCCTTTTGGTGTAGCTGTACGGAAAATGGGGCGGACCCCCCTTTTTGCTCTGTAGTGGCCCCCCCCCCCTGAGACCCCCCGCGGCGCTTCTGTTCTTTAGGCGGCAAGCTTATCCCGCTGCTTGGCTATTTCCGGGTAGCGGGTTTCTGGTTCAAGCCCCGACCTTCACAGGGCGTGCCCCTTTCCTTGACCCCCTTCCTGCGTTTGTCGTTTTTAGTCGGGTGGGCCTGCCCGCAATTTTTCTGACGTGGGAGCAGGGAAAATTGGTTTTCTCGGTCTCTTTACTCCTTG